>Ga0256408_1000417_pt1 | contig 34259 bp, 33 predicted proteins | sample PhyAR1_FD_185998 | JGI IMG/M metagenome (GOLD analysis project Ga0256408, IMG submission 185998) | Leaf surface microbial communities from alfalfa plants in UC Gill Tract Community Farm, Albany, California, United States - DLSL A.R1 | ecosystem: Host-associated > Plants > Phyllosphere >...
GCATAAGGTATAAACAGCGCGGCCAGAGGCCGTGCTGTTTTGTATGAACCTGGCGCCTGTCTTCGCTAATTCCGGCTGAAAAACCGCTACCGGGCAAACCCGGTTACGCAGCCATGTTATCTTTGCTGTAAGTCCCCGCATCCATCTTGATGTCTGAATTCTGCTTTTCGCTCATAGTCGACCTGTAACACCGTGAATATGTCCGCCTGGTGCCAGAAGCAGACGCTATTGGCGTCGTATCATGTTATTAACCGTGAGCAGTTCATGAGGTATACGGTTCGCGCCATGTGGGAGTCTGACAACGAAGATTCCTCAGGGTCAATCGAAAGGGGGCACACGCGTTTTCAACACCACTGCACGCTTCATCAACCGAAAAATATAGCCGCAGCTGAGCGACGCCAGCGTTAGTGGTGTGTCGCAGACCTTTTTCCCACAGCTTCGGGAGACCAGTACGGCGCAGGCGGCTGACTATGAGCTTATCCCGCGTGGTATTCACTAAGACGCGCTGAATGAAGACCTGTCACTTGCAGCTTGATGAGTCCGGAAGCCTTCCAGGCCTGAAAGATCAGTTGGCTTCGCCCTGCAGCCGGTGCCGATAATGTTTCAGGACACGTGTGTCACGATCTGGTTTTAAATGAAGCCACGCAGCCCAGCAAATTTTAGCGACTCTCATTATCATGTCGTTCAGCCGCTCGCGCGTATTCGCGGTTCGCGTTTCCCCATTCGCAAAGCGGTTGTAATGCCCGCGCAAGCGTTCTTCCGAAATCGGTGATCTCGTATTCAACTCTAGGCGGTACTTCCCTGTAATCATGCCGTAATACAATGCCATCCGCTGTTAAATCCTTGAGCTGTTGTATCAGGACTTTTTCACTGATGCCCCCGGACAGACGTTTAAGCTCGCCAAACCGGCGTGGGCTGAACTGCAGATGAAACAACAGGACAGGTTTCCATTTCCCTCCGATATAACGAAGGGCTACATCAAGGCCGCAGACGGGTTCCATTCACTTTCTCCTTATACATACCTTTTGGTAGGTACTATTATAACTGAATGCATACCGTTACTATGCGTTTTCGCTCCTCAATCTGGATATAAAATTATGGGTAAGCTGGAAGGAAAAGTTGTCGTTATCACCGGTGCCAACAGCGGAATTGGTCTGGCATCGGCTAAACGTTTTGCGGCTGAAGGCGCGCAGGTTTTTATGACGGCCCGGCGTGCGCGTGAGCTGGAAGAGGCGGTAACTGAGGTGGGGCATGGCGCAACCGGCATCGCTTGTGATATTTCAAGGATGAATGAACTCGATGCCCTGTTTGAAGAAGTTCAGCGTAAGGCTGGTCACATTGACGTACTGTTTGCCAACGCCGGCGGGGGGGATTTCGCCTCTCTTTCAGCCGTGACCGAAGAACATTACACTCGCATCTTCGATACCAATGTTAAAGGTACCCTTTTTACCGTACAAAAAGCGCTGCCTTTACTGAAAGAGCGGGCATCCATCATCCTGACGGGGTCAACGAGTGCGACCACCGGCGTGCCTGAGTTCAGCGTCTACAGCGCCAGTAAGGCGGCCGTGCGAAATTTTGCCCGGGCGTGGATCCTTGAACTGGCTCCCCGTAAGATTCGGGTTAACGTACTGGTACCGGGCGCCACGTCAACTCCGGGCTGGCATGGTCTTTCGCCTGACGATAATTTCAACCGTGAAATGATACGCGCCGTAGAAGCCACCACTCCACTGGGACGCCTTGCTGAACCTTCGGAAGTGGCAGCCGCGGCACTGTTCCTGGCTTCAGATGACAGCAGCTTCGTTAACGGAAGTGAACTGTTTGTTGACGGTGGCTCAGCACAGATCTGAATATCATTTATATCAGAGCAAAATTTCATAAAGTCCGGTCAAACCGGACTTTATTGTCGGTAAATTAAGAAAATAATCCACCAGGAATAAGATAAGTACCGCCTGACATCCGGTTGCATGAACGCCGTAAAACCCGTATCTGAATCATGGCGACCCTATTTGCTCTGATTCAACGTCCGCAGATAACAACAGCATGATAACCATTTCAAAAAAGCAGGCACACAACTATTGTGGCATCTGACAACGGTGTCGAACATCTTTTAGTGCCGGATTATCGTACAGAATGCATGAAATGTTATATCCCACGATGCGAAAATATATTGTGCGCATTATTGCAGCGAAATTATCTTAATCTTAAACTTTCAGAGCCTGATACCGCACAAAAAGCTTAAAGATAAGGTGCATTTCAATTGCCATTTATCCCCTGACTGTTATGGTGTTCAGGCAATCAACATACGAAGCACATAAGCATAAGAAAAGTTTTGACTCAAAGTTGCCCCACATCGGGGCTTTTTTTCAGCATTATTATCGCTACCGAAACTGGCAGTTAATCCGGAACGGCTTATTTACTGCTCAGGAAGTCATCCTGCTGTGTCTGGCGCTGTTCAGGTTTTCAGAAACGTGCCCGGTAATAATGCCCCAAAACCAGCAAAACTATGTATATATATTTTTTTAGTAACGATATTACTCATATGGAAAAAAAGAGAATCTGCAATCACCTCTCTATTCGTTATCAGTACTCCCCATCCTCTCCTTTTTATCTGGTTTACATTTATGAATGGAGGAGCGGGAAGTATATTTCTTCCGTTGCGTCTAACAGCAAAGAATCGTTATTCAAACAACTTAAGGAATATGCTCAACTGAATGAGCAGGAACAAGCCCATCTCCGCAGATTTATCCTCTGAATATTGTCTGTTTCACCACTTTCACAGACTCATGAACCTGTATGCAGTTCGCCTGCCACGATTGTTACGAGCCTGCCAGCCGGGCAGTTATCTTGTGACAATTTCAGACCCGGTTCTGTGAGTGGAATGATCGCGCGGAAAATTTTTTGAGCCACACTTATAACAGACATATTTTTCTTTTTTGGATTGTCCAACAGAGGAGGAATGTATGCAGTCAGTAAGTGAGAAGGGTGTCGTGTCTTCCCGGGATTTAGATTTTCTTGCCCGTAGCTTTGCCCGGATGCATTTGCACGGCCGACATCTGTGCACGGATGCAATAACCGGCAACATGGATGAAGACTGCCGACTGTGGTTCCTTGACCGTTATGACTTTTACGTTGAACAGCTAAAAGATAAGGAGTTGCAGGAGTAACCCCAGGCCGGGTGGTGTCAGCTGCCCGGCATTCCCTTTAAAGGAATGCGTTGTACCAGGCCTGCCAGCGTTATGCGTAGAGCCGCAGCTGGCGCAGGCCATTCGGCAGTTTCTTTATCAGCCTGCAGGGCTGTCGCTACTGGTGCCCGCGTTACCTGCCCTGTACGGTTCCAGCATCAAATCCGCTGATGAAGCTGGCTGTGTTGGTTGCCCGCTGGCGCAGCTGCACAGAACGCTCATAAGACTCGCTTAGGCAGTGTCGTCCCATATAGCACGTGAGCAGGCGTTCAGGAATGATCGGCTCACCGGAACAACCACACAGGCCATCCCTGACCGGCTCTGCGGACGTGACGCGGAAATAAAAATAGGCCTGCTTTTCAGCAGGCCCAATGAGTTTGAAATCGAATTAGGTAGGCATGTTACCCTGCCATCATCCATATGACGTCTGTGTCGGGCAGCGTCACTTCCCGATCAGGATACCGAGTGGGGGCTATGGCCTGGTTACAATTTAAGCATAGCACTGGTTTCGAAGCGGGTAGAAAAAAAAGCCTGCCCGGAGGGACAGGCTCAAAAAGCACTTACCAGGTTCTGATACAGTTGCCGGGTGCCTCCCGGTGGCTCGTTACCGGTTATACGAGCCGCAAGCATATTTACATTACATCAACCGGATTGCCCCGCCGCACAGGGGGATCCACCCTTGTTAAATCTAGTTGGGTTCATAGCGAAACGCCAGTTCCCATGTCAGTCAAAGAGGCGGCGATAGCGGACCCTGTAATACTTCAGCCTCGCCGTCATCGCAGATATCGAAACCCCGGGTCAGTTGCCATATCCCCCTGACAATCCGCCCCGTTTGCAGGTCTTCCGTTTCGCCATCGGTGTAGTAAGCCACCTGAACCCTGCCGTTATGCCGTATCCAGTAGAAACCTTCTGTCATAAGTCATGCCTTCTCTGAATTCTGATAGCCATATAACACACTCTTAATATTAACGGGTATTTGCGCATGAAAACGGGGATCCAGAGCACACCGCGCTGTACCGCCCGGAAGTGCGCTTGGCGTACGCGGAGCGGCAACAACGGGCCCACTGTCAGCCGGGCCATGAACCGGTGCTGAAGTCACTCCGTTATGGCGGTTCGCCCGGACGGTATTTATGAAGCATACGCTGAAGCCAGTGGAGTTCCCCGGCACGTACGGAAGCCCTGTCAGGTAAAGCCATGCCCTCCCGGATTTACCGGTGTAGTCCTGTCCGGGCAGCGCAGGAGACAGCCCGCAATGCATGACTGCCGTTATAACCCTTTAATCAGATCCGCCAGATAACCGTTACTGACGCAGGATAAAAGGAATCTGGCGTTGCTGTTGTGATTGTGGTGCCGGTAATAAAGCGACCGGATTTCATTATATTTTCCCTCTGCCAAAAGGTTCTGCAGTTCCGCGTGCCGGGCCGCATGGTAAGCCAACCACCGGATATGCCCGGCCAGGTTATGTTCACGATCGACACGGGATTCTATCTGGCTCATGACAGCTGTCAGTTCGCTATCGGATGCAGCAGAGATAAGCGCTCCCGCAGCTTCATGATGCTGCTGCAGTTTAAGGCAACTGCTCCGCAGAAAACTGAGGTCCTTCAGTTGCCCCGGAACGCCGTTATCATAAAGGCGTAAGCCCTCATGCCAGACACACCAGGCGACGTGCTTATAAAGCGATTGCATATCCACAGACATAGTGCCTCCGGTCGCGCCCGTTAAAATTAATATATGCGCCATGCGGCGGGAAAAATCAGTACTACGTACGCCTGAAAAAGCCCCGGCGGTCCCGAAAATAGCAGATTAAGCATGTGCTCCCGCTTATTTCAGATAAAAAACACCTGCCGGCATTTATGAGTATTTGCGAAGGGAACGTTATATATCCTGTACTGAAGCGGAGCCTGAGGTGAGAATTTGTGACTCAGGGAGTGATTTCCTGTAGGGCTGTACGTTATCCTGTCAAAGCATTTTCTTTATAATATATATTATTTAGTAATGTAACTATTGTGAATCGCAAGGAGTTGATGCTTTTCAGCCCGGATAATGCAGGAGAAAAATATGCCCTCCATACTGCTGTTTATTGAGGATCATGCACCTCGTCGTCTGGAGATAAGCGAATTCAGGACGCGTATAAGCTATTTGTACCCTGACAATGTGGCACGGGAATTACCCGTAAAAGTGATTTTCGGCACATTTTTAGACGGTAAAGGCAGCGCCGTACTGGTTGCTGCCGACAGGCTGGTCACACGCGATGAAATAGCCAGGGCGCACAGGCGTCTCATCGCCTGGCCGGATTTAGCGAAAACAGGCTGACCGGGTCCCGGCGAAAGGCCGGGTAAACCTTTTATAATAAGCGTATGCAACGTGGCAGCTCTGAAAGAGTCCTGTTCATTAAAGCCGACAATCCAGGCTACTTTTTTGGAGATAGCCTGCCGGGTTGCCCGTAACAGAAACAGTAAGCCAGCCCCCGACGGGACCCGAAGTAAAGTCCCCCGGTCCGGCAACGCCGCGACCGGCTGCAGAATTGCCAGGGTTTATGAAGAAATTAAAGCCCGAGGCGCAAATTTCATAGATACGGCTTTCTGAACGTTCTTTATGTGAAGCTCCTGTCAGAGAACAGGAGAAGATACCCATAACTAAACTCCGGGGGCATATATACTTATACCGGGCGAAGTTTCCGTAAATCCTAACCCTCCCTTCAGGATAAAAAATGGAAGATGAACTGAAATTATTAAACAGCATCCACGACTTACGGGCAGCAGCCCGCGAAATGCCCCTGGAATTTCTGGAGATGGCGCTGAAAAAATTCAGGCTCGTTGTGAGGGAACGCCGGGAAAAGGAGTCAGCCCGGCAAAAAGTGCAGGATGAGCGTAATGAGAGACTGGAGAAGCTACGCCTGCTGCTACCTGAAAAAGGCATCGATCCGGCAGAACAGGTAGCCAGCCCAGAAAGCGATAATAAGTCTGTAAAAGTACGGACTCCCCGTATGGCCAGATATCGATATCAAAATGAAAACGGCAAAACCAGAACCTGGACGGGACAGGGACGAATGCCAAAGGTCATTGCGGAGCAGCTGGCTGCAGGCAAGTCACTGGATGATTTTCTTGTCTGACCAGGCCTGAATCAGTTATTTGCCTGTCTCAGTGTCGGAAAAAATCCGACAGGCATCTCCGTCCATCCTGCTGTATATCAGGGATATATACCGGTTAACATCAGTGGGCGGTTAGAGATAATGATAAAAGACCTGCAATAATGTTCCTGAGACTCCTTGCATGGTTTTTGCTTTTCCCGAAATTACAGGTGAATCCCCGCGCCCCGGCTTCTTAATTTTCTTCTCTAATCAAACTGATATGTCATTCAGATATGCCTGTTTCTGCTAAGTCTGTAATGCTGATTTACCGGAGGCCCGGGCAGTAATGTCAGGGAAATAAATTCTATAATGAAGGGGCGGAAATAACAGGGATCCAAAAAGTGCCAGTACCCGACATCTGAGTGGCACTGGCCAAAATCTGAACCATATTATTAGAAGGAGATTATAGTAATTTAAGTCAGGGATATTCCAGCCCCATTTTTTCATGTTGTCAGTACATGACTGAAAATGCGTTATATTCTTCTGATTAAGAAATATCTCAAAATAATACCGGTACTTTCAGTGTTAAATTATTTCACAGCAGGCAGACAAGGCGCTTAAATTCCGGTTATCAGGCATGCTAAACCGGGCGTTCTGATTCTGGATGCCCGCGCACAGTTAACGCTGTGTGCGACCTGTAAAAATGACGCCTGTGTCCGGAAAAACAAGCGAAAGCGGGAAGGGTTGTATGCCGCTCCTGGCTGTCTGCTCTGCCATGCCATGGAGAGGCAGAGAAGGGATCCCGGGCGTCCGGGCCTGCTTCATGAAAACCTGACCCGGCAGGGCTGACGGACCCGGCTATAGACCGCTTACCGGAACATGCCGTGCTTCAGGAAGCCAGTGATTTCAGATGAACTCGCCTTCGCCGCGGTAAGGGGCTGGCAGCAATACCGGACAAACGCATTGTCCGCCTGAGCCTTCCTGCCGTTAATTTCCGGCTGTATGTTTATTTTTTCTGATGACGGCCCGTCTGAAAAACAAACAGTTCTTCCACAGCACCCTGCAGCATGCGCGTTTCAGCTGCGTGTGACGAAACACCGCTGTGCTGAACAGCAAAAGCCTCATTAATTTCATTCTTCAGTTGCGCACGAACGTTATCATCCAGCCGCATGAGGATGGCAGTAACAACGATATTCAGCGCTTCAGCCTGAATAATAAGTTCTTTTTCAGACTCATGCTGCTCCGCAATAGTATTAACCAGCTCCGCCAGTAATGCCCTCATATTTAATTCCCTGTGCAAGACAACATGAAGCAAATGTATAGCATGTTTTTATTCAGGGTGGGTCTGACCACTTACCCTGACCGGCAGACCTGTAAAAAAATATGCGTCCGCTCGCATAACCCGTCAGACTGAATACAGCGACGGCACGGGATCCATGCGCCGGGTCACACCCTCAGGATGGTTTATGCTTATCAGGACCATGACTGTTTACTGAAACTAATTCCAAGGAGAGACGTATGTTAACTCAAGAGCAGAAGCAACTGGTTAAAGATACCGTCCCGGTGCTCAAGGAAAATGGCGTTGCGTTAACGGATTACTTCTATAAAAGGATGTTACGTAATAACCCTGATTTACAGGAAGTTTTTAACATGGGGCATCAGCGCAGTGGCGCCCAGGCGAAAGCTCTGGCAGGCGCGGTGCTTGCCTATGCAGAAAATATTGACGACCCCGGGGTGCTGGCGCCGGTCATTGAGCTGATTTGCCACAAACACGTGAGCCTGAATATTAAGGCCCCGGATTACAGTATCGTCGGTGAGAATTTACTTTATTCCATCAGCGAAGTGCTTTCCGTCCCGATGGAGAGCCCGCTAATCAGCGCCTGGGGTGCCGCGTATCAGGATCTGGCCGAAATATTTATCGGGGCCGAGAAAAGACTTTACGATGAACGCCGTAACACGCCCGGCAGCTGGCTGGGCTGGCGCACCTTCACCGTCAGCAGGAAAGTAAAGGAAAGCGAGGAGATCACGTCTTTTTATCTGAAGCCCGAAGACGGACAGGCCCTGCCTGATTACCGGCCGGGACAGTACGTGACGCTGCGCGTCCTGGTTCCTGAACTGGGCCTGAAGCAGCCGCGACAGTACAGCTTATCCGCCAGGCCCGGGGCTGACTACCTGCGTATTTCCGTGAAACGCGAAGATCCGCGTAAGGAAGGGCAGGACCCGGGTTACGTCTCATCAACGCTCCATAATGCCGTCAGTGAAGGCGACACGGTGGAACTGAGCGCCCCGGCGGGCAACTTCTTTTTATTAAATCCCGAAGTGGACAATGTGCTTATCAGTGCGGGCGTCGGCCTGACGCCCATGATGTCCATGACCCATCATCTTCTGGCAGAAATAGCCGATCCGAATACTTCCCTGAAAGCGGACCACGCGGCACAGTCTCAGGACAGGAAGCAAATATTTTTCCTCCATGCGGCCCGCAGTTCCGACGTCCATGCCCTGCGCGAGGAGCTGGGTGCCCTCGCTGAGCAGAACAGCAACTTGCATATTTTTATTGCCTATGAACAGGTAAAGGAAACTGAGGTGCGCGGGGAAGATTACCATGTGCTGGGCCGGCTCGATCTCAGCGCTGTGCCGGCGGAATACCTGCCCGAAGACGCCGACTATTACCTGTGCGGCCCGGTTCCGTTTATGCATGAACAGTACCGTTCCCTGCTGGCGCTGGGCATTGCGAAAGAGCGCATCCACAGTGAAGCCTTTGGTACGGGAGGGGTGGGTATCTGAGCCCGGGATGAAACAGATTGCGGGGGGCCTTCGGCCCCCTTTGTAACCGGCAGGAATGTCTGCCAGCACGTTTTACAGGGCTTGCTTCCCACGGCGAGGCCGCCGCTTACCATGTCCTGTTCCCCCCTTCCGGCATTTTGAAACCTTCTGCAACAAAACATAAGTCCGTTGTGTCTGCACCTGCTGCAGGCAGAGATCCGACTCTGCCTTTTTTCGGATCTGCGGAGAAGATGAGAGGGACTTGTGCAGGTAAGGCACTAATAGAGGAGGATTGTTGCGATATCTGGATTATTGCTTTTTATGCCAAATGTTAAATTCTTGATTATCATTATTGCAATAAATCCGTCAGTGGCTTCGTCACCGGCACAGCGCAGGTCCGGGCCGACATAACCGGCAAGCAGCCTGTCTCCGCCGGTCATCTCAGCCAGCGTCCGTAGGCGAATGCCCTGACACGTTTTGTTCGTCAGGTTTTTATCAGAGAAAGGGATTCTCAGAAAGTGGGGTGCGATCAAAATTTATGAGGCCAGGTGAGATATGCTGATACCGGTCACACTGGTTCAGAAAAATATAACTTTATGGCTACGGGATCCCCTTTTCCAACACACAGCAGGACTGCCTATGCGACTCAGAAAAATAAAACTGACAAATTTCAGGGGCTACAGAAACACAACGGAAATAAACATCGATGAGGGAATGACGGGTATTGTCGGGCGTAATGATTTCGGCAAGTCCACCATTCTTGAGGCTCTGGCTATTTTTTTTGAAACGGAAGGGATTAAGGCTGACAGAAATGACATGAACTGCTTCAGCCTGAGGGAAGGAGCGAACCGTTTCGAAATCGCGTGCGAGTTTGATGATCTGCCGAAGTTTATAGTTATCGACGAACGCGTGCAGACCACGCTCGCCTCTGAACATCTTCTCAATAAAGACGGTAATTTCGAAATCGTAAAATCCTTTAAAGCCACAACGACAGGTAAACCGGAACAGACCTGCATCCGCTGCATGCATCCTGCGCATGAACCCCTGAGAAATTTAATGGGGATGAAAATGGCGGAGCTCAGGGCCGTGGGAAAAGGCGTTGAAGAAAATGTGGGAGATAAACGAACGGCGTCCTTATGGCGCCAGGCTATCAGGGAAGCAGCCGTCCCTTATGACTGTGCGGAAATTGTACTGGATGTCGACAAGGAGTTTGGTACCGATACAAAATCGTTGTGGGGAAAGATCCTCGATTTACTGCCCACGTTTGCGCTCTTTAAAGCCGACAGGGAGAGCAGCGACGGGGATTCCGAAGCCAAAAACCCCCTTCAGCAGGCGGTGAAGGATGCTCAGGCTGCACTGCAGGATAAAATTACAGCGCTTGAAAATGAAATTCAGGACAGTGTGCTGGATGTCGCCCGGCGTACGCTGGATAAATTACGGGAAATGGCACCCGAACTCGCCAGTGAACTAACTCCACGATTTAAGGAGAAACCAAAGTGGACCTTCAGTTTCACTCTGGACGGGGAAAATGGTATCCCCATCAATAAGCGGGGTAGCGGGATTCGAAGGCTTATTCTGCTGAATTTTTTCAGGGCTGAAGCCGAGAAAATGGTGGCGAATACGCAGCGAAATGTCATTTACGCCATAGAAGAGCCTGAAACATCCCAGCATCCGAACTACCAGATCCTGCTGATGAAAGCGCTGCTGGTGTTAGCCTGCCAGCCACACCGTCAGATTATTGTCACCACTCATGTGCCGGCACTTGCCGGGCTGATCCCTGTCGACGGTGTTCGTTATGTTACCCGGGAGCGGGCGGGGGAACCTGTCGTAAAAATGCCGGATCATGCTGTGCTGAAGGAAGCTACGGAAAGCCTGGGAGTGCTGCCGGAAACCGGCATGGAAAGAGCGAAAGGCATTGTGCTGGTTGAAGGAAAATCGGATGTCACCTTCCTGAGGCATACCGCACGCTCACTGAAGCATTCCGGCGTACTGCCCGCCTGTCTGGAAGATGTCAACGTTGTGCCTGTTTTGATAGGAGGATGCGGGAGTGTCAAGCACTGGGTCACCTTAAACCTGGCCAACGATCTGGGGCTACCCTGGTGCGTATTTCTGGACTCCGATACGGGAGGGGATCCATCTCAGGTCCAGTCAATTCAGAAACGAAGGAAAGAAGTCGAGGAGGCCGGCAGGGTATTTTTCGCCACGCGTAAGCGCGAGATAGAGAATTATCTTTGCCCGGATCTCATCCATGAACTCACCGGCGTACAGGTCGCCTTTACGGACACCTGTGATGCAAAAAAAATAATTGGCAGGGCGGTCGGAATGAAACCTGATAATGTTCTTGATACATTCTGGCCCCGGATGACGGGGGATAAAATCATCGCCAGATCCACCTATCATGATGGTGTGCAGGAAAGAGTGGAGCTGAAAGAGATCCTGACCGAAATTATCTCCATGGCGCACTGAATAATCCGCAGTGAAACTCAGATGGACTCGCTTATTCCAGAAAAATGACGTCAGTGGCAATAAAATAAAAAACCCGAAATAATTCGGGTTTTAATTATTTAACGTTTATCAGATTCCGTTCGCCCTGGCACGGTTATAATTTTACGTGCCGTAAAGCAGTATTGACAACGTTTATTTGTGGTTATCAAGCCATTTATTCATCTGGTCGATTTCGCCTTTCTGCGCTTTAATGATCTCCTCAGCCAGTTTTCTCATTTCCGGATCCTTGCCGTATTTGAGCTCTGTTTCAGCCATGTCGATTGCCCCTTCATGGTGAGCGATCATGCCTTTGGCAAAGGCTTTGTCAGGGTCGGGTTCCTTAACCGCAGCCATCATCTTCTCATGCATTTCATTCATGCCGGACATATATGCCTGCGATGATGCGGATGACCCCATGTCACCCATCTTCATTTCAGAATGTTCAGCAGAAATAGCAGGCATGGATAACATTAAAATAACCAGGAGGGAGGTTTTGATTTTCATGCAATTAATCCTTATTCAGGTTGATACAGGATAATTGTAGCTGAGAGAGATAATAAAGCCCCCGTTCGGGGGCAAAAAGTAGCAACATATCCGGTTAAGGAAATATCTATCAAGGAAAAGGTAACAGCACTCATACTACAGCGGTTCTCAGCCAGCATTGATCATGCGGCGATGGGCTTCAGCCATCGCCTGGTGCGCCCCGGACTGGCCATTATTCATGATTTCATGGGCAACGGCCGCTCTTTCATGTTCATTCATCGCTGCGAACGAGGCTGACGGGCGGGTATCGTTGACGGCAATGTTTCCCATCATCTTTTGATGGTTTTCTGCCACTTTCTGGTGCGCTTCCGCAGAGCCATTATTCATGGTTTCATGAGCAATGATGGCCTGTTCATGCTGATTCATTCCGGTCATCCGGGAGGTCTCCCCCTGGATAGCAGATGGGACTGAAGCTGACTGTAGCTGGTGAGACGGAGCCTGTGCATTGTTGACATGCTCATGAATATTAACGGTTTCAGTAGCCCATGATGCAGATATGAAGCCAAAGCCTAAAACAGATGCCAGTACGAATTTTTTCATGTTAAATCTCCATTCCTGAATTAGTGATGTCCGGTTACTAACGTCAGAGCATTCAGTGACAAACGGAATACTATTTCGCTGAGCCTGTTTTACCGGATGGCTAGCTGTATTTTTATCTCAGGAAAACTCCCTGACGAGTAATACAGACTTCCTGATAAGTTGCACTAATTATATCGAATGGCTTCTGTTTGCCACATGACAGACTGATGACAACTTTGTCATTTTATTTACTTAAATCACGGTTGAGTAGTTGTCTTTATGATTTTTTTTCATGCCTTGGCACTGATAATATGAAACGTGTCGAGCGTATATCCGATTCCACGTGGACCCTGCCGTGATGTGCTTCCACGATTGACTTTACTATGGCAAGGCCGATACCACTGCCTTCACCTTTTCGTTGTCTGGAAGGATCCACACGATAAAAGCGGTCAAACAGCCTTGGTAAATGTTCTTCCGGGACAGGTTTCCCCGGATTTTCAATCATGAGATCGAAATATTTTTCCTGTTCCTGTATCGATACGGTTACCGCCTGTCCTTCCGGCGTATAGCGCAGGGCATTAGAAAGCAGATTATTGATGGCTCTTCTGAACATCTGGGGATCGCCTTCGATTAGGCAATGCATCCCGTTAAATTTCAGCGTGATATTACGCTCCTCCGCCCAGGCTTCAAAGAAATCGAAGACTTTAATAATCTCTGCTCTCAGGTCAAACATAACCCGGTCCGGGATCAGCTGATTATTATCCGCCTGCGCCAGGAAAAGCATATCGCTGACCATCTTGGTCATCCGGTTATACTCCTCCAGGCTGGAATACAGGACATCCTCGAGCTCCTTCTGCGTCCGGTCCTGACTCAGTGCAATTTCAGTTTGCGTCACGAGATTAGTAATCGGAGTTCTGATCTCATGAGCAATATCGGCAGAAAAATTGGCCTGCCGGGTAAATACATCCTCAATTTTTTCAATCATGTGATTGAAAGAGACGACCAACTGCTCCAGCTCTATAGGCACGCGTGATGGTTCCAGCCGCGCATCGAGATTTTCTGAGGTGATATTTTTAATGGCATTACTGACGTTACGCAGGGGCAGGTGTCCCTGACGAACTGCAATTCGGATGATGAGAACAATCAGCAGACTTATCACCACGGCAATTGCAATAAGATTTTTTTTCAGCGCGTCGAGATAGTGAAGATGAAAATTGATGGAGAGACCCGTCAGTAGAACATAGTTCCGGATTTTCCCCTGCAGTGTCGCTGTTCCTGAAGAGGCAATAATCCGGTATGTTTCCACTTTCATGCCTGATCCGCCGTGCACTGGCCTGACGGGATCTTCCACAGTCCAGAGAAAAACATCCTGGGCGCGACGGTGTGAGCTGAAGTCTGCCGTCTTCATTGCCGGACGTAATGCCGCCCCTTGTGCCGAACTGAACAGGATATTTCCCTGCGGATCCATCAGCAGAACGGCGACGTTGCGGTAACTGGCAATCGATTCCTTTATTTTGCTTATCTTTTTTTCATCCGGATCGGCCGGTGACAGCAGTATGCCATGCATTGTCGCGCTGATTTGTTGCAGATCGCTGACATCCTGCTCGGCAAAATGATTCTCAACGGAATGCAGCATAAACCAGGTAAAGGCGAAAAACGCCAGTATCGTGGACAGGCTGATAAAAAAGGTCAGTCTCAGGGCGAGGGAGAAGGGACGTCTGGAGGGCGTGTTACGCATCCGGAGCCTCCAGCATGTATCCCACGCCCCGAACCGTCTGAATAAGCTTTGGCTCGTAATCGTTATCTATTTTAGCGCGAAGCCGCTTTACGGCGACATCAATGGCGTTCGTGTCACTGTCAAAATTCATGTCCCATACCTGGGAGGCAATCAGGGAACGCGGCAGGACCTCTCCCTTGTGACGAAGGAAAAACTCCAGCAGGCTGAATTCCTTGCTGGTCAACAGAATGCGGTTTCCGGCGCGACTCACCTTTCTTGAGACGAGATCAATCGTAAGGTCGGCAACCGTAAACTGGCTCTCCGTGATCACCGTATTACCCCGTCGCAGCAGGGTTCGTACCCGGGCGAGAAGCTCAGCAAACGCGAAGGGTTTAACGAGGTAATCATCCGCGCCCAGCTCAAGTCCTTTTACGCGATGTTCAATCGTGCCTAGGGCTGTCAGTAATAATACCGGCATCCCCTTTCCGGCATTGCGCAGCATACGGATGATATCCCAGCCGTTCACATCAGGCAGCATGATATCCAGGATCACTAAATCATACTCGGCAGTCATGGCGAGATGATATCCGGTAAGGCCATTATCGGCATGATCGACCACGAATCCTGCTTCAGTCAGCCCCTTGCTGAGGTATTCACCGGTTTTCATTTCGTCTTCAACGATCAGTATTTTCATTTTTCTCTCCGACTGGCTGCTAATGCCATTCTATTGCGACCGCGACCGTTATCAACGAATGACAGCAAAAATGACAACATTGTCATTATTCTGTCACCCGTCAAACAGAGAGCACTCTGTAAAGTACCCCTAATAATAACCCGGACTTCATTTGAACCATTTACCAGGTCGGCCTGACGAGAAGCGTTATGTTCAAATTAAAACTACTTAGCATCAGCACGATATTTATCCTAGCAGGCTGCGTCTCTCTGGCACCTGAATATCAGCGGCCGGCGGCACCGGTACCCCAGCAGTTCTCTCTTTCCCGCAACAGCCTGGAGCCGACGGTGAAAGGATACCAAGACACCGGATGGCGAAACTTTTTTGCCGATCCTGAGGTTACCCGGCTGATCACTGAAGCCCTGACTAATAACCGCGATCTCAGAATGGCCGCCCTGAAGGTGGAAGAGGCGCGGGCTCAGTACAACGTCACGGATGCAGACCGTTATCCTCAGTTAAATGCTTCATCAGGAATCGCCTACAGTGGCGGACTCAAAAGTGACAAACCAACCACCCAGGAATACGACGCGGGTCTGACGCTCAGCTATGAGCTCGATTTTTTCGGCAAGCTCAAAAATATGAGCGAGTCTGACAGGCAGAACTATTTCGCCAGCGAAGAAGCCCGTCGTGCCGTACACATTTTGCTGGTATCTAATGTTTCACAGAGCTATTTCAGTCAGCAACTGGCTTATGAACAACTCCGTATCGCGCGGGAAACGCTGAAGAATTACGAACAGTCCTATGCGTTTGTTGAGAAACAACTGGTGACCGGCAGTACAAACGTTCTGGCACTGGAGCAGGCTCGCGGGCAGATAGAAAGTACCCGTGCAGAGATCGCCAAGCGAGAAGGCGACCTGGCTCAGGCCAATAATGCCCTGCAGCTGGTACTGGGGACCTATCACGCGCTTCCATCGGAAAAAAGGATGGAAGGCAGTGCGATCAAACCAGTAAAACTGCCACCAAACCTGTCATCGCAGATTTTGCTGCAGCGACCGGATATTATGGAAGCGGAATATCAGTTGAAAGCCGCTGATGCCAATATCGGCGCAGCGCGTGCCGCCTTTTTCCCGTCCATCACGCTGACCAGCGGGCTTTCGGCAAGCAGCACGGAATTATCCAGCCTCTTCACACCGGCGAGTGGAATGTGGAATTTTATCCCGAAAATTGACATCCCGATTTTTAATGCCGGCAGAAACAAAGCCAATCTGAAACTCGCTGAAATTCGTCAGCAGCAGTCAGTGGTTAATTACGAACAAAAAATTCAGGCAGCATTTAAAGATGTTGCTGACACGCTCGCGCTGCGGGACAGCATTAATCAACAACTGGAGGCGCAACAGCGTTATCTTGACTCATTACAGATAACCCTTCAGCGTGCCAGAGGATTATATTCCAGTGGCGCCGTCAGTTATATCGAAGTGCTTGATGCAGAACGCTCTCTGTTCACCACGCAGCAAGCCATTCTGGATCTTACCTATTCCCGGCAGGTCAATGAAATTAATCTGTTCACTGCACTCGGTGGCGGTTGGGTAGAGTAAAGCTTTTTAATTAATCAGGAAATATGAAATGCGTAATTCACTTAAAGCAGTTGTATTTAGTGCTCTTTCCGTAATGTTTTCAGCGGGGCTGCATGCAGAAACCCATCAGCATGGCGAAATGAATGCTGCCAGTGATACCTCAGCACAGCAGATAATTAAGGGAACGGGTGTTGTCAAAGACATTGATCTCAGCAGTAAGAAAATCACGATTTCTCACGAAGCCATCAAGGCGGTTGGCTGGCCTGCTATGACCATGCGCTTTACCTTTGTGAATGCAGACGAGAGTATTACGGCCCTGAAAGCGGGCACTCACGTTGACTTTACGTTTGTTCAGCAGGGCAATATCTCTTTACTCAAAAGCATCAACGATACGCAATCCTGATTGACAATCCGGAGCGAATACAACCAGTGCGCCTGTTAATTAATCATCAGGCGCATATGCCAGGGGTTTTAATTTTTTAGCGGGAAATTGTATGGCTTCTTCAAAGATAAAATATGCTGCAATCATTATCAGCAGCCTCATAGCGGGAGGGCTGATATCTGTCACTGCCTGGCAGTTTGTAAATTCCGCACAGAAAACAGAAAAAACAGAAAATACCGAAAAGGAACGCAAAGTGCTTTTCTGGTATGACCCAATGAAGCCGGATACCAAATTTGATAAACCCGGTAAATCCCCCTTCATGGATATGGATCTGGTGCCTAAATATGCTGATGAAAACGAAGATAAAAGCGGCAGCGGGATCCGTATTGACCCGACGCAGGTGCAGAATCTGGGATTGAAAACACAAAAAGTCTCGCGTGGAATGCTGAATTATTCCCAGACAATCCCGGCCAACGTCAGTTATAACGAATATCAGTTTGTTATTGTTCAGGCGCGTTCTGACGGCTTCGTTGAAAAAGTCTATCCCCTGACGATAGGCGATCATGTGAAGAAAGGGACGCCGCTTATCGATATCACCATTCCGGAATGGGTGGAGGCGCAAAGTGAGTTCCTCCTGCTGTCCGGTACCGGAGGAACGCCCACGCAACTTAAGGGAGTCCTGGAACGGCTTCGCCTGGCAGGCATGCCGGAAGAGGATATTCAGAGACTGCGTTCTACCCGCATTATTCAGACCAGGTTTACCATTAAGGCACCTATCGATGGTGTCATTACTGCGTTTGACCTGCGTACCGGTATGAACATTTCGAAAGATAAAGTGGTGGCCCAGATACAGGGGATGGATCCGGTCTGGATCAGTGCGGCAGTCCCGGAATCTATCGCCTATCTGCTGAAAGACACCTCACAGTTTGAAATATCGGTACCGGCTTATCCGGACAAAACATTCCATGTTGAAAAATGGAACATTCTCCCGAGTGCAGATCAGACAACCCGCACGCTGCAGGTACGTCTGCAGGTCACGAACAAGGACGAGCTGCTTAAGCCGGGTATGAATGCGTATCTGAAACTGAATACCCAAAGTCAGGAAATGCTGCTGATACCGAGCCAGGCCGTGATTGATACCGGTAAAGAACAGCGTGTGATCACCGTTGATGAAGAGGGCCGGTTTGTACCGAAAAAAATTCACGTTTTGCACGAATCACAGCAACAGTCTGGTATTGGTAGTGGGCTGAACGAAGGCGACATCGTGGTGGTCAGCGGCCTCTTCCTGATTGACTCAGAGGCCAATATTACCGGGGCGCTGGAGCGCATGCGTCATCCAGAACAATCGGACGACACAATGCCGGCAATGCCTGACAAGCCTGTAAACATGCATTCAGGACACTGAGGAGACGACGATGATTGAATGGATTATCCGGCGATCAGTCGCCAACCGTTTCCTTGTGATGATGGCAGCCCTGTTTCTCAGCATCTGGGGAACCTGGACTATCATCAATACCCCCGTGGATGCGCTGCCCGACCTGTCTGATGTGCAGGTGATTATAAAAACCAGCTATCCAGGCCAGGCCCCGCAGATTGTCGAAAACCAGGTTACCTATCCACTCACCACCACCATGCTGTCGGTACCGGGCGCAAAGACCGTGCGCGGTTTTTCTCAGTTCGGTGACTCCTACGTGTACGTCATTTTTGAAGATGGTACCGATCTGTACTGGGCACGGTCACGCGTTCTGGAATACCTGAACCAGGTTCAGGGCAAGCTGCCCGCCGGTGTCAGTTCTGAAATAGGCCCTGATGCCACCGGTGTGGGCTGGATATTTGAGTATGCCCTGGTCGATCGCAGCGGAAAACACGACCTTTCGGAACTGCGCTCCCTGCAGGACTGGTTCCTGAAATTTGAACTGAAAACCATTCCGAATGTTGCAGAAGTGGCGTCGGTAGGCGGCGTGGTGAAGCAGTATCAGATCCAGGTGAATCCGGAAAAACTGGCTCAATACGGCATCAGCCTGCCCGAAGTTAAGCAGGCACTTGAATCCTCTAACCAGGAGGCCGGAGGCTCATCCGTTGAAATCGCGGAAGCAGAGTATATGGTCCGGGCCAGCGGCTACCTTCAGACCATCGATGATTTCAATAACATCGTCCTGAAAACCGGCGAGAACGGGATTCCGGTTTATCTGCGTGATGTTGCCCGCGTACAGACCGGGCCGGAAATGCGTCGCGGTATTGCCGAGCTTAACGGCCAGGGTGAAGTGGCAGGCGGCGTTGTAATTTTGCGCTCGGGTAAAAATGCGCGTGAGGTTATTACCGCCGTGAAGGATAAGCTGGATACGCTGAAGGCCAGCCTGCCTGAAGGTGTCGAGATTGTCACCACCTACGATCGCAGCCAGTTAATTGACCGGGCCATTGACAACCTCAGTTATAAACTCCTTGAAGAGTTTATTGTTGTTGCCATTGTCTGTGCGCTGTTCCTCTGGCATGTCCGTTCAGCACTGGTGGCGATTATTTCTCTGCCTCTTGGCCTGTGTATCGCCTTTATCGTCATGCACTTCCAGGGACTGAACGCCAATATTATGTCGCTCGGAGGAATCGCGATTGCCGTCGGGGCGATGGTGGATGCGGCCATTGTCATGATTGAAAACGCGCATAAACGGCTGGAAGAGTGGGACCATCAGCATCCCGGTGAGGAGATAGATAACGCCACCCGCTGGAAGGTCATCACCGATGCCTCCGTGGAAGTAGGGCCGGCGCTGTTTATCAGCCTGCTGATCATCACCCTGTCGTTCATTCCTATTTTTACCCTGGAAGGACAGGAAGGGCGCCTGTTTGGGCCACTGGCCTTCACGAAAACGTATTCCATGGCAGGCGCGGCCGCGCTGGCCATCATCGTCATTCCGATCCTGATGGGATTCTGGATCCGGGGAAAAATACCCGCTGAGACCAGTAATCCACTCAACCGGTGGCTGATTAAGGCGTATCACCCCTTACTGCTCAGGGTACTTCACTGGCCAAAAACAACCCTGCTGGTTGCGGCCTTATCCATTTTCACGGTGATCTGGCCACTGAGTCAGGTGGGCGGTGAGTTTCTGCCGAAGATCAACGAGGGAGACCTGCTTTACATGCCGTCAACGCTACCTGGCGTGTCGCCGGCAGAGGCAGCGGCGCTCCTGCAGACCACGGACAAGTTAATCAAATCCGTGCCTGAAGTGGCGTCTGTTTTTGGCAAGACCGGTAAGGCAGAGACCGCAACGGATTCCGCTCCACTGGAAATGGTGGAAACCACCATTCAGCTGAAACCTGAAGATCAGTGGCGACCGGGCATGACGATTGACAAGATTGTTGACGAACTGGATAAGACGGTCCGTTTACCGGGTCTGGCAAACCTGTGGGTTCCCCCTATCCGTAACCGTATCGATATGCTCTCTACCGGGATTAAAAGCCCGATCGGTATCAAGGTTTCCGGAACCGTTCTATCCGATATCGATGCGACAGCACAGAGTATTGAAGCGGTAGCCAAAACCGTGCCGGGTGTGGTGTCTGCTCTGGCAGAACGTCTGGAAGGCGGCCGCTACATTGATGTCGATATCAACAGGGAAAAAGCGTCCCGTTACGGGATGACGGTGGGCGATGTTCAGATGTTCGTCTCCTCAGCCATCGGCGGCGCGACAGTAGGCGAAACGGTGGAAGGCGTGGCCCGCTACCCGATTAATATCCGCTATCCGCAGGATTACCGGAACAGTCCCCAGGCCCTGAGGCAGATGCCGATCCTGACACCGATGAAGCAGCAAATTACCCTGGGTGATGTCGCTGATGTGAATGTGGTTTCCGGACCGACGATGCTGAAAACGGAAAATGCCCGACCCGCCAGCTGGATCTATATTGATGCCCGTGACCGGGACATGGTGTCAGTGGTAAACGACATCAGAACGGCCATCAACCAGAAGGTGAAGCTGAGACCGGGTACCAGTGTGTCTTTTTCAGGGCAGTTTGAATTACTGGAGCATGCCAATAAAAAGCTGAAACTGATGGTGCCGATGACGGTGATGATCATTTTCATTCTGTTATACCTGGCGTTCCGTCGCGTTGATGAAGCCTTACTGATTCTGATGAGTCTGCCGTTCGCACTCGTCGGCGGAATATGGTTCCTCTACTGGCAGGGCTTCCATATGTCTGTGGCCACCGGCACCGGGTTTATCGCCCTGGCCGGGGTGGCGGCGGAGTTTGGAGTGGTCATGCTGATGTACCTGCGTCATGCCATCGAAGCGCATCCGGAATTGTCCCGCAAGGAGACGTTCACACCGGAAGGCCTGGATGAAGCCCTTTATCATGGTGCCGTGCTGCGTGTCCGGCCGAAAGCCATGACCGTGGCGGTGATAATTGCGGGTCTGCTGCCCATACTCTGGGGAACCGGCGCCGGTTCAGAGGTCATGAGCCGTATTGCGGCGCCGATGATTGGCGGGATGATCACTGCTCCGCTGCTGTCCCTGTTCATTATTCCGGCCGCCTACAAATTAATCTGGCTGCGCAGACATAAAAAAAGCGTGTCCTAATCCTGAAAGGGCACCCCGAGTGGGTGCCCTTCTGAACAGATTCGTGTGAACGACACGGTTTCTATCTCTAATTTACCGAGGTGAGTATGAAAAAAGTGGTGTTAGTGGCCCTGGCTCTCGGCCTGTCACTGCCGGCAATCGCAAGTGAAAAAGTCATAGATATGTACAAGTCTGAACACTGTGGGTGCTGTTCCTTATGGGGCAAGGCGATGGAAAAAGACGGGTTTAAAGTGCGAACGCACGTCATGAACGATCAGGCGCTGTCAGCCCTGAAAGAAAAGTATTCTGTTCCGGCAGGACTACGCAGTTGTCATACAGCGGTTGCAGGCAAGCTGGTCATCGAAGGCCATGTCCCGGCGACGACGATACATCAGGCAATGCAGTCCGGTTCGGGCCTTTACGGTCTCGCCACCCCCGGCATGCCCGCAGGAAGTCCGGGAATGGAAATGGGGGATCGAAAAGAGGCTTATGATGTTATCGCCTTTGCACCGGATGGAAGTCAGAACGTCTTCCAGCGAATCGAATAGACGCTGATAACGGGACGCCGGCATCATCGGGTCTGATGCCGGTGTTATTCGTGGTAATCGCATCCGTGACATACCCTGTAGATATAAGACGCTTCAGGTGTGCATAAGGAGAATTACTGTGAAAAATGATAATGCAGTGAAACACAATCCCCAGGCTTCTTCTGAACAGACGCTATCCGCAGACGACAGTCAGTCAGTGCGTAAGGTAAGGGACCCCGTGTGCGGAATGTCCATCCTGCCGGAAAAGGCGCACAGCAGCATCAGATTCCATGACCATCAGTTTTATTTCTGCTCTGCCGGCTGCGAGAACAAATTTTCAGCCCATCCCGATCATTATCTAAGCGAAGACGCCAGTGAAACCTCCCATCATAGTGACCATCATGAAGCCAGACCTGAAAGGGTAAAACCGTCTCACCGGCAGAGTGAGAAAGCGATGTCCGACGGCGTGTGGACATGTCCGATGCATCCGGAGATCCGTCGCAGTGGTCCCGGAAGTTGCCCCGTTTGTGGAATGGCGCTGGAACCGCTTGTTGCCACGGCATCCATGGGCCAAAGTGATGAACTTCGCGACATGACCAGACGCTTCTGGCTGGGATTGCTGTTGACGTTACCGGTTCTGGTGCTCGAAATGGGATCCCATTTGTTTCCGCGAATGATGCAATTACTTCCGGCACAGTACAACGTCTGGCTGCAGTTGCTTCTGGCCACTCCGGTGGTGTTGTGGTGCGGCTGGCCATTCTTCTCGCGTGCCGGAGCCTCGCTACGTAACCGCTCGCTGAACATGTTTACTCTCGTTGCGATGGGCACGGGAGTGGCCTGGGTGTACAGCGTCATCGCCACGATCTTTCCCTCCCTGTTTCCTGCGTCCTTCAGGATCATGAATGGCCAGGTTGCCGTGTACTTTGAAGCGGCCTCCGTTATCACGGTGCTGGTCCTGCTGGGGCAGGTTCTTGAGTTACGGGCAAGGGAACAAACGTCAGGCGCCATTACCGCGTTGCTGAATCTCGCCCCCAAAACAGCCAGACGTCTGGATCCTGATGGACATGAGACGGATATCAAAGCAGAAGACGTCCTGCCTGGCGATAAACTCCGTATCAGGCCCGGAGAGAGTGTTCCGGTTGATGGCATCGTGCTCGAAGGCCGTACCACCGTGGATGAATCGATGGTAACCGGGGAATCCATGCCGGTGACCAAAACGGAAAATGACCGCGTTATCGGAGGGACCATAAATCAGACCGGTAGCCTCATCATGCAGGCGGAGAAAGTCGGTGATGAAACAATGCTGTCCCGTATTGTACAGATGGTCGCTGATGCGCAACGCTCACGCGCGCCCATTCAGAGAATGGCTGACAGTGTCTCGGGATGGTTTGTTCCCCTGGTAATACTCATTGCAGCCGTCGCGTTTGTGGTCTGGGCTGTCTGGGGGCCTGAACCCAGGGTGGCACACGGTCTGATAGCCGCAGTTTCGGTCCTGATTATCGCCTGTCCCTGTGCGCTGGGACTGGCCACACCCATGTCGATAATGGTGGGGGTGGGCAAAGGGGCCCAGTCAGGGATTTTAATCAAAAATGCTGAATCCCTGGAACGCCTTGAAAAAGTGAACACACTGGTTGTCGATAAAACCGGCACGCTCACGGAAGGTGCGCCCACGGTGACAGGCATAATCAGCCTGATACCGGGCGGCGAAGAGGCTCTGTTACGTGTGACGGCCGCCGTAGAAAAAGGATCACAGCATCCGCTGGGTATGGCAGTGGTCAACGCCGCACGTGAAAAAGGGATCACGGTACCGACAGTCAGTGATTTTAATGCCCCGTCGGGTAAAGGGGTCTCAGGGCATGTTGAAGGGCAACGGGTTATTATTGGTAATGAGCTGGCCATGCAGGAAAACAGTATCGTTATTGATAACCAGAAGACGACTGCGGATGCCTTGCGCAGGGAAGGCGCTACCGTTATCTATGTGGCGACAGACGGGCAGCTTGCCGGCCTGATCGCTATTTCTGATCCCCTGAAAGCAACCACGCCCGAGGCACTTAAAGCCTTACGTGAGGCGGGCATCCGTATTGTCATGCTGACAGGGGATAACCAGCTTACCGCCGAAGCCGTGGCGCATAAGCTCGGAATAGAAGAGGTCGAAGCCGGGGTTTTGCCTGATGGTAAAAAAGCAGTGATTAGCCGGCTGAAAGCAACAGGCCATGTGGTGGCGATGGCGGGTGACGGCGTAAATGATGCACCTGCACTCGCGGCAGCTGACGTGGGGATTGCAATGGGTACGGGAACAGATGTGGCGATAGAGAGTGCCGGCATCACGCTTCTTAAAGGTGACCTGATGATGCTGAACAGGGCCCGCCAGCTGTCTGAGATCACCATGAAAAATATCCGGCAGAATCTGTTTTTTGCGTTCATCTACAATGCCCTCGGAGTGCCCGTGGCTGCAGGCCTGCTTTATCCGGTGTATGGCATACTGCTCTCGCCGGTGATCGCGGCAGCGGCTATGGCCCTTTCCTCCGTCAGCGTTATCGTCAATGCGTTACGTCTCAGAAGTATCAGGCTCGGCAAAGAAACGCATGAATAAATGCACATTTGCTGACATAAGGAGTCCGTCATGAAAAGTACCACTTATGCTCTGATTGCTGTCGCCGCGATCGCGGTATTTGCACTTTTACGGGAGCACTGGTCACATCTGGCCGGCTACTGGCCTTATCTGTTGCTGCTGATATGTCCCCTCATGCACCTGTTTCACGGCCACGGAGGGCACGGGCAACATCAGCATCACGACGGGTCGGATGATAAAAAAAACTAACCCACGACGGGCCGCTCTGCGGCCCGGATATCAGTCCAGATATCGCTCATAGTCACGGGCATGGGCGTACGCGTGCTGTTCGAGTTTACTGTTATCCGCAGGCCCTGCCGCCCTGAAAGCCAGTGAATTGACCGGGGTATTGTTAATGACCAGCTCATAATGAAGATGAGGACCGGATGAGCGCCCGCTGTTACCGGACAACGCGATAGCGGCTCCCCGGGAAACCGGCGTTCCTTTGTTAACGAGGATTTTACTGAGATGAAGATAACGCGTTTTAACATTGTCTTTGCCGGACACTTCAACAAAATAGCCCATGGTGCTGTTGTATTCGGCCCGGGTAACTTTCCCGTTGATAACACTGACAATTTTCGTATTCATGGGCATTGAATAATCAATACCATTATGCGGACTGACCTTCCCCGACACAGGATTAAGGCGGGCCGGGTTGAAAGGTGAACTGAGTCTTGCGGTGACCGGCAGCGGATAATCCAGTCCGGCCCTGCTGCCGGTATCCGACAGGTTGTAGAATCTCTTGTCTGAAATACGATAAGCGGTGTAATTAAATTTACCTGACGTGAATTTATAGGCCACGACCCGGGATTTTCCTGCTTTTTTTTGAAGCAGGAGTTTTAGTGATTCATTATTTTTTAAATGTCGAAGATCGTACCGGGGAGGCAGCGAGCGTTGGAGGGCAGAAATTTCATTTTTTTCCAGACCTGCACGGGAGGCTGCTACATACGCATTATCTTTTACAACATCGGTAGAATACATTTACTGAAAGTCGCCGTTAGCATTATCACTGCGGAATATGCTATGAGATTTCAGGAGATAAGTCATCTGCCAGTATTCCCGGAGCTGCACTGATGATTGTCCTTTTTGTAACATATCATTTAATCCGTTTACTGTAGATGCTCTGGCTGCTTTATGACCACCCGGACAACGAAGAATAGCATGACGGAAAAGGTTACGACGGGACGCCGTGAGATTAACGCCCCATCCTGTGTCCTTTCCGTGGGGCTAACGGGTCATACGAAAGCAGCACGTACTCCGTCAGCTACTCCTTACTTTCATACAATTCACGAAGGGTTCTCGCCTGTATCTGGTGAGCTTCAGCCCCTGCGTTATTGACACGCTCATGGACCAGAGCGGCTTTCTCTCCGGCATTCAGTTTGCTGAAGGATGAGGTTGCTGTGTTTGTCTCACTTTCGTTCAGCTTTTTTTTATGCCCCTCAATCATTTTTTGATGGGCATACGACGTACTGTTATTCATAAAGGAATGGGCAATAATTGCTCTTTCATGTTCATTCATTTCTGAGAAAGAAATTGCGCTGGCTTTGTTTATTTTTACTAAGGGTTGTTCATACCTGGCTGCCTCAACATGAGGAAACGCTGTGGCATTATTTACGAAGCGATGTGCGTCATGGGACAGGTTACTGGACTGAGCAAACACTGAACCCATAAATAACGTGGATAAGATAGTAACTGCGATAAAAGTTTTCATAATAAATACCTTCGGTAGCGCATATTAAGATGTCCACTTGATCATATATAAAAATAATCTTCTCGTGGGAAAGATGACGTAAATGTAATACAACGTCTTTCATTACAGCATTGTAATGAAATTGTTTTTTTAGTTGTGCTAACGTCTTTTCATTGTAAGAGGAAGAGCCGGAAAATTGATTATAACCGGTTCCCGAATTCCGCTAATGGCCACAATTTAATTAAGGGAACTCGCATGCAGTTAAAAACGTCACGACGAACATTTCTGAAGGGATTAACCCTCTCTGGCGTAGCCGGAAGTCTTGGCGTATGGAGCTTTAATGCGCGCTCCACCCTGAGTCTGCCACCTGCAGTGTCCCTGCAGGGCACAAATTTTGACCTGACCATTGGAGAAACGGCAGTAAACATCACCGGAAGCGAACGTCAGGCAAAGACGATCAATGGTGGGCTGCCGGGGCCGACCCTGCGCTGGAAAGAGGGTGATACCATCACCCTCAGAGTCAAAAATCGCCTTGATGAACAGACATCCATACACTGGCACGGCATTATTCTTCCGGCCAACATGGATGGTGTGCCGGGGCTCAGTTTTACGGGTATCGAGCCAGATGATACCTACGTCTATACTTTCAGAGTCAGGCAGAACGGAACGTACTGGTACCACAGCCACTCAGGGCTCCAGGAGCAGGAGGGGGTTTACGGTGCCATCATTATTGATGCCCGGGAACCGGAGCCCTTTGCATATGACCGGGAGCATGTGGTGATGTTGTCTGACTGGACGGATGAAAATCCTCACAGCCTGCTGAAAAAATTAAAAAAACAGTCGGATTATTACAATTTCAATAAACCGACAGTGGGGTCTTTTTTCCGGGATGTGAACACCAAAGGCCTGTCAGCCACCATTGCCGACCGGAAAATGTGGGCTGAAATGAAAATGAACCCGACAGACCTCGCGGACGTCAGCGGCTATACCTACACCTATCTCATGAACGGACAGGCGCCACTGAAAAACTGGACCGGGCTGTTCCGCCCCGGTGAAAAAGTACGCTTACGCTTTATCAACGGCTCGGCGATGACCTATTTCGATATTCGCATACCAGGCCTGAAAATGACGGTGGTAGCTGCGGATGGCCAGTATGTCAATCCGGTCAACGTGGATGAATTCAGGATCGCTGTTGCCGAAACCTATGACGTCATCGTTGAGCCTCAGAGTGAGGCCTATACCATCTTCGCACAATCGATGGATCGTACCGGTTACGCACGGGGAACACTTGCCACGCGAGAGGGTGTAAGTGCTGCCGTCCCCGCACTCGATCCGCGTCCATTGCTGACAATGGATGATATGGGTATGGGGGGAATGAGCCATGATATGTCAGGGATGGATCACGGCCAGATGGCGGGAATGGATAACAGCGGAGAGATGATGTCAATGGACGGAGCTGGAATGCCGGACAGCGCGGCACCCTCCACGCAAATAGATCACAGCAGTATGGCCAGTATGGATCATTCCCAGATGGCTGGAATGCCGGGAATGCAGAGCCATCCTGCGTCCGAAACCAATAATCCGCTGGTTGATATGCAGGCAATGAGCGTCTCCTCGAAATTAAGCGATCCGGGCATTGGGCTTCGCAACAACGGTCGTAAGGTTCTTACCTATGCCGATCTCAGAAGCCGCTTTGAGGATCCGGACGGACGAGAGCCTGGACGCACCATTGAACTGCATCTGACAGGGCATATGGAAAAGTTTGCCTGGTCGTTTAACGGTATCAAGTTTTCAGACGCCGCGCCGGTGGTGCTCAAATACGGTGAACGGCTCCGGATCACGCTGGTTAATGACACCATGATGACTCACCCTATCCACCTCCATGGCATGTGGAGTGATCTGGAAGATGAAAACGGTAACTTCATGGTGCGTAAACATACCATTGATGTTCCTCCCGGGACAAAGCGCAGTTACAGAGTGACAGCTGATGCACTGGGCCGCTGGGCTTACCATTGCCATCTGCTCTATCACATGGAAATGGGAATGTTTCGTGAAGTCCGGGTGGAGGAGTAATGCACATGAAAATGAATACCTGCGCCATATCTATGCTTGCAGCCGGTTTGATTGCATCACCTGTCGCGTTTGCTGCGGGAGCGCCCGCCGACGCCGGCCCGCACTCCGGGCATGATATGTCCTCTATGCAGATGTCAGCAGATGTCGGTTTAACTGAAATGACTGCCATGGAGCCCGTTGTCACCGAGAGCAGAACGCCTGTTCCGCCCGTTACCGAAGCCGATCGGAAGGCTGCGTTTGGCAACTTAAAGGGCCATGCTGTTCATGACAGCGCAATTAATTACCTGGTTCTTCTCGATCAGCTTGAATGGCAGCGTTCAGACGACCGGAATAATTTCAGCTGGAACGTAAACAGCTGGGTGGGTGGTGATATCGACCGGCTGTGGATCAAGAGCGAAGGTGAGCGAAGTGGTGGAGAGACGGAGACGGCAGAAGCACAGTTTCTCTGGGGGCACGCAGTAGGCCCCTGGTGGGATTTGGTTGCCGGTATAAGACAGGATTTCAGACCGGGGTCTGCCCGAACGTGGGCTGCCGTCGGTTTCCAGGGGTTGGCCCTTTACAACTTTGAATCCGAAATCACGGGGTTTGTCAGTGATGGCGGAAAGGCCGCCCTTCGTCTGGGGGGAGAATACGATATTTTACTGACTAACCGGCTGATACTGCAGCCATCCTACGAGGTGAATATCTACAGCCAGGATGATGAATCGCGGGGGCGGGGCAGAGGGATATCCGATACCGAACTTGGTCTCCGACTACGTTATGAAGTCCGGCGTGAATTTGCGCCTTATATTGGCGTTTCCTGGAATCAGCTGTACGGAACAACGTCCGACATGGCGAAAAGGGAAGGCGAAAAAGACAGTCAGATAATATTCCTGGCGGGCGCAAGAATCTGGTTTTAATGCACTGACACGAAACACTCAACTTAACAGGTAAAGAATATGTTGATATTAAAAAAAGCCATTCTGACGGGTGGGCTGATTATGGGCGTCGCTTTTTCTGCTATGGCTCATCCGGAATTAAAAAGCTCAGCTCCGCAGGCTGATTCAGCCGTACCGGCTCCGGAAAAAATCCAGCTTAATTTTACGGAAGAACTGACCGTAAAATTTTCAGGCGCGAAACTGACAATGACCGGAATGAAAGGTATGTCATCGCATTCACCGATGCCAGTGGCGGCTAAAGTGGCACCAGGAGCTGATCCCAAGTCTATGATTATTATCCCGCGTGAACCTTTACCTGCCGGCACTTATCGTGTGGACTGGCGTGCGGTTTCATCAGATACACATCCTATTACCGGTAATTATACCTTTACGGTGAAGTAATATCATGAACGACCTGATTATGATTGTTATTCGTTTCCTTCTGTATCTTGATTTAATGGTTTTATTTGGATTGCCTTTCTTCCAGATATATGGAATAAGCGGCGTCCGGAATGAAATGTATAATTTAATTAATTTCAGGTCGTTTATCGCTTTAGCTGTACTGATCGGTATCCTGCTGACAGGCATGAATATGCTGCTGGTATCCAATGCCATGAGCGGGGTGACAGATTTCAGAGAATTATCCATTCATATTATCGAAATGGTGATCGAAGAAACCGACGTTGGGATCAGCTGGGTTGTCAGACTCTTTGCCCTGTTTATCACACTCGGTGGGCTGTTCCTGTACACTAAAAAAAGAATGCTTTCCTGTCTGCTGATGACCATCAGCGGCGGCGTGGCGCTGGCCACACTGGCATGGGGCGGGCATGCCGTTATGCATGATGGCGTACATTACTATCTCCACTTGTTCAGCGACCTGACCCATCTCGGCGCAGCAGGAGCATGGACCGGTGCACTGGCCGCATTCGCCATCTTACTGATGCGCAAAAATAACCATAACGCCCTGAGCGTCAGCATTATTTCTGGTTCATTAGCAAGATTTGCAACGGCAGGAACCGTGATCGTTGTAGCCCTGAGCCTGAGTGCGCTGGTCAACTATCTGTACATTGCTGAGGGTGAGTTAGCCCCTCTGTTCAGCAGTGCCTGGGGAAGTATTTTGCTTGCAAAAACAGCGCTTTTTGTTCTGATGCTCCTGCTGGCAGCAGCAAACCGGTTTCACCTTGGTCCCCGGCTTGAGGTCATGGTCAGGGAAGGCAATTATGTTCGCAGCGTCGCCCTGATGCGAAACAGTATCCTGACCGAGTTCGTCATTGCTGTCACCATTCTAGGGGCTGTCTCCTGGCTTGGAATGCTTGCCCCGTCTCAGGCCAGCTAGGATACTGAAAGAATGAGCCGTAAAAATTTGACTATCATGTCAGCGAGTGGACTATGCAGCGTATATTAATCGTTGAAGACGAACAGAAAACAGGCCGCTATCTGCAGCAGGGACTGATTGAGGAGGGATACCAGGCCGACCTCTTCGATAACGGGCGCGACGGCCTCGGAGCGGCATCAAAGGGATCTTACGATTTAATCATTCTGGATGTCATGTTGCCTTATCTCGACGGGTGGCAAATCATCACGTCGCTGCGGGCCTCGGGTCATGAAGAGCCAGTATTGTTTTTAACGGCAAAGGATAACGTACGGGATAAAGTGAAAGGGCTTGAACTGGGTGCAGACGACTATCTGATCAAACCTTTCGATTTTACCGAACTGGTTGCACGCGTGAGAACGCTACTGCGCCGGGCACGTGCGCAGAGTGCCACAGTCTGCACCATTGCTGATATGACCGTTGATATGGTCCGTCGGACCGTAACCCGGTCGGGTAAAAAGATCCACCTCACCGGAAAAGAGTACGTGCTGCTTGAACTGCTGCTTCAGCGTACGGGAGAAGTATTACCCCGAAGTCTGATCTCATCCCTGGTCTGGAATATGAATTTTGACAGCGATACAAATGTGATTGATGTGGCCGTAAGACGTCTGAGAAGTAAAATTGATGATGACTTTGAGCCCAAACTTATCCACACCGTTCGCGGTGCCGGCTATGTACTGGAGATCAAAGAAGAGTGAAGTTCAATATTTCCCTAACCACCCGCCTAAGCCTGATATTTTCTGCTGTAATGCTTACGGTATGGTGGCTTTCAAGTTTTATTCTGATCAGCACGCTGAACAGCTATTTTGACAACCAAGACAGAGACTTCCTTGCAGGAAAACTCCAGCTTACTGAAGAGTTTCTTAAAACAGAAACTTACAGGAGCAAAACGGATATTAAATCCTTATCCGATAAAATAAATGATGCTATGGTGGGTCACAATGGATTATTCATTTCCATTAAAAATATGGGAAATGAAAAAATTGTTGAACTATACGCTAAAAATTCGCTGGTCCCTGTAACCTTGCTGAACCAGTCCGGGGATATTCTGGACTATATGATCCAGACTGAAGAAAATAATACCCTATACCGCAGTATCTCGCGACGTGTAGCCATAGCGCCGGAAGAAGGTAAAAATAAACATTTTATCATTACTGTCGCCACCGATACAGGGTATCACACCCGGTTTATGGATAAGCTCAGTACATGGCTGCTCTGGTTTAATACCGGTCTGGTTTTTATTTCGGTTTTTCTGGGCTGGCTGACCACACGAATCGGCCTGAAACCGTTGCGGGAGATGACAAGTCTGGCTTCTTCCATGACTGTCCACAGCCTTGACCAGCGTCTCAATCCCGATCATGCGCCTCCGGAAATCTCTGAGACAATGCGGGAGTTTAACAACATGTTCGACCGCCTGGAGGGATCCTTCCGGAAACTTTCCGATTTCTCTTCCGATATTGCGCACGAACTGCGTACACCGGTCAGTAATCTGATGATGCAGACGCAGTTTGCCCTGGCCAAGGTCAGAGATGTTTCGCATTACCGGGAAATTTTATTTGCGAATCTGGATGAACTCAAAAGATTGTCACGAATGACCAGTGACATGCTTTTTTTGGCTCGTTCTGAACATGGTTTGCTGCAGCTGGATAAACAAGACGTAAATCTGGCGGAAGAGCTGAATGAATTACGTGAGCTGTTTGAACCCCTGGCAGAAGAAACAGGAAAAATAATCACCGTTGAAGGCGAGGGGATCGTGGCAGGGGACAGTGACATGCTGCGACGCGCGTTCAGCAACCTGCTTTCCAATGCCATTAAATACTCTCCGGATAATACCCGTACATTGATACAGATCGCTCAGGGCAGTGAATATGTTGAAGTGGTCATTTCGAATCCGGTGTCAGGCGGCGTGCCTGCTAACCTGGAGCGCTTATTTGATCGCTTCTATCGCGCGGACTCATCACGTGTTCATAATACTGAAGGGGCGGGGCTGGGATTATCCATAACGCGGTCGATCATTCACGCACATGGCGGAGAGCTGTCGGCTGAACAACAGGGGCGCACTATCCTCTTTAGTGTACGCCTGTTGATAAGGTGACGTTTTTTGCACGTGAAATACGCAGGTGACAGAAATGTCATCATTCTGTCACGCAATAAACAGAGGCAGTTTTTTATACTCAGTTATAAATCAGGACCAGTGTGATAATGCCGTCACATAAAGCCCTGAGTGATACTTAATCCGCCCTGTGATCAAATGCTTTCATTAAATTAATAAGCTATTGAGCAATTAGGGTATTTAAACACCGGGGATCCTACCATGAATAAAACGCTTGTATCATTTGTGGCAATTATGGCTGTCACTTCATCCGCCTGGGCTGCAGAAACAATGAACATGCATGACCAGGTAAATAATGCTCAGGCTCCGGCCCATCAGATGCAGTCCTCTGCGGCCAAAAGCGCAGTTCAGGGTGAAGGAATGAAAATGATGGATATGAGTAACCACGAGCAGGCCGCTATGTCACATGACATGATGCAGAACAGCACGTCGGCCGCGCATCAAAATATGGCTGATATGCATAAAAAAATGATGAACGCCAAATCCGGCACCACCGACGAAAGCGCAAAGTCATTCTCCGAAATGGATGAACATGAAAAAGCCGCTGTGGTCCATGAAAAGGCAAATAACGGCCAATCTTCCGTTATCCATCAGCAGCAGGCTGAAAAACACCGCAGCCTGAGCGCACAAAATTAACCCGTATTAACCCTCAGTTCCACTTATTAGACCCTCATTTGACGCCGATTTCACTGGCTTACGCTCCTCACAAAGGAGCGTTTTTTTTTGGCTGTTTTCAAACCATTTTTAATATGTCGGTAGTGGCACTCGCTAGAAATAAAAATATTTAACATAAGATAGATTATGCGAACTAACTTATTGATTTATATAAATATTTGTCGAAGCTGATTATCTCCACGGATCATGCCTCGTTGTGTCCTGAGACTGACTGAGAATACGGATGATGGTGATCACAGAATGCACTGGCACAAAATAGATCATGTGTTGTGCCACTGGTAGTGAGCAGATATTTTCTCCCAGTTCCGGGCGCCGGCTTCCGATATCATGTGTGGCCAGCACGTCAAATACAGCAGCAATCCGGCCGATATACTCATCAGCCTGAATAACCCTGAACTGTCTGAAGCTGTAGTCCCAGATAGCCTCAAGATCCTCTTCCGCCTTTGGGGTGAGCTCAATTTCTTTCATTCGTTGCCCTGGCTCTGACCTGTTTCAGGAAGTCATCCTTATTCCATGGTTTAGCATCACCGCTGCTGCTCCCTTCGGCCAGCAAATCGCGCAATTCCTGCAGGCGGGATTCAGCCTGCTTTTCACGCAGCAAACGAAGTGCGTCCCGCATAACCTCACTCTGGGTGCGGTAATCGCCGGCCCTGACCAGGGCATCAATGAAATCACGCAACTCATCACCCAAATCTACCGTCATCGTACGGGCCATAAATCCTCCGGTCCAAAATGTAAGATTAGTTCTTACATCATTATACCATCTTACTGCCCTGCTACCATCTCCATCATTTGAGCCAAAGCAATGCGTTTAAATTTGAAGATCCGACTTT
>Ga0256408_1000442_pt1 | contig 32505 bp, 53 predicted proteins | sample PhyAR1_FD_185998 | JGI IMG/M metagenome (GOLD analysis project Ga0256408, IMG submission 185998) | Leaf surface microbial communities from alfalfa plants in UC Gill Tract Community Farm, Albany, California, United States - DLSL A.R1 | ecosystem: Host-associated > Plants > Phyllosphere >...
GGCAGGCGAATGACGCAAATTAAGGTGTCGTGGGACCATTCCACCCCATCGAACCGAGCCGCGCTGTTTGTTAACCGTCCTGTCAAACCGCTGTTTTACGCAGGTTTTTACGGTTGAGTGATGGTGCCCCTGGCCGGTATCTAACTAGTCGACCGCCACCGTTCGTTCCCGACCGCTTCCCCTCCTATGACGAGAACAGAAAAAGTCCATTTGTTCCGCAATCGTTCGTGGACGTTCGCTATAAGCCGCGATATAGTGAGGGAACGGTTGAGGGAGAAGTATGGGCAAGCTGACAGCCCTGTCGGTCAAGAACGCCAAGCCGGGACGTCATGCCGACGGGGATGGTCTGTACCTGCTTGCCAAGCCGACTGGCGCAAAATCCTGGCTGCTGCGTGTGCAGGTCGATGGGCAGCGTCGCGATATTGGCTTGGGCTCGGTTGACACGACCAGTCGCGTCGGAGCGGATCGCAGCACCCCTCCCCCGATCGCCATTCCAATTCTCCATAAGAAGGTCCTGACGCTCAGCGAGGCGCGGGAGAAAGCTGGTCTGCTGCGCATTGCCGCCAAGTCCGGCCTCGACCCGATCGCGGAACGCGACCGCGAGCGCCGAAAGGTGCCGACATTCGAGGAAGCAGCGAAAGCGACACACGACGCGCTGAAGAGTGGCTGGTCGGAGAAGACCGCGACCGTCTTCCTCAGTTCGCTCAAGAACCACGCCTATCCGTCCTTGGGTAAGATGCGTGTCGACCGGATCGATGCCGAGCATATCCGGGACGCCGTCGCGCCGATCTGGACCAGCAAGACCGACATGGCGCGGAAGGTGAGGTTTCGTATCAGTAAGGTGCTGGACTTCGCCAAGTCGAAGGGGTGGCGAAAAAGCGAGGCGCCGCGCAAGTCGGTGACGGTGGGCTTGGCCAAGCAGGCACAGGGCGGGAATTACGCCGCCATGCCGTACGACCAAGTGCCAGCCGTCGTGGCACAGCTGAATGCTGGAGCACCAACCAAAGGGCGCCAAGCGCTACTTCTAACGATCCTGACGGCCGCCCGCTCGGGTGAGGTTCGGTCGGCACAGCGCAGGCATTTCGATCTGGACAAGGCGGAGTGGCACCGGCCGCCTGAGGTGATGAAGGCCAGGACCGCGCATACCGTCACGCTGAGCAAGCCCGCAGTGGCGTTGCTGAAACAGATATTTGAGGAAGGTGGCCACGAGCCCGACGACCTCGTCTTCCCCAACCGTAAGGGTGAGCAGCTTTCCGATATGACGTTGAGTAAGGCCCTGCGGGACGCAGGACACGCCTATACCGTGCATGGCTTCCGCAGCTCGTTCCGGGACTGGGCAGCCGAAAAGATGCCCGAGGTGCCCGACGCGGTGGCGGAAGCTGCGCTGGCACACGTCGTGCCGGACAAGGTGATCCGCGCGTACAAGCGGGCCAAGTTCCTCGACATGCGACGAGGGTTGCTGGAGGCTTGGGGTAGCTACATTTTTTCGGGCATCAATCAATGAATGATGATGGCTTTCTGGTAGAGAATAGTATTCGCCTCGATGATGCCGCGTTTGAATTGCGCAATGCATTCGAACGGCATGGCCTGCTACCAAAGGATGAGGACGATCCGGCCTTTCGGTTTTACGAGTCATCACCTCTTGAACACATGAATGATGCAACAAAGGCTGACTGGTTAAAGCGCACGACCCTTGGCATTCTGTCTGAAAAAATCTTAGAGCGATCACTAATCCAAGGCGAGCTCGTGATGTGGACAGCTGATTCTGAGGGGGAACGGCAGCGCGATCCGAAGGTATTATTTTCGAGAAATAACTGCAAAATTCATGACACACTGGTTACCGGCAAATTCATACCCATTCAGTCCCCCCGAGACACCCCTAATTATTACTATGCTCGGCTCTTTATCAAGTTAATCGACTGGTCGGCATGGCTTAGTAAGATTCTTATTATGAGATACGGAGTGCAAATAAGCGAATTATTAGCCCCCCCCAGCGCACCTATCATTCAGAGCCAAGGCGAAGCGAGCAGCACCAAAAATGAGGATCTAAAGGCTTCTCTTCCCAATAATGCCAGGCCCAACAATAAACGCCACGAAGAATATGCTCACTCCGCCGCAGAGCTTGTTCGCACAGGGGTCAGATTGTCCGAGGCCATCCGTCAAGTAGCCCCGAACGATCCAATGCGGACAGAAGCGAGCGTACAGCATGCCATTAGGCGTACATTCGATCTCATGTATGACAACAGGGGTATCCCGCTCTGATCAAAAATTGATCTGTTTTGATCAGACGACAAGTGACAGAAGCACCACGTAATTCCGTAGTCGCCCGCTGGTGTTCGCCAGCAACGAGGAGGCGACAGATGCAACCTGTTTTACACCCCATCAAGAACTTCTGTGCTGCTTACGGCGTCGGCAAGACCAAGGCCTACGAGCTTATTGCATCCGGGGAATTGCAGACGGTGAAGATCGGCCGCAAGCGGCTGATCACGGACGCGAGTGCACGTCGCGCGCTGCTCGGTGAGGCGGCGTGATCGGCAATGGCAAATGGAAAGGGGCACTCGCGCCCTACTAAGCGAGAAAGCCGCCCGGCTGGCACCGTGCGGCTTCCCAAAACTTGTCAGCTTGCCTGCGACGAGTTTGGAAATAGCACCTCTGCGCTGCAGCTTCAACGGCTCAATGCGGCGTTTGGCGTCACCGGATTGCGTGCTGAACTGATCGCATCCCTACATTGGGGCGCCCTTCCCTCTTACAACGAGGGAATGCGGTAATGCGCCAGACCGACACATCAGCCGCAGCCTGGGCGGCAATCGCAGACGCTGCCGGTCATCTCGAACGCATCGTGATGAAGACGCTGCACGCCAATCCCGATGGCCTGACGGTCGACGAGACCTGCGCCGCTGCTGGGTATCCTCGATACTCGCTGCAACCACGCTTCACGGCCCTGAAGGACCGCAAGGCGATCTTCGATACCGGCTTGCGTCGCCGCAACGTCAGCGGCGCGAAGGCGATCGTCTGGCGAATCAATGCTTCCCGTGCCGCGAACAATTCGCGGCCCGTGCGGATCGGCGAAAACCACGAGGAGGCGCAAGCATGAACGACCTTCAGATGGTCACGAAGCTGATCGACCTTTTTACTCTGCGCGCCAGCCAGATGTCTACCGGACAAGAAACTGATCTCTGGACGCCCGCAATCGCCAACCTAGCGGTGGTGATGGCAGAAACCATTCTTGTTCTCACCCCCGAGCAGCAGACGCTTCTTGTTGGGATCGGCGCATTGATGACGCGCCATGCTGCGGTTGAGGTCGATTGTCGCAAGACGGCGGCGGCGATGATCTCCCAGGCAGTAAAGAAAGGCGGTGCCGCATGATGAACGTCGAGATGTTCAGCGGCGCGACGCCGGTCGGGGGCGGGTTCACCGTCTCCTTCCGGTTCGCCAACCAACAGCTTGAGGCAGACTGGTCCCCCCGCATGCCGGTCGGCCCCGCTGGTCGGAAATACCTTCCGGCCTACCTCCAAGCCCGTGATGAGTTCCTGCGCCGCATCGCTAAGCGCACCGGGATCAGCGTGATGGTGGTCGACCTATGAGCGGCGCCATTATTCCCATCGCGTCGCGTCAGACGCCCGAAGTGCAGGCCCGCGCCATCGCCGCTGTCACCGCATTGCGGCGGCAGGTGAACGAGCCACGCAGCCTTGCTCGCGTCCTGGGCGTGGATCGTGGGATCGTCGGCTATCCGACGCTTGACGCCTGGTACCGTGCCCAGCCCGTCCCAAAGGGGCGGCTGGGTGCGCGCCTGCGCCTCTCCCCCGATGAAAAGCGACTGTATGGTCTGCGCCCCTCTGCCGAACTGATCGAACTGCGCGGGCTGGGTGAAGAGTCGGAGCGCTGGTCGGTCTGCGTCTTCCCCGTCGCGGGCGGCTATATCGTTGGAGTGAAGGCCCCGATGGGCGGTGGCGGCGTCGGCGTGCGCTTCACCAAGTCGTATCAGGCATCGGATTATGCTCACCGCCTGTCGGTCGAGCATGATCTGCCGATCTTGGAGCGTTACGCATGACCCGGCGGTTCGATACCAACGCGCTCGCATCCGTCGTTGCGAGCATCCGCGACCGCTTCCCGTTGTCGGGTGTTGCCGCGAAGGCGGGTGTGAAGTTGAAGCGTGCAGGCCGGGAATGGAAAGCATGCTGTCCGTTTCACCCTGACAGGACCCCCTCTTTCACAATCTATCAGGACGATCGGCGCGCCCATTGCTTCGGGTGCGGCTGGACTGGCGATGTCCTGGACTTCGTGAAGGCATCCTACAGGGTTTCGCTGATCGACGCGATCGACATGCTTGACGGTGGCGTCCTGCGGGAACTCGAACAGCAGCGTGCCCCTGCCAAGCCGAAGTCCGATATGCGGGCCGTGGCTCAGCGGATCGTCGATGCGTCGGTCTCGATCAATGGCACTCCGGCGGAAGCATACCTGCGCTCACGTGGCATCACGATGCCGCTGCCGCATACTCTGCGGTTCGCTCGGATCGCTCCGCCCAAGATTGACGGCAACGGGCTGCTGGCTGCGAACGGCCCCGCACTGCTCCCCGCCTTAGTCGCCATCGTCACCAACCCGGCAGGTGAACTGGTCGGTGTGCAGCGCACCTATCTGACCGAGAATGGGCGCAAGGCAGCCACCACGCCAACAAATTCCGACCCGAAGCCGAAGGTGAAGTATAGCCTAGGTCAGGTGATCGGTGGCGCGATCCAACTCGGGCCGCCCGCCGCCAGCATGCTGGTAACGGAAGGACTTGAGGACGGTCTGACGCTCGCTCAAGCGTTGGGGCGGTCTGTGTGGGTGGCAGCAGGCACATCGATGATGCCCCAGATGACGTTCGCAGACGTAACGCGGGCGATCGTAATCGGAGCCGATGGCGACACTGCCGGTTCAGCCGCTGCCGCAAAAGCAGCCGAGGCATATATTGAATTGGGTCTGGCGGTGCGCATCATGCGCCCGAACCCTCCGTACAAGGACTTCAACGAAGAGCTGATGGAGGCGCGGTCATGAGCGCGGCGTCCATGCAATCCCGTTTTGACGAGGCAGAGTCGTTCACCTCGATACCCTTCGAAGGGTACGCGACCTCGGGTCGCGCCGCTGGATGGTCGACGCCCGACATGTCGGTTACGCGCGCCAGCCTTGCGCCCGCTCCACTTTTCCCCGGCGATGTGCTGGGCGACCTGATGCCGCTCGTTCGGGATCTGGCGGCGGGCAAGGGTGCGCCCGTCGACTATGTCGCTATCGGCGTCCTGACGGTGGCTGCATCACTGATCGGCGGCAAGCGCTGGGTTTCTGCTTGGGAGGGCTTCGACCAGCCTTGTATCCTGTGGGGCGGTCTTGTCGGTGACCCATCGTCCAACAAGTCACCCGGCATCGATGCCGCCACCCTCCCCTTGCGCGCCATGGAAGGTGAGCTGGCCGAGCAGCACCGCATGGTCCTGATGAGTCATGCCACCGTCGCGGAGCGAGCCAAGGCAGAGCGGAAGCAGTGGGAGGACAGAGTAAAGCAGGCGACCAAGGACAACGCTGAAACCCCCGACATGCCCGAGGAAGCCGAAGCGCCGGAGGCGCCGCAGCGCCCGCGTCTGATGGTTCAGGATTCGACGCCCGAAGAAATGGCGTCGATCCTCTCCGGGAATGTCAACGGCACACTCCACCTGCGTGACGAGTTGGCCGGATGGCTCGACAGCTTCGAACGCTATTCACCTGGTGGCCGGGCGTTCTGGCTCGAGGCGTACGGTGGGCGGCACTTCGTCGTCGACCGTAAGAGCCAGACCAAGCCGCTCGTCGTACCGTTCAACGGCGTCAGCGTCCTGGGCGGCATTCAGCCGGACAAGCTCCGGGACGCTCTACTTGGCGTATCGGACGATGGCCTTGTAGCACGATTCATGTGGGTATGGCCGGAAGCGATCCGCTTCAGCCGCCCGCGTCAGATCGCAGACACCGCGCGCTTGGATCGGCTCTATCGCCGCCTCCAGCAGATACATCGCCCCGCAGACGAGACGGTGACCATTCCGCTTGATGCTCGCGCCGCCGATATTTTCGAGGAATGGATCGCTGACAACGATGCCGACGTGCGGCAAGCGGCCGGTCTTTATGCGTCCTGGGCAGGCAAAGCGCGTGGCCTAGCGCTTCGCCTTGCTCTGACCTTGGAGTATCTGACCTGGGCGGACGCTGGTGGACGTGAACCGTCCTGCGTCTCAGTGCTGTCCCTGACCAACGCCCTGACGCTGATCGAAGATTACCTCAAACCACATGCGCGGCGGGTCTTTGGCGACGCCGCTCTGCCGCCGGTCGAGAAGGACGCGGCAGCGCTATCCCGGTTCATCGTTAAGGAGCAGCTCGAGCGGATCAATGCGCGTGAGGTGCAGCGCAACCCAAAGCTGCCGTCCTTGGGAAATAAGCAGGACGTCGAGGCGGCGGTTGAAGCGCTGATGGAAGCTGGCTGGCTCCGCGAAGGCTTCACCCGGCAAGGCGACGGCCCGGGACGTCCGAAGAAGGACTATCTGGTCAATCCAGCAGTGCATGGTGCGGCCCATGGGTAACTGGCGACAATCGGCGGCGGCGGCGCTGGCAGACACGGCGCCGACCTATATCCGCACATCCGCCTATGGGCTGCCTACCGCCGTAGAAGCGGGGCTTCGGGCGCTCGCGAAGCAGAAGCCACCGCGACTGGCCAGCCCCGACGAATGGCACGCAACCGTTGCCGACGCGATCCGACTGGCGTCCGAAGGCTGGGCGACCACCGCACTGTCGATGGGCTGGACCGAGCACGACGTGTTCGGGATCGGCCCGCATGGCAGCAACGAATGGCTGTCGCTCGCAGTCTGGATTGCGGGACGGTCGATCGTCGCGATGGACGACCACCGCGCGTTCACGGCCGACGATGTCTATTATCTCGAGCGCTGGGGCCGACCGAACACGACCTTCATGGACCCAGTGATGCTGTGGGAGATCGGCCGGTGACCGGACCTATTGTCCCTATTGTCCCTATTGTCACGGGCGCTGCGTCTCGACCCCTGGCTGCCTGCGTCCTCGCGTCGTCCCCAAAAAAGACTTCTATCTATCTATATAAAAAGGAAAACGCAGTGACGCACACGGAGGCTCTGACAATAGAGACAATAGCGACAATAGGTCGCGTTGGTCACGCCGTACGACGGGACGGCGCCAATGGCTGAGCCCCGTAACGAACCCGCAAAATCGGGAGACGGTCGATTCAAGCCCGGTAACCCCGGAAAGCCTAAGGGCGCACGTTCGCGAGTGACCCTTGCCATCGAGGCGCTGCTGGAGGGGCAGCACGAAGCCCTGACCCAGGCGGCGATCAATAAGGCGCTGGAGGGCGACACGGTTGCCCTTCGCCTGTGCCTGGATCGGCTAGCCCCTCCCCGTCGGGACGCACCAGTGTCGATCGAGCTGCCCCCGGTGCGATCGGCGGCCGACGCGGTTGAGGCGTCAGCGGCGGTCCTGGCGGCAATATCCGCAGGCGACGTCACACCGGATGAAGCCGGGCGCATCATGGCCGTGCTGACGGCGCACAAGGCGATCGTCGAGACGGGCGATCTGGAAGCCCGGATCGCGGCATTGGAGGAGAAGAACTGATGGGCTCGATCAACGTTCGACTTGCCCGTTTGGAACGCGCGGTGGCGAGTGACCCAAGAATGACGGCGGCGGAGATTGATGAAGCCGCAATCCGCTACGAGGCCGAATTGCGCAGCGACGGCGTACTCGGCGGCGGCACGATAATCGGAGCGGTCATCGCATGGCGTTCCGCAGTGGAACGGGCCGGGGATACCTGGCTCCAGCGGATCTATGCGGACATGGCACCTGCGGATTTTTACGCATGACCTCGTCCCTGTCACGACGCCTCTCGGTGCTCGAAGCAAACCAGCCCTGTAACGCTGGGCGCCGGCTACTCCTGATGCCGTGGGATCCCATGCCAGAACCCCGAGAAGGTGACATGATCGGTTGCTACAACTTGGTGGTGTCGACTTCAGGCGGTCCCGAACGCGCCGAATACGAACGCAATGGCGTCCATCCCAAGGACGATGTCCCCGGCTCCCTCAACCGTCATCTATACTTGGGAGAACCGCTCCATGCGTGATCTGAGCCGACGACTGACCGCGCTTGAATTGCGGCCGTCAAATCGTGGCTTTCGTCGCGTTGTGATCATAACGGAAGGGCAGCCTGCCCCGCCGGATTCAGACGACATCCACATCATCCGCATCGTAGCAGCCGACCACCCCGGCACAGCGAACTGGATGCAACAAAATCGAGGGATCGCAGAATGAAAGCCAGTATTTTGGCTCGGCTCGCCCGAGTTGAAGACAGACTTCGACCAGCCGCGCTGCCGCACATTGATATGAGCAACCTAACAGACGAAGAACTTCAAACACTGTCTGCACTACCCAGAGATGAAACGGAATTGCGGGCCCTGATCGAGTCGCCCGAATATGATTGGATGCCGTTAGCCCGCATCCTTGAACGCTTGAGATGATTTTTTAAGGCATGGTGCGCGCGATCTGATGCCTTCGCATCATCGCACCCCTTAGCGGCGGTAGGGTGCATCAGGCCCCGCCCCTAGCCGTCCTGCATGACGGACGAACAGGCCGCACGGATTGCAGCATTGAAGCCGGGTAAGGATTACCGACACGGCACGCGGCGACCTTACCGCCCCTGTCCGCCCGATTTTCGCGAATATTTCCTGAAGATGGGCTGGGACGGTATCGACGAGCATTTTCACGCCAATTGGCCATGCATCGCTCGGTGGGTTCGAGAATGCGGGGACGACGAACTTCGTGAGGCACGCGCCGCTGAATCGGGGCATGCATTGCCGACAATTCGACGGAGATCTGCGCTGCCGAGTTATGCAGAAGCTGTTGCGGCGATCATGGCGGCGGCGGTTACAAAAACCGAGCGATAATTTGGCGTGATGCCGCTCCGGCTAATAGCAAAGGACAAATTGTAACGGCGGTAAGCCGATCAGCGCCACTCCCTATTAAATCGGGGTATGGAAAACCAAAGCACCGCAAAAATGCCGAAGGATGGGAGAGCCGGTGCCCCGTTGAGGGCACGGCCGACCGACTTCCGAGATCAATTCATTCGCCTTGGGTGGGACGTCGTCGATCACTACGCCACGAGCTGGAAAGTCGTCTCTCGCTGGGTTGATGAGGAAGGCCGCGAGGATCTTCAGGCAGACCGCAAGGCATATCGACAAATGCAGAATCTTCAGCAGCGATTCCAGGCGATTGCAGAAGGCCGATCCGCGATCATCGTAAAGGACTTTGCCGACACCGTCGCCAATGCCGTGGCACGGTCGGCACGCAATCATAAGGCGCTGCGCGCATGACAGCTCCGTTCGCACAGACCAGCCCGACGGTCGCGCAAATCTGCGCCTATTATAATGAGATCCGCAGCCGCCCGAGGCGTGTGACGTGGATCGAAGTACCGTTCGCTGACGGCATATACCGTTTCACTTTACGCCTGGCCCAGATCGAAGAACTCGAACGGACGCTCGGTTATATCGGCCGCGACGGTGCCCGCATTCCGATCGGCATTGGAGCGATTTTTGCCCGGTTGGCAAAAGGCCGCGCGTTCCTGAGCAACGGTGAGCCGGACTGGTCGGCACTTGGCGAGGCAGAAGCCTTGGCGAGTGAGATCGCCATTCGGGACAGCATCGAGGTTATTCGTTTGGGGCTGATCGGCGGCAACCGTGCCATCGTGAACGGGGTCGAGTCCGGCGTCACCCCGCAGCGAGCCCTCCAACTGATAGACGCCTACCTTGTCGGCCAGCCGGTCGAAGATGCGTGGCATTACGCATTCGCGATCGTCGGGGCGCTGATCTTTGGCGTCGAGCCGCCAGCGGAAGCGATCGAGGACGAAGGCTGATGGTTCGCGGCGGCCTGCGGACGCTAATTGCCCGGCTTGAACAGGACATCGCGCCTGCGGTCGTCCAAGGCGCTCGCATAATCGAAGACCAGGCGAAAGGGCTGATTATGCAAGGCTCGGTCAGCGGCAAGGGGCACGTTGCAAGTAAGCCAGGCGAGCCCCCCAACAACGACCTAGGCGATCTGATCCGAGGCATCGACCACGTCGAACTCGAGCCATTGCACGCGTTGGTGGTATCGGCCGCTGGGCATGCGGCGCCATTGGAATTCGGCACCAGCAAAATGGCCGCCCGTCCCTACATGGCCCCCGCTGCCGACATGCGGCGGAAAGAGGTTGCCGACCTCGTGGCGCGGGCGGCCTCTATCGCCATCAGAAAGAGTGGGAATAGCTGATGACCGTCACCGCGGAAACGGTCGCAATCGAAGTGATTGCACGCCTTGATAAGGCGAAAAGCGGCATCACGGATCTCGACCGGACATTCGAGACGTCGACCGGGCGAATGCAACAGGCCGCCAAGACGCTCGACGCCAACCTCGACCGCGTGGCTCAAAACAGCGCCACCAGCTTTACGCGCGTTGGATCGGCATCGAAGAAGGCGGCCGACGAAGTTGACCGTTCCTCCGGTCGAATTGCCAACGCCCAGCGTAATCTTGGTCGACAGATCAGCGATGTCACGACGCAGCTCGCAGGTGGCCAAAACCCCGGCCTAATCTTTGCCCAGCAGGCGCCGCAGATTGCCGATGCGCTGGCCGACACCGGTGGGCGTGCGGCCAAATTGGCTTCGTTCTTCGCCGGACCATGGGGCGCAGCTATTCTTGGCGCCGGGTCGATCCTGGCCACCGTCCTCGTGCCCCGCCTTTTTGAAGGTTCGGATGCGGCGGACACCATGTCCAAATCGCAGATCGACCTTGCCCGGTTTGTCGACACGACGACTGGTGCCATCAACCGCCAAACCACAGCCGTTCAACGTCTGGCCGCTGCCCAAGCCCGTCAGAACGATGTCGAGGCCGGAACTCGCACATACGTAACGGCGCGCAGCCGGGCGATCAGTGCGGCCAAGGACGCGGCGGGCGTTCGGGAACCGGTATTCACCGCTGGCTTCCGCCAGCCTGACGCGGTCATCACCGACCCTGTGAAAAAGCAGTTGCGGGACCTAGCTGCCGAAGCTGCGAAGGGTACGCTGCCGATCAATGACTTCGCGCTGGCTGTTAGAAAGGCCGTCGGGGACCGGCCTGAGTATCGGTCGTTGGTAAAGACCATCACCGCGCAGGCCGCTGCGGCCGTTGATGCTGCTCAGGGTGTCCAAAAACTGAAAGCAGAGCAGGCTGTGCTGACCGGCACCGCCACCGCGCAGCAAAAGGCGTTGCTCGGCATCGGTGCGGCAACGACGAGCCTTATTGAAAAACAGGTGGCGTTGCAGACATCAACAACGGACCTGGAGAAGGCACGTGCCCGCCTCGCGCTGGTCGAAGAGAAGGGGCGCGGCATTCAGGCCGGGGACGCGAAAGCCCTCAATCAGTACCGCTTCGAACTGACCAGCGCCCATAATGCTGTCAACGCAGCAGAAGCGGCGGAACGGGCAGCGGCCCAATCCAAGCGGGATCATGCCAAGGCCACCCGCGATGCGGCCAAGGCCGTGCGGGAGCAAGCGCGAGAAAACCGGATTGCGGCCCGTGCCGAACGCGAACTGCTGGCACTTCGATCGGACCGGGCATCGTCGTTGTCCGATCTTGCATCCGATCCCCGCCAGCAGGACGATTTTGCCCGTCAGCGCATTAAGTTGGATCAGGCTGGCCGGATTAGCGATCTCGACGAGCGTCGATCGCGCGGGGATTTGGATGCGGCAGAATATGCTGAGCGCAAGAAGGTGGTCGACGAGATTACCGCTAATCGCTTGCTGCTCGTGGACCGCAATGCCTCGATCAGAGAGCAGAACAATGGCCTAGAACTTGATCGTCAGCGCCTGGGCAATCAGCAAGACATTCTTCGCGCCCAACAGGGTCTAGCGCGCACGACAGAAGAACGGCGGCAGCTTGAACTGAAGCTGCTGGATCTTGGCATCGAAGAGCAGCGCCTTACAGCGCAGAAGGTGTTGGACCTCGCGGCTCAAGGCAAGGCGTCTCCACAGGAGGCGGCGCTGGCACGGGGCACCCTCGATGCTCTGCCGGACCTTCGCCGCTATGGCGCCGCCGCTATCGAGCGCAACACTCAGGGTCCCCTCGCCTCGTACCTTAACGGCATTCCGCGTGCCGGGACGGAAATGAAAGAAGCCCTGGAGGGCGTGGCGGTCAACGGCGTGGAGCGCCTCAACGACAGCCTGGCGACAGCTGCAGCCAGCTTCCTCAAGCTGCGTGGCGTTGCTGGGGAAGCGATCTCCGGTATCATCGCCGATCTGGCTCGATTGTATCTACGCCGCGGCATCCTGACGCTGCTCGGCCGCTTTCTGCCCGGCGCAGGTGGCGCTGCGGGCCTGTTGACGGGGGCTGCTGCAGGAGCCGTTTCACCCGATGTTAGCAGCCTTCCGCGTCTTGCGTCGGGTGGGACAATCAGGGCGGGCGGGCTTGGTGGCGTTGATCGCAACGTCCTGAGCGTCAACGGCGTACCGAAGGCCATGATAAGCGCCCACGAAACATTAAGTGTGCTTAATCCCGCCATGATGGCCGCACCGATCCGAACGGCGGCGCCCAACATTACCATCAATCAGCATTTCAACCCGGACATGCGGGGCAGCATCACCACGAAGGAATTCACCGAACGACTGGTGAATTACGCTGACGGTCGGGCTGCACAAGCCAGGGACTCAGCGGTCGCGATCGCGGGTCAGCAAGCCCCTGAGCGGGTCGCCCGGTACCAGCGGTTTCGATCATGATCCCGCTAGCCCGCAAAGGGGTCATCAACCAGCTTGTTCGCGGCCTTGCCGTTGCAACGAGCTATGGCGAGCATGGCGGCATTTGAACCGGCTAAGCTGTAGCGTCCAACAAGTTGCCCGCCCCGTCGGAAGGCGACCGACCGAGCAGCCATGGCCATCGCTATCGTTCGGATGCCGTCGGTTTCGATCAGGATGCCGCCTGCGGTATCGGTCTTCATGCCGAATGCCTTAAACGTCAGCGGATCGCGCACGTCGAATTGGACGGTCACCTCGTAGGTCTTGTCCTTGTCGATCGACTGCCATCGATCGTTCCACAGAGTGATCGAGCTGTCCTTTTGCTCGTGATCCAGTGACAGTCCCACTGTGGTGCCGTCCTCGAAAACCTTGTCAGCCGAGCAGGTAGACTCGTCGGCATATATTTCCCAACCCCGCACAGTCTGATCCGGCGGTGAAAGCGCGAGCGCGGCAAGCAGCAAAGACGGCAGCATACATCAAGTTAGATTCGTCTAAGTGGGCTGTAAACCGCTGATGGCGTCACCTGTTAGCGGTCGTTGCCAAGCGGACACCGACGCCGCCGGATGTCGATTTTTGATCTGCCCCGATTAGTGTGACGCCAGCGGAAGCCAGCGCCCCAGACAAGGCCGCAAGCGAAATGTCTGCGATCGGATTGCCGCCCTCGTAGCGGCGCACTGTCGCGACGCCGATGCCAGCTCGGTCAGCAAGTTCTTGAGCGGACCAACCTAAAAGGGATCGCGCGGCCCGGCACTGCTCGACGGTCATCATGTGATATTTATTAGATCACTTTGCGCTTGATTGCCAGAAATACTGGTGATATGAAAACGATCAGTCAGCCGAGATGGGGCATCCTACCTCCCCACCCCGGCCTGACCACAACCGATCTATGAAGGAGATCGACTATGGCTACTGCCGCGCATAGCATCCTTGCGCCTGCCGTCCAGACGGCGGACTGCATCAACGCCCCTACCCCTGCGAATGACACGGCCCCCTGTTGGACGACCGACCGGCGTGCCCGTGCAATCCTGGCAACCGTCGCTGCGCATCCGCCCCATGGTGAATGGCACCGCCCGCGCTTCGGTAACACCGTCGACGAGTACTGGACCTATGTCGGCTATCGCTTCGACTGCCTGACTGCGATCCGGGACGCGTACGGCCAGAAGGCACTCGAGCATTACCACGCCACCGGCAACTTCGCGGTGTTCGGCGCCTATTGCGATGCCCCCAACGTCAACGATGCGATCGAAGCGGCTCGCGAAGCCGGGCGGGAGGGCTGAACGATGGCCAGCTATGCAATCGCCGCAACCGTGACCGACCCCGTCACGGCCATTGCCGACATGTCGCTCGCGATCGAGCGCGTCATCGTCACGATGGATAACGCCAACAGCGACCTCATGGAGCAGGTGGTCGGGCGGCTGAATGACCCGGCGTCACCCATGCATCATGCCGCCTTCAGCGCGTGGTGCACGCACCAGATCGCCTCCGAGAAGCTGGTCGAGATCAGCACGGTTCTCGATGAGGTGGAATACCGGCTGATGACCCCGCCGGACATATCGCAGGCACAGCAAGCGGAGAATGCCGAATGGCATCGCGCGCACGGGGCTTGGACCGAGGCGCACGAAGCCGTCCGTCGATACAATGCGACGCCGGGTCGCGTGCCAGACGATGTGATGGACGCTGCCGTTCGGGTCGAACGCGAAACCGTCTATCAACTCGCTGCCGCGCCTGCGCCGAACCGCGCCGCCGTTGGCATCAAGATCAACGCCTTGCTCGACTATCTCGAAAATTGCGCGATTGACGAGGCAGCCCTGCGCACGATCGCAGCTGACGCACTGCGGGCGGAGGGCTGAACCATGACGACCGAAACCACCCGTCGCGCCCTGTTCGGGGGCGCTGGCCTCGTCGCGCTTGCCGCCGCCGTCCCGGCTATCGCATCGACCATGTCCGCCAGTTCAGGCGTCAGCCCTGCCCTGGCCACGCTGATCGCGGTCAGTGAGGAGGCCTGGCAAGTGTCGGAGGACCACGACAATCTGGTCCTGAAACCCGCCGACGCGGCGGCAAAGGCGCTTGCGTCCCAGATCCCGCATGTCGCGGTCGACATTGACGGCGATCCCTACTGGACCACTGCGAACCCGGGCGCGGTCAGCGTCGCCCGTGGCCTCGTCGAACGTGATTCGGCGCGCAAACATCCCAATAGCCCCGGACTGCGCCGTCTGGTTGCGGCCGACCTTCAACGGCAGCGTCTCCGCGCTCGTATCCATCGCGACACGGGCCTGACTGCTGCGGTCGATCGCAGCAATGCTCTGAACGACGCCTATGCCGATGCCGAGTCGGCTGTTGCGATGCATCCGGTCGGCACTGTCACCGACCTGCATGCGAAGCTGGCGTTCATGATCGCGAACGACATGGGCGATGGTCGTGATTGGCTGGAAGAGATCGCGGACGACGTGGCCCGCATCGCGAACGTGGAGGGCCGCTGACATGTCGACCACCAGCGAAGCCTTTTGCGCACTGCTCGACGCCTCTGACGCCGCCAGCCGCCGCTTCAACAGCCTGCCGTCCGACTTGGAGGAACAAGACCCCGTCACGTTCGAGCAGGAGGAACAGGCGGTATGTGCAGCATCGCATGATGCAGACCTTGCCGAACCAACGACCTGGGCGGAATTTACCCGTCTGCTGGATCACATGTCGTATTGTGGCGCCAGCGCCATTGATGACGACAATGCTGCCCGGCTGTTGGCTCATGCGAAGCGCCTCAACGGGGAGGGTCACTGACATGGCCACCCTCCCCTGCCCCGCTACCTTCAGCCCCACGGCATGGCTCCACGCCCTCGTCCAGATCGGCGGCGGCTACGCTCTGACGTCCGACCGCAAGCTATGGCTGGTCATTCAGGACTGCCCGGCGGACGACCTGACGCCGCTGATGGCGCAGATCGTCGGTCATCCTGACCGGGCGGAAGCGGTGCGTCAGACTATCGAACAGCGGCACTATGGGGAGGCGGCATGATGGGACACGCAGCCGTCACCCCGCCGCCCAGCGCCAACCGTGCGATGCCCTGGCGCCGATCGCGCCGCCGTCCCTGGCATCGGCTGGACCGGGTCGCATCGCCACATGCCGTGCTGGCCACCATCCCTTCCCTACCTCGTGCCGAACTGGCGCGGATCACCGAACGGCTAATCGACCGCATGGACGAATTGGACGGGGACATGGACCTCGAACCCGAGGACCTGGAGGAAGACGATCCCACGGAGGCGGATGACGTTCACCCTTGAACCGATCACGCCGCCGGTCCCATCCCGGCGCATGGAACACAGGCCCGTCGCTCGCGATCGTCGAGCGGCGGGCTCTCCGCGTGTGCACCGCTTCCGGGATAGCCTGGCGCTGTCGGAGAGCTTTGTGGATGCCGATTGGTGGTTGCCGCTGTACCGGCGCGCGTTCCCGACGATGGTGTCAGCCGTGGCCGTGCGCGAAGATGGATGGGCGCAGAGGGGCGGGATAGATCGGCTGCTTACCCTGTCCTGCGGGCGGACATATACCGTCGACGAGAAGGTGCGGATGCACGACTGGCCTGACGTCCTGTTGGAGCGCTGGTCGGACGAAGCGCGGCGGGTGCCGGGGTGGATTCAGAAGCCCTTGGCGGCCGACTTTATCGGGTATGCCTATGCCCCGGCCGGTATGTGCCTGCTGCTGCCCGTCGTGCCGCTCCAGCGCGCTTGGCGACAGCATGGGCGCAAGTGGATCAACCTCTACGGGACTCGATCAGCGCAGAACCCCGGCTATGTGTCGGTCGGTGTGCCGGTGCCGCGCCATGTGCTGATGCAGGCGATCATGGAAGCGATGGTAGTTAGCTGAAACGCCCCCCCTGACTCGACTCTTTTAAAACTCAAGTTAGCCTTCCCCTAGCCAAGCACTGCAACGATTCGGCCCCGGGAGTTTAGTTGATGCCAGAGCGTCAAAGCGTAACGATCCATTACCGGCGCTTCAGGGACGAAAATGATGTTCTCCAAGGCCGGACTTTAGAAGATTACGTTAACGACGCGCTGGACGTTGAAGCCGACGGTGGGCCGCTACGGCAGAACTGGAGTCGCAGGACTCGCTTGCTACCCCCTGATGCCCAAGATACGCACTTCATCAATCTACACGGTAACGGCGGCGGGCATTTCTTCGCTGATTTGACCCATTTTACCCGTGGCCACATGCAGGCGCTGCTCGAACGAGCAGAGGATACGCCGAGCCTTAACGTTTCACAGATGCCTGCCCCTGAGGGTCGTGAATATCTTCATTCAATGATGTACTGGTTGGTCCGCGGCAACCACGTGATGGTCCTACAGTCGCGCTCAATCGGCACCAAACAGCTTGAAGAATACCTCTCGTGGCTGCTGCACGAGCGCAGTCAAATGGTTGGCCAGCCTGCCGTCGTGATCCTCGACCCCGTCTTGGATGCAGACGAAGTTGGGGGCGACCTTGAGGATATTAGCTCAATCATTATAGGAGGATCGCCCTTAGCTCCCCCTCCCGGTCCACCGCCAGCCCAACCACAAAGAGGCGCCGAGCCCGCTCGCGAAGTTGAAGAATATCGTGGAATTGAAAGGAAACATGCGTGGGCCACTCGCATGCGAGAAGTGCTTCGGGCAGTGATGAACAGCGACGCCGATGTGGAGCAGCTGCTCGATTCCGTGCCGGATGGTGCTGACTTAGATGTGGTGGTACAGATTGGGTATAAGCTGCGCAGACGCGAAGTGAGTCGGGAGCCGATGCAGCGGGCGCTGCGCAACCTGCCCGATGGTGACATCAGAGCGGTCAGCAAAAGCGGTAGGCAATCAGGTCGTGACATTCGCCTTTCGTATACCGCTCGCGTCCTCAAAGAAGGTAGTCTATTAGACCCTGAGGACGTCGAGCGCGCCCTGAGGGAGGCTTACGACAGCTTTGTCAACAATGGCAAAATTCAGCCGTAAAAAAAATGGCCGTTGGATCCGCTTCGCAGTGCGAAGGTGGGATTTTGGCGTTGCCCTGGTCACGTCTGGGCTTTGCGCAGCGTTTGTAACGGGCGCCAATCTTAAAGAAGTCTCGTCGGAGCTCATCACGTTCTTCGGTATACAGTCTGCCGTCCTGTTCCCAGCAATGCTCCTTACCGCAACAATCTTAAAGCCTGACGGATTAACCGCTTTTGATCTCGCACGCTATCGCCGAGCGCTATCATTACAAATGACCTTTTGGAGCGTACTATTGGCGCTTGATTTTCTTAGCGTCGGTTTAGCCATCGTTGGAAAATCATTGAGCTGGCAGTTTTCTCTCAAAATCCCCTATTTGGGGACATTCGATACTTCAGCAGTAATGATTGGATTATTTGGCTTGGTCGGGGGGCTGGCGATGGTCAGAACCGTTCACGTCGTCCGCGGGGTTTTTAGCTTAATGAATCTGAATTCAGATTTGGTCGGAAAGGCTATAGCCGCCAAGTCAGCAAGCATAGAGACTGACCGGAAGGCCAATGTCACCCCTTTCGCTAAGCCCGCCGGTTTCGGCCGAGTCATCGAACCGCCCGTTCGCTAAGACCATCTATACACCACAATCAATGCCATCACATTCTGAAGCGGCGCATCCAGACTGTTCATAGCCATGATCGCGGCATAGGCTTACGTGGGACAAATACGGCTTGAACACCCCAGACTAAGGCACCGGATTAATCGTTGCACTTGAGTTGCTGTCGACCGCTCAGCCGTCCCTGTCCAAAAACTTGACACTAAAGCTGTCAGCGATGTCTTTAGCCGCTGCGGTCTGTGCAGTTCGATGCGCTTCATCGTCTGGTTCTGCCGACACAAACTGAGGCGCTGCGGTGTTGATAATCTCGTAGCTGCCGAGACGCTCCACCTTTAGAAGAGGCGCTTCCCACGCCGCCACGGTGACCGAGCTGTAACCCGGACCGTCATGGTCTGACGTGGTGATGCGATAACGCCGCCCGACTTCAAACATTATGCTCTCCCTTATGGAGGGTGTAGACTCGCACTTCCTAATAGCACAAGTGCGTACGCGGCGATGCAATCAGCAACCGGCGGCGCGGGCTCCGCAGGATGTTAAGGCCACCCGCCATTCATCTCTGCGGCATCATCATGCTAATCACGCATGATGGATCCGATCATACATCTCCGCGACATTGTTCCCCAGCCCAGCGACCTCCTAGAAATGGAAGCGGAGGAGCTAGCCGGCATCCTGCTGGCAGCGATTCAGCGTAGCGGCCATACGCAAGTCAGCCGCCACAACACGATGCTTGCGATTAGCAACAATACGCCGCAGATTTTCGATCTTCGGGTCGCGCGGGAGTTGCCACCTATCCTTGCCGAGGCATGGGCGTGGCTTGAGCGCGAATGTCTGTTGATCGCCAAGCCCACCGACCCGCACTGGCAGGTGTTGAGCCGCAGGGCGATGAAGATCACTACCTCGGCGGACTTCGAGGTTTATCGGGGCGCCAGTTCGTTCCCTCGATCGCTGCTGCACCCACGCATAGAGAGGGAGGCTTGGCCAAGTTTCAGCCGCGGGAGGTTCGACACTGCCATATTCGAAGCATTCCGGGAGGTTGAGATTGCGGTTCGGGACGCCGCCGGTTTTGATCAGCATGACCATGGTGTTCCGATGGTGCGTCGAGCATTCCACAAAGATACCGGGCCGCTGGCCGATCGAAGTGTCGACGATGGCGAACGCGAGGCAACCAGCGCGCTATTCGCGGGAGCCATCGGGTCATACAAAAACCCTAATAGCCATCGGCATGTCGGCCGTGAGGACGTTGCCGAGGCAGGCGAGCTCCTGGTTTTGGCCAGTCACCTGCTGCGGGTAGTTGAGCAGCGCGATCGGCGCTGGCCCAATAACAGGCTCGCTGCCCTCAGGCCGAAGTCATAGCAACCTGATCTTTCGCTCGCGAAAACATCCTCGGTAATTACCTGGCGACTGCTCGAGGCCGATAGCACCTATGGGCTCAGATCCAGAAACCGAAGAAAACCGCGCCTCACAGGCCGAACTAACCCTAAAATGTGATACTACGGCGTCACGTAGAATGGTTTACGTGGGCTAGACGCAGGCCGGGATCAAAACGACACCTCCAGCACGATCACTACCGGCTTGCCGTGGAGCTGCCCAACCAGCGTCACGTTCCCAAGCGATGCGTCGGGGCTGTTCATTGCCATGATCGCCGTAACTGGCATGCGCGCGGTGAATAGCGGCTTGAACGTCTGAGACCGGGGTGCCGTCACGATCGTCGTACTCGCTTTGTCGTCGACCCACGCGCCGTATCCCCAAGCCGAACCGACCAGCCGCAACGACTTACCTGCTGGCTGCGGGGCAACCCGATCGTCGTCGTATCGGCGACCGTCACACGCCGTCGGCATCACGCGCGCGTCGGACAGCTTGCCGTAGTATTCCGCACTCAGGCTGAAGCACCGCCCTCCGCTTAATTGCAATTGAACCGAAAGGTATCCTGGCGACTTAGCCCCTGTCAGCCGCTCACCAGTGGGCAGATCGACATAATAGGCCCCGACAACGCTAAGGCGCTGCTTGTCAGCATTCGGATAACCGGGGTCCGTCTTAAACAGCTTGGCCGCTTCGGCTATTGGGATGCAGGTCAAGCGCGGTGCCGATGCATCGACCACGGGTGCTACGCATGGACGCGCCGCTACATTCGGTCCGGCGCTGTAACCGACAGGCGGCGTGAACTCCTGTGCGATGGCTGGTGAGGCACTTAGCCCTGCTGCAATCGCCATCCAGCACGACACTCGGACCTTGTCTTGCAGCATCGACATTCTCCCTCACCTGAGCGTAGCGCGCAGACGTCAGCCGTCCAGTCCGTCATATTCCCGAAGCCCTCGGGACGTCAGCGCCTCATCCAACCCCTTGACCTGTGTTCGCATTTTGTTCCAGCTAGGCCGGGTCACGAATCGCTGGAATATGAGCATGATGCAGCACGACCCCCGCCTGCGCGAAGCCGCGCGCGCTATCTATGAGGCTTGCTACCCCTCGGACGAATGGGCGCAGTTCGCCTTCGAAGAGGCAGAGCGATACGGGACCGTGCATTACCGTCAGGCAGTCGATGGGGCGTTGGCGGCCCGCGCCTGCCTAGCCGCCGCCGGTGAACAGCTCGCACTCCCCGTCACGTGACACCTCAGCCTGCGATGCGCCTGCATGACGTGCCGTTCGACCTCGTCCCGCGCGAGGTGCCCTTCTTCCTGTGCCGGACCCCGGCGGGCTTCCCGTCGCCTGCCCAGGACGACATGGAAGAGCCGATCGACCTGGGGGCGTGGCTCGTCGAACACCCTGCCGCCAGTTACATCATGCGCGTCGAAGGCGGATCTATGGCAGGTGCCGGGATCACCGATGGCGACCTGATCGTGGTCAACCGCGCCAAACGAGCACGCGCCGGTTCGATCGTCGTCGCGCTGGTCCATGGCGACCGCACGCTGAAGCGCCTCAAGCAGATGGACGGCCGCTATTGGCTGGTCCCGGAGGCGGATGGCTTTTCTCACATCCTCATCGATGAATATGTCGAGATATGGGGCGTCGTGGTGGGCGTAGCGCGTAAGGTCGTATGACCTCGCCAATCGCCCTGATTGACTGCAACAACTATTACGTCAGCTGCGAGCGCGCATTCGACTCCAGCTTAGTAGGCGTGCCGGTCATCGTGCTGTCGAATAACGATGGCTGCGCGATCGCACGCTCTGCCGAGGCGAAGGCGCTGGGCATCAAGATGGGTGATCCGGCTCATCACCTGCGTGACCTGATCAGACGCCACGGCATTCAGGTCCGCTCGTCCAATTACACGCTCTATGGCGACATGCAGCGCCGTGTGCTGGCTACCTGCCAGGCTTTCGTTCGTGACTTCGAGATATACTCGATCGACGAGATATTCCTTGATCTGGCCGGGTTCGACGACCGCGACCTTGTCGACCATGCCCATCGCCTTCGCGCTCAGGTCCTGCGCTGGACGACGATCCCCACCTGTGTCGGCATTGCGGATACCAAGACGCTGGCCAAGCTGGCGAACGCCGCAGCGAAGAAGCAGCCGCGCTTCGATGGTGTCGCTGACCTGCGTGATGAACGCCTCCGCCAGAACGTCATGCGGGCGTTCCCAGTCGGTGACGTCTGGGGTGTCGGGAAGGCGACAGCGATGAAGCTGGCAGCGTTAGGCGTGACTACCGCCGCCGGGCTTCGGGATATGCCTATGAAGCAGGCTCGAGGCGTCGGGACAGTCGTGCTGGAGCGTCTGGTCGCTGAGTTGCGCGGAATCCCCGCTGACGCCGTTGAGGCGATTGAGCCGCAGCGGAAGGGCATGGCCGTCACACGGTCCTTCGGGACGCCTGTGACCGACTTCGACGGGTTGATGGGCGCGCTTTCGCAATATGCGCTTCGGGCCGGGGAAAAGCTGCGCAACCATGGGCTCGTCGCGGGGCGGCTGACGGCATTCTTCCATACCAACAAGCATAAGCCCGACCGCCCGCAATATGCCGGGTCTCAAGCGGTGACGCTGCATCCGATGACGAGTGATAGCCTGGAGCTGATTGCCGCCGCCCGGCGGTGTGCAGAGCGAGCTTGGCGCGATGGATACGCCTATACGAAGGCCGGAATCCTGCTCGATGATCTGATGCCAGCTGACGATCGCCCCCGAATGCTATTCGAGGCCGATACAGAAAAGCGCGATCGTCTCATGGCTGCGCTCGATAAGGTGAACGGGCGCTTCGGGACATTCACCGCTGTCACGGCCGGACAGGGCTTTAAACGGCAGTGGCGGCTCCGATCCGAAATGCGGTCGCCCGCATGGACGACGCGGATTGATGAGGTGCCAACGGTTCGAGCCTGATTCTTAGATCAAAAGTTGCGGGTCTTCATCGAAAAGTGAGCCAGATAAGCCCCGCGGGACCGATGACCATGTGTTGGGGATCGAATGCGTGGCCAAACTGCGATGCCGCCACGAGCAATTCGGCCGTGAATGCGGCCAAGCAAATGTTGCCTCCGGTTGCAAACGGGCAATTGACAGCAAGCCCAGCGTGGTGTTGTCTAGCAAAATCAAAAAGGGAGAGCAAATCATGAAGCTGTTGCTACAGGCGCTAACGGCTGCTGCATTGTTATCTGCACCTCAGGCTATTCTCGCACAAACCTCAGGAAACACGGGTTTGTGCAATCGAATCACTATCAACTGCTCCGGCCCTGATTACGGTGGGTACGAATCGTTCGATGCCTGCTGGGCAGATCAAGGGGCTCCGTATTGCCCCCCATACCAGCCTGACCCTTACGGCCCGCACGACTACAGCGGGAACCCATACCAAGACATCACCAACCCCCCGCCCTCTAGGGGAATTGTTACCGTAGAATAACCAAGACGCAGTGATGCCATAACCCACGCTGCTCCAACCAATTGGCATGAGATGGCCCCGAGTCAGCGGCTCTACTTCCGCCGCAGGCATCGCCAACTCGCGCAGCCGGTAGGATTGCAGCGCTGGTTGCTCAATGAAGCGACAACTAGCCATTTAGAGCGAGGACAACGACGAAAAACCGCACTAGGTTGTAGAGCGCGGCGGGATGGCCCCCGCCGCTTTTCTCGTCGGAAACACCGGCCCTCGCATTTTCATCCGATCGGCTGGGTATGGGCGCTGGAGCGCCATCACCTCTCCCGCCGGGGCGCGCAGCCAGGTCGTCACATCCTCCGGGTGCAGGACGGTGATCATCGCCTTCGGATGAACGGGCTCGACTAGTTCGTTCGCGTCGCAGGTGACCATCGCGAACGACCGTCCCTCAGCCGTCTGTTGCCAGAAACCTGCGACAGCAAAAATCGGCTGATCGGTGACGCTGAACCACATTTCACCTTTTAGCGGCGGCTTGCCGTCCCCCAGGTCGTGGCGCTCGGGGGTGAACTCGCAAAATTCCGTGAGCGGGATGATGCAGCGGTTCGCGGGATCAGCGGCCAAGCGGCACCATTGCGGCAGTTCCAGGTTTCGCACGTTGGTCATGGGGTATGGGGCTTTCCCGCCCAGCACGTCCCAGGACATGACGTCCCAGGCGCGCTCGCCATTCTGTTCCCGAATTACATAGCTACGCGACTTGGGGCGTAATTCCTGCGGACGAAAGCGGTTGTCGCGCGGCCGTTCGTCAAACAGCTTGGCAGTCGACTGGAATATGGCCTGCGGCTCGCTATCAAATCGCGCTCGGTTGCACATTGGCCCCTAATCCACGCGGTATGCAAATAGATCCCGCGCGCCCTGCGTCGATCAGGCAAACGGGTTGGCGACTTCCCCAGTCTCACTCTTGCCTGCACGTTCTAGGCGATCAGGCAGGTCGGCCGCTTCCAGTTCGCCGCAGATGGCATCGACCAACGCCTTCAGCGACTGAGCGCGCTTCAAACCAGCCTTGTCCCGGGTAATCTCGACAGAGCCTGAAAGCGTAACCGCGTCCGACGCGTTCTCGGCCGACAAATCCCCGATGCTGTCCACAGCACTGTCATCTGCAAAAGGCTTCATCGTCATGGCCTGCTTCTCCTCGAGCTTTTAGTCCGATCGAAAGTGGGAAATGCCGGGACCTTGGCTCTGGTTGCGCGGTCGAGCTGAGGGAACGGATCGATACCAGTCCGGCGGGTCAGCTCAGCTATCGATACGACCTGCCAGACCGGCTTCGCGGCATTCGTCGCTATCCAAGCGCCCGCGCCCTGGCCGCGAGACCATACGGCCTTCCAATAGGACGTCGGGATAAGAACGCGGCCTTTTAGCGTCTTGATCGTTGCCCCCTCATATAGCGGGCCGGTCACGACGTAGGTTTCCCCCAACGTCATTGTCAGGCCACGCACATACTGCTCAAGATCCGCCCACCCGTTCCGGTTCAATGACGGCGCTTGGGGTGCAATGTTCGCCAGGCTGAAACTTTCATAGTCTGACTCTGCGTCGACCATATCTCCTGAGGGCGCCATATGGCCCCGATCGAACCCGGAGCGCACATAATCGCTCAGCTCCGCACGATCCGATGGCAGAAGCCGGGGGTCGGCATGAAAGCGATTGCTCCGCTGATCGTAGTTTCGCGCTGCCGTAACCGATGCGCGGGTCAGGTGTTCGGCCGACCAGAGCGGGGTCCGTGTGCGAGACGAGTGCAAAACTGCGAAGGCCCGATTGCAAAGTTGCGTCGTCCCTTGAGCGAGACTTGGCTTATTCAGAACGGGCGCATCACCCCCTGCAAAAAGCTGCGGACATCGTTCCGCCTGGGCACCGGCCGCAGGAAAGACGATCGATAGGCAGGCAATCGCTAGGCCAATTGTAATTCGCAACGTGCTCTCCGAGCGGGATGTAATCTGGCTAAGCCATAGGCTAGCCCGATGAACGCTTAATGGCTTGCCCGCCAAGCACGCACATCAGCCTTCGTGACGTCGCTGGCGTAGCACATGGGGGCATATCCCCCCGCACGATTCCATGCGCTTCGACGGCCGCAGCGCGATCCGTTGCGCGCCGAATTGTAGGGGCAGGGGCAATTGCCCGGATACTCCGAGATCGATGCCTTGATGATGCGCTGTTTTACCTGCGCGTCCGAAAGTGCGGGCCGTCGGGCGTCAGCACTTACTGGGACAACTGTGGCGGCCATCATAGCAATGACGGCCAATGCCTTACCGTTGATCATGCTTACCTCTAGTGAGTGGCTGGCTGCGTCGATCGCCGCCAGCCAGTTCCTTACTTCGCGGGCTGCGGCGCAACCGGCACGGTCGCGTTGACCGCAAGCGGAGGCGGCGCGGTGGCAGCAATCGAAAGCGGCACGTCCTCGTCGACGAAGCTCTTCACGATCGACCCGGCCGGGACCTTGGCACTGGTGCCGGTCATCAGGAAGCCCGCCACCGGAACCAGGGCGATCGCCCCCACAACGCCAGCCGTCCCGGTCACGCCCTTGTCGTCGAACGCACCCGACATGCGGATCTGGCGACCGTTGACGGTCACGAACAGGACGCGGCCCGCAAGGTGACCCGACTTGCCCCACATGCCCTTGTTACGGACGTCGGTGATCTCACCCATTGCGGGGCTGCCAGCCGGAATGACCGTGACGCCGTTCACGACGACCGGCTCGGCCGTTTCAAGGTGAAAGCGCTGCCCGACGCGGAGCTGCTTGCCCTTGGTGGTCAACTCTTCGGAAAGGCGAAGAGGAACCTCGGTCCCGACGCGCAGGACGGCGGCGCTGGCAACAGGAGCGGTGATCGGCGTTGGCTGAGCAACTTGCGCGTGCGTAGCGACAGAAGCGAGCGCAATGGCGCCCGCCAGGCAATACTTCAACATTAGGCATCCCCCCGTTTCTGATTCGCGGCTCGCGAAACATTACGGGGATTAGGATTTAGGACCGAGGTTTAGTCAACTGTCCAATGCCGCCACGATGACCGGAATGGCACGCCTGACGTATCTGGCAATTGCGACTAGCACCGGCAAGGCCATGACCAGCGCAAGGGCGCAGATCTGAATCCAATCCAGAACGCTGCGCCACCTGCTGACCGGCGGATTACTTAATCGGCTTCGCACCAGGCGTTCCGCACTTGGCGAACTTCCCATTCGCAGCCTTACAGCGCGTGGCCTTCGGTGCTGCCGCCTCAGGACACTTTACGAATTTTCCCTTCGCGTCGCGACACGGCGCAGCGATAGATGGCGTAGCGACGGCGATGAGCGAAAGAGCGGATGCGATAACGGCAAGCGAGCGCATTGGTCTTCTCCTGCCCGTGAGTCGGGCGGCGCGATGCTATGCCTCGTCGCGGACCTTCGCCAGAGGCGTTGCGGCTGCACAATCTCAACCGTCGATGAGCGCGCTGACCGGACAGTGATCGGACAGATGCTTTTGCCCAGGCGCATAGGCCGTTTCGGCAAATCCACTCGCCTGTCCTGCCGCCCGACGATCAAAGACAATGTGGTCGATGAATGAGCGGTACCGAGGATCGCAACGGGGCGTCACACCCTCATCGGCCAGCCGCAGATCGGCGTTGACGGGATTGCCATCGTCCAGCTCAGTCCAAACTGCATCGGCAGGTTCAGCAAGGCGACGGTTCCAGTCCCCCAGGACAATAAACCGATCCGGACCGACGGCCGCTCGGTCAACCCAATCCTCCAGCACTGGCACCTGACATTGCAGGACACCGCAGGCTTGGGCGCGGTCACCTTGGAAACAGCCGGACTTCAGATGGAGCGCGAGCAACCGTGTGGGCTGGTGGCCCGGCGCCCGCACACGAACGTCGACCCCCGAACGCAACTGCGGGTTACCGAGTTGTAGCGCCGTGACGTCCGGGTTGCGGTCGAACGCGATTCCCTTCCTGATCGCAAACCCGACGGCTTGGCGGATAAATTGCTGGTCTGGGTGCTTGCCGCCACAACTGCCCGACGCGGCGCCGGGGCGCTGCTCCATCACGATCGTGTAGCGCCTCGGATCGAACACCCGCGCCGCCGCCGCCTCATTCTCCGCCTCTTGGAAAGCGATCACGTCGGCATCAAGTGTGTCGACGATCTGGCGCATGGCCACATAATCCGCGTCGGTTCGCGGCTCGCATCCTGCGCCGTCCTTCTCAGCCAAGAACTCCAGGTTCCAGGACGCGATCTTGAGTGGGCGGGTTGCGACCGCGCCGTCGGCGCTTTCATGGGGAGTGACCTGCGGGACGGTGCAGGACGCCAAGCCAGCGAGGAGTGATGCGAGAACAATAGAGCGAATGGTCATGCCCGATGTGTGCCAAGGCACCTTCATCAGTACAATGCCCGCGCATCATCTGGACATAACCCTGACGGATTCCGCCCACCCCAAAGACTGACGAAATTGGCGTGAGCCCGAGGGTACAAGTCTCCAAAACGGAGGTTTGTCATGGATGCTCGTCAATATGAATCGCTCACCCCTACGGAGCGGCGGGTCCTCCGGCTGGTTCACCACAGCCGCAAGTCAGACGTCGTGGCCTCGCTTACGGGTCTGAGCCGTCATACGGTCGACCAGCATATAAAAGCGGCACGCGCCAAGCTGGGCAACGTCGGCAGGTATGTCGCTGCGGACATGTTGCGCGCGTTCGAAGAGCATCCCCTATCGCTGGGGAGCCCGACACAGGGGATGGTTCAACCGACCGGCGTGGCTCCACCAAGCCTCCGACCTGACGGGCAGGTCGAGCCAATTGTTGCCGAGGAGCGAAGCGCTTTCGAGGGACTGGCTCCGATCAACCGGCCAGGTCAGGCCGATCACTTGGAGGAATGGTTGCAGGAAAGGTCGATGCTATCGCGCTTCGTGCTGGTGCTGACAGCGACGTTCCTATTGCTGCTGCTCGTCATCTCAGCTCCGCTGCTCGTAGAGCAGATGGGGAGGATCGGTCACCTCCTCTATGGCTAGGAATACCAATGAAGCTCTACGACCAGTCGATCGATCATGTGGCCGCGACCATCAATCCGGCGGAAGTTTCGGCAGATGCCGCCGCTTTGGATGCATCTCGCGCTTTAACGGCGCTGCTCGAGTCCCGCCAGCAGATGGGGCTTCCGATCTCTACGGCCCTCGCTGCGATCGGCAAAGTTGCCCAGGCAACCATGATGGCCGTGAACGCGAGAGAGGAACTAATCCGCGCGCACGGCATGCTCAATCGCATCGGTGCTGACCTGGGCATTCGAATGGAAGATTACGGCAAGGACGTTCCGCCCCAAGCGGCTGCCGACCAGGCCGCCACGGCCGCGACCGTTCCAGCTTGATAGGACAATACTTCCATGCTCCTGACGGGGCATGTGGTACGCGGTATACGGTTTCTGGCTGCTTGTCGTCCTGACGTCGCTAGCCGCTTGGCGGTGGGGCGGCCGGATCGAGCGCGGTGTCGCGGGATCGTATCTCGCTGCCGCGCTCGCAACCGTAGCGCTTCGCCTCCCTGGGACATCTGAATATGCCAACCTCAACGTTGGCGTCTTCCTGATCGACCTGATGCTTTTGATGGGCTTGGTGTGGATCGCTCTGAAACATGCTCAATGGTGGTTGATCGCGTCAGCCGCGCTCCAGCTCGTCACCGTGCTCGGTCATGTCGCGATGTTCGACGCGCAGCGGACTGGCCCATTCTCGTATTTCGTAGCGGTCGTAGGATCGAGCTACCCGTCGCAGATACTGCTGGTCTATGCGATCGTCCGACGTGTCAGGCGCACCAAGGCGGGCCGGGGGTTTCGCTATTCCCAATCGCGGAGCCCGAGCGTGTCGAGCTTGCGCGAATCCTGACAGAGACAGAAGCGCGGGTTGTGTCGGTTGGACGATCGACGATCATTCAGTTGCTCAAGGCCCTGAAGGAGCAGGATGGGTTCGATCCATTTGAATTACATGGACACCTTTAGCCCATCGGGCTGAGCCCCAGGTTCTGCAAAATCACGATCATTTAATCCCTTGCGCGCCAATGTCCCGGAATGTGCGACCTTCTTGCCCTGCCCAGCCTCAAGGCCGTCAGCTTTGAAGCCACACAGGCCGATCTGTGCGTTGACGCGGAATTAATCGCGATTCCCTCCTGCGAACACCATCCAGCGGCGCGCCCGCGCAAGAACGGTCGGGACCGAGACCCGATCAAGGTGCAGGACACACCAATGCACGGCAAGCCAGTCCAATTGGTGATCCGTCGTCATCAATGGCAGTGTGGCGAATGTCGAAAGCGGCTGCCCAATCGCGGCCCCGACATTCATCCGACCAAGCCCATGACGCGACGGCTAATCCGTCATGTCGAAAATGCGCTGCTGCGGCGCACGGCCAGCGATGTCGCCATGGAGACTGGGCTCAGCTCCGACCAAGTTGGCGCTATCGGGGCCGCGTTGGCATCCCGTCTCCGAGCGATCCGCCTCCCCACACCCGACATTCTGGCACTGGACGGAATTGCGTGTTCGAAGGCGCACAAATTCCAGGTCCTGACCAATGGTCGCACCGGGCAGATGCTCGGCATCTTTCGGGGGCTGGACGCCGATACTGCCGCCAAGGCGCTTCCCGATCTGGTCGACCTGTCCAAGGTGAAGGTGCTGGTCACTGACATGGCCCGCGAGAATGTCGCGATCGGCCGGGCTATGCGCGGCATCCTCCACGTCGCGGACAAGTGGCACGTCATTGAGAAGTGCAACACCGCCGTTCGGGGTATCGTGAAGGACGTGGCCGACGAACTCTCCCGATCAGGCAAGAGCCAGGACGCAAAAAAGCTCGCTGCCCTCAGTGGGAAGATTGCGGGGGAGCGCACACCGACAGAGCGCCGTACACCCCAGTTCGAATTCGACCTTGAGCACGCCCCCAACGCTATCAGTCGATATGAGTCGATCGTCGCTGCGCATAAGGCGCGCTGGCACCTCATGCACTTCTATTCGAGCGGTGATCGGCAATCAGCGGCATCGCGCCTCGACCAATTCCGGGAACGGGCGGTCCACCCCTCCATTCGGGAGCGGATGGACGGCGTCCTGAAGCACATCGACAGCCACGAAGCCTATATCCTCAATTTTTTCGACTGCCTCGAAAAGCGGCCTGACGGCAGCGTATGGGGGCCGACCACCAGTCCGGCGGAACGCACGAACAGCGATTTAAAGCGCCTCTGGCGAGCAGCCCGAGGCGCGGGAGACGAGCATTTCTGGATGAAGGCAATGTTTCATCCCTATCATCTGGATCGGCACATTATCGAATGCGGGCGATGCGGTACATTCACCGGCCCGCTTCAGCCAAGTGAGGTACTCGAGCGGGCCAGCCGACCTGCCCGGCTCCCACAGGATCTGCGCTGCGACGCCTGCTGCCCCTGATCCACGGGGCATCCGGCGGGACCGTCTATGTACTAACGAAACATCCGTGGATCGGCCTCCGGCCCCTTATTCGCTGCTGCGCATGCGGGTCTCATGAAAGGAGGAAAAGAAACATGAGCAATACCCGCGCCTGGCGCGCCAAACCGCGCACTTCCAAGCCGAACTCCCGTCAGAAAAGGAACGGGCTTTATCTGGACGCCCATCCGCAATGCCATTGGTGCAACGAGCCTTCGAGCGAGGCGCACCACTGCCTTCCCCACGGGCATCCTGACCGCTTTGAATGGCAGCACATGCACGCGCTCTGCCGGGCCTGTCACGTAAAGGAACACCGGCCCCAGCAGGTGCCGGGGCCGGTGCAGAGCGGTGGCTAATTGATCGTGCGGGTCGCCCTTAACCAGGGCGACCCCACTTTCCACAGGCTTCGGGATGAATGCGATTCAGCGCCTTCCACAAGATGCGCCTCTGGCTGCCCGAAGGCCCCCAGGTCTGGATACAGACAGTCAGACAGACGTCGCGCTCCAACGGCGTCAGTTCAAGCGAATTGGCCAGCATGAAGCGGGTCCAGCGGCGATAGTTGTCCTGGCGCATCTTCTCCAACATCACGCGGCCTCCCCCACCACGCTGTCGATCGAGGAGGCTTGGACACGGGTGCTGCGCCCGACCTTGATGGCGAGGAGGGTCCCGTTGGCGATCATTTTATAGGCCGTCGTCTTCGAGACGTTGAGAATTCGGCAGGTGTCTTTGATCGAGTACAGGCGAGGGGTCGGCTGGGCGTTCATTTCAACATTCTCCAGCTCAGCGAGGGGTGAAAACTCGCAGAGCTGAGATCTATTCAGGGCATCCAATTCCGTTGGTCGCCTGACGCAAAATGCGCATTATTCAGGATAATGTGACAAATGACGCCGTATCGAAGGTGCATGTCGGACAGCGCGGCTAGAACTTCCGTTATGTTTTCAGGATTTTATGGGGCGGGGCATTCAGTAACGGGAAGCGCTAGCTGCCCGGATCGGGCCGCGACAAAAGAGGCTTGCGCAGCACCTGCAGGACGCCTGCCGCCAAGCCATGCAGGCTTCGCGCTGTCGGGGCTGGGATACCAAACTGATGATAGAGCTGGGTGAGGCGCTCTTCGAGATCCGCCGCCTTGAGATTCAGCAGCGTTGGCGCCTTGCCGTTCTTCTTCCCCAGCTTCTCGAAATTGCCGGAATCCAGCTCGAGGGTCAGCAAGGCGATCGGCGCGCCATGAGCATACGTGTTGCGCCCTGCCCCGGTCAGCGCCCGGGCCTGTCCTGGAACCTGCAACTGCCCATTCGAATCTACGGTGACAGCAAGGCCGTATCGAGCAAGGAACTCGATGAGGGGCTTAGGCTCAATCCGGATACCTCGCAGATCCCAGCCAAGCACCGTCCCATCCCATTTGAGGAGCACCTGCGAACGCTTCCAGAATGAGTCGAGCTGCTTGTCAGCGATGATACGCCTCCACAGCTTGTCATCGATTATTTTTGATTGGCTAGTGTGCCAGCCGCCTGCGTCATGCTGGTAGCTGGAGTACAGCGCATATGTAGGCAGATCATCCCGACGGATTGCTTCCTCGGCATCACGCTGAGCCTCACGGCCATATGGACAGCAGCGCAACAGCTCGCGCGCCGTACTGGCAGGGACAGGGAACGGGTCTGGCGTCGCTTCTTCGCTCATCCCCCATATTTGGCGAGCATCGGTAAACGACCTATGACCGCCATCGTTCGCGCTTGAACGCCTACGACAATCGCATAGTGAGGGAACGAAACGTGGTATGAAGTAGCGGAGCGAGCGCAAAACTAGCGCAATCTCAACGCCTTACACCCCGCAGGATGGTGCCCCTGGCCGGACTCGAACCAGCATGCCTTGCGGCGTTCGATTTTGAGTCGAATGCGTCTACCAATTTCGCCACAGGGGCAGCGAAGCCGCGCTGCTAGACGAGGGTGACGGCGTACGCA
>Ga0256408_1000448_pt1 | contig 32177 bp, 33 predicted proteins | sample PhyAR1_FD_185998 | JGI IMG/M metagenome (GOLD analysis project Ga0256408, IMG submission 185998) | Leaf surface microbial communities from alfalfa plants in UC Gill Tract Community Farm, Albany, California, United States - DLSL A.R1 | ecosystem: Host-associated > Plants > Phyllosphere >...
GGCTTTTTCCACGAGGCTTTCACCCGCGGTCCGACGTCAGTGGAGTAACCCACACCGGTTTCAATGGTGTTTTCCGTGCGCGGCGATACCACGCCATGCAGTGGCAGGACTTTGGTTTTGCGTGACTTTTCAAACTCCGGCGCGACGATCACCGAGTTAAACCAGCCGGTGGCGGACAGGCGGCGGTTCAGCTCTGCCAGGTCTTTGGTCTGGTAGTAATCCCCTTCTTTGAAGGGCACCAGATTTTGCAGATACTCTTCGCGGATCTGCGAGCCTTCAAAGGTTACCGCGCCAAAGCGGTAGCGCGTGCCGCTGTCATAATCAATATCCCAGAACGCCTGATGACGATCGAGGGCGACGCCCAACTGGCTTTTATTAAACTGGCTGTCGAAGTAGCCTTTGCGCAGGGCAACGTTAGTCAGGGATTTTTTGAAGCTGTCGTAATCGTGGTGATTCAGCACAGTACCGATGGCCGGACGGGTTTTCAGCAGGTCGAGATAATCATGATCGGTACGCGCGCCGCCGCGCAGGATCACGTCCGTACCGCCGATGCGTACCGGTTCACCCGGCGACACGCGGGCGATCAGCACCTGGCGGCCTTTGGCCGGCGGTGGCCGCAGTTCGAAATCAATGGTTGGCTCGTAGTAGCCAAGCGCTTTCAGACCGTCACGGATAGCGTCATCCACGCGAGCGCGGAAGCGGCGATCCGGCGTAACCTCGTCGCTTTCAATCGTCGACAGCTGTGCGCGGACGTTTTTTTGTAGCGCGCCTGATAACCCCTCTACCTGCAAACGGACGTTTGCCGCAAAGGCGTGACCGCTTGCCAGCAGTAAACTGGCAACACATATAAGACGGATCTGTGGCACGTTCTCTCCTGAATATCCTTGTCCTGGCCCTGGAAGGAAACCAAAATGCCGCTCCCGGCTTAACAATAATTCAACAATGCGGGTTGAAAAACAGACGACAACCTCAATATTTCTTATGTTTAAATTTAGCCGTATTTAATGCACTTATTGTGTTAAAAGACGAGCGCCGTTACAACCCTAACCACAATTCCCTTTCCCCGGAGGCCACACCGTGAGTCTATTTGATAAAAAACACCTTGTTACTCAGGCGGATGCATTGCCGGGACGTAACACGCCGATGCCGGTCGCCAGCCTGCATGCCGTCAATGAGCACTCGATGACGAATGTCCCGGACGGGATGGACGTCGCATTTTTCGCCATGGGCTGTTTCTGGGGCGTTGAACGTTTGTTCTGGGTTTTACCGGGCGTTTACAGCACCGCCGCAGGCTATATGGGCGGCTACACCCCAAATCCAACCTACCGCGAAGTGTGCAGCGGTGATACCGGCCACGCTGAAGCCGTGCGCGTGGTCTACGATCCGAACGTCATCAGCTATGAGCAGCTGTTGCAGGTTTTCTGGGAGAATCACGATCCGGCTCAGGGGATGCGCCAGGGCAACGACCACGGCACCCAGTACCGCTCGGCGATTTATCCGCTGACCCCGGAGCAGGACGCCGCGGCGAAAGCGAGCCTTGAGCGCTTCCAGGCCGCCATGCGTGCGGCGGGCGATGACCGCACGGTCACCACTGAGATCAAAACTGCCGGACCGTTTTACTACGCGGAAGACGACCACCAGCAGTATCTGCATAAAAACCCGTACGGCTACTGCGGTATCGGCGGGATTGGCGTCTGTCTGCCGCCGCAGGGCACAGCGTAATAGTGTTCCCTCTCCCGCCGGAGAGGGCCAACCGTATTGATGCCGTATCGCCTGCTGCGCGGTACATTCTGGCAACACGACGCCGCCTTAGGCTATACTACCCCTGAAATTGCGGGTCAACCTTCCACGACCCGCATTTACTTTGCTTTACCACATAGATTTTCAACCTTCCCCCTTTCGAGGATCTGGCCTATGGCTGGATAAGATATGTTAAACAGCCATTCTGACTCCACTTTAGTAAGGTAGCATGTCAGAGCTTATGCGGTTTTGATGAGGAATTTTGGCGTTTAAATTTTATTAGGAATAAATGAAGGGATCAAGTTTGTGTGAGTGCCTACTTTATCTTCAGTGTAAACTTCAACTGCCCTTTCCAGCATAATCATGCTGCGTTTCAACGCGGTGCTTCTGACAGCCATTGCAGTAAGTTGCATATCTAATTGAAAAATTTTTAAATTAACTAATGCCGTTAACAATTCTTATTTTTTATCTTTAAAATCAATTAGTTAAGTTAAAATCAACTAAGCAAATTTGGTAATTTTTTCAGTTGTCAAGCTTCGTAACCAAGAATGATGCCCCTCATATTCAACAAAATGAGAGGCTGATATGGATCTAAAAAGTAAGGACTGCTATATTATTAATGTATAAAATAAAAAATATGTTTAATTGCATATAAATCAGGAGGTTACACTTAATGTCAGAAAAACACATAATCTCAAGATACACGCGTAAACTTCAAGCTTTTGAAGAATATTTCAATCACCATAGAAAGAGTCATGAAGACACCATTACACTTTTGCAAGCAAAAAATGCAAGGTGGCGTATCACTCTTTGTATGATGATCAGTTCGAAGGATGGCACTAAATCCATCATGATCGATGAGTGGGAAAAACCGGTACAAACTTTAACCAAGGAATGCCGTACTGCGATTTTGAAAGAGATGCTGAGAATAAAATTGGTTGGTGCATTAACACAAGAAATAATTGGTATAATGCTGGGTGCATCCACCAGTAGTATTCAAAAGGATCTTGCCGAAATAACTTCCGGAACTGGCAATTGAGATTATAAGACAAGAATGGCAGGCGACTGCAATCTTTATAATGATTACTTTATCAGTATCTTTGAAAGATTACTGAAAGAAGAAATTTATTGCATCATTAATCAAACTTACTCAATCTAATGCACTTCTTATTGAACTTGAAAAAATAATTAGCAAAATTGACATAGTAGTAGATGATTTATATGAAGAGCAGTGTTCATTTGAATTGCGTAAACTAATCACTGAAACATTAAATATTTCATAACAATACTCAATAATAAAAAGCCAGCATTGCTCACTGGCTTTTTTTTAATACATTACTTAAAGTACTCTGGTAAATTGCTGTTCATAATGTCTCAATGTAGCGGGCTCAAGATAATAATCAGGTTTTAACTTAAAACTATTAAAAGCAAGATTTTTTATTATATTAAAGTCCACCATATTATGATTAATCCCAGATGTCACTTTGTAAGCATGCGATAATATTTGTAATATCATATACTCATAAAAGTGCCCTTGGATCAGCAGTCTGAAATCGATTTTCGTAGCACATATGAGATCTTTAAACTCAGGGCATTTTTTTATATCGTCAGAGAACTTCTTAAACAACCTTTTTATCTCACTTAATGATAAGGGATAACTTAAACTCACATCATACCTAAACCCTTTATCTCCACCTTTTTTACTTATGGGAAAAAGACCTTTACCGAAATACTGCATTATTAAATTTGCCCGATTAATAATACATAACCTTCGAATTGAGCGATTGATCTTGTTATCGACGATTTTATTCGCACGATCAGCGTCTAAACTTAGCATATTCACAACTTCAAAATAAAGCTTTGATGACCAAAAGTCATTTTCCCAACTATAGCCATGCGTAACTATTAACTTATCAAAGTTAGTTCGATTGAAGTATATACCATCATAGTCACGATCGATAATCGCAAATGAATCTTTTATTTTCTCATTGACTATTTTATCATGATAATCCAATACATTCTCTTTGCAACCAACTATTTTGATTTTAATTTTATTATGAGGTGAAAAAATCTTGAAAAGCGATGTATAAAAAATAACATCAAATATTTTTGAATCATCATTATTAGGATTGATTCTATTTTGTTCTAAAATCCTACCTTCAATATATACAATAGCTTCTGTTTTATAAAAATAATTATAATTCCTTAAACCACTTGCTGTTCTTGTAAATGTCATGAAACAAGATCCTCCATATCAATAACGGCATCTTGTTCAACCCCAACAATATCAGGAGAATGGGTAGCAAATATAATTTGAGCATTAGGATTGAGCTTTGTAATGGCACCAATCAGCTGCTCTTGCCAAATAACATGCAATGAAAGCTCTGGTTCATCTGCTATATATATAACGTGTTGCGAATGTTGTAAAAGCGTCTCGCCAAGTATTATTAATAATTGCTTTTCGCCTGACGATAACTCTTCAAGTCCAATTAACCTTCCATCCTTGGTCGTTACAACGAGTTCATTCTTATCAGAAACAGAAAACTTTTTACGGCCATTAAACATAGAGTTAAGCAAAGAAATAAAATTATCTCTCGACTTGAATATATCAGATTTTTTTGCCTGCAAAATCTCGTAATCTGCAACTAATGTATGTGCTCGCCAAGAATTATATATTACTGAAAAGTCATCAACGGAAATAGTTTTTAAATTATCTCTTTTCTTTACTTTCTCTAAACGCGAGAAGTGATCATTCAATTTTTTAAGATAATATTTATTTTCGACTCCTAAAACATCGAATACTTCTACTAATGTTTTCCGTTCCTGATCAATATCTATTGAGCTTGAAAATTGAAATATAGGATTTGCCCCTTCATTATTAATAAGAGCCAAAAAACTTTTCTTCTGAAATTCAATAGTATGATCAGAAAACTGTTGCGATAAAACTGAAAAATATCTAACAAGATTATTGTTTAATTCAATTATTTTATGATCTATAGTTGAAAGTGATCTTTTTTCAAGATCTCTTGTATATAAATTATCGGCTCTGTTAACTGATAACCAAGAAACTTTTATTAAATCATTCAGCAATATATTGATTTCATTTAATGTATGGGCTTCTTGGTTAGATCCTCTTCTTCTACTTACAATTCGACCACCATCTTTTGTGTCGATGTAAACTCGATCAAACCGTGCATCAAAAGGAATTGTGATCGGTTGATCTTTGGCTGCTTTTTGTATTTCATAAGTTAGAATATCGTCAGATATCAATGTGTTTTTTGTAACTCGTATACTTGGCTTACGCGATCCTCCTATTTCTTTTAATTTTATGAGAATGCTCTCAAATTCAATCCGTAATAATTTCTCATAATCAAAAGTAAGTGCCGCTGCCAGTAGATTTATTAATGTAGTTTTACCAGTACCATTTACACCTATTATAAAATTTGTTTTGTTATTAAGAAATATTTGTATGTCTTGGTGTCCCCACAGACCTCTTACATAAACAGATTCTAAAGTATTCATCTTATACACCTCATGAACCGCAGTTTTTAGTTGTGAATGTGTTAAGAAAAATCTTAAACAATCTTTATCATTACGTAAACTTAAATTTGAATTTTGAATCATTTTTGTATTGTCCGGAGAAAAGGCCTCAAGCAAGGGTCTTAAGGTAGTTCCTTAGCGTGTCTTCTTCATTTCTGTTACAGATGTTGTTAGCTGATTGTTAGAATCACAGGAAAGCTTTAACCTGTAGCGATTAAGCATCCTTAATCGCTACATACTAAACAAGCCTTTCGAGTCCGATTAAGTGTAGCGATCTGCCTTGATTTTTCATCGCTACACCATATAATAAATCGCAACATATAAATTGACACAGATTAGAGATTTTTACATGGCACACGTAGCTTATATTCGCGTATCAAGCCTGCAACAACATTTGACTCGCCAGCTATCGGATACCGGGATCTTGTTTGATAAGGTATTCACGGAAAAAGTTAGTGCAAAAGATACCAACCGTGAAGCATTCTTAGCGATGATGGAGTACTTACGCGAGGGTGATACTTTGCATATACATGACATCAGCCGCCTCGCCCGTAATACAGCCGACCTTCTCTCAACCGTAGATACATTGACTAAACGAGGTGTCGCGATCCTGTTTCATAAAGAAGGTATTAAAACGGGCGACAGCTCCCCTACAGGTAATCTTGTTTTAACGTTACTCGGGGGAATCGCTCAAATGGAACGTGAGCAAATGCTACTAAGGCAACGTGAAGGTTATGAAGCGGCTAAAGCCGCTGGTCGTATTGTCGGGCGTGGGAATGGCAGGAACATCCCTCGCAGTGAAATAGTGGCAGCATTAGCTTCTGGTGGCAGTGTCCGCTCTGTGGCTTCTGAATTCGGTGTAAGTACTAACACCATTAGCCGAATCAAGAAAGAAATGAACTGTGCAACGTCTTAATTTAAAATAAGCAAATGATTTCTTTCACACAAACAGAAAAGACTTTACATGACCTTATGCACAGATACTTTGATACTGAAACAGAAGATTACCTCATGTTCGGCGTTTTGCTGTGTGAATGGAACGATGAAAGTACTTTAAGAATCATTCATAGCGGCTTTCCACCAGCCCTGACATATCGATGGCAATAAAAAAGGTAGACTAAGCTACCTTGAAAGTTTTGAATATAATTAAAACTCACATCATTTACAAGCATAAAGAGTTAATTTAAATCTTGTATGCTTGAATGCTGTATTCGCCCACGTAGTGACTACATAATTAGAACTATCTTTAGAAAAGGTTGAAACAGTACCATCCTCTTGTTGACTTCCAGTACCGATCATTTTATTTTTTACTGAAGTTAGATTATTGGGGCTAATTAATTTATCTGGGATATTAAAATAATCACCAGTAAGTACAGTAAACTGTGTCCCTGTATCTAATACAGTCATTTTATTTTCTGCGAAGAACCCGGGCATTTCCCTAATTGTTTTATCAGTTTGTATTACAAATTTACACACCAGTGTCTTTGAATCGGAGGCATCATTACCTGCAACTGTTGAAACAACTTTTTCATTTACCTTTTCTTCATCAACGCTATTATTAACTTCAGTGCTTTCTATTTTATTATTATCTACCGTTGCTGTCGATGATAAATCAGTACTATTTCTTAATCGATAAAGATCAATTGCTTTATCACGAGTAATATTGAGTTTAGATTCAGCAGCATTTAATGATGAAATAGTACCACCTTGTTGTTTGTAGAATACATCTATGGCAGAAGCATACTGATCTCTATATTTAATCCATTGTCTTTGTGAGTCTCTGAGAGCAGTACGCACGTTATCAGGTTGACCATTCATTAGTAGTTTATACTGGTTCCCCAGTTCTAAATCCCATTCAGTTGTGGCTTTGATATAACAATTCTTTGAGTCAATAGTATTAACAGCATCCATCTTGCATTGTTGTAATGTACTATCAATATTTTGCTTAAGTTCTTCAGCAGAGGCTGACAAACACAATAGTAAGCTTGAACTTATAACTACCGCTTTAAAATACATAATACTAAGCCTATTTAATTATCAATTTGTACTGTAACACGGTGTTCTATCTCATTAAGATGAGCTACACCACATTTTTCTAATTGAGAACGTGCAAAATCGATGTCATTCTTGGTTTTCAGAATTCCGGGATCAGTAGTAGGACTTCTCCCGCCAGCAAACGGTGATGCTCCACTTTTTCTTAAAGCATCCGATGTTTGATTCCAGTACTCAATGGCTTGCTCAGATGCTGTATTAGCAGCTAAAAGCCGATTGAATTCGCTTGAACACGATTCCTTTTGAACAGCAATGTAATCATCAACCCAAACGCCATGTTGCTTGTAGATATTTTCAGCTACTAAGTACTTACTACTACTCCTATCGAGACTGTTAATCTTACTTTCGATATAATCTTTGTTCTTTTTTTCCAATGTTGCAGCGGCAGCTTTTTCATCGGCTAATTTTATAGACTCATCTTGCTTAGCTTTAACCTCAATCCACTTTTCTCTGTTAAATATCCCTGAACTCTTCGCTTCAGAGAATTGATCTTCAACCGTAAAACCAAGATTCTTTGCTTGTACATTCATCATGAACACATTAGCTTGCCCAGCTATTAGTAATAAAAGGACAATGATAACAGGCAGGAGATAATTGTTTAAAAATTTTGGCTTTCTCCGCGTTAATGCGGGATACTTTTCTTGAATAGATGGAATGGCAATAATTGACCACCAAAGTGAAATTATCACAACCATAGTCCAAGATGCTAAAGTAACTGATGCGAGTAATATTGTAGTAAATGACATTCCTGGCTCATTGAATGTACTGAAATAGTCAGAAAAAATGAATGTCATGATTAAACCAAATGGCATATAAACAAAAAACTGTGCCTTCTTCATTTTTACTGATCCCTTTTATTTTAACACTCGCTTGATATGCCCTTGAGAGTCAACTTCAACTCTGACAAGTTTCCTACATGCTCCGCAAGAACCTACACCTGTACCACTGCTTTTAATTCCGGTGTTTACTGTCGTTGTACTTCCACAATGCGGGCAAGTTACTGTATATGTCGCGTAAGCCACAATTCATTCCTCATCGTTGTTATAGCGTTCAGGCCAGATTTCTTCTCGAGTCACGCCTATATAATCGGCAATGATCTGCTCACCTTTAGGCCAATGTCTCTCAAGAGCGTTGTATAGCGTCCGTTCATGTAGGCCGTTATCTCGGGACAACTTAGCCAGCGTACTACCTCTTTTTCGTATAGCTGCAAGTACATCGGCACGATGCCAGTTTCGAGTACTGGCATTTAATTCCTTTTTTTGAGATCCTTCTTGTTTATGATTCTTCATTATGATCACTCATTACTTAATCATGAACATGATTGATCATTAAAATGAACAAGTCAAATCGAATTAGGAACAGTATTCCTTAAATTGAATGGCGATAGAATGATCGATAAAAAACAGAGCATCAAAGAGTTCAGTGAACGCTTAAAGCAGGTCATAGCATCTCTTGAAACGACGGGTAGAGAGTTCGCGACACGTGCAGGTATTGGCTATAGTACCGTGCATAACTATCTTCATGCTGCATCAAGCCCCACTCTTGATAACCTGGTGCTGCTCGCTAAAGCAGGTAATGTATCTGTTGAGTGGCTTGCTACAGGTCAACAAGCAAGTACTCTAAATGCTGACTCAGAGGTCGTATTTGTTCCTTTTATTGATCAGAGCAGTGAGGTACTAAAGTTGGACACTCAGCTACTTGTGGCGAAGGAATCGCGTTCTCTTTCCGCGATCAGGGTCAACACTGACGTAATGCACCCCACTTTCTTACCAGGGGCTATACTGCTGATTGATAGCACCGATACAAAATTGACTGATAACAAACTCGTTGTATTAAAGCAAAGAGAGAATTATTTATTTAAGAGAGTACAAGTACTCATGGAAGGGATTCGTTTGCTTAGTGACAACGACAATTATCCAGCAATCACAGTTGCTATTGATGAAATAGGAAACATTAATGTCGTTGGGACTGTAGTGATTATAATCAACCATATAAAGTAAGAAACACAAACGTCTAACAGACACGGGAAAACAAATACATAATAAAAAGTGAGTTTTGTACATTTTCAGATAATACACATATATAATGCACCTAACTCACATGAGATATGTTATTATTCTAACAAAAAAAGCAGGCACACATTTTGAATTAAAGCAAACCAAATCATTGTATTTTAAAATAATCGTACTTCCTCCTTATGTACCTTATGAAATACAGATTAATTATCGAGAAGATCTTAGTAACATATAGCTGTATCATTAAATTTTATTTTGAATCCTTTCGATATCTGATTGAAATTAATTTTGATAATTAACAAATATTATTCAACTGTCTCGCTTTTCAAGCGAACCAGGAATTTTCACTCGAATTAATCTCACTTCGCTCGTTTAATTCTCATTCAATTCATATTTCTTTTAATCATTTATTGAGTAGTTTAAACAACACTACTTGACGGGATTTCTTAGATACATTTCTATCCCCCGCAAGGGGGAAGAAAACCCAAAAGATACAATAATTCTGTAACTCTTGACGCTGATACTCATCAACATTTCATGTCGTAAATTTCGGACGGATCTTTATTGTACTAATCCAGAACGAGCGGAAGCGGGTTGCCCTGTTTCTTCCTATCACGGTTCTTATGCAACGGTCATGGTTATTCACCATTCATATTATAAAGACTACATGAACAATCTTTATAATTGTCTAAGTACTCAAATTCAGAACGGATCTATATTGTACATTTCCGTTGCCAAATTCTATTACGAGTAATAGACTCCCTTATACCATTTGGTAAGCGTTGGCCTATATGTCTATCGAGGAACCTACGGGATATTATCCGGTTCTTTATTGAGCCACATTGCCGTGTCCTGTATAATCTCCACGGGTTTCATTTGCTCATCGTTCTGTCTGGACAACTCATCTGCCATCTACATTTTCGATAGGATCAGGTTCTAATTTATTATACCAAGAGCAATGGATCTATTATCATAGCCCCACGACTAACGGGTATACCAGCAGGATTTTGTTTTATACCTATAGTATAGGTTATAAATCTTCTTTGTTTCAGTTATTTTTCATCTCTCCATATAAATATCTGAAGATATTTATATGTATAAAAAATTACTCATATCGCTACATATTATTGCACACCCATACTTTACTGCATCCGAATAGAAGCAGAACTAAGTAACTGGTCTTTAGTGCATAAAATTCTCTACCGTCGGGGCTAAAGATTCTCGATTTTAAAAATTAAAGGGATTACTTACGCATATTATAAATCGATGGTTTTTATTTTAATCAATTAAAATACTCAAAGAACATTTTTTTGTTGTTAACTCATTCATATCGATCTTTTAACCATTGTTTGACTATAGCGTTTATATTTGTTATTACTGTATCGCAGAATAACATGTACTCATATTCCTCTTCTGCCGCTTTATACTCCAACAACAATACATCTTCATAATGCTCTTTAAGTTTCATATACTTTCTCCAACATTTAGAAATTTTGTTTAACTATCTTATCACAATAAGTATAGGATATATTTTTAAGATATTCCAAAAATATTGGTATTGTATTACCTTCATAAAGGCAAGTACATAAAGCACTTGCCTTCGAAGTTAATTTTATATGCGATCAATTACTTGTTTCATTTGTAGTAGGGGTTGCTTACTTCTATAAGTTCTATCGGTCATAGTCTTGTGAGCATGCCCCAGTATTGAGTACCTAATATGATCAGGCACCTCTTGAAGGTCACGTAATCTATCTGATAATCCATAACGGTAATCATGTGCTGTATGTTTCATATTTGTTCTTTTAAAAACCTTACTTATGGCATTGCTTGCAGATGAATTATTAACCCAATGACATATTGGTTTTTCCTCCCATATACCCATCTTCAAAAGATTATCGCTTAAAGGTATATCGCGAATTGATTCATTGTTCTTAACAGTTTTATTATTGTCATTAATGCTGATGCATTTGATAACTACGCCTTGGTCTTCCTTTTCAACATAATCTGCTGTAGTTAGTTGAATCGCCTCACCTATACGTATTCCAGTATAATAAAGTAAGTTAAGTAACCACCATAACGATCTGGATTCGATTACATATTGAGAAGCAATGACTTGTTGATGCTCAGCTAACGAAACACCAGTTTTGACAGTCACATTTTCAACATTTTTATAGTTCATTCCCAAAAAAGGGTTCTTTTCTATGTAGTCTCGTTGCTTCATGGCAAAATTAAACATAGCAGCAACCTTAATTATCGCATCCTGTTTGGAGCGAGGGGACTTGCCTGATTCATCAAGCAATTTTTTATAGTTGCTTACTGTCTTCTTCGTTACTGAAACAATAGGAACATCACCGCACCATTCAATGAATCCTTTTGCAGTTCTCTCATTCAGTACCTTAGTACTTTTAGCCCAATCAGGACTCATTTCCTCAAGCCATTCCTGGAGTACTGAAGATAATAACGTCGTAATGTTTTTTTCCTGAATTGATAGGAACGTCGGAGCTTGGTTTGCAGTTACAGCAGTTATGAACTCATCTTCAATCTGTTTGTCTCTCACTTTTAGAAGCGTTTCACGGATAAGCACTGGGTTCGCATTACCCATTAGTTGCGAGAGTCTGATACACGCTTCAGTAAGCCTTACGGCACGAATCTGAGCCAAATGACTATCCTTGGTTTTTAAACTGACTCGGAGAAGTCTTCCCGCCAATCGTCGTTGCCACATAAATGAACGCTCTGATGATGATGTTCTGTCTAAAATTTGCACGTTTTGCTGTATAAAGACTGGATAAAGATTCGGTAAAGATTGCATGAAAACCCTCTATTAATGAGAATGGTTCCCATCAAACCGCGTAACATATCACCAGCTCATTCTGGCAACCTGATGCCGCCTTACGCTATACTACCCCTTGAAAATGCTGGCCCACTCCCTGTGAGTCAGCTTTCATCTTGTTTTACCCAATGGATTTTCAACCTTCCCTTCTTGAGGATCTGGCCGATGGCTGGATAAGATATGTTAAACAGTATTTTACTAATACTTTGTCTGATCGCTGTGAGTGCGTTTTTCTCGCTGTCGGAGATTTCGCTCGCCGCTTCCCGTAAACTCAAACTTAAACTGATGGCCGACGAGGGCAATATCAACGCCATGCGTATCCTGAAAATGCAGGAAACGCCGGGGATGTTCTTTACGGTGGTGCAAATCGGCCTGAATGCGGTCGCCATTCTCGGCGGTATCGTGGGCGATGCGGCCTTTTCGCCGGCCTTCTACAATGTGCTGATCAACTTCATGTCACCGGAGCTGGCGGATCAGCTGAGTTTCATGATCTCCTTCACCCTTGTAACCAGTATGTTCATCCTGTTTGCGGATCTCACTCCGAAACGCATCGGTATGATTGCGCCAGAAGCGGTGGCTTTGCGCATCATCAACCCGATGCGCTTCTGCCTGTTCCTCTTCACGCCGCTGGTGTGGTTCTTTAACGGCCTGGCAAACGTGATTTTCCGCATTTTCAAACTGCCGATGGTGCGCAAAGACGACATCACCTCCGATGATATTTATGCGGTGGTGGAAGCCGGTGCACTGGCGGGCGTGCTGCGTAAGCAGGAGCACGAACTCATTGAAAATGTCTTTGAACTGGAATCCCGTACCGTACCGTCGTCCATGACCTCGCGCGAGAACATTATCTGGTTCGATTTGCATGAAGATGAGCAGAGCCTGAAGAATAAAGTGGCGCAGCATCCGCACTCTAAATTCCTCGTCTGTAATGAAGATATTGACCATATCATCGGCTATGTGGATTCCAAGGATCTGCTCAACCGCGTGATTGGCAACCAGAGCCTGACGCTGGTGAACGGCGTGCAGATCCGCAATACCCTCATCGTTCCGGATACCCTGACGCTCTCTGAAGCGCTGGAAAGTTTCAAAGCGGCGGGGGAAGACTTCGCGGTGATCATGAACGAATACGCGCTGGTGGTGGGTATTATTACGCTGAACGATGTGATGACCACGCTGATGGGCGACCTGGTTGGCCAGGGGCAGGAAGAGCAGATTGTGGCGCGTGATGAGAACTCATGGCTGATTGAAGGCGGTACGCCGATTGACGACGTCATGCGCGTGCTGGATATCGATGAGTTTCCGCAGTCTGGCAACTATGAAACCATCGGCGGCTTTATGATGTTCATGCTGCGTAAGATCCCGAAACGCACCGACTCGGTGAAGTTCAACGGCTTTAAGTTCGAGGTGGTGGATATTGATAACTTCCGCATCGACCAGTTGCTGGTGACGCGTATCGACAGTAAGCCGACGGTGCTGGTGCCGAAAATGCCGGACAGCGACGAGCAAGGCGCGGCGTAATATTCCTTTTACCCCTGCCAGAAACATCAACGGCCCCTTTGGGGGCCGTTTGCATTTTAGTTATTCGCTAACTACTGCATAGCACATCGATTACGCCAAATCAGACTGCAAGCGCAGTACCTGGCGGTTAACTTCAGACATTACCGAGTAATGCTGTTTGTCTTTTACTTTCGGCAGCAGGATTTTGCCCTTATCAAACTCGAAAGCCCCGACGTCCTTGATGTACAACCGTCCACGGAACAGGATTTTTACGTATTTCGCTACCTGCAGCGGGTTGTATCGTTGGAAAATTTTCATTGTTGTCTCTCTTCTGCTGAGTCTACGCCCTTGCGGTACCACAATCGGACCGACTGTTATGAACGCAAATTTTGTTGCTCAATGACTATAGATCACAAACCCTCTGTTACCCAGTTTGCAGCAGGTTATTTACCGTTTGATGACAATTAATCAGAATATTCTTTTCCGTGTTGAAACAGAGGCAGTATAAGTCTTCGTTTTTTTACAAATGTGTGCGTTATGCCGCAAAGTGGCATCAGGATTGCGGGAAAACCGGATCGATCGCACTTATGATTAAATTGTTAAGACCAAGTGGTCGGATCACCTGCAAACAATAATACAGAAGGAAACCTCATGACCCTACGCACACTGCTGGCAGCCACCTGCCTGCTTCTGCCGCTGATGGCGTCTGCCCATCGCTTCGAAAACAATCAGCGCGTTCCGCCGGTTGGCATCGCCGACAGGGGGGAGTTGATCCTCAGTAATAATGAGTTTAGCTACAAAAAATGGAACAGCTCGCAGCTGCCTGGAAAAGTGCGAGTGGTGCAACATATTGCCGGTCGTTCGTCGGCAAAAGAGAAAAACGCGGCGCTGATTGAAGCGATCAAGTCGGCGAATTTGCCCCATGACCGCTACCAGACCACCACAATTATTAATACCGATGATGCCATTCCCGGCTCGGCGATGTTCGTGCGCAGCAGCATTGAGAGCAATAAAAAGCTCTATCCCTGGTCACAGTTTATTGTCGACAGCGATGGCGTGGCGCGAAAAGCCTGGCAGTTAGATGAAGAAAGCTCTGCGGTGGCGGTGCTGGATAAAGACGGACGGGTGCAATGGGCGAAAGATGGCTCGCTGACGCCGCAAGAAGCGCAGCAGGTGATCGCCCTGCTGCGTCAGTTACTCAGTAAATAGAGACCCGGAAGCCGGGATTGAGGAAGGATTCACGCGGCGTATAGTCGAGGGTTTTACCCTGCCAGTCGTGAACGTGCGCCCCGGCGGCGGCGGCCACCGCATGGCCCGCCGCCGTATCCCAGACGTTGGTTGGCCCAAAGCGCGGATAAAGCTGTGCCTGCCCTTCTGCCACCAGGCAGAATTTCAGCGACGAGCCAATGGAAGTGGTCTGATGCTCGCCCAGCTGTTGCAGGTACTCTTGCAGTTCATCGTCACTGTGTGAACGGCTGATCACCACCAGCGGCGGGCGGGCATCGCGCACCTGGATCGGCTTGCGGATGCCGCTCTCCTCTTTCCAGGCTTTCCCGTCGGCGGCGCCGTACATCACGTTAAGCACCGGCGCGTAGACCACGCCGAGGACCGGCTTACCCTCTTCGATCAGCGCAATGTTAACGGTGAACTCGCCGTTGCGTTTGATGAATTCTTTGGTGCCATCCAGCGGATCCACCAGCCAGTAACGCTGCCAGTGCTGGCGAATGTCCCAGGACGGCGGATCTTCTTCTGACAGCACCGGGATCGCCGGCGTTAAGGCCATCAGTCCCTGCACAATGATCTGGTGAGCGGCAATATCGGCCGCCGTGACGGGTGAGTCATCGGTTTTACTGGTGACGTCCATCGGCTGATGGCCGTCGTACACCTGCATAATCGCATCCCCTGCCTCGCGGGCAAGCTGACAAATCGCATCTAACATCGTCCACCTCTTTTTATTTTCAGTGGGTTAACTCGTTGTTTTACTTATATCGCATCATAAAGGGATCCGCCATCTGTGATAGTGATTCCGGTTTCCATAACAACTTTTATGGCAAGATTCACAATTCTGTAAGCAACAAAATGTAAATACATTCTCTTTTGTGGCTTAGATCTTAAAAAGGACATCTCTGATGATTAAGTTTAGCGCAACGCTCCTGGCCACGCTGATCGCCGCCAGCGTGCAGGCTGCAACGGTGGACCTCCGCATTATGGAAACCACTGATTTGCATAGCAATATGATGGACTTCGATTATTACAAAGATAGTGCGACAGAAAAATTCGGTCTGGTGCGTACCGCCAGCCTGATTAACGCCGCACGCAGTGAAGCCACTAACAGCGTGCTGGTGGATAACGGCGATCTGATCCAGGGCAGCCCGCTCGGTGATTATGTTGCCAGCCACGGGCTAAAAAAAGGCGATGTGCACCCGGTTTATAAGGCATTAAATACTCTCGATTATGCGGTGGGTAACCTCGGCAACCACGAATTTAATTACGGTCTGGATTTTCTGCACAAGGCGCTGGCAGGCGCAAAATTCCCGTACGTTAACGCCAATATCATCGACGTTAAGACCAAAAAACCGCTGTTCACCCCTTACATCATCAAAGATACCCAGGTAAAAGATAAAGACGGCAAAACCCATACCCTGCGCATCGGCTATATCGGTTTTGTGCCGCCGCAGATCATGACCTGGGATAAAGCCAATCTCGACGGCAAAGTCACGGTCAACGATATCACCGAAACCGCGCGCCGCTATGTGCCGGAGATGCGCCAAAAAGGCGCGGATCTGGTGGTCGTGGTGGCTCACTCCGGGCTGTCAGCCGATCCTTATCAGGCGATGGCGGAAAACTCCGTCTACTACTTAAGCCAGGTGCCGGGAGTCGATACCATTCTGTTCGGCCATGCCCATGCGGTATTCCCTTCAAAAGACTTCGCCAGCATTAAGGGCGCGGACGTGGCGAACGGCAAGCTGAACGGCGTGCCGTCGGTGATGCCGGGCATGTGGGGCGATCATCTGGGCGTGGTGGATCTGACGCTGAACAATGACAGCGGCAAGTGGCAGGTTACGCAGTCGAAAGCGGAAGCGCGTCCGATTTACGATGCGGTGGCGAAAAAATCGCTGGCTGCCGAAGACAGCAAGCTGGTTGAGGTGCTCAAGCACGATCACGACGCCACGCGGGAGTTCGTCAGCAAGCCGATCGGTAAATCCGCCGATAACATGTACAGCTATCTGGCACTGGTGCAGGACGACCCGACGGTGCAGGTGGTGAACAACGCGCAAAAAGCTTACGTTGAACGCTTTATTCAGGGCGATCCGGATCTGGCAAAACTGCCGGTGCTGTCCGCCGCCGCGCCGTTCAAAGTGGGTGGCCGTAAAAACGACCCGGCGAGTTTTGTTGAGGTGGAAAAAGGCCAGCTTACCTTCCGTAACGCCGCCGATCTCTATCTGTACCCGAACACGCTGGTGGTGGTCAAAGTCAGCGGAAGCGAGCTAAAAGAGTGGCTTGAGTGCTCCGCCGGACAGTTTAATCAGATCGATATCAACAGCAGCAAGCCGCAGTCGCTGATCAACTGGGACGGTTTCCGTACATATAACTTCGATGTGATAGACGGTGTGAACTACCAGATCGACATCACCCAGCCAGCGCGCTACGACGGCGAATGCCAGAGCGTGAACCCGAAAGCGGAACGCATTAAGGATCTGACCTTCAACGGTAAACCGGTCGATCCAGCCGCCACATTCCTCGTGGCCACCAATAACTACCGCGCTTACGGCGGCAAGTTTGCCGGTACCGGCGACAGCCATATCGCCTTTGCCTCGCCGGATGAAAACCGTGCCGTGCTGGCAAAATGGATAGGTGATGAGTCGGCGCGCGCAGGTGAGATCCACCCGGCAGCGGATAACAACTGGCGTCTGGCACCGATCCACAGCAAAACGCCGCTCGATATTCGCTTTGAGACTTCGCCATCGGAAAAAGCCGCGGCCTTTATCAAAGAGAAGGCGCAGTACCCGATGAAAAACACCGGTACCGATGACATCGGTTTCGCGATTTATCAGTTAGATTTAGGCGGGAAATAAACCCGCCATCGTTCACGCAATCCTGTAGGCCGGGTAAGGCGCAGCCGCCACCCGGCACTTTACGCCGCACGTTCGTCGCGAACCGCCAATACCTCCGGCAGATTCAGCTCGATCCAGTCTGCCAGATCCGCCACTTTCTCGCTCACCTGTTCGCCCAGCGGCGTCAGGCTGTATTCCACATGAGGCGGCACCACCGGATACGACACCCGATTGATAAAACCATCCTGCTCCAGCCATTGCAGGCTCTGCGACAGCATTTTCTCGCTGACGCCCCCCATTTTACGACGCAGTTCACTAAAGCGGTGCGTGCCGTCGCGCAACGCCAGCAGGATCAGTACACCCCAGCGGCTGGTGACATGCTTAAGCACGTCGCGGGACGGACACTGTTCGGCAAAGAGATTGCCGTCGCGCAACTGTTCACTGAGCGTAGCCGGGCGATCACGTTTTTTCATACTAACCTTTTTGTACGTACTTACTAAAAGTGAGTCTGGGTGATAGTGTCTCATAACACAACCCAGAGACGAAGGAGTTTTCCATGATTGCGATCACCGGAGCCACCGGCCAGCTTGGCCAGTTAGTTATTGCCGCCCTGCTGAAATCCGTTCCCGCCAGCCAGATCGTGGCTGTTGTGCGTAACCCGGCAAAAGCCGATGCGCTGGCCCAACAGGGCATCGTGGTGCGCCAGGGCGATTACGGCGACGAAGCGGCATTAACCCGCGCACTGGACGGCGTGGAGAAACTGCTGCTCATCTCCTCCAGCGAAGTCGGCCAGCGTGCCGTCCAGCACCGTAACGTCATTAATGCTGCCAAAGCCGCGGGCGTCGGCTTCATTGCCTATACCAGCGTGCTGCATGCGGATACCTCACCGCTCGGCCTCGCCGCAGAACATATCGAAACGGAAAACATGCTCGCGGCCTCCGGCATTCCTTATGCACTGCTGCGTAACGGCTGGTACAGCGAAAACTATCTCGCCAGCGCCCCGCCGGCGCTTGAACACGGTGTGTTTCTCGGCGCTGCCGGTGACGGCAAAATCGCCTCGGCCACCCGCGAAGACTACGCCGCTGCCGCCGCCAAAGTGATCAGCGAAGAGGGTCATGCCGGTAAGGTGTATGAACTGGCGGGCGATACGGCCTGGACGTTGAGCGAGCTGGCGGCGGAGCTGTCTAAGCAGAGCGGTAAAAACGTGGTCTATCAGAACCTCAGCGAAGCCGATTATGCTTCGGCGCTGCGCGGTGTTGGCCTGCCGGACGCCTTCGCCAGCCTGCTGGCGGATTCCGACACCGGGGCGTCGAAAGGCGGCCTGTTTGATGACAGCCATACCCTCAGCAAACTGATTGGTCGCCCGACCACGCCGCTGGCGGACAGCATAAAAGCCATGCTGTAACGGTTACAAACTGGTTAATTTTTGTAGCACGCCGCCGGGTCATCCTTAATAATGAAGGGATGACCCAGGCGGAGAGTGAATGTGCAAGGCGTACCGGAACAGTTCAGCGATGAGAAAGACCGCGCCCGTTTTCGGCATCTGCCGCAGTTGCCTGGCGTCGAGCTGTATCAGGCGCATATCTCCCGTTACGCCTTTGAACCACACACTCATGAAGCCTTCGGTATTGGTGCCATAGAAGCCGGCGCCGAGCGCTTTCGCTATCGCGGTGCCCAGCACGTCGCCCCGGTGCATTCCGTCGTCACCATGAACCCTGATGAACTGCACACCGGCGAAGCGGAAACTGCTGACGGCTGGCGCTACCGCATGATTTATCTGGAGCCTGAACTGCTGGAGCAGGTCACGGGTATCCGCCACTGGTGGTTTGCCGACGCCTCGCGTCACGATCCGTTGCGTTCGCGGCAGATCTGCGCCCTGATCCACGCCCTGTGGCATACCGATGATACGCTGGCGCAGCAGGGCTACCTGCTCGATTTGATCGACGCCTTTCAGCCGCTGGCCCGCCATGCGCCGGTGAGCGCCGAAGGGACGAACCGGTTTGAACGGGTGCGGGAATACCTGCACGACAACTATATGCAGCCGCTGACCCTCGACGAACTGGCACGCGTGGCATCCCTTAGCCCGTACCATTTTCAGCGCCAGTTCAAAGCGCACTATCATGTCACCCCGCACCAGATGTTGATGGCGATCCGCCTGTGGCGGGCAAAAAACTTCCTCACCCACGGCCTGCCCGCCGCCGATGTCGCGGCCTTAACTGGCCTTACCGATCAGTCGCACCTGACCCGCGCCTTTACCCGCCGCTATGGCATCACGCCGGTACGCTACCAGAAGCAGGTCGCCCGCCGCTGATGCGCAACCTCATACAATATTCTGCCCCCGCCCTTCCCTACACTGATGACTAACCAAAACGGCCTGGAGGGCAGAATGATTAGTGGCGTGCTGTACGCCCTGGCGGCAGGGTTAATGTGGGGACTGATTTTTGTCGGGCCGCTGCTGGTGCCGGATTATCCGGCGATTTTACAGTCGACCGGACGCTATCTGGCTCTCGGGCTTATCGCCATACCGCTGGCCTGGCTGGGACGGGGACGTCTGCGCCAGTTAAGCCGCAAAGACTGGCTGACCGCGCTGGCACTGACCATGGCGGGCAACCTGATTTATTACGTCTGTCTCGCCAGCGCCATTCAGCGCACCGGCGCGCCCGTCTCGACGATGATCATCGGCACGCTGCCGGTGGTGCTGCCGGTGCTGGCGAATCTGCTCTACAGCCAGCGCGACGGCAAGCTGCCGTGGCGGCGCCTGACTCCCGCGCTGCTGTGCATTGCCGCAGGACTGGTGTGTGTGAACATCGCCGAGCTACGGCACGGGCTGCCGAATTTCAGCGGATGGCGTTATGGTTCCGGGATCGCCCTCGCGCTGGTGTCGGTGGTGTGCTGGGCGTGGTATGCGCTGCGCAATGCCCGCTGGCTGCGGGAAAACCCCACGCGTCATCCGATGATGTGGGCCACGGCGCAGGGCCTGGTCACGCTGCCGGTGTCGCTGGTGGGCTATATTGCGGCCTGCCTGTGGTTACAGGCGGATCAGCCCGCGTTCGCGCTGCCGTTTGGTCCACGTCCGCTGGCATTTATTGGCCTGATGACGGCGATTGCCATTTTGTGTTCCTGGGTGGGTGCGCTGTGCTGGAATCTTGCCAGCCAAAAGCTGCCGACGGTTATCCTCGGGCCATTGATCGTCTTCGAAACGCTGGCGGGCTTACTGTATACCTTTTTGCTGCGTCAGAGCATCCCGCCGTTGTTGACGGCGTCGGGCATTGCGTTGCTGGTCGTGGGGGTGGTGATCGCGGTACGGGTTAAACGGGTGGTGAGCGAATGATAGTGCCGGGTGGCGGCTACGCCTGACCCGGCCTACAGGTAGCCCGGCACCGCAAAGGTGCGCCGCCGGGCATCAGGTTTAGAAGGTTTCCCAGTTCGCGTCTGTGGTCGCGGCAACCGGCTTCATCTTCACCGCTGCCGGACGCGCGTTTGCTACGGCGGCAGGCGGGCGACGGTTCACTTTGAACACCGCCACGGTATCGTTAAGCAGGGACGCCTGCTCTTCCAGTGCGGCCGCAGCGGCGGCGGACTCTTCCACCAGCGAGGCGTTCTGTTGCGTGACGCGATCCATCTCTGCCACAGCCTGACCGACCTGATCGATACCCCGGCTTTGCTCGTCGGAGGCTGACGCGATTTCACCCATGATATCGGTCACACGGGTGACAGCGCTGACGATTTCCGCCATGGTCTCACCGGCTTCATGCACCAGCACAGAGCCTGCGTCCACGCGGCTGCCGGAATCGTCGATCAATGCTTTGATCTCTTTGGCTGCCTGCGCGCTGCGGCTTGCCAGGGTACGAACTTCACCGGCTACCACCGCAAATCCACGCCCCTGCTCACCGGCACGGGCGGCTTCAACCGCCGCGTTCAGCGCCAGGATATTGGTCTGGAAAGCAATGCCGTCGATGACGTTGGTGATCTGCGCAATTTTGCTGGAGCTGGTGGCAATTTCGTCCATCGTGCGAACCACGCCGTCCACCACTGCGCCGCCTTTCTGCGCGGTTTCAGAGGCGGTTTTCGCCAGCTGCGTCGCCTGACGGGCGTTATCAGCATTCTGCTTCACAGTCGCGGTCAGCTGTTCCATGCTGGCAGCGGTTTCTTCCAGCGAAGCGGCCTGTTGCTCAGTACGGGAAGAGAGATCGTTGCTGCCGGCAGAGATTTCACCCGCGCCGGTAAAGATCGTATCCGCGCCATCGCGCACTACGCTAACGGTGGTCGCCAGTGCCTGCTGCATCTCACGCACATTCGACGCCAGCAGCGCCATTTCGTTTTTGCCTTCCGCATCAATCTGATGAGTCAGATCGCCCGCCGCGATGTGGCGGATATGGCCCATCACTTCATGTAATGGCTTGAGCAGTACACGCTGCATGGCGATCCAGCTGGCCACGATCACGGCTACAACCAGCAGCATAATAGCGCCCACGATCCACATGATGCGCTCGTAGTCGTTTTGGTTATCGATAACGCCTTTATTGGCCAGATCGGCCTGCACGGCGCGCCATTCACGATAAACGCTCTGCATGGCGTTCTGTTTCTTTTCCGCGCCCTGCTTGAACATCGCTTCCAGTTCACCCTCCGCCAGCAGGCGGTTCATTTCGGTCAACGTGGAGGAGTAGATTTGGAACTGTTTTTCCAGCTCCGGCGGCAGGCGCGGATCCATGCCCGGCGTTTCCGGCAGCGCGTCGTAGATTGCAAAATGCTTCTGCGCATCGGCCAGCAGGTTTTTCGCGGTGTTCACCAGCTCACCCAGTTCGCCGCCGTTGATTTGGCTCGCGGTGCTGCTTTGCAGACGTAACATACCGCGGTTAAGCGTCACGCGGGCCTGGTTTAAGCTGATCCAGGCATCGGTAAATTCCGCCACGTTCTGGCTGGCAACCTGAGAGACCGTAAAGTTGTTTTTGTCATTTTTGAGCGCGTTGATAAACACGCCCGCAGCAATCAGTTGCATCGCGCCAAGCACGAAAAGCACCATAATTAACAGGGTTATTACTTTTACACGTTTAAACATCGGGAACCTTTTATCGGATGCAGGATTTTTATGTGACGGGGGTATATCGGCAGGTTTTAACGCTTGTTTAACGAAGATATTGCACACTCGACACCAAATGTTCACTTTAACAAGTGGTTTCAATACGTTATGCCCCGTAAATTTTTGTGACGCAGCGCACAAAATGAGGCGAATAAATCCCATCACTCATCAGGGGTATAGCGCCCTCTTAAAGATGTATTTAAAATGCATCTTATATTCCGACTAATGAGGTAACTGTCATGGCCTTTCGCGATCAACCTTTAGGTGAGCTGGCGCTTTCCTTTCCCCGCGCTTCTGCCCTGTTCCGTCAATACGATATGGATTACTGCTGTGGAGGTAAGCAAACGCTGGCTCGTGCCGCCGCGCGCAAAGAGCTGGACGTGGAGGCGATTGAAGCGCAACTGGCAAAACTGGCCGAGCAGCCGCCGGAGAAAGACTGGCGCGCAGAGCCGCTTGCGAACATCATCGACCATATCATCGTGCGCTATCACGATCGCCACCGCGAGCAGTTGCCAGAGCTGATCTTACAGGCCACCAAAGTTGAACGCGTCCACGCCGATAAGCCCAACGTGCCGCGCGGCCTGACCAAATACCTGACCATGCTGCATCAGGAACTTTCCAGCCACATGATGAAAGAAGAACAGATCCTCTTCCCGATGATCAAACAGGGAATGGGCAGTCAGGCTGCCGGGCCGATTAACGTCATGGAAAGCGAGCATGATGAGGCAGGAGAACTGCTGGAGGTGATCAAACACACCACCAATAACGTGACGCCGCCGCCGGAAGCTTGCACGACCTGGAAAGCGATGTATAACGGTATTAATGAGCTGATTGACGATCTGATGGAACACATCAGTCTGGAAAATAACGTGCTGTTTCCACGGGCGTTAAGCGGGGAGTGATCCCGTTGCCCGGTGGCGCTACGCTTACCGGGCCAGGATTAGGGTATAGGCCGGATAAGCGCAGCGCTATCCGGCATTACAGGCGACTATTTGCGCATTCCTGCCATACGTTTCTTACCGACAACCAACCAGAACACACCCAGCACAATAAACCACAGCGGCGTGACGAGCAGCGCCTGGCGGGTATCTTCTTCAAGCGTCAGCAATACCAGTACAAAGGCGAAGAACGCCATACATACCCAGCACATCACTTTGCCCAGCGGCATCTTATAAATCGACTTTTCATGCAGATGGGGACGCTGTTTGCGGTAGACCAGATATGAGCAAAGGATAATGGTCCACACGAACATGAAGAGGATCGCCGACACCGTGGTGATCATGGTGAACGCCGAGATCACGCTCGGATTGACGTAGAGCATTACCACGCCGCCCAGCAGACAGATGCAGGAGAAGGTCAGGCCCGTCGCCGGTACGGCGCGCTTGGACAGCTTACCGAAGCTTTTCGGCGCGGCCCCGTCCTGCGCCAGACCGAACAACATACGGCTGGTGGAGAATACGCCGCTGTTCGCCGACGATGCGGCAGAGGTCAGCACCACAAAGTTAATAATGCTCGCCGCCGCCGGTAAACCGACGAGGATAAACAGCTCAACGAACGGGCTCTTATCCGCCACCACCGAGCTCCACGGCGTCACCGACATAATAATGATCAGCGCAAACACGTAGAACATGATGATACGGATCGGAATGGAGTTAATGGCGCGCGGCAGAGATTTTTCCGGGTCTTTGGTTTCTGCGGCGGTCGTACCGACCAGTTCAATACCCACGAAGGCAAACACCGCGATCTGGAAACCGGCAAAGAAGCCGCTGATGCCTTTCGGGAACCAGCCGCCATCATTCCACAGATGCGCGAAAGAGGCCTGCACGCCGCTCGGCGAAGTAAATTCGGTCAGCACCATCACCAGGCCCACGACAACCAGCCCGACAATGGCGACAATCTTGATCATCGCGAACCAGAATTCCATTTCGCCAAACATCTTCACCGTCGCGAGGTTAAGGCTCAGCAACAGCAGGATCACCGCCAGTGAAGCCACCCAGTCGGATAAGTTGGGGAACCAGAACTGCGCGTAGGACGTGATCGCCACCACGTCGGCCATGCCGGTAACCACCCAGCAAAACCAGTAGGTCCAGCCAGTGAAATAACCCGCCCACGGCCCTAGTAAGTCGGCAGCGAAATCGCTGAACGACTTATATTCCAGATTCGACAGCAGCAGCTCGCCCATGGCGCGCATCACAAAAAACAGCATAAAGCCGATGATCATATAGACGAATATGATCGACGGGCCGGCAAGACTGATGGTTTTTCCTGAGCCCATAAACAGGCCGGTGCCGATAGCGCCGCCGATGGCAATAAGCTGGATATGACGGTTGGTGAGATTGCGCCGTAGCGACTGTTCAGCCGGAGCCTGCTGGTCAGCGGCGACCTTTGTTTGATCTACCATGTATTTTTTCCTGTACCTGTCTGTGTTGTTGAGGCTCTTCTGGCCTTTCATGGTGTCACGTGCGTGACAATGCCTGGATTTTTGACTCATCGATAGTAGGTAAGAATCGGAGGGATGAATACTGTGTTTTGAATGAGATGTTAAATTTATGTTTAAACTGAGTGTTATATCACTTCGTCTGTGCGAATTAGGTCACAAAAATACACGCAACAAATGCATTTGCAAGATTAAATATCGACTCTGAACCAAAGAATGGCATATGTGCACAGAAACGACGCCCCCTCCCTGTTAAGGGAGAGGGATCGTTGGAGGCGAATTACAGGATTTCCAGTAATTCCACTTCGAAGACCAGGGTGCTGAACGGAGGAATAGACGCGCCTGCGCCACGCTCACCGTACGCCAGGTTCTGTGGAATGGTCAGTTCCCACTTAGAGCCTACCGGCATCAGGGTCAGCGCTTCGATCCAGCCCGGGATCACGCCGTTAACCGGGAATTCAGCCGGTTCGCCACGCGCGACAGAGCTGTCAAACACGGTGCCGTCGATCAGTTTACCGGTGTAATGCACGCGCACGCGGTCAGTACGGGCCGGGATCGGACCTTCGCCCTGAGTCAGTACACGGAACTGCAGACCGGATTCGGTGCTGTTCACGCCATCTTTCTCACGGTTTTCGTCCAGATACTTCACGCCTTCAGACGCCATCGCTTCGAAGCGCTCGCGACGTACTGCGTCAGCGCGTTCATGGATTTCACGCAGGGCGCGGTGAACCACATCGACCGGGACTGCCGGCTGAGTGCCTGCCAGCGCGTCGGCAATGCCCGCTACCAGTGCTTCCGGTAACAGCCCCTGCAGGCCAGACTCGCTCAGTTGCTGCCCTACCTGCAGGCCAATGCCGTAGCTTGCCTGCGCTTCGATAGTGTCAAAAGTCGGGGTTGTCATGGGTTTTCCTTTCATCGCATTTAAAGTAGCGGGCAGCATAACAGTCAGGCTGCGACGGGTAAAACTTTGTCGCGGTGATTGATGACAAATCGCAGGGAAAAAGAAACAATGGTTGCCGTAAGATTATTCCCGAACAGATGTCACGAAAGACCGGTTTGCCACGCTCATCAGGCAGTTACCCATCTATACTCAGTGACACAGGATACTAACGACGCGGAGCAGGAGGATAGCCATGCCCGGGCGATTTGAACTGAAACCAACCCTGGCGAGGATCTGGCACGCGCCGGACAACGTGCGCATCATGGATCCGCTCCCGCCGGGTCATCGCCGTGGCATTATTTTTGCCGCCGCGCTGATCGTGATCGGGTTCCTGCTGCCGACCACCGACGACAGCGCAGTGCCGACTGCCACGCGCGATGCACAACTCGACCTCCAGTCGCAGTCGCAGCCGCAATCACAGCAGCAGATGCAACCGACACAGACTGAACAGCCGCCGCTGGTCTCCTCGCCGCAACAAAGTGACGGTCAGGTGGCACCCATCGCGCCTGAGCCGATTCAGGAGCAGGAACAGGAGCAGCCGCAGGCCACACAGAACAGCGCACCGTTGCAGGAGCCGACCGGCATTGAGCAGCAGTGGCGCACCTATCGTGTCGAGCCGGGTAAAACGCTGGCGCAGCTGTTCCGCGACCACAATCTGCCGCCGACGGATGTCTATGCGATGGCGCAGGTGGAAGGTAGCGGTAAACCGCTCAGCAATCTGCAAACCGGTCAGATTGTGAAAATCCGTCAGAACGCGAACGGCGTGGTCACCGGGCTTACCATTGAAGCCAGCGGCGACCAGCAGGTACTGTTTACCCGTCAGACGGACGGCAGCTTTATCCGCGCGCGTTAACGGTCAGGTTAGTACCTGCAGAGGGGAACGTCAGGCGTTCCCCTTTTTTACTTTATTCACCCACCAGATGCCCGAGCAGACCAGCACCAGCGCAATCGCATATTTCCATTCAAGAATATTTTCGCCGAGGAAAATCGATGACAGCACCGCACCCGAGACCGGGATCAGGAAGTTAAAGGGCGCGATCATGCCCACGCGGTTGTACTTCAGCAGAATACTCCACAGCGCAAAGGCCACCGACGACAGCAGCGTCAGGTAGCCGAGAATAGCCACCGACGAGACGCCATGCACAGTGAGCGAGCCGCCCGTCAGATAGCCCCCTGCCACCAGCGCCAGCCCGCCCATCCCCAGCTGATAGCCGGTCATGACCGTCGGATCCACCGTTTGTGAAATGCGCTTGCCGTACAGTGTGGCCGCCGAAAGAATAAACGCCGCCAGCACCACCGAGCCGTCACCCGCCAGCGTGAAGCTAAAGTCCATGCCGCTGTTGAAATTGACCACCATCACCCCGGCAAAGCCCAGTACGCAACCCAGCGTTTTGTTGTAGCTCAGCTTGTCATTCTGATAGATGAAATGCGCCAGCAGCACACTGAAGAACGTACCGGTAGCGTTCATGATCGAGCCTTTCACGCCGGTGGTGAACGCCAGCCCGATATAAAAGAAGATGTACTGCAAAGAGGTTTGCGTCAGGCCAAGCACGGCGAGCTGCCCATACTGACGACCGCTGAGGCGAGCAATAGGTTTACGCTGCATCATGGCGAACAACAGCAGTAACAGCCCGGCAAACAGGAAGCGATAACCGGCAAAGACGATTTTTGACGGAATATCATCGGTGGCGATCTGAAAAATCTCGTAGCCGCTCTTAATCGCCGGATAGGCGCTACCCCACAGCAGGCAGCAGAGCGCTGCACCCATATAGACGACGTTTTTGCGGGCAAACAGAGGCGTCTGGTGGCTTGTGTCCATGCTTTCACCAAAAAATAAAATAATGTTTTATTTTTCTATTATCGCGAAAAGGTTAAGCAATAGCCAGTCAGAATACGGCAGGATCGTGGAAGGCAGAAAAGCAAAACGCCGGCACAAGGCCGGCGTTTCGTTGTTATCAAAACGTGGGTTGCAGATTACTCAGCAACAACGTTGATGATAACTTTAGCGAACACTTCGCTGTGAACCTGGAAGCTCACTTCGTGCTCACCAGTGGTACGCAGAACGCCGTTCGGTAAACGAACTTCGCTCTTAGCCACGTCAACGCCAGCTGCAGTTACAGCGTCAGCGATGTCGCGAGTACCGATGGAACCGAACAGTTTACCTTCGTCGCCTGCTTTAGACGCGATGGTAACGGTGCCCAGTGCGTTGATTTTCTCAGCGCGAGCTTCAGCAGCGGACAGAACGTCAGCCAGTTTGGCTTCCAGTTCAGCACGGCGTGCTTCGAAGAATTCAACGTTTTTCTTGGTAGCAGGAACAGCTTTACCCTGCGGTACCAGGAAGTTACGAGCATAACCCGCTTTAACGTTAACCTGATCACCCAGGCTACCCAGGTTTGCTACTTTATCAAGCAGAATAACTTGCATTACCTTATCCTCTCAAAGTCGTATTAATGGACCGTGACCGATTACTGATGACGATCAGTGTACGGCAGCAGGGACAGGTAGCGAGCGCGTTTGATTGCGCGAGCCAGCTGACGCTGATATTTTGCACGGGTACCGGTGATACGGCTCGGGACAATCTTACCGCTTTCGGTGATGTAGTTTTTCAGCGTAGCGATGTCTTTATAGTCAATCTCTTGAACGCCTTCCGCGGTGAAACGGCAGAACTTGCGACGACGGAAATAACGTGCCATATGGCTAGTCTCCAGAATCTATCAATTCAATCTGCTCGGCATGTAACACTAACTTGGTCAAACCATTGCGGCCTTGATGGCTACTAATGAAACCTTGAACCGTTAGCATACTGCCGACCGTTAATCTGTGGGTAGTTGCTTGAAATGCTTGTCCGCTGACAATCACGGGCATTCTGCACCATGCTTGTCTGCTAAGTCCGGCTTCCTGCTGTATCGATCTGTGCTCAAGCACAAACTGACAGTGCGGGATTCCAGAAGGACTGACCTTTCGAATGGGAACTTTGCACACTGTGCCAGTCAGAACCAGACGATTTGAGGTCATTGCAGCAATTACTCTTCAGAATCCCCAGCATCAGCATCATCAGCGGTTTCGTTAGCGAAGTCTTCGCGGCGATCGCCACGACGTTCGTCTTTCGCTTTAACCATTGGTGAAGCTTCAGTTACCGCGTTTTTAGTACGCATAACCATGCTACGGATAACGGCGTCGTTGAAGCGGAAGTTAGTTTCCAGCTCATCGATCGCTTCCTGCGGAGCTTCAACGTTCAGCAGAACGTAGTGGGCTTTGTGCAGTTTGTTGATCGGGTAAGCCAGCTGACGGCGGCCCCAGTCTTCCAGACGGTGAATCTGACCAGCAGCGTTAGTGATGGTTGCACTGTAACGCTCGATCATGCCCGGAACCTGTTCGCTCTGGTCAGGATGGACCATAAAAACGATTTCGTAATGACGCATCGAATTGCTCCTTACGGATTATTCAGCCTCCTGATAGGGTCAGCCGCGGCCCATGGAGGCAAGGAACGTGTTTGTGTGCGGCTGAAAAATGACGCGTAATCATACTTGCGCAGGGTAGGAAACTCAAGGTAATTGGCGAAATTATTATCGGGGAGAAGATCGGGAGAAGAGCAGTGCCGGTGTTTGCCTCTCAAAGGTCGCCAGCAAGGCGTAAGCATTTACTGTCAAAGATATTCAGTTTTTTTGAGTCTAAACAGCAAAAAATGTAGCTATCAATTGAATGAATGAGGACTAAACTATTCATATCGGCAACGGATAATGCTGTTTACCCAATAAATCGTCAATCAAGAAGTTATTCAACCTAAATCAACAACATTGAGGAGAATCCGATGAAATCTATCATCGCCCTCGTGACGACATTAACCCTGTTTGCCGCCACCAACGCACTCGCTGCCACTGAAATTACCGGTCGTCAGGCTAATAACCTGATCGCCAATGAATATGCAGTGATTAGCGTAAACCATGATGTCCAGAACGTGCAGGAGGCCTTGCCTCAGCTGCAACAAGAAGCCACGGCACAAGGTGCAAAATATTATCAGGTGATTGTGATGCATGAACCTGAAAGCAACGGACAAATGCACGTGAGTGCAGCCCTGTTCCGCTAAAACCAATGCAACACCAGAGAGCAACGCAACAACCTAAAATAGTTCAATAAAAGGTTGAGACAATCCTGCCAAAGACCAAACAATAACAACGAGATATATCGCTACGTTGCCCTGTATGACACCCATCATACGGGGCTTTTTTTCGCTTAAAGATGACGGGAAAAGAACTGAACACCCACATCTAATGCCGACACCGTAATCTTATGACCAATCGCCGGTTCAGTTTCGAAGCGAACCTGCGCCAGCAAATTTTGCTCGCCCAAATCACGAATCAAACGCCGACTCTCTTCGGCAGGAACGAGGTCATCAGCCAACCCATGCCAAACCAGCAAAGGCTTATCAGCGAGTTTCTCTAACCGATCAACGACTTGATAATCTGCCAAGAACGCTAAATCCGCAGTCAGTTGTTGGCGAGCTTCGGGGGTTTCGGCCTCAAAAGGTGGGAAAAGCGTGGGTGCCAACGAAAGGTAATAGCCCGATCCCATAAACGACGCAGCGGCCTGGATCCACGGATAGCGCACCTTCGCTCCCAGCGTGGTCATTCCCCCCAATGACGCACCGCATACGCCAACGCGATTGTCTAAAATAAGACCTTCTTGTTGATAATGCTGATAAATTATTGGGAACTCGTCGATATTAGATTTTAAAATATCCCAAAAATGGGCTAACCGGAACGCGCTGTCGCCGTTAAAACGAGCGCCGTGCAAATTAGCTTCAGGCAAGATGGTACGAAAACCCGCTTTAGCAAACGCATAGCCAAAGTAGGAATACACCTCTTTCGATGAGGTAAATCCATGATAGAAGAAGATTGTAGGTAACGGTTGCTCCTGTTTTCCAACCGGAGCCGCATGTAACACCGGGATCCCTTCAATGACTTCATCAAACATCTCAACCATTTTCTCATCACTCCACAAGCAACGCATCAATGGCAAATAATGAGCTGTCGCTCAACGAGAAACAATCACTTCTGGTTCTATCTTATGGCGCTGTCAGGAATTACGCTCCACCCGCTGGTCAATTCCGCACCATGCAGGATACAATTGAATAACTTGCCTACCTTTAACAGGCCATCCCATGAAAAATATAAAGCTTTCTTTTGTACTCGTAATGACGCTGTTTTTGACCGCCTGCGGCGTCATGAACAGCAAGCCAGTGCCACCACCTACACCGGGAGCACATGCTCAAGAAGTTCGCCGTGACCAAACAAGCGGATTAGATCGCATGAGAACCATCAGCGCACAGGTTTATGGCAGCCCAATGAATGCTCAGGAAGTTATTCAAAAACAAGCTGATGAAGCCGGTGCAACCTATTACTACGTTATTATGGTCGATGAAACTGGCGTACCAGGCCAGTGGTATGCTCAGGCCATTTTATATAAGTAAGTTTGTGGGCCTTATTTAACAAATCCTATACGCTTCAGTAAAAGTCTACGCGCTCTGTCTCATTATCAGGCAAAGCTCGTGGACTTTTTTTTATTATCACGCTGTTATAAATACGTTAATACAACTAAACAATTTTATCTGGACGATGAAATATGCGTAAGGAGTTCGCCGATGAACAGGTCCCCAGTGCTCACCACGTTATTACTTTCCATTGGTTTAATTAGCGCATCCGCTCAATCCGCTGAAAACGTCAATGCCGATCTCACAACCGGGCTTAATCAGGTCGGTATTATTTCAATGCGCGATATTGTGGGAGAACCCCACGACGTAGAGCGGATTATTGCGTTAAAAGCCGATGAACAAGGCGCAAGCTACTATCGAATTCTGACGATGGATGAAAATACGCCGCAGCACACGTGGCACGTTACCGCGGCGTTGTATAGCTGAGCTAGCTCGCTAACCCCATTGCCCGTTGTAAAAGTGTCTCTTGGGTTTTGTTATTAATAACGCTAAATCCATCA
>Ga0256408_1000452_pt1 | contig 32039 bp, 34 predicted proteins | sample PhyAR1_FD_185998 | JGI IMG/M metagenome (GOLD analysis project Ga0256408, IMG submission 185998) | Leaf surface microbial communities from alfalfa plants in UC Gill Tract Community Farm, Albany, California, United States - DLSL A.R1 | ecosystem: Host-associated > Plants > Phyllosphere >...
ACAGTTATTTTTAGGCTAAAATAAGTAAATAATTGATAAACTATAATTATGAATTAAAAATTTAAAACGCTTCCATGTTGATAATGCGAGGCTTTACCACCTAACTGTATTATTTCAATTACAGAAGCAAAATACTCACTTCTAGGGGGATTCAAAATGGCAATTTCTAAAATAGAAAATTGTTCAGATTTATTAGCACTTGTAACATATGTGGACAAATTAAAATCTATCATTAAAAAGGATTTTTCACTTAGCTTTGAAGAATTCGCAGTATTAACTTACATTAATGAAACAGACGATGAAGAATATCATCTTAAAAAAATCATTAGCAAGTTAAACTACAAACAACCACAAATTGTAAAAGCAGTTAAAAACTTATCACAACAAGACTACTTTACAAAAAGAAGAAATGAATATGACGAGCGTACAGTTTTAATTCTAGTTAATAAAAAACAACGTAAATCAATTTCAGAAGTTCTTGAAAAAATCGATAACGAAATCGCTAAGACTGAAATTAACGATTAATATGAACGAAGCGGAGGCATTCTATGATGTCTCCGCTTTTTTGAGGGGTGTAGGGGTGTGTTATGGGGGTGTTCTTGGCTTTACTCAGGACTTAAGCCATGACTTGGGCTATCTCTTGGCTTTACTCACCACTTAAGCCACGACTTCAGCTATCTCTTGGCTTTACTCACCACTTAAGCCACGACTTCGAAGATCTCTTGGCTTTATTCACCACTTAAGCCATGACTTCAGCTATCTCTTGGCTTTACTCACCACTTAAGCCACGACTTCTCAATCGCTCCTCCTCTCCAAACCTCTCTATTCCCAAATCACCTCTCCCTACCAATAAAAAAAAGCTAAGACATCATCAAATGCCCTAGCTCACTTTATTATATAACTTGTTTATCTCTTACTGGTTGGTTTAAAAAAGATGATACGACTTGTTTGAATTTTTCACTTTCTTCAATAAATGGTGCATGCCCTGAATGTTCAAATATTTCTGTTTGAGCATTTTTTATATTTTCCGAATCATTATCAATATCAAAAGGATCATGTTTACCTTTCACTATAAGTGTTGGTATGTCTATATGATCTATTTTGATATTTATACCATTTATAGATCTAACAGAAATTGCATCTTCTTCTGGTGTCATTCGATAATATTTTTTCACTTCTTGATACCATTTAAAAGTCGATTTAACATCATGAAATATTTCATTGAACAATATTAACATTGCTTCTTCTTTACTAAATCCTGCGACTTTATCTCTATGTTTGGCAATTAATTTAATAAGTGGTTGTTTACCTTGATTGGAAATTGAAGATACGAGTACTAACTTTTCTACTTTATCTGGATGTTGGTTTGTAAATTCTTGTGCAATGACGCCACCCATATCATGTCCTAATATATAAGCTGATTCTATGTCTTCAGCATCCATTAAATCTACAATGTCATCTATATGATTTTGGATAGAAATTTCTTGTTGTTTATCTGATTTACCATGTCCCCTAGAATCCATTGTATATATTGTAAATTGATCTTTCAGAAGTTGTACTGTTGAATTAAATGTTGCTAAATTCATATTTAATGCATGTAACATAATTAATGGTTTCCCTTTACCGTGTTTTTCATACACTATATGAGTCCCATCCCTTGTTAATAATTCTCCCATAATGAGTACCTCCCTACTTTACAGTAATAATATACCCATTTAACAATTTTTCACACTTATAATATTAAGTTAATGTCATAAAAATAAATGCAAAAAATGATTGTAGCCAATACATCATTTCCTGCATTTATGTTATACATATTTTCTTGTTGAATACATCATTACAAAATAAAGGATAATAACGAGTATAATCGTCCAACTCGCAAATGTAACAATCATAATGACTGTTTCGTTCAACGTTACAGATGCAATTGTTTTTTGAATAACAGCTAATCCCATTGCAGCGACTTCAAGCTTTTTCATAAATATTGCGAGTATGACGAGAATGATCCCGACGCCAAATATGGTTTGAAATACTTGTAAAGGTAATACATACATTCCTAACGTAACATTAAATATTTTAAGCATACATAGAACAATACCTATACTAAATAAGGAAATATTGGTCATCATCAATTTCTGATTAGGATAGAGATAACTATGTTTTTTTATAATTAAATATATAACAAGTGTAATCGATAGTATGATCACAAAATAAAATATATACAATCCCGTTACAGCATTAAACGGAATGAGCTTTTTATCAAATAAATATGCCAATAATAAGAAGTGTAGTGTATAAAAAATGATTGGATTATAATTTACAACCACAATATTTCTCTCTATGATTTGAAGTATTTCAGCGTGAGATTTGTGTCGATATTCTGCATAGTCTATATCTTTCTCATCTGACTTTTTCATATCCTTCTTTAATGAATGTTGAACTTTATCAATTTGTTTAGGTAATACACCGACATGCTGTAAATAGTCATTTACATTTTCCAGCAATACATTATTGTTCGGACGCAAATAAATACACCACCTTCATTATAATATTGTATAAATTAATCCCCTATTATGCAATATGTATATAACATAACAGGGGATTAAATTCGTTATTGATTTAGTATTTACCTATATCAATACGATATACTTTAAATTGTTTACTATCAGGTGTTGCTTTTGAAAGCTGGAAGTGTGCTTGTCCATTATTTACGTAAGCATAACCGCCTGTATACTTATTATTTTGTACACGTTTAGTTGTATTGTCACCTAGAATTGAGACAAGCGAATCTAACTTCACATTTGTTAATTTGTCATAAATCATTGTAACACGTTTAACAGTTTCTTTATTACCGTTAACTTTGGCAGTAATAATCATATGTCCATTTTTAGTATCAAATTCGTAATAATTTTCTCTATCGTTACTATCATCAGAATATGAGAACATTAAATTAGGATACTTTGATTTAATTTTAGAAATCTTATCACCAATTTTAATACCTTCGATTGTTACTGTACCGTCTTTATAGGTCTGCACATTACTTTCGTTAATATTTAATTGATTTTTAGTTGCAGCATTTGCCTCAGCAAAAGTTGAAAATGGCAGAACCATAAGTACCATTGCAATTATTAAGAGACATTTTTTCATATGAGGTTCTCCTTCAGTCTGTGTCTTATATGTTATGCATTGAACTGCGTTAATTATAACATACAGATTACAAAATGACCACTTTTGTTACAATCATGTAACAAAACCGTGGAATATCGCTTGATTAACTTAAAAATTCTTCCAATACTCCAATGAATTTTTCTTTTTCCTCAATAAAAGGCAGTTCTCCTGAACCTTCAAACAGTTTGAATTCAGCATTCGGTAACAGTTCACTTATTCTTTTACCTTCGCTATATAATATTTTGCCATCGTATTGACCAGAAATGACGAGCGTACGTGTTTCAATATCTGGAAGTAACGATATAATATCAAAGTCTTTAAAAGAACGCTTAACAGCAATTTCCTCTTCCATCGTTTGAAGATCATTTGAAGGAATATGTGACTTTACAAACTTTTTAGCTTGTTTAATATTTTTATACCTGAATCTTAATAAATATTTTTCTTTGTCTTCATCAGACATCGTTCTAATTTCATCAGCATGTCTATCATAAATACGATTATCTGGAAACGTTGAATGATTGTCTGTAGGATTAATTAACACCATGCCATTGATTAAGTCAGGATTCTTATATGTGAGACCTGTTGCAATTGTTGCGCCAAGTTCCATGCCAATCACATATGCTGAATTAATGAATAATGCATTTAATAGTTGTTGAATATCTGAAATATAGTCATCTACTCTACTATCATGTGGTGTATCACTTAAACCATGACCTCTTAAGTCAATAGATATAACCTGATAATTTTTACTTAACTTTTTAATAAGTGGTTCAAAGACATCCATGTCTTGAAAAACACCATGCAACAAGATAATTGGATAGCCGCTACCTTTTGTTTTATAGTGTATGGCAACATTTTCTTTCGTTAAAAATAAATTCATCATGCTTCACCTCTTTCGATTTGTTTACAAACTTCTATGAGATCACTTAAGCTTTCGATTGTATAATCTAATTCGTGCTCCTCTGGTGTACCAATGACTGAATTAGCCATCCATGCAGTCTTCATGCCCATAGCATGTGCTGCTGCGATATCATTTAAAGGACAATCTCCAACATATAATGCATGATGCGCCGTTATGCCAAGATGTTTCAATATATCTTCAAATATGATTGGGTCTGGCTTCATAGCGCCCACCTCATCAGAAGTTGAAACATAATGAATGTATGGATAAATACCGATTGCATTCATAACGTGTGTAATTTCTTCACTCTTACCATTCGCTACAACACCTAATTTATAACCCATGCTGCGTAATTTATCCAATGCTACCAATGTATCATAGAAAGGAAAATGGTATCTGTAGTGATGTATTTTATAGTCGTTATAAAATGTCTTCCACGATATCCTTTCTATATTTAATCTCTTAACAAGTTCTTGATATACCCATTCAACATCTTCTATACCATAGGGATTTAACGTTAAATATACTTTTTCAAAATCACGTCTTTGGACTGTTACCATTAACTCATGAAATCTCTCAAATTGTTCTTCCAAAAACTTCATTCGCGATTTCTCACGATCTACAAGCGTATCTTCTAAGTCAAAAATAATCGCTTGAATATCACACGAACACATGTCATCATCCCTTTCATAGAAACATTTTAAACTATTCCATAAAGAAAGCAATACAATTTTTACATACAAAACACCAACCCTCTATCATAATGTTTAAAGGATTGGTGTCCGTATGCTATTGATTGTCATTTAATACTGATTGTTACCTTAAATATTTAGTAAGTTCTTTCTTTTTTTCGTTGTTCTGTAATCATTAAATACATCATAATTGGTATGGCAATAATTGAGAGTATAATGCCAACCGGAATTTGTATCGGACTTATGATAATTCTGCCAACAGTATCTGCAATTAATAAAAGTGCACCGCCGATTAATAAATTCAAAAACATTTGTACGTTAATAGGTACCTTGTACACCCTTCTAACAACTTGAGGTACAATCATACCAATAAATCCAATAATACCCGTGAAACTTATAATAGCGGCTGTCATTATAGCGGCTAATAGCAAACATGTCCATGATATCAATCGAACATTCACGCCAAGTGTTGTCGCTTTATCTTCACCTAATTGAATCATTTTAATATAATGACTCATCATAAACAAGATTAAGATACAGATTAAAGAAACAATACCAGTTATTTCTACAGTTATTTTTTCGGCAGATGAAACGCTACCAAACATATACGACACCATGCTATTTACTTTATCCGGTTTCAGCAATAAAAGTATATAGAGTGCCGAACTAAAGAACGCACCAATAAAAATACCTGAAAGTATCATCGTTGCTACATGAAATGTTTTGACCATCGTTTCTGTAATGAGTACAACAACGATAAGCGTTAACAAACTGAAGAATATAGAAAATAATGGCACAAACCAAATGGAAACACCTATAAATACGGCAAGCGCACTTCCGAATGTTGCACCGCTTGCTAAACCTAACGTAAAACTATCCGCGAGTGGATTATTCAATATCGTTTGATAGATTTGACCACTCATGACTAGCCCCATACCAGCAATTAATGCTAAAAGTGTCCGCGGTACTCTTAACTTGTAAAAGATTGTCCATTCAAGTTGATTATCAAATTTCCATGTTATACCCGTAGATCCTACGAATAAAGAAATACCAATTGCAAACAATAGAACGAGAAACCATATCACAACATGGCGATAAACTTTATGATTATTAGTCATAAACTTTTTCAGAAAGTTCTTTTAGCCCTTTCGCTAATCTTGGTCCTGGTCTAGAAATCATATCTGCATTTAGTGCATGAACGTGTTTCTCTTTAACAGCATTAACTTGGTCAAAGCCATCTCTATTGTTATTTAATTTTTGATATTCTGCTTCAGACTGTCCACTAGTTGTAATCATCACATCAGGATTTCTTTTAAGAATGCTTTCTTTATCGGTTTTAATCCATCCTTCTTGATCATGATAAAGGTTCTTAGCTTTGATAGAAGTTAACATATCATCATAAAACGTATTTGATCCTGAAGTGTAAATGTCAGGTTGAGAAGAAATTTCCATAAACACTTTTTTACCTTGTTGGTCTTTTGGTACATCTTTAACAACATCTTCTATTTCTTTCTTCACTTTACTTACTAATTTATCTGCTTCTTTTTCTTTACCTGTTACTTTTCCAACTTGCTTGAATGTATCATACATTTCATTAATTGAATTTGCATCATCTATGTAGACAACTTTCACGCCTGCATCACTTAATTTTTTTAAATCTTTTTCTTGTGTAGATTTGTTCGACTCATGCGCTAAAATTAAATCAGGTTTTGCTTTTAATAATGCTTCTGTATCGAGTTTAAAGGCATCGAATTGTTTTTTATCTTTCACATCTTTAGGATAATCATCAACAGTTGATACCCCAACGACTTTATCTCCAAGTCCTAACGCGTATAATATTTCTGTATTACTTGGAATAAGCGACACAATACGCTTATATTCTTTCTTATCAGTTGTTTCTTGTTTCGTTTCTTTTTTGTTATCCGTCTTATCTCCGCTTTGGCAACCCGTCACTATGATCATAGCAGCAAAGATTAAATAAAATATTTTGTTTATTTTCATACTTAATCTCCTCCATATATTTACTTAAAAAATGGTACACAAAAAGGTGCAACTCAAATAAGATTGAGCTGCACCTCAATTAAAATAATGATTAAAATTACATAGATTCTGGAGCTGACACACCTACTAATGCTAACGCATTGCGAAGTGTAATACGTGCCGCTTCAATTAAAGCTAAATGCGCTTTAGTCTTCTCTGCATCATCTGTTAATACTTTCTCTGCATTATAGAACTTGTGGAACTGTGCAGCCAAATCTTGAATATAATTCGTAATACGATGTGGACTGCGTGATTCTGCAGCAGAAACAATTGTTGGTTCAAATTCAGCAATTTTCTTCAATAAATCAAATGCTTTTTCATGTGTAATTAAAGATAAATCAACGTTTTGATCAATCGTGATACCTTTTTCTTCTGCTTGGCGAATAATAGATGATATACGCGCATGTGCATACTGTGCATAATACACTGGGTTATCTTGTGATTCTTTCTTAGCTAATTCCATATCAAAGTCAAAGTGTGTATCAGGACTACGCATCGTTAAGAAGTAACGAGCAGCATCAATGCCTACTTCATCCATAATGTCACGTAATGTAATAGCATTACCTGTACGTTTACTCATTTTTACTTCAACGCCGTCTTGTAATAATCGTACCATTTGCATAATTTGTATTTCAAGACGTTTTGAATCTACGCCAAATGTTTCTAGAGATGCTTTTAATCGATTAATATAACCGTGGTGATCAGCACCAAATAAATTAATTAATTTGTCAAAACCACGTTCTACTTTATCGTAATGATAAGCAATATCTGGTAAGAAATACGTATACGTACCGTCTTGTTTAATTAACACACGGTCTTTATCGTCACCAAATTCTGTTGTTTTTAACCATGTTGCGCCATCTTGTTCATAAGTATAGCCTAATTCTGTCATTTTATCTAAGACAGCTGAAATTTTGTTTGTTTCATATAATGATGTTTCACTGAACCAATTATCAAAATGAATATTAAAATCTGCTAAGTCTTGTTTTAATTTTTCCATTTCATAATCTAAACCAAGTTTACGGAATGTTTTAATACGTTCTTCTTCAGCTTCATCTTTAATTTCAGGATGTTTTTCAGCTAAGTCTTTACCGATTGCGATAATATCTTTACCATAATAACCATCTTCAGGTAATTCAGCATCTAAACCTAACGCTTGATTATAACGCGCTTCAATAGAGTGCGCTAAATTTTCAATTTGTTTACCTGCATCGTTAATATAATATTCACGTGTTACATCATAACCAGCTGAGCTTAACACGTTTGATAACGTATCACCTACTGCTGCATTACGTGCATGTCCAATATGCAAATCTCCTGTTGGGTTTGCAGATACATACTCAACGATGATACTTTCGTTTTTACGTTCTTCTGTTTGACCAAATGTTTCACCTTTTGTTAAAGCTGTCTTAATAATTTCAGTTAAATATTGTTGATCTAGGTAGAAATTAATAAATCCAGGACCTGCAATATCTACTTTCTTAACATTTGCTTTATTTGTGTCTAAATTTTCTACGATTTGATTCGCAATTTCACGAGGATTTTTACGCGCTAATTTTGTTAATACCATCGCAATATTTGAAGAATAATCTCCATTTGCAGGGTCTTTAGGTGTTTCGATTTTAATTTCTGGAACTGTTTCTACAAGTTCAGATTTAATGATACTTGCTTTAATTTCTTCAATTAACGTTTCTTTAACTTGGTTAATAATGTTCATTCATTTATCTCCTTATAATTAATTTGAAATTGGTATGTTCCAAGTAATCCAGTTTGATCACTTAGCTGATAATGTATCCTGAGTTTACCTTGTTGATCGTCTATAAAGTGTTTGATTGATAATGTATTAACGTGCATGGTCATGCGTCCTGCTTCTGTATCATAATAACTAATCGTTTCTTGTCCTTCAACAAAATGAAAGACTGTTTTGACCGCGCCAGTACGGTGGATTTTTACGCCATCATCTTCTATTTTAAGCATATTTTTTACGATTTGTTCATCAATCGTTTCTTCATATCTAATTATATCGCTATTTCTTCTATGAAATGTACCTGATGTTTTTGTTTGAAATGTTTCTTTCTCGCCATTTTGTTTCACGACTTGTTTAATATTTATATTAATATTTTCTTTCATAATTGGCCACCTCACCGTTTAAGAACGTATATCATTATAGCATATTTGACTATTAAAATTAAAAAAAGCAGGGCGAAAAGCGCCTGCTTTTTTTAGTGTCCTAGCTATAGTAGCTATCAACTATTTTACTTATGATATTGTGAAAAGACAATAGCTATTTAGTTGAATTGTGATAATTCACAATTAAGTCACAAAATAGACATATTTAATTTATCTCTAAAGATAATTTTAGTTCATCACTACTGTTATGCCACATTTCAGAATTATGTTCTTGAAGGAATTTCTTAAGAACAGCTCTATTTTCATCACCAATTTGGTCAATTTTTACTTGATGTTTCATAGATTTATCCATCATATTCACGTGCTCCGGCATACTTTTATATCCACGCTTCTTAGGTTTATTGACCATTAAATAGCAACCTGTTAGCCCTGCATAATATGGTCCTTGTTCGCCACGTTCAGTTGTAACCCAGCAAAGCCAATATTCTTTTGCTTCTTCACCTTTGACTTCTTCTATATCTTTAACCCATTTCACACGCTTTTCTACTTCAGCTCTAGCATGCATGGCACCAATATCGATAAATGCAGTTTGTTCTGATACATCGATAAATACAGGCGCAACGTTGTCTAAACTTATAGAGCCTATATTTGTACCTTTATGCCCATCTAATGGATCATTTTTAATGATATTAAATTGAAATCCTTTCTTTTCAGCCACTTGTTTCACCTCATTTAATTCATGATTACATCATACTAGAGTATCAGACTGACATTCAAGTTTGTAATCTACACGAGTTCATTTAATATATTGATAATATCGCCTTTAATCGTTTCGTCTTCCATTTCTATAATTAATTCTTTAGGATAATACAGTTTATAGTCTAAACGTTTAATCCCTGTAATACTATGGATGATGACTGATTGGCTACTAATTTCTTTAATACGACCTGTCTTCTGTAATAGATGAATCGGCTGTCTATTTGATCCTGGTCGGTCATAATCATATGGTAAGTCTGAGAACGAGTCACAAACGAAATAATATTCTGGATCAATGCCACCTTTTTCAAATAGATCTGTCAGTTCACCAATGGTAATAATAGATCCATCAAATGGTAAGTATTTAAACAAATCACGATTAACAAATCTTTTACTCAAATCACTCAAGATCGGGTCATCTTCTTCAGTCCACTCTTCTAAATAATACATCACGACCGCTTCATCTAGACGAATATAATCAGCGATTGAAACATCTTCTTCAAAAAATGGAATTAAATATTTTGGTTGCTCTTTAAATGAATATCCTTGATCATAAAGTACTTTCGCACGCTTAAAGCAGCGATTAAGCAATACTTCTCCACCTCGACTTACCGGGTGAAAATAAATTTGCCAATACATTTGATAACGACTCATTAAGAAGTTTTCTACTGCATGCATACCACTTTCTTTAATTAACACTTCATCTTTAGACGGACGCATCAATCTAAGTACGCGTTCCATATCAAATTGACCATAACTAACACCTGTAAAATAAGCATCTCGCTGTAAATAATCCATGCGATCTGCATCTATTTGAGATGAAATCATCGATATGACTAATTTATTTTCATGCGTCTTATTAATCACTTCTGCTACTTCAGCTGGAAAATCAGGCGATACTCTACTCAACACTTCATTAACTTCTGTATCACCTTTAATGATCAGCTGTGTGAATTTTTCATGATCCGTTAGAAAGATTTTTTCAAAACAATGTGAAAACGGACCGTGCCCTAAATCATGTAAAAGTGCTGCACATAATGCGAGTGGTCTATCCTTATTATCCCAATGTGCACGCCCTTCAAATACTTCATCTATCATACGTCGTACAATTTCATATACACCTAGAGAATGTCCAAAGCGACTATGCTCAGCTGTATGGAAAGATAAATAGAGTGTTCCAAGTTGTTTAATTCTTCTTAAGCGTTGAAATTCTTTCGTTTTGATAAGATCCCAAATTAATTGGTCTCTTACATGTATATAACGATGAACAGGGTCTTTAAAAACTTTCTCTTCAGGTAATTTTTTTGTTCCATAAGCTTCCTGTGTCACTTTGTTCCCTCCATTTCATCTAATTATTCTACAATAAACTCTATTTCGCCGACATTTTCATATACGGCTTTATACTCTCCTTGTGTTAAAGGTTTTGGCAAAATAAATGTTCCGCTTGAAATAAACATGCCAGGTGTTAATGAACGATTATATTCTTTAATTTCATTAATCAACCACTTAACAGCTTTAGCAGGATGTCCCTCAACTTCTGTACTAAATCCAGAAGCTAATTCTTTACCATCTAAATATAATGTCCCTTTAATGTTATCTATATCTTCATAACTTAATTTCTTAGGTTCACCGTATACAACGCCACCACTTACTGCGCTATCAGCAATAATTTCCGTTACAGATAAATTAGGGAACCAATTACTAAAACGTGAATCTGGAATCTCTACCCCTGGTGCAATCAAGCATTTATTCATGATATCCTCAAGGCTATCTTCTTCTGTTAATTCTTCTTGTACAATAAAGACTAATTCTAACTCTGCTAAAGGTTCATTTAAGTCATTTAAATAAATATGTTTATCCAAAATAGTTGTTTCTCCCATCGCACCATATAATGGCGTTGTTGAAGAAAAGATATCTCTCGTTTCTTGACTCGTTAAACTAATTTTATAACCTTTATGAATTTCAGTTTCTTCCTTACGCTGCAACACACCTTCTTGAATATCATATGCGGCATGTTCAGTTATATTCGATGGTAAAACACCATTTGGAATAATTGATTGATTCTCATAAGCTTCATAAAATTGCGAAATCCATTTATTTAGTGATTGTTCCATTACAATCAACCTCCTAAAAAGTTTTTTTCATTAACGTCGTGCGCATTGTGTCACCAAAAAGTAATTCTTCATATTCACGTATCACTTCAAAACCTTCCTTTTTATAAAAGGCTATACCGATATCATTCTTACCATCCACTTCTAAATAAACTTCATGATATGAATCTTTGTATTGATCTAAACCTGCCTGTAATAAAGCTTTACCATACCCTTCACGTTGCGCTTTAGGTAGAACATAATGAGAAGATAAATACAATTCAGTACCTTTGATAAAATTAGCAAAACCTACAATCTTATCTTCATCTTCTGCAACAAAGAAATCAGAATCATTAATGCGCTTTTGAAGCATCTCTTTAGAATAAGACGCATTTAAAAATGCCGTCACAGTGCTCGCAGTATAAATATTGGTATACGTATCATACCAAGCCTTAGACGCTACATTTTTAATACCTGAATAATCTTCAATTGTTGCTTTTCTTACATTTGCCATAAATATCTCTCCTCTATCTACCTTACACATCAATCGTCAATTCATGATGTCTATTAATCTAAGTTTGTAAATCCCCGTTTAATAATGTTCTAATGTACACATTTTAAATAACTTTATATCTCACATTATAAATAATTATATCATTTATATATTAAAAACTATAATATTCAGAATACTTAATTATACCCGAAAACCCTACAGAAATGTAATATTTGTTAAGTATGTTAACACAAATTTAAAATACAGAACGTCAAAATATAAAAAATGAAAAACTAACAATCATTTTTACCAAATAATAATCCCCTCACTATTAAAAGAGTAAACCACCAAACTCTTTAATATGTAATTACATAATAATTTATAATGTCACTAAGTGATTTATTATCTGTAGAGATAGATGCTTTACTCTTCTACTTCCATAGTGTGGGTTATATAGAGGATATGTACCAATAGAATATTCTGTTTCTAAATACAGAGGCGATTTAAACTCATTTATCTTTAATATTTCTTCATAATTTAGCCATGTTCAAACAATTTATAAGCTCGACGATAGCAATAATGCAGTCCAATCATGAATAAAAAGGTGATATGCTATCACAAATATATTAGAGCACTTCAAATTACAAGGTAAAGTTGCAATCATTAGCGGTGGCACAATAGGAATAGGTCAATCAATGGCATTAGCATTAACACAAGCAGGCGTTCAGATTATCATTGCAGATCTAACGCCTCATCAATTAAAGAAACACTCTCAGGAATTAAACAGAGTGAAGACTTTGAAACAGTTGCATTAAAAGTAGACATAACCGATCCAACATCGGTAAATCAAATGCTCAATAACGTCATAGAACAATTTGGCAAAATTGATATGTTAGTCAATAAAGTTGGGATGACATACAACGTAACAGAAGAAGAACTCACATTTGAAAATTGGAATAAAGTTATGAATCTAAACTTAAATGGAATATTTTGAGTGAGCTGATGTTTTAGGAGTCGATTGACGGGGCTTTGCGCACGAAGAATTCCAGATATCATGCGTTATAGGGTTAAAATGGGGCCTGGCGCACGAAGACTCTTAGATATCGTGCGTTATAGCGTCAAAATGGGGCCTGGCGCACGAAGACTCTCAGATATCGTGCGTTAGACCCTTAAAATAGACCATAGCGCACGAAGACTTCAAGCAAAGTTCCTCACTCCAACAGATATTTTATGAATTTATAATTTGAAAGCTGTGTTTTTACGAACATAGCCTTTTTATATTAAATTCTTTTAAGTTCTATTTATTTCACACTTTAAACACGGTAAATTTATATATAACTTGAAATGAAAATGGGGTTTTTCACATGAAATAAAAATGTTTCGAACAAAATAAGATATTTATAATTTTAAACTGTATTATTTTTTGATAGCTTGTTTACTACTCAAAAGATTCCCTATTTTTAATTACTCAGGCTTTTTAGGAACGATTCTTTTTATTGTTGTGATACTCATATTAAGTGTTGTCATATATCAAGTTAACTTCTTTATCTATAGAAAAATCAAAAACTGCACGAGAGAAAATAAATATGATTAGAAGTAAGTAAAATTAATGCATAAGCTCTGTAATGTTATGTAGCTTGATTTTGTGTAAATATATATAATGTAATAAAAAAATCACTACAAGCATTGTTAAAAAACAAATTGTAGTGATTTTTTATTATTAAACTAACTTTTAAATACTGAACTCTTTCAAAGGAGATGCATCACGAAACTTTTATACACTCTTTTAATTTATTATTTTTCAGTAATGATAGTATTTATCGTAGTCGAAAGTATACTTCAACGAGAATTAGAGATATCAAGAATCCTCATAGTCCCTTTAATTTCAAGTATTATTATGATTGCATTTAAGAAACAAGAATGAAGACGTCTAGAATTTTTTAATTCCTTAATAAACCATCTTCAAATCAATGTTCTTATACTTTAATACATACGTATACATTCATATACAAGATCGAAGAATTCGTCGACTTTGACGTTTTTGGCTACTTTAATGTTATGTTCTTTTTTGAGTACGTCCGATTCGTCACATACTGTTCGTCCATAACTTGGTCCGCGATTAATGTCGATTTCTACGTACATATCTTGAACTTCAAATAAGTCTTTATTTACGAGATAGCCTATTGTTGTTGCATCGTGTAATGGACCTGCTTCTAATCCAAATTCTTGGTATTGTGTTTTTAAAGTAAAATTCATTAAATCACTAAACAATTGGCCAGCTTTATTATTTGTTGATTCCATACGTTTTATAATTTCAGGTGTACATAGTGTCTTGTTTGTTACATCTAGACCCATCATAACGATTGGTATACCTGATTTAAAAACAATATATGTCGCTTCTGGATCAGCAAAAATATTAAATTCTGCTGATGGCGTGAAATTACCGTTACCGTATGCGCCACCCATTAATACAATTTCTTTAATTTTAGATGTGGATGAATTAAAAAAGTTAGCAAATATATAATATGGTATAAAAAAGCCCCCACTTCATGTTGTAGTGAGGGGATTATAGCTAATATCTATATTATGACTGTGTCTTTTTCAACTTCTTATTTAACTTCTCGTCTAATTCTTTTTGTCGACGTTTTCGTTCTTCATTTCTAAGTCGCAATCTTTCTTCTTCTTCTGGATCGCGTTTCTTTTGAAGTTGTTTTTGGATTTTTTCCATTAATTCGTCTTCTGTTAAAGCGGCACATGGGCGGTTATTTACGAATGCGAATGTCTTTCTTCTACCTGGTCCACAATATGATTGGCATGCTACTTCTATTTCAGCTTCTGGGTCTAATTTTTTAATTTTTTTCAAAAGTGATGGCAAGTTAACGGCTTGGCAATCATCGCAGACTTGAAATTTATTTCGCATTTGTTCCCCCACCTTTCTTAATTGTTAATTTTGCAATAAATTATTATACCACCTTAACAGTTGTTTGAGAATGTCATTTTATCGTTTTTCCATATTTCGAATCATTTTATTATTGCGTTCAATCATTCGTTCGAAATATTTATCGTACAATGTCCATTCTTCTGTTGTGACAGGATCCATATTCAAAGTTGCACCTAAATTTTTCAAACTTGCTAACAATTTAAATAATATGTCGTTAGTTGTATATTCAGTGCCTAATAATTCGTTCAAGGAAGCCATGCTTTCAGGTATGATAGTCGGATAAATGAATTTTGTCTTTTCGTTTTTCAGTGCATGTTCATAGAATGCTTTCATCATTTCGGCACGTTCAGCGCCTGATCCTTCCACACATAAATAGATTTGAACTGCTATACCGCCTCTTACTCTTCGTTGTGATATACCAGCAAATTTTTGATTATGAATACTTAAGTCATAACTACCAGGGCAGTATGATGCGGTAATTTCTTTATTCTCAATTTCATTAGTATCTTCTTTAAACATTTCACGAATAAGACGTAACATCACTTCATATCCTGTATCAATGGATACATCATGCTTACCTTTAAAAATTAAAGATATATTAAGCACACCTTTATCTAGCACAACACCTAATCCGCCAGAATTTCTAACGATTGCACTATAACCTCTAATATCATTTAAATAGGCAATACCATCTTTTAAATAAGGTAATCTAGAATCATGTATGCCTAATATCACGACGTGATTGTGTATCCATGTCCTAACAACACTTGGACATTTATCATTTCCTACTTGATCACAAAATGTATCATCGAAACTAAAGGACTGCATTGGCTGCAGTCCTGAAGTGTGGTCAATGTATCGCCATTCTTGTGTAAAATAATCTTGCAAATTAGCCATGATTATAATGTTTGAGCAGCTGTAATGATTGAAAGACTATATACGTCTTCAGCTGAACAGCCACGAGATAAATCGTTAACAGGTGCGTTTAAGCCTTGTAATACAGGACCAACTGCATCAAATCCACCTAAACGTTGTGCAATTTTGTATCCAATATTACCCGCTTCTAAGCTAGGGAAGATAAATACATTTGCATCACCTTGAATTTCAGAATTTGGTGCTTTCTTAGCAGCAACTTCTGGTACGATTGCTGCATCAAATTGGAATTCACCATCTAATACAACATCTTTTAAATCTGTTTCTTTTAAGTTCTCTTGAGCAATAGAAACTGCTTCAGATACTTTTTCAGTATCAGGTGATTTAGCTGAACCTTTAGTTGAGAAGCTTAACATTGCTACTCTTGGAGACATACCAAATGCTTGAGCAGTCTTAGCACTTTCGATTGCAATCTCAGCTAAGTCTTGTGCATTAAGTTCTGGGTTAATTGCACAATCACCGAATACATATTGTTCTTCACCTTTAGTCATGAAGAATACGCCAGATGTTTTTGTAACGCCTGGTTTAGTTTTGATAATTTGTAATGCTGGACGTACAGTATCTGCAGTTGAATGTGCTGCACCACTTACTAATCCGTCAGCTTGATTTGTGTAAACTAACATCGTACCGAAGTAGTTAACGTTATTTAACAATTCTTCAGCTTGTTCTTGAGTTGCTTTACCTTTACGACGTTCAACAAATTTTTCTACTAAATCTGCTTTTAGTTCACTTGTTTCTGGGTTGATGATTGTAAGACCATCGATTGATAAGTCTGCACCAGCTGCAGTTTCTTTAATTTTTTCTTCATTACCAAGTACGATTGGTGCAACCAAATCTGTAGCTTGTAATTTAACTGCTGCTGTTAATACGCGCGCATCTTCACCTTCTGGTAATACGATACGTACATTTTTACCTGTTAGTTTGTCGCTTAGAACATTAAGTAAATTAGACATAATTGCCTCCTATATATGATTGCTATTATTTTTCCATTCACAATTATAACATTTTTTCATAAATTTTCACGTATCTAAACTGTGAATTTATATTGGATATTTTTAAAATATTATCATTTATATTCTGAAAGCAACATTTTCCATTTTTTATTTAAAATTTTATCCTTTGAAACTGTAAATTTTTCGTTTGGTTTTAAATTTGGATCTTTGCCGTTGTAATCTTTAGTTGCAAATCCTGTTGATAGGGATGGTTCACTATTTGGCTTGAATTGATATTCGTATACTTTACCGTTATCTGCAAACAAATATTTCGTAATCGGTTTATCCATTTTAGCGACACTACTGTATCCTTGAATATTATTTAAATCTTGTGCACGTTCATCATAACCACCTTGATTATGCTTGCCTTGATACATCGTTAATCCAACAACGTTATGGATATTAAAATGTTTCCTCCCTGGTTTATCATGATCTGTTATTTGTATTTCACCATCGTCACTAATCGCATAGCCATCACCTTCCATTTGTTCATTTCGACTAAAATAACGATTAGTTACTGCTTTATGTTGATCTTGGCCATATTCCTCAGTAATTTTTAGTAACTTTTGTTTCAATTCATCTTTGTCTTGCTCTGAAAGTTGAATATGCTTAGTTTCAGCATGTTTCGTTTCACTATGTTGCTTTGTCTCTTCTTGTGAACTATTTTGACAACCGCTTAATATTAAGGTCATCATTACTGCCACACTTAAATAATTGAATACACGTCGCAAAGTAACCGCTCCTTCTATTAACAAATAGGCACCTCCATATCATCATATTTGAAGGAGACGCCTTATGGATATTTATTTAACTTTAAAATCTATGATTAGTCTTTTTTAATACCGAATTCATCGACTAATTTAACTGTTCTTTGTTCACCTTTACTAATATCGCCATGTAATTGATAAATTTTAACGACTAATTTACCTTCAGATACATCATAAACTGAGAAGTTCTGATCAGATGAATCACGATTATTTTCATGACTATCGTTAAAAGCATCTGTCTTATGAGGTTGCTCACCTATCGCAAATAAACTATTATAATGATCTAATTCTTCTTGAGTTAAATCTTCTAGCTCTGGTCTAACTTTCTTAATATGTTCTAAAGGACGGTCGTATATACTGTCATACGCTTTTGTACCACCTGTATTAGGCAGTACATAGACTGAACCTTCTGGGTTGTCATAATATGTGATGTTATCTTGACCTCTAATTTGTTTGGCATCTTCTTTCTTAGCATTTACAAAGCTATTTTTAGTCGATGTATGTTCTAATGGTTTCGTACGAGAAAGCACATGGTCATGACCTTGTAATACTAAATCCACATCTAAATCATCAATTTGTTGAGTCAGTTCGTCACGTATTTTAGCAACATCTTCATCTGATAATGCATGATACGATTTAGAATACATTGGTTTATGCAGGTTTAAGATAACCCATTTAGAGCCATTCTTTCTGGCATCTTTAATATCTTGTTTAATCCATTCCATTTGCTCTTTGCCAATTGCTTTTTCTTCAGGATTATCTTTAGATTTCTTATTATCATTCGTATTAGCGACAACCATATGTGCACCATTATAATCAAACGAATAATAAGATCCACCATTGACCGCATTGTTTTCTTTAGGTACATTGACATGTTCGTTATACTTTGTCAGTAATTTTTCATCATCTTCACTTAACGCATATTCGTCATGGTTACCAGGTGCAGAAGCTACAGGTAGTGACATAAATGATGGACGTGATTGATCATATAAATCTAACCACTCATCTTCAATTTCTGCAGTTTCTACAAAGTCTCCTGTGTGTAATGCGAAGTTTGGATTACCTGCTGTTTGAATAGCATTGCTTAACGTATCTGCTCCAAATTGTGCTTCGTTTCTTACGTGTTCATTCCAATAAGCATTTTGTGTATCTGTATACTGTACAAATTGGAAAGGATCTCCGTTGTTGCCAGAAGTCTTAAATTGTCCAACTTCACTTTGAGGACCACTTGCACTACCTACGCGATAATAATATGTAGTATTCGGCTTTAATCCCGTTGCTTTCGCTTTATAATTATATTCAGGAACTGTCATTAGTTCAGACTTCCCATGTTTATCACCGCGCGTCCATTCAGCACCTTGTGCATGTTCATCTGTATAATATCCATTTATTTTCTCTTTACCTTGAGCATCTTTTACAGGTTCACCTTCATCATCTTTTTCTACATCCGCAAAGATGAAATTGCCGTTCTTATCTCGTTCAACATATTTAGAATCCACTTGCTTAGAAGTTGCATCAAACGCTTGTGCATCATCAAATTGACCCGACTCTGACACCCAAACTTTAGCATCATTAAATTGATCTGTCGTATACCAATTAAAAGCCATTTCTGTTTTTGTATCACCATTAAAATTCGTAATAATACGATTCGGCTGATTTTTCTTAGGTACAGGCGCTACTTCCGGTTTCTGTGACATCACTTTAATATCCGAATGAGATTGTTGATTCACAACAGACGAATCAGATCCCGAACCACCAGCACCACTCGCCTCAACCGTACCAGTTGTAGAAATCCCTAATAATAACATCATACAAGCCGTACCACTAATGAATCTCTTTGCTATTGACTGATTATACATGTACACTTCCTCCTAATTAACCCTATAGTGATTTAAAAAGCAATCTATTAAGAAGTATATCAATCATATTTTAACCCTATGTAAAGATAGTATGAGTATTGTATGAATGTAATATGAAGAGAGATGAGTTAGGAAAATAATCATTGAAATAAAACTGAAAATTCCGTTAATTCAATTGCTAAATTTTGGATATCGCACTATAATATAGAAAAGATATAGATAAATTTATATAGAAAGGATGTTTATTATGGAAAATAAAGAAGTTGTAGAAACAGTAATTGAAACAGAATCTAATCCACGTATAACAATTTCATGGTAGTATAAAATCTACTAAAAAATCCAAGAAAAATCTTCTCTAAAGGTTAATTTTTCTTGGATTTTTATTTTTTGATATACTTTCTCTTTTTCTAGAATAGTTCACCTTCTATTGTACTATTATTTATGTTTATAGATTAAAAATTTTTAATGTCATAGAGAATAAAGATACTAAAGTTTCAATTGTAATTACTCCGTTATATACATTTTTACTAATAAACATTTTACTTCACTTTATTTTTATAAATTTTAATTATTTAAATGCATTACACTTATAAAATAATATATCCTTTTTAATGGAAGTTTAGTATAATTATAGAAAATTATACTTGTAGGAGATTGAAATGCAAAAAAGTACACTTATTAATTTATTGAATATTGATGAAGATCAATACGATACTTATAATAAAGTGTTGAAAAATTTAAATATAGAATTTTCATCAATATATTTTCCATTTATAGAATCTAATGATTTATTACCAGTAAGCTTTTATTCTTACTATCCCGTTGTTTTTCAAGATTTTTTCAATTTTTCTAAAAAAGAAATTTTTCATTTGATAGATTTATCTCATTTTCATTTTATATGCCTATTTATTTTAGACAAGTTATATGATTGTAATACTAATAAAGAAAAATTAGATTTTTTAATTATGACAGAGATGTATAGTCATGCTAAATCAAATATATTTAAAAATATAAAAAATGATAATATAAATGTTGAAATACAAAGACTATATGCTATGAATATGAAATCTTTATATGATGAAAAATATAATTTAGACATATACCAAAATAGAGATATGAATGATATTGAATTATACTGTACAGAAAAATATTCATTTGCAAAAATTATGATTCTACTATTTTCAGATGTTAGAAAAATCGATAAAAACTTGTTAAAGCTAATTCTACATACTCATGATAAATTTGCTATTGCTAGACAGATCCTAGATGATTTAACAGACTATATAGAGGATTTCAGTGAAAACACATTTAACATTTATTTGAATCAATTAGACAACACCTATTTGCAATCCAAAAAACTCAATAATACAGAGTTAAAATTTTATTTAATTAATTACTCAATTAAAAACTTTGAAATTATAAAAGACATACTCTATACATATAAATATACTAGTTGGTATAAATATATAGATTTTTACCATTCAGAAGCTTTAAATTTAAAAAATGATTATGAAGATAAGGTAAAAAAATGATTAATATTATAAGAAAAATATTAAAAAAGCGTAATAATTTCATCGTTACTGATGTAATTATAAATAATAAAAGCAAATCATTTCTAATTGATACAGGTTCTGAGAAATCATTTATAAAAGCGAAAAATAATGATAGATATAAAGAAAATAAATCTAAAAGATATTTAGTGAAAGGATTAGGCGGAAATAAAATATATAGTAAAACATACTCTATACCTTTAATTAATATCTGCGGTATTGAAATTCAAGAAGTCGAATTCATAGACTTTAAATCTAATAGTATTTTGTTTAAATACTTAAATATTGATGGAATTATTGGATGGGATATTTTAAAAAGATTTTCTTTTAGTTTAGATTTCAAAAATTATATTATATTTTCAGAAAAGATAAGTAGTAGTCATTTCCTCATTAATATACCTGTTATATCTAATGAGAAAATCCCTGTATTTGAAGTCATGATAGATAGTCAGAAATTCAAATCTATAATAGACACTGGCTCTACTTATACATACTGTAATAATGAACAAAAATTAAAAAAATCATTTTTAGAATCAGATTTTGAAAAGAAAATTATACTTGGAATTAATGGAATTACTTTTCAATATCACGCCTTTAAAAAATATAAAACTGTTACTTTTTTAAATAAATATAATTTTCAAATCCCCAAATTATATATTGAAGAGAGTAAAAATAACAATATGTATTATGAGGTTTTACTTGGCAATGACTTTTTAAAAGATAAAATACTGACATTTAACCATGAGTATCAGTATTTTAAATTAAGTATGGGGTGAACTTACATATGAATAAAAATATTTTCAAAATATTATCTATTACTTTTTGGGGGAATTTTTTTAGTAGTACTTTAATATTTATTATTGGATTATATATCCTGAAAGAATTTGAAAATATTATTTTGTTTGGATGGAGCCAAGCTATTGGCCCTATTGTAACACTGGCTTTAATGCCTTTTTTAGGTCCAATAATAGATAAACTATCTAAGAAGAAAATATTAATTATTGGTCAATTTATTTCAATAACAGCTCTATCTTTATATTTTTTCACTTTCTCTCATCACAATCTTTATCTATTATTAATGATTATTGTCTTTCTAAAAATTACAGATAATATTGTCACAACCACTATTTCATCTACTATTATATTAATAACTGAAGAAGATGAAGTTCAGCGTATAAAATCATTACAACAGGTATTGTTAGCATTAATCAATATTATGGCTCCATTACTAGGTGCCATATTCTTCACTGTAATTAGCTTAAAATCTTTAGTATTTATTGAATTGATTTGCGAAATGATTTGTCTCTTATTTATTACGAATTTGCATATTAAAAATAGAAGAATCACAGATAACACAGGTGATGAGAGAATTTTAAGCATGTTTTTAGACGGATTAAAATATTCATTTAAACACAAGAAAATTATGTTCTCACTTTTTTTCGCGGGAATAGTGAATTTCATCCTATGTTCTTATCTAATCGGACTTCCATACATTCAAGTAAATGTATTAGATTTTAAAAATATAGAGTTCGGACTTACTGAAAGTATATTTTCTTTAGGACTGATAGCATCAGGTATATTTTTATCAATTTCTAAAAGTTTAAAATATCCTTTGAAATTCTCATATTTGAGTGTAATTGGAATGAGTTTTTTAACAATTCTTTTAGGTTCATTATTAATGCTTGAATTTAATCGCTTTATATATATACTTTTATTTTGTGGATTTAACTTTATTATAGGAATTTTTATATCATTTGCGAGTATTCCAGTAACCAGTTGGTTAACGATCAATATTGAAAGCGCATATCAAGGAAGAATATTTAATTTATTGAATGTACTATCACAAGTTCTTTTACCATTAGGAATACTATTCTATAGTCAAATATTCAATTACTTTAGTTACACTACTATTTTTATTATTAGTGGAATTGTGCTTTTTCTATTTAGTAGCCTGAGTACAAAAATATTTGCAATTGATTTAAATGATAATGAATTAAGTTAATTTATTAGAACAAAAAAGAAGCTCGAGTTGAGCTTCTTTTTTGTATATTACTTTATTTTTTTAATAGTTCTTTTTTAAATGTTTCTGCTTGTTTCTCTACTGAGATTAAATCTCCGTAGATTGCTTCATTACTTGTATAGTAAATGACGTTATTGTTTTTCACTGCTTTGTTATTTTTCCATATTGTTGAATTTGTAAATTCATTATTTGGTTTTTTTCCGTCTTTTGTTGGTATAAATAAGTAGTCTCCTGAATAATCGTTAAATTTTTCTTGAGGTACTTTCATGAATTTTTCTTTTGGCATTGCTTTTTTAGCTTCTGGATCTTCTTTTAATTTGAAGCCATCGAATAGTGCGTCACTACCTCTACCGAATCTTGCGCCGAACTGATAAATATCTTTTGCTTGTACGTCCATAATTGAAGCTGTTTTATCTGCTCCGATATGCTTTTTAATTTCTTTACCGTCTTTTAAAAGTTTATCTGATAGTTCGTCTGCTTGTTTTTTAGCTTTTTCTTCTTTGTTCACTAATTTACCGTATTCGATATGCGTTTGTTTATAATCTGTGTCTTGTACTTTTAATGATACGGTTGGTGCTATTTTTGAAAGTTTATTATTATTTTTATTTTCTTTATACGTTACGATTAAATCTGGTTTAAGCTTCGCTGCCGCTTCAACATCTTCTGGATCTATTTTCTTAACGTCTTTCATATCTAAATATTTAGAATCTGGGAATACACTTGTGATCGCTACTGGTTCTACACCTAATTTTTTCAAGTTACCATAGTTAGCTGTCAGTAATAGAATACGCTTTGGATTTTTAGGGATTTTTACTTTATCTCCGCTTTCAGTCGTAAATGTTCGTTCTTTACTGTCACTTTTACTACTTGATGCTTCGTTCTTATTACCACATGCTGCTAACAATAACGCTAAACATAATACAAAACTTAATAATTTTTTCATTTCTACACCTCTTATTTTATTTTAAAATGATGGAATTAACGTATCTTCATGTTTTTCTTTTAGATATTTTTTAACTGCATCACTTTTCATAACTTTATGTAATTCTTTAATCTTTTCTGAGTCTTTATTATCTTCTCTTGCTACAAGTTGAATTGAGAATCGTGAATCAATATTTTTCTCTAAGAACAGCGCATCAGCTGGTTTTAATCCAATTTTAGAAATGTAAGTTGGATAGTTATAGACAAGTGATACATCTTTTTCACTGTACGTTTCTGCTAAGTTCAACAAGTCTACTTTCAACCATTTGAAATCTTTAGGATTTTCGACGATATCTTTCGTAGTTCCATTTACACCAACGCCGTCTTTCAATTTAATAAGACCTTGTTCTTCAAGAATCGCTAATGCTCTACCTTCATTTGAAATATCATTTGGTATTGCTACTTTTGTACCTTTTGGAATGTCATTGATGTCTTTATATTTTTTAGAATAAAAACCAACTTTTGCATCATAAATCGGTTGAATCGCTACTAAATTTGCTTTTCGTTCTGAGTTGTATTTTTCCATAAATGGTTTATGCTGTGCAAAGCTTGCATCCGCTTCTTTACTACTTACCATATCGTTATAAGCAACGTTGTCATTCACTTGGACAAGTTTAATTTCCCAGCCGTCCTTTTTAGCTTCTTTTGCTGCTTCTTTAACGACGTCTGTCATTGGTGGTGCTTGAGAAGCTACTTTAATGACTTTGTCTTCGTTATCTTTTTTATTCGCGCCACAGCCTGCGATGATAATGCTTAACATTAATAACATAACAAATAAACTTTTTTTCATTTCTACACTACTTTCTTTTATCTATTTTTCGAGCTATAAAGTTTCCTAACATTTGTATGATAAATACACTAATAATGATGATGATGATTGAGAAATACATGATTTCATTTTCATAACTTTGGTAACCGTATCTGATTGCGAAATCACCTATTCCACCACCGCCAACAATACCCATGACTGTTGAATAAGACACCATGCTTACTGTCGTCGTTGTATATGCCAATATAATGCCGCTACGTGATTCAACTAATATGAAATTCCAAATATATTTATATGTTGTCGCACCTAGAGATTCTGCCAAGACTTTAATATCACCAGGAATATCTAATAATACTTGCTCAACCAACCTTGAAAATATCGCGATACCTACAATACTTAAAGGGATAATCGATGGGTATGGACCGAACGCACTCCCTAAAATCATACGTGTAAGCGGGATTAAACTGATTACAAATAGTAAGTACGGGAATGAACGTATAAATGTAATTAAGAAATTAAATGACCAATAATAATTGATATTTAAAGCTTTAATACTCGGGTTTGATAAAAATAATGCGATGCCTAGAGGTAGTCCAACTAGCAAAGTGATGAGCATGGAATAACCTAACATGATGCACGTTTCTTGTAAGGACTGAATCAATTCTGGTAAGTAGTAATTTATCTTTTCTAAAAATATCATTCTTCTAAACTCTGCCTAACATTCTCTAAATAAGAATTCGTATTTCTTTCTACACTTACTACTTTATTATCCATAACCTCTAACAATTGACCGTCCTCCATAACACATACTTCTTCACATAATTGTTTAACAACGCTCAATTCATGCGTCACAAAAATAATCGTAATATTATATGCTTTATTCACTTTCTTCAGCATCTTAATGATGATTTCCGTGTTATGTTCATCTAAACTACTTGTCGCCTCATCACACAATAAAATATCCGGGTTTCTCACGAGCGCTCTTGCTAATGCAACACGTTGTTTCTCTCCACCGGATAATTGTGCTGGATAATAATCCTTTTTATCATTTAACCCAACAAACCCTATTAATTCATCTACTTTTGCTTTATCTTGCTGATTAATAATTTTTAAAGGCAAAGCAATATTTTGCTGAACGTTAAGGTTATTCAATAAATTATAATTTTGAAATACCATGCCTATTTTTTCTTTATACTTCCTTACAACACGCTTTGATAACGCTTCTGTATCTTTCCCGTCAAAAACAATGCGCCCTTCTGTTGGTTGTTCTATTAAATTCAGTAATCTCAGTAACGTCGACTTTCCCGAACCACTTTTGCCGACAATACCTGTAACAGATCCTGGTTCTATCGTTAAAGAAAAATCTTTTAAAGCAAAATTGTCATTATATTTTTTTGAAACATTTTCTAATTTATACAACTTTATACTCCTGTAAAATTATTTTAATAAAGAAACCTATTTTCATTATCTAATAATTGAAATCGATAATCAATATCAATTAATACATTTAAGTATTCTTTCTTTCACAACAATGTAAAAAGTTGAGTCCTTTCAACCTTATCTAGTATGATAGACTTGTAATGAAGATATCTTTTCTAAAAGGAGCGAAAGTAAAATGAACGAAGCAGCAAAAACATTAGATGGTTGGTACAGCTTACATTTATTTTATGCAATTGATTGGGCAAGCTTAAAAACTGTACCTGAAGAAGACCGAAACACAATGATCAGCGAATTCAAGACTTTCCTTGAAGCGTTGGAAACAGTTCATAATAATAAAGAAGGTTCTCATGCTTTCTATAACATAACAGGCCAAAAAGCAGATTTAATGTTATGGTTCTTAAGACCAGACGTTAAACAATTAAACGCCTTAGAAAATGAATTTAACAAGTTAGATATCAGTGACTTCTTAATTCCAACATATTCATACGTATCAATCGTAGAACTTTCAAACTATCTTGCAGGTGACTCTAACGAAGATCCATACGAAAACCCACATGTAAAAGCAAGATTATATCCAGAAGTACCACGTTCAGAATACGTATGTTTCTACCCAATGGATAAAAGACGTGACGGCGAAGACAACTGGTATATGTTAGATATGGATCATAGACGTAGCTTAATGCGCTCACACGGTTTAATCGGACGTAGTTATGCAGGTAAAGTAAAACAATTTATTACAGGTTCAGTAGGACTAGACGATTACGAATGGGGCGTAACATTATTCAGTGATGACATGTTACAATTCAAGAAATTAATCTATGAAATGCGTTTCGACGAAGTATCAGCAAGATATGGTGACTTCGGAGCATTCTATGTAGGTAATATATTAAATATTGATGAATTAGATACATTCTTTAAATTGAAATAATATAGAAAGAGCCTGGAACTGAGTGAAGTTCCAGGCTCTTCATATTTTGAGTGCTATTGATGTTCATTTTCAGTCCGATAATTTATTTTATCGCCCTGTAAATACCGTTTTCGGGTCGATATTTATTTTTATCGGCCTGGAAATCTCGTTTTCGGGTCGATATTTTATTTTATCGGTATATATTCCGCATTTCTGGACCGGTAAATTTTTTTATCGGTCCAGAATATTAATTAAGGCTGGGACATAATATAATATCCCATCCTCAATCTCATTGTCATCAATATATTTAACTAAATATATTGATGAATAATGTAACAATTGGTACGCCTAGTAAATCTATTAGGAAGGCGCCAACTACTGGGACTACTAAATACGCTTTTGGTGATGCACCGAATTTTTTAGTTATAACATCTAAGTTAGCCATGGCATTTGGTGTTGCGCCTAGTCCATGTCCGATAAATCCGCCTATCATAACTGCTGCATCATAATTTTTACCTAGTCCTCTAAACACGACAAATACTGAGAATAGTACGATAAATACAATTTGTACTAATACAATAATTGTTAACGGTAGCGCCAATTGATAAATTTCTGTTAATTTAATACTCATTAACGCGATTGATAAGAATAAACTTAATGAAACATCACTTACTTGGTTAGTAATTTTCATATCAATGATGTTTAAGTTTCCGTAATCAGAGATGTTTCTTATGATAACTGCTACAAACATTGCGCCAACATAAACCGGAATATTTATTCCAGTTAAATTCGTAAATCCATCTCCAATATATGTACCAATCGCCATACATACTGCAATAATTGTAAATTGAACAATAAATACTGTTGTAGGGTTCATTCTACTATGTAAGTTCTCGTTATATCCCACTTCGCTAAAATCTATACCTGTATCTTTAGCATCTCCAGGTTTCAAATCAAACTTTTTAATTAAATATCGAACCACAGGGCCACCTATTAATCCACCTGCAACAAGTCCTAATGTCGCTGCTGCAAGTGCCGCTGTTACCGCAGAGTCTACACCTAATGATTCTAATGTCTTACCGTATGCCGCTGCATTACCATGACCACCTTCCATGGACATTGATCCAGCAGTTAAGCCAAGTAGTGGTGGAATATTTAATACTTTAGATAATGAAACACCGATTACATTTTGACAAAATGCTAAAATTCCACAAAAAACAAAATATAAAATCAGTACTTTTCCACCAAGTTTCAATAATTTTAATGAAGCACCTAAACCTATTGTTGTAAAGAATGCCAACATAAAGAAGTCCTGTAGAAAATCAGAATCTAATTTAATTGTAATGACATTTAATGATTGTAAAATAGCAACTACAATAGCAAATAACAAGCCACCTATTACTGGCGCAGGAATACATAGACGTCTCAATATAGAAACTTTATTTACAATACCCTCACCTAATAAAAGTAAGACACATGCTATAGCTAAAGTTGTGACAGCATCAAACTGTAACATCATCGTTCCCCCTAAAACCTTATATTTTTATCTAGAAATCGTTTTCAAACACTGATGAACATTATACCTATCTCAAGTACAGAATGCTACCTTCTATAAAACAAAAATCAAATATTTTTACAAAAAGCTTAGTATAAAAATGTTTTATTACAAAATATCACCAACAAAAAACCAGACTAACGTCTCTCGCTAGTCTGGTTTACTATCTATTTATTTTTTCACTTCTGTTTTGGCTTCTAAGTCTATCATTTCTTCTTTTGTCTTATCTAATACTAAATAGTTTAATTCATCGTTCGTCATTTTCTTAAGTGATGGGTATCTTATCATAAAGAATACAATACCAAGCACTAACCAAATGAACAACGCGATATAAGAAGGTAATGATAAACTTGCTGGTGATCCTGGGATAAGTAATAAACCTAAGAATATACCAGCGATAATTGCACCGATAATCGCAAATGTTTTGTATTTTGGATGATACATCATGCTTCGTTTATCGTATGAAAATAATTTGAATGCTGATAAACATGTTATGAAATAAGCGATTGAAACACCTGTTGATGACATATCTACAATCCAAGTTAATGCTGTTCTACCTAACCATGGTGCAGCGAGTGCCAATACTAAAATAAATATAATACTAATATACGGTGTATTATATTTTGGGTGTAACTTTTTAAAGACGCTTGGCATAACAGATGCTCTACCCATAGAGAATAACAATCTACTTGAACTCATAAAGAATCCGTTCAATCCTGTGAATATCCCCATCAATATTGCGACGATTAATACTGCTAAACCAACAAACGAGAATGCTTCTTGAACGACTGAACCTGTCACCCATAAATCTCCACCTACAGATGATGCATCTTTAAATAACCAACTTGTTAAAAGTATCATCATCACATAAGTAAGTGCTGAAGCAATCAAACTAAATACGATTAACTTGAACGTCTTACTTGGTGAGAAGTTAAATTCTTCTGCCGTTTGCGGAATATTATCAAAGCCTACATATGCCCATGGTGCAACTGCCAGAATTACAACGATTGAGGCAAGCCATCCCATGTCATTATTGACAACAGGCTTAAGATTTGAGAATGAAAAATCATGCGTGAAAAATGATCCTGCAAATAAAAGTATGACAACAACTGCTAATATCACACAGAATATATATTGCAGACTTCCTGAAAAACTAGAACCTTTTATACTAATCCAAGCAAATATTAACAATATAAGTGAAGATAGTATAATTTCAGTTATGTACACATCCCAACCTGCTACTGTATATAATTTACCTTGTTCTAAAAATCCCGGCATAATAAATTTAAAAAGCAAACTAAATGCAGAGGCGTTTAAAGCAACGATACAAATATATCCAAATGTTAAAAACCATGATGAGAAGAATGATACATATTTACCGAATCCTAAGTATCCGAATGCAAAAGCACCACCTGATACTGGGAACTTTTCAACTAATGCACCGTAACTAACGGCAATAACAATCATCAATAATGCCCCGATAAATATACCGATTGAAGCACCTAATGGTCCAGCCTGACTAATCCAGTCACCTGGTAGTATAAATGCACCCCAACCTATACTTGAGCCGTAAGCAATGGCCCATACAAATTTTTCTGATAAGTTCTGATCTAAATTTCCTCTTGATAAATCTTTCTTTTTCCTAGCCATACATGTTCCACCCTTATTTTTAAATTTCGTGAAACGTAATTAACCTTTAATTAAATTTTCCAAACAGCAATTACGAGTAATAACCAACTTGCTATAAACAATACGCCACCTATTGGTGTAATAGCGCCAAGTATTTTAATTTGTGTTACAGCAAGTATATATAATGAACCACTAAAGAATACTATACCAAATGTCATCAACCATCCAGCTACGTTTAAACTAATAGATGTTGTGCCCATAATGATACCAATTAAAATTAAACCGAGTGCATGATACATTTGGTATGTTGTTGCTTTACCCCATATATCTAAGTATTTAGCCGATAATTTATTTTCTAAACCATGTGCGCCAAATGCACCTGCTGCTACAGCGATGATTGCATTAATTGCACCTATTATAATAAATAATTTCATTTGTTATCTCCCTTTCTTATTTAAAAATCAAATATTGAATCTCCGTTACCTATGCCATCATCTGTTGTTAATTGATTTTCTGCTTTATTTACAGATGGTTCGTTACGCACTTTACCACCCATTTTTCTAATTTCTTCATCTGAAATTTGTGGTTTTGCTTTTGGTGTTGGTTTAGGTGTTGAAGAAATATTTTGTTCTACTTTAATATCGTGCGTTAAATCGTCTTCTTTATCTACCAATCCACTTAACGTATGAATGGCGTGCATGTGGCGATTAAAGACTTCATTTGTTGAAGCATTGTCAGCAGCAACGAGTTCTTCTTCTATTGCAGCAATTAATTGTGATCTACTTATCATTAAATGTCACCTCCACACCAATTAATGGACTCTTTACCACTTGCAATAAGATATTCATTCGTCTTACTAAATGGTTTAGACCCAAAGAATCCTCTATAAGCCGATAATGGACTTGGATGTACAGATTGTATAATATGATGGCGTTCTGTATCAATAAGCTTGATCTTAGATTGTGCAGGTTTACCCCAGAGTATAAACACAACATCTTCTAATTCACTGGAAACATGTTTAATAATTTCATCAGTAAATATTTCCCAGCCAATATTTTTATGTGAATGTGCTTGATGTGCTTCTACTGTTAAGACGGTGTTTAAAAGTAATACACCTTCCTTAGCCCAATCTTGCAAGTGAGGTGTCGTTCTCTTACAACCTATATCGTCTTCTAGTTCTTTATAAATATTTCTTAATGAAGGTGGGAATTTTGCGTCTGGTTGTACTGAAAAAGCTAAGCCATGCGCTTGATTCGGACCATGATAAGGATCTTGCCCGAGAATAACCACTTTCACATGATCTAAAGGTGTTAAATCAAATGCTTGATAAATATTTTCTCTATCAGGATAAATCGTCTTACTACTATATGCTTCTTCTAAAAATGACTCCATTTCAGAAAAATCATGTTCGGATTTTATTTTATGA
>Ga0256408_1000459_pt1 | contig 31669 bp, 26 predicted proteins | sample PhyAR1_FD_185998 | JGI IMG/M metagenome (GOLD analysis project Ga0256408, IMG submission 185998) | Leaf surface microbial communities from alfalfa plants in UC Gill Tract Community Farm, Albany, California, United States - DLSL A.R1 | ecosystem: Host-associated > Plants > Phyllosphere >...
GTCGATCTCGCTATGCTGGCCGTGAACGCGCGCCCCGCGCCGACACCCCACCCCTCTCCCACTCCTACGGTGGTGAGTGCGGCGTCGGATGTGATCCGGGCGCACAGTATCGAGAAAGGCGACCCTGTTGTCGGACTTCGAATGGGACGAGATCGATCGGCGCGCGGTGGACACCGCCCGCATCCTCGCGGCGGATGCCGTTGAGAAGGTGGGCAACGGCCACCCGGGCACCGCGATGTCGCTGGCTCCCGCCGCGTACCTGCTGTACCAGCGCGTGATGCGGCACGACCCCGCCGACACGCATTGGCCGGGTCGCGACCGTTTCATCCTCTCCGCCGGCCACTCCTCGCTCACGCAGTACGTGCAGCTCTACCTGGGCGGCTTCGGCCTCGAGCTGAAGGACCTCGAGGCGCTGCGCACCTGGGGTTCACTGACCCCCGGCCACCCCGAGTACGGCCACACCGACGGTGTGGAGATCACCACCGGCCCGCTCGGCCAGGGCCTGGCCTCCTCGGTGGGCTTCGCCTACGCCGCCCGCTACGAGCGCGGCCTCTTCGACCCCGAGTCCGCGGCGGGCGAGAGCCCCTTCGACCACCACGTCTACGTGATCGCGGGTGACGGCGACCTCCAGGAGGGCGTGACGAGCGAGGCCTCGTCCCTCGCCGGCCACCAGGAGCTCGGCAACCTCATCGCCATCTACGACTCCAACCAGATCTCGATCGAAGACGACACCAACGTCGCGTTCACCGAGGACGTCCAGAAGCGCTACGAGGCCTACGGCTGGCACGTGCAGACCGTGGACTGGAAGAAGACCGGTCAGTACGTCGAGGACGTCGCCGAGCTCTACGCCGCCATCGAGGCGGCCAAGGGCGAGACGAGCAAGCCCTCGCTCATCATCCTCAAGACGATCATCGGCTGGCCCTCGCCCGGCAAGCAGAACTCCGGCAAGATCCACGGCTCCGCCCTTGGCGCCGACGAGCTGAAGGCCACGAAAGAGGTGCTCGGCTTCGACCCCGAGCAGCACTTCGCCGTCGCCGACGACGTTCTCGAGCACACCCGCGAGCTCGTCGAGCGCGGCGAGGCCGAGAAGGCCGCCTGGCAGCAGAAGTTCGACGCGTGGGCCGCTGCCCACCCGGAGCGCAAGCAGCTGTGGGATCGCCTCCAGGCGCGCGAGCTGCCCACGGACATCGCCGACGCCCTCCCCGCCTTCGAGGCCGGCAAGGACGTGTCGACCCGCGCCGCCAGCGGTACGGTCATCAACGCCCTCGCCGCCGAGCTCCCCGAGCTCTGGGGCGGTTCGGCCGACCTCGCCGAGTCGAACCTGACGACGATCAAGGATGCCAAGTCCTTCATCCCCACGTCGTGGTCGACGCACGAGTGGTCGGGCGACCCCTACGGCCGTGTGCTGCACTTCGGCATCCGCGAGCACGCGATGGGCGCGATCCTCAACGGCATCGTCCTGCACGGGCCCACCCGTCCGTTCGGCGGCACGTTCCTCATCTTCAGCGACTACATGCGCCCGCCGGTGCGTCTGGCCGCGCTGATGAACATCCCGACGATCTTCGTCTGGACGCACGACTCCGTCGCTCTCGGCGAGGACGGCCCCACGCACCAGCCAATCGAGCAGCTGGCCACGCTGCGCGCCATCCCGAACTTCGCCCTCGTGCGTCCCGCGGACGCCAACGAGACGAGTGTCGTGTGGCTCGAGATGCTCCGCCGCACCGCCGGTCCCGCCGGTATCGCTCTGACCCGCCAGAACATCCCGGTCTTCGCCCGCGGCGAGGGCGCGGCATCCGGTGACGAGTTCGCCTCGGCCGCCGGAGCGGTGAAGGGCGCATACGTGCTCGCCGAGGCGGCCAACGGCTCGCCCGATGTGATCCTCATCGGCACGGGTTCCGAGGTCCAGCTCGCCGTTCAGGCGCGCGAGACGCTCGCCGCCGAGGGGATCCACGCCCGCGTGGTGTCGGCTCCGTCGCTCGAGTGGTTCGCCGAGCAGGACGAGGCGTACCGCGAGTCGGTGCTCCCGGCGTCGGTCAAGGCGCGCGTCTCGGTCGAGGCCGGCTCCGCGCTCAGCTGGCACGGCATCGTCGGCGACGCCGGTCGCTCGGTCGCGATCGAGCACTTCGGCGCGTCGGCCGACTACAAGACCCTTTTCCAGAAGTTCGGCATCACGGTCGAGGCCGTCGTCGAGGCGGCGCGCGACTCGATCGCCGCCGCGAAGAAGTAATCCGAGGAGATTAACGACATGAGCACTCCCACCGAAGACCTCTCCGCCGCGGGCGTCAGCATCTGGCTCGACGACCTCTCCCGTCAGCGCATCCAGTCCGGCAACCTGGCCGAACTGATCCAGTCCCGCAACGTGGTCGGTGTCACCACGAACCCGACGATCTTCGCCGGCGCGCTGTCGAAGGGCGAGGCGTACGAAGGCCAGGTCAAGGAGCTCGCGGCCGCCGACGCCAGCGTCGACGAGGCGATCTTCTCGATCACCACCGACGACGTGCGCGACGCGTGCGACATCTTCCTGCCGGTCTTCGAGGCCACGAACGGCGTCGACGGCCGCGTGTCGATCGAGGTCTCCCCCGACCTCGCCCACGACACCGAGGGCACCATCGCCCAGGCGAAGGACCTGTCGGCCCGCGTCGACCGCAAGAACGTCCTCATCAAGATCCCCGCGACCAAGGCCGGACTGCCCGCCATCACCGAGGTCATCGGTGCGGGCATCTCGGTCAACGTCACGCTCATCTTCAGCCTCGAGCGGTACGCCGAGGTCATCGACGCGTACCTCGAGGGTGTCGAGAAGGCGCAGGCCGCCGGCCACGACATCTCGACCCTGCAGTCGGTCGCGTCGTTCTTCGTGTCGCGCGTCGACACCGAGATCGACAAGCGCCTCGCCGCGCTCGGCACCGAAGAGGCCGCCGCGCTCAAGGGCAAGGCCGGCATCGCCAACGCCCGCCTCGCGTACGAGCTCTACGAGCAGAAGTTCGCCGAGCCCCGCGCCACGGCCCTCCTCGAAGCCGGAGCCACGGTGCAGCGCCCGCTGTGGGCGTCGACGGGTGTCAAGGACCCGGCCCTGCCCGACACGCTGTACGTCACCGAGCTCGTCGCCCCGGGTACCGTCAACACGATGCCCGAGAAGACGCTCGAGGCGACCTTCGACCACGGCGTCATCACCGGCGACACGGTCACCGGCGCCTACGCCGAGGCGCACGAGGTCTTCGACCGTCTCGCCGCCGCGGGCGTCGACGTCGCCGACGCGACGCAGACGCTCGAGGACGAGGGTGTCGAGAAGTTCATCGCCTCGTGGCATGAGCTCCAGGACACCGTGAAGACCGCCCTCGACGCCGGAAGCGCCCAGGCCGCGCGGTGACGCTCGAGGTCAAGGTCACCGGCCACGTCAAGTCGGTCGTCGACGCCGAGCTTCCCGGCTTGGTCGGCTCGCTCGTGGCATCCGGCATCACCGCCGGAGACGCGAGCCTGTGGGGGCCCGCCGCCGAAGACGAGGCGTCTCGTCGGCTCGGGTGGGTGCAGGCGGTCTCCGTCTCGCGCCCCCTCGTGCCCGAGATCACCGCCCTGCGCGACGAGTTCGTCGCGCAGGGCGTGACCCGCGTCGTCCTCGCCGGCATGGGCGGTTCCTCGCTCGCTCCGGAGGTCATCGCCCAGTCCGCGGGCGTCCCGCTGGTGATCCTCGACTCCACGGCCCCCGGCCAGGTGCTCGCCGCGATCGACGGCGACGCCGAGGCCGGCGGACTCGCCCAGACGCTCCTCGTGGTCTCGAGCAAGTCGGGTTCCACGATCGAGACCGACTCCGCCAAGCGTGCCTTCGAGGCCGCGTACCGCGATCTCGGCATCGACCCGACCGAGCGCATCGTCGTGGTCACCGACCCCGACTCGCCGCTCGAGCAGGCCGCGCGCGCCGACGGCTACCGCGTCTTCACCGCCGACCCCACCGTGGGCGGTCGATACTCGGCGCTCACCGCCTTCGGCCTGGTTCCGACGGGCCTCGCGGGCGTCGACATCGAAGACCTCCTGAACGAGGCGGATGCCACCCTTCTCGAGGTTGCGATCGACTCCCCCGAGAACCCGGCGCTCGTGCTGGCCGCGGCCATCGCGGGCGGCGGCGAGCACCGTCGCGACAAGCTCGGTCTCGTGATGGACGACGCGCACCTTCCGGGCCTTCCGGAGTGGATCGAGCAGCTCATCGCCGAATCCACCGGCAAGCAGGGAACCGGCATCCTCCCGGTCGTTCTGCTTCCCGTGTCCCCCGAGGTCGAATCCGTTCCCGGCGATCTGCAGATCGCCCGGTTCGTCGACGACGCCCATAAGCTGCACCTGTTCGAGCACCACCACGGCGAGATCCTCGTCAGCGGGTCCTTGGGCGCGCAGATCGTGGTCTGGGAGTACGCGACGGCCATCGCCGGTCGGATGCTGGGCATCGACCCGTTCGACCAGCCCGACGTCGAGTCCGCGAAGGCCGCCACCCGGGCGCTGCTCGACGCACGCCCCGAGCCCACCGCGCCGGCGTTCGTCGTCGACGGGGTCGAGGTGCGGGTGTCCGACCCCGCGCTGGCCGCCAGCGGCACCGTCGCCGGCGTGCTCGAGGCCCTCTGGGCCACCGTTCCCGCCGACGGCTACGTCAGCATCCAGGCGTACGTGAACCGGCTAGACGTCCCGCAGCTCCCCGGACTGCGCGAGCTCGTCGCCGCGGACGCGGGGCGCCCCACCACCTTCGGATGGGGTCCGCGATTCCTGCACTCGACGGGGCAGTTCCACAAGGGAGGCCCGGCGACGGGCGTGTTCCTCCAGATCACCGAACGCACTGACGTCGACCTCGAGATCCCCGGTCGCCCGTTCACGTTCGGTCAACTCATCCAGGCGCAGGCCGCGGGCGACGCGAGCGTGCTGGCGGACGGTCATGGCCGTCCCGTCGTCACGCTGACGCTGACCGACCCGCAGGTCGACGTCCTCTCACTCTTCGAGGCGGCACAGTAGAGCATGGTCGTAGAGATCACCCCGGGTCACAACCCCCTGCGCGATCCTGAGGATCGCCGTCTGAGCCGCATCGCCGGCCCCAGCGCCCTCGTCATCTTCGGCGTCACCGGAGACCTGTCGCGCAAGAAGCTCATGCCGGCGGTCTACGACCTGGCCAACCGCGGTCTGCTGCCCCCGGGCTTCGCCCTCGTGGGCTTCGCGCGGCGCGACTGGGAGGACCAGGACTTCGCCGAGGTCGTGTACAAGTCGGTCAAGCAGTACGCCCGCACCGAGTTCCGCGAAGAGACGTGGAAAGAGCTCCTCGAGGGAATCCGGTTCGTCCAGGGCGAGTTCGACGATCCGGCCGCGTTCCAGCGTCTGCGCGAGACGGTCGATCGCCTGGACGTCGAACGCGGCACGATGGGCAACCACGCGTACTACCTGTCGATTCCTCCGAAGGCGTTCCCCCTCGTCACGACGCAGCTGAAGGCCTCCGGCCTCGTCGGCGAGACCGCGGACGACACCACCGGCTGGCGCCGCGTCGTCATCGAGAAGCCGTTCGGCCACGACCTCGCCTCCGCTCGCGAGCTCAACGAGGTCGTGGAAAGCGCGTTCCCCGCCGACTCGATCTTCCGCATCGACCACTACCTCGGTAAAGAGACGGTGCAGAACATCCTGGCGCTGCGCTTCGCCAACGAGCTCTACGAGCCGATCTGGAACCGCAACTACGTGGACCACGTCCAGATCACAATGGCCGAAGACATCGGCGTGGGAGGCCGTGCCGGGTACTACGACGGCATCGGTGCGGCGCGCGACGTCATCCAGAACCACCTGCTGCAGCTTCTCGCCCTCACGGCGATGGAGGAGCCCATCAGCTTCAACGCCGCGGACCTCCGCGCCGAGAAGGAGAAGGTGCTCGCCGCCGTCCGCGTGCCGGAGAACCTCGCCGAGGCGACCGCTCGCGGTCAGTACGCCGGCGGGTGGCAGGGGGGCGAGCAGGTGCTCGGCTTCCTCGAGGAAGACGGCATGAACCCCGCGTCGGTCACCGAGACGTATGCGGCCATCAAGCTCGAGATCAACACGCGCCGCTGGTCGGGTGTGCCGTTCTACGTCCGCAGCGGTAAGCGCCTGGGCCGTCGTGTCACCGAGGTGGCCGTCGTGTTCAAGCGCGCGCCGCAGCAGCTGTTCTCGCAGAGCCAGACGCAGGAGCTGGGGCAGAACGCTCTCGTCATCCGCGTGCAGCCCGACGAGGGCGTGACGATCCGTTTCGGCTCGAAGGTCCCCGGCGACGGCACCCAGGTGCGCGACGTCACGATGGACTTCGGCTACGGGCACGCCTTCACCGAGGCGAGCCCCGAGGCGTACGAGCGCCTCATCCTCGACGTGCTGCTGGGCGACCCGCCGCTGTTCCCCCGTCACGAAGAGGTGGAGCTCAGCTGGAAGATCCTCGACCCGATCGAGGAGTTCTGGGCCGCTCAGGGCGGTCCGCTCGAACAGTATTCGCCCGGTTCGTGGGGTCCGGCATCCGCCGACGAACTCCTCGCCCGCGACGGCCGCACCTGGAGGCGCCCGTGATCATCGACCTGCCTGACACCACCGTCAGCGCGATCTCGAAGAAGCTCGTCAGCGTCCGCGAAGAGGGCGGCGCCGTCGCCCTCGGTCGCGTGCTGACCCTCATCATCGTCACCCACCACGGTGCCGAGGAAGAGGTCATCGAGGCCGCGAACGACGCGTCGCGCGAGCACCCGATGCGCGTCATCGCCGTCCTGTTCGGCGACGACGACGAGGAGCCGCGCCTGGACGCGCAGATCCGCGTCGGCGGCGACGCCGGCGCGAGCGAGGTCGTGGTGCTGCGCGCCCACGGCGCCGCGGGATCGAACGCCGAGAGCCTGGTCACGGGTCTCCTGCTGCCCGACGCCCCCGTCGTCGCCTGGTGGCCCGCCGATGCCCCCGCGAACCCGTCGAAGTCGGCGATCGGTCGCATCGCCCAGCGTCGCATCACCGACGCGTCCTCCCAGGAGGACCCCGCCGCCTGGGTCGCCCGTCTCGGCGAGCACTACGCGCCCGGAGACACCGACTTCGCCTGGACGCGCCTCACGCGCTGGCGCGAGCAGCTCGCGGCGGTCCTCGACCAGCCGCCCTACGAGCCGGTGACCGCGATCGAGGTCAGGGGCGCGGCCGACTCGCCGTCGACGGCCCTGCTGGCTGCGTGGCTCGGTCTGAAGCTCGAGGCGCCCGTCGATTACGCCTACCTTTCGCCCGAGGAGTGGGCCACCGGCATCAAGTCGGTGCGCTTGACCCGGGCGAGCGGGGACACTCTCCTCGAGCGTCCGGAGCCCGCGGTGGCCGTGCTGACGCAGCCCGGCCAGCCCACGCACGACCTCGCGTTCCCTCGCCGCACGCTTCGCGAGTGCCTCGCCGAAGAGCTGCGTCGTCTCGACCCCGACGTGCTCTACGGTCGGGTCATCACGGAGTGCGCGCACCTGTTGCGCACGGCCGACGAGCGGAGCGACGCGTGAGCGAGAACGGGGCGTCCAAGCGCGTCATCATCAAGCGCGATCCCGAGGCGCTCGCGGACTACGTCGCGACGCGCTTCGTGAACCGCATCGTCAAGCGCGTGGCCGAGGGCAAGCGGATGCACGTCTGCCTCACCGGCGGGACGATGGGTGGTGCGGTTCTGCGCACCGCGGCCCGCGACCCCCGTCTGGCCGAGATCGACTGGTCGCTCGTGCACTTCTGGTTCGGCGACGAGCGCTTCGTCCCGCGTGACTCCGACGACCGCAACGAGAAGCAGGCGCGCGAGGCGCTGCTCGACGGCCTCGACATCCCCGCGGCCAACATCCACGCGGTCCCCTCCTCCGATGAGGGGCTCGACCTGGATGCCGCCGCCATCGCGTACGCGGACGAGCTCGCGCAGTTCGCGCCGTCGGACCGCAGTGAGACGGGTCCGTGGCCCTCGTTCGACATCTGCTTCCTGGGTGTCGGTCCCGACGCGCACATCGCCTCGCTCTTCCCCGATCGCCCCGAGATCTCGGTCACCGATCGTGCGACGGTACCCGTGCGCGACTCCCCCAAGCCGCCGAGCGATCGCGTCTCCCTGACGCGACCGGTCATCAACTCGTCCAAGCGCGTGTGGATGGTCATCGCCGGAACCGACAAGGCCGCCGCCCTCGGACTCGCCCTCGCCGGTGCCAGCTACCAGAGCGTCCCGGCTGCCGGAGCCAAGGGCCGTCGTCGCACGGCGTTCTTCGTCGACGAGTCGGCCGCCGACCAGGTTCCCCCGCAGCTCATCGACCGCGAGTACTGAGCCGGGTCACGCGAAACACGAAAGAGACCGGATGCCAGTGGCATCCGGTCTCTTCTCGTATCCGCGTCGGGCGGGCCGAGGTCACTGTCCGCGGCGCTCGCGCAGCTGCTGGAGAGCGTCGTCCAGGAGCGAAGCCGCCTCTTCGTCGGTGCGGCGCTCCTTCACGTACGCGAGGTGCGTCTTGTAGGGCTCGGACTTCGCGAGAGCCGGCGGGTTGTTCTTGTCGCGACCGGCGGGAAGGCCTGAGTGCGGGGAGTCGATCGTCTCGGGGATCTCGTCGTCGGGGATCCCGGCGGCGAAGTAGCGGACCGTCTCGTTTCCGAGGGCGTCCCAGTACGACACAGCGACACGGTCGGCGTGGAAACCGTGGTCCTGTTCGCCCATCGGGCCGGCGCCCACCCGGGAGCCGCGAATCGCGTTGCCGCCAGTAGCCATGTCAGATCTCCGCGAACTTGGTCAGCAGACCGAGGCCGACGATGGTGACGAACCACACCAGCGCGAGCACGATCGTGAAACGGTTGAGGTTGCGCTCTGCCAGACCCGACGAGCCGAGCGCGGAGCTCATGCCGCCGCCGAACATGTCGGACAGGCCGCCGCCGCGCCCCTTGTGGAGCAGGATGAGGAGGGTCAGCAGGAGGCTGGTGACGCCCAGGAGCACCTGCAGGACGAACTCGAGAATCTGCACTGTCGAATGCCTTTCACAGCGATCGGGTCGACCGCACAAGCGTCAAGTATACGGGGAGGCGGGGCGGGCACACGGATGCCCGCGACGAAGAGCCGCGGGCATCCGATTCGGGGTCAGACCCCGACGTGCTTCTGGTAGCGGATGATCGCGGCGAACTCGTCGACGACGAGGCTCGCACCGCCCACCAGGGCGCCGTCCACATCGGGCTCGCGCATGAACGCGGCGATGTTGTTGGCCTTGACCGAGCCGCCGTAGAGAACACGCGTGCGCGCGGCCGCGTCGGCACCGAGCTTCTCGGCGACGACCGCGCGGAGCTTCGCGCAGACCTCCTGAGCCTGGTCGGGGGTGGCCGCCTGTCCGGAGCCGATGGCCCAGACCGGCTCGTACGCCACGACGATGTCGGCATCGGATGCCACGCCCTCGAGCGCGACCTCGAGCTGACCGACGGGAACAGCGCTGGCGCCGAACTTCTCGAGGTCTTCCGAGGTCTCACCGACGCAGATGACGGGCACGAGACCGTGGCGGAGAGCCGCCTGGGTCTTGGCCGCGATGACCTCGTCGGTCTCGTTGTGGAACTGTCGACGCTCGGAGTGACCGATGATCACGTAACGGGCGTTCAGTTTCGCGAGGAACTGTCCCGAGATCTCGCCGGTGTACGCACCGGAGTCGTGGGCGGACAGGTCCTGACCACCGAGCGCGAACTCGATCTTGTCGGCATCCAGAAGGGTCTGCACGGTACGCAGGTCGGTGAACGGGGGGAAGACCGCCACCTCGACACTACCGTTCTCGTGCTTCGCTTCCTTCAGCGTCCAGTGCAGCTTCTGGACGAATGCGACCGCCTGCAGGTGGTCGAGGTTCATCTTCCAGTTGCCGGCGATGAGGGGGGTTCTGGTCACACCCATCCGAGGACCTCCAGTCCGGGGAGCTTCTTACCTTCGAGGAACTCCAGGCTGGCGCCGCCGCCGGTGGAGATGTGACCGAACTGGTCGTCCGTGAAGCCGAGCTGACGCACGGCCGCTGCGGAATCGCCGCCGCCGACGACGCTGAGGCCGTCGACCTCGGTGAGCGCCTGAGCGACGGTCTTCGTGCCCGCCTCGAAGGCCTTCATCTCGAACACGCCCATCGGGCCGTTCCAGAAGACCGTCCGCGAGGCGCGGATCGCGTCCGCGAAGATCTCCGCCGTCCGGGGGCCGATGTCCAGACCGAGGCCCCCCGCGCCGAAGGCGGTGTCCTCGAGAGCATCGGCGTCGGCGACGACGTGGTCGGCGTCGGCCGAGAACGACGCCGCGACGACCGCGTCCACCGGGAGGACGATCTCGACGCCGCGCTCCTTCGCCGTGGCGAGGTAGCCCTTCACGGTGTCGATCTGGTCCTGCTCGAGCAGGCTCGAGCCGACCTTGTGCCCCTCGGCGACGAGGAAGGTGAACATCATGCCGCCGCCGACGAGGAGCTTGTCCACGCGCGGGAGCAGGTGCTCGATGACGCCGAGCTTGTCGCTGACCTTCGAGCCGCCGAGGACGACCGTGTACGGACGCTCCGGGTTCTCGGTCAGGCGGTCCAGGACCTCGAGCTCCTTCTGGATGAGAAGACCCGCGGCCGACGGCACGATCTGGGCGAGGTCGTAGACGCTCGCCTGCTTGCGGTGCACGACGCCGAAGCCGTCCGACACGAGAGCGTCGCCGAGACCGGCGAGCTCGCGGGCGAAAGCCTGGCGCTCGGACTCGTCCTTCGAGGTCTCCCCCGCGTTGAAGCGGAGGTTCTCGATGACGGCGACCTCTCCGTCCTCCAGGGCGGCGACGGCATCCTGAGCCGACTCGCCGACCGTGTCGCGCGCGAACGCGACCGGCTGTCCGAGCAGTTCGGACAGGCGCTGCGCGACCGGCTCGAGGGAGTACTTCGGGTCGGGCGCCCCGTCGGGGCGGCCCAGGTGCGAGCACACGACCACACGCGCGCCGGCGTTGATCAGTGCGTTGAGGGTCGGCAGCGACGCGCGCACGCGGCCATCGTCCGTGATGATCCCGTCCTTGAGAGGAACGTTGAGATCACAACGGACGATGACGCGCGTGCCGGCGAGCGACCCCAGCGAATCGAGGGTGCGCAGAGCCATGAAGGGTTACAGGCGCTCGGCGACGTACTCGGTCAGGTCGACGAGACGGTTGGAGTAGCCCCACTCGTTGTCGTACCACGACGAGACCTTGACGAGGTTGCCGCTGACGTTGGTCAGCTCGGCGTCGAAGATCGAGGAGTGCGGGTTGCCCTGGATGTCGCTCGAGACGATCGGGTCCTCGGTGTACTGCAGGATGCCGTTGAGGCGACCCTCAGCCGCAGCCTGCTTGTACACGGCGTTCACCTGGTCGACGGTCAGGCCCTCGGTGGGGGTGACGATCGTGAGGTCGACGATCGAACCGGTGGGAACCGGAACGCGGTACGACGAGCCGCTGAGCTTGCCGTTGAGCTCGGGCAGCACCAGGCCGATGGCCTTCGCGGCACCGGTCGAGGCGGGGACGATGTTGATCGCCGCGCCGCGCGCACGACGGAGGTCGCTGTGCGGGCCGTCCTGCAGGTTCTGGTCGGCCGTGTAGGCGTGCGCGGTCATCATGAAGCCACGCTCGATGCCGAAGGCGTCGTTGAACACCTTCGCCAGGGGGGCGAGGCAGTTCGTGGTGCACGAGGCGTTCGAGATGATGACGTCCGTCTCGGGGTTGTACGTCTCTTCGTTCACACCCATGACGATGGTGGCGTCGTCGCCCGTGGCCGGAGCCGAGATGAGGACCTTCTTGGCGCCGCCGGCGACGTGCTTCTTGGCGTCTTCCGCCTTGGTGAAGCGACCGGTCGACTCGATGACGATGTCGACGCCGAGCTCGCCCCAGGGAAGGTTGGCGGGATCGCGCTCTTCGAAGACCTTGATGGTCTTGTCGCCGACGGCGATGGAGTCTTCGGTGTACGAGACGTCCTCGGCGAGAACGCCGCCCACGGAGTCGTACTTGAGGAGGTGGGCCAGGGTCTTGTTGTCGGTGAGGTCGTTCACCGCCACGATTTCGAGGTCGGCACCCTGCGCGAGAGCCGCGCGGAGGTAGTTGCGTCCGATACGGCCGAAGCCGTTGATTCCGATCTTGACGGTCACGGAATATCTCCTGAATCAGTTGTGCGCGAGAAGCGCGTGATTGCGGTGTTCGCTGGCGGACAACGGCGTCCCGGTGAGGTGTCCCACCGGGACGCCGCACCGTTTACGACAGTACCAGCAGACCCGCGGTCTTCTCTCGGGCAGCGGCGAAGCGCTCCTGGGCGTCGGCCCAGTTCGCGATGTTCCAGAACGCCTTCACGTAGTCGGCGCGGACGTTCTTGTAGTCGAGGTAGTACGCGTGCTCCCAGACGTCGAGAAGCAGCAGCGGCACGGTTCCGGCGACGATCTGGCCCTGCTGGTCGAAGAACTGCTGGATGAGCAGGTTCTGACCGATCGAGTCCCAGAACAGGCCCGCCCAGCCCGAGCCCTGGACGCCCAGAGCAGCGGCCGTGAACTGCGCGCGGAAGGCGTCGAACGAACCGAACTGGTCGTCGATCGCGGCCTCGAGGTCGCCGGTGGGCTTGTCGCCCCCGTTGGGCGAGAGGTTCGTCCAGAAGATCGAGTGGTTCGTGTGACCGCCGAGGTTGAACGCGAGGTCCTTCTGCAGGCGGTTGATGTTGGCGAAGTCGCCCTTCTCGCGCGCTTCGGCGAGCAGGTCGAGGGTGGTGTTCGCGCCGTTCACATACGTCTGGTGGTGCTTGCTGTGGTGCAGCTCCATGATGGTCGCACTGATGTGCGGCTCCAGCGCGGCGTAGTCGTAAGGGAGTTCGGGCAGTGTGTACTTCGCCATGGTCTCTACTTCCGGATCGGTCGCTGCACCGAGGCCTCAACGCAAGAAACGACGTGCAGCGAGGGTGACGTTTTCATCCTACTGAGGGGTAACGCCGCACCCACGGGGTTGCTTCCCCACATGACGGAAGATAGGTCGCCCGGGCGCGTCGCGCCGGAGGGAAAGGGATGCCGAGGGGCTCGGCATCCGGGAATCCCCCGCCTCGGCGCCGGGGATGCCCTCGACCTCGCGGATTCTCCCGCGCGCGCTCAGCCCTCGATACCGACGGGGACCGCGGCCTCGGTGCCGGGGATGCCCTCGACCTCGGCCTTCTTGTCGGCCATCGCCAGGAGGCGGCGGATGCGACCGGCGACGGCGTCCTTCGTCAGGGGCGGGTCCGCGTGGTGGCCGAGCTCGTCGAGGCTGGCGTCGCGGTGCGCGAGGCGGAGTTCGCCCGCCTGCTGCAGGTGCTCGGGGACCTCGTCACCGAGGATCTCCAGGGCACGCTCGACGCGCGCGCACGCGGCCACGGCGGCCTGGGCCGAGCGGCGCAGGTTCGCGTCGTCGAAGTTGACGAGACGGTTGACGCCCGCGCGCACCTCTCGCCGCTGGCGCATCTGGTCCCACTCCCCCGCGGTGCGGCGCGCGCCCATCTCGTAGAGGGCGCCGCGGATGGCCTCGCCGTCGCGCACGACGACGCGCGGGACTCCGCGCACCTCGCGTGCCTTGGCGGGGATGCCGATGCGGTGCCCGGCACCGACGAGTGCCATGGCCGCCTCGGACGACGGGCAGGAGATCTCCAGCGCAGCCGAACGACCGGGATCGCTCAGCGATCCGCTCGCGAGGAAGGCGCCGCGCCAGATCGCACTGAGATCGGGGCGCGAACCGGTCGTGAGCTTGTTGGGCAGGCCGCGGACAGGGCGCCGGCGCTGGTCGAGGAGACCGGTCTGGCGCGCCAGAGTCTCGCCCGCTTCGATGACGCGCACCGCGTAGTAGCCCCCGGTCCGTCCCCCGGAGCCCTGCACGTGGTGGAGTTCGGGGCGAACCCCGTACAGCTCGACGAGATCGCGGGCGACGCGACGCGCGAGGATGTCGGAGTCGAGTTCCGCCTCGACCGCGACACGGTTGGCGATCGAGTGCAGGCCGCCCGAGAAGCGCAGGATGGCGGTGAGCTCGGCGACACGCGCGGTGGGGCGCGGGTCGCGTACGGTGATGAGCTCGGCCTTCACGTCGGCGGTCAGCGGCACGGTACTCCTCAGTTCAGGGGGGGGTGGGGGCGGGGGACGAGGGTACAGCCTACTCGCGGCCGAGGTCGCGGTGAGCCACGCGAACGGCCACCCCCGGGATCTCCTCCAAACGCTCAGCGAGCTCCCGGGACATGACCACCGAACGGTGCTTGCCCCCCGTGCAGCCGATCGCCACGACCGAGTGACGCTTGTTCTCGCGCTGGTATCCCTCGAGCACGGGACGCAGCGCTGCGGCGTATGCCTCGAGGAACTCGGCCGCGCCCTCCTGACCCAGGACGTTCTCGCGCACGGCGGGATCCTCCCCCGTCAGGGGGCGCAGATCCTCGTTCCAGAACGGGTTCGGAAGGAACCGCATGTCCGCCACGAGATCGACGTCGGGCGGCAGCCCGTACTTGAACCCGAAACTCATCAGCGTCACCGTGTGGCGCGCCGCGCCCTCCTCGCCGAACAGTTGGACGGTCCGAAGGGACAGCTGGTGCACGTTGAACATCGAGGTGTCGAGGACGATGTCGGCCGCCTCACGAATGGGGGCCAGGCGCTCGCGCTCCCGTCGGATCCCGTCCAGGATCGTGCCCTCCCCCTGGAGCGGGTGCGGCCGGCGGACGGCTTCGAACCGTCGCACGAGGACGGCATCCGACGCGTCGAGGAACACCAGGCGGACCTGCCGGCCCGCCTGCAACGATCGGAGAGCTTCGGGCAGGTCGCTGAAGAGCGTGCGCCCCCGCACATCGACCACCACCGCCACCCGCGGCACGGCTCCGCCCGCGAGCTCCGCCAGCTCGAGGAGGGGGCGCAGCATCTGCGGGGGAAGATTGTCGACCACGTACCAGTCGAGGTCTTCGAGGGCATTCGCCACCGTGGATCGGCCGGCCCCCGACATGCCCGTGACGATGAGCACATCCCCTGGTTCATCGCGGCCCGGTTCCATGGCGGTCGCCTCCCGTCGTCGTCTCCAGCCTACCGAGAGAGATGGGTGTGGATCGCCTCGGCGAGAGCCGGACCGATACCGGGCAGGGCGGTGATCTCATCGGGCGTCGCGCTCTTCAGGGCCGTCACCGAGCCGAAGTGACGCAGGAGGGCCTTGATGCGGGTGTCTCCGAGACCGGGCACCTCGGCCAACACGCTCGTGATGTCGCGTTTCCGACGCTTCCGCTGATGGACGATGGCGAAGCGGTGGGCCTCGTCGCGCAGACGCTGCAGCAGGTAGAGCGCCTCGGACGTGCGCGGCAGGATCACCGGGTACTCCTCCCCCGGCAGCCAGACCTCCTCGAGGCGTTTCGCGATCCCGCACAGCGCGATCTCCTCATGTCCCGCGTCCGCCAGAGCGCGTGCGGCGGCGGCGACCTGGGGTTGACCGCCGTCGACGACGAGCAGCTGGGGGCGGTAGGCGAAGCGCGGGCGTTTCCGCGCCGTCACCACCTCCCCGTCCGCCGTGGCCTCCGCCGAATCGGGCGCGGCGACGATCGCGCCGCCGATCGTCTCGGGTTCCTCCTCGTCCGGACGGTCGAGATACGCGAGGCGACGCGTGAGCACCTGGTACATCGAGTCCGTGTCATCCGTCGTCTCGGACACCCCGAAGGACCGGTACTGGTCTTTGCGGGGCAAGCCGTCTTCGAACACGACCATCGATGCCACGACATTGGTGCCCGAAAGGTGCGAGACGTCGAAGCACTCGATGCGCAGCGGTGCCTCGGTGAGCCCGAGAGCCTCCTGCAGGTCGGTGAGAGCCTGGGAGCGGGCCACGTAATCGCTGGTCCGTCGCGTCTTGTGGAGCATGAGCGCCTGTTGGGCGTTCAACGTCGCGGTCTTCAACAGGTCGGCCTTGCGTCCGCGCTGGGCGACCTGCAGGGTGACGGGTCGGCCACGCCGTTCGCGGAGCCAGGCCTCGAGCTGTTCGGCGTCGTCGGGCAGTTCCGGCACCAGCACCTGGCGCGGGATGTCCGCGGCATCCGCGTCTCCGTAGGTGCGCTGGAGGACCTGGTCGACGAGGTCGGCCCCGGCGATGTCGATCTCTTTCTCGATCGTCGTGGCACGCACCCCGCGCACACGGCCGCCGCGGACGACGAAGTGCTGCACGGTCGCGGCGAGCTCGTCCTCGGCGATGCCGAACAGGTCGGCGTCCGTGTCGGGGGCGAGGACGAGAGCGCTCTTGCCGAGCACCGCCTCGATCGCCTGCAAGCGATCCCGGTACAGGGCGGCCGACTCGTAGTCCATGGCCGCCGACGCTTCCTTCATGCGGGCGGTGAGCTGCTTCGCGAAGCGCTGGTCCCCGCCCGACATGAACGCGACGAAGTCGTTGACCATGGCGCGGTGCTCTTCGATCGTGACCTTCATCGAGCAGGGTCCGCCGCAGCGACCGATCTGCCCGGGAAAACACGGCCGACCCGACTGCATGGCCTTCTTGTACGACGAGTCGCTGCAGGTGCGGATCGGGAACACCTTGATCATCAGGTCGATCGTGTCGTGCACCGCCCACACCTTCGGATACGGCCCGAAGTACTTCGCGCCGCGGATGTTGTGGTTGCGCGTCACGATGACACGGGGCGCCTCGTCGGCGAGGGTGATCGCCATATAGGGGTACGACTTGTCGTCCTTGTAGCGGACGTTGAAGGGCGGATCGAACTCCTTGATCCACATGTACTCCAACTGCAGCGAGTCGACGTCGCTCGGGACGACCGTCCACTCGACACTCGCCGCGGTCGTGACCATGCGCCGGGTGCGCTCGTGCAGGGAGTGCAGCGGAGCGAAGTAGTTCGACAGGCGCGCCCGCAGGTTCTTCGCCTTGCCGACGTACAGGACCCGCCCCTCGGCGTCCCGGAATCGGTACACGCCGGGGTTGGTGGGGATCTCCCCGGCCTTGGGCCGGTACGGCAGGTGCGACACCCGTTCTCGGGATGCCACGGCTCAGACCCCCTGGCCGGCCAGCTCCGGCTCCCGCGCGGCCTCGAGGTCGCCCGTGTTGCGCTGCGTGCCGGTACGGCCGGTCTCGAGGAGCTCGGCGAGGAACGCGCCGGTGTGGCTCGCCTCGACCTTGGCGACCTGCTCGGGGGTGCCCGTCGCGACGATCGTGCCGCCGCCGGCGCCCCCCTCGGGACCCAGGTCGATGACCCAGTCCGAGCTCTTGATCACGTCGAGATTGTGCTCGATGACGATGACGGTGTTGCCCTTGTCGACGAGACCGTTCAACACCTTCAGCAGCAGCGAGACGTCTTCGAAGTGCAGACCGGTGGTCGGCTCGTCGAGGACGTAGATCGAGCGGCCGTTGCTCCGGCGCTGCAGCTCGGTGGCGAGCTTCACGCGCTGCGCCTCGCCGCCGGAGAGGGTCGTGGCCGACTGCCCGAGGCGCACGTAGCCGAGGCCCACGTCGACGAGGGTCTTGAGGTAACGGTGGATCGCCTGAATCGGCTCGAAGAAGTCCGCGGCCTCCGAGATCGGCATCTCGAGCACCTCGGCGATGTTCTTGCCCTTGTAGTGCACCGAGAGGGTGTCGCGGTTGTACCGCTTGCCGTGGCAGACCTCGCAGTCGACGTACACATCGGGGAGGAAGTTCATCTCGATCTTCAACGTGCCGTCGCCGGAGCACGCCTCGCAACGTCCGCCCTTCACGTTGAAGCTGAAGCGTCCGGCCTGATAGCCGCGCACCTTCGCCTCGGGCGTCTCGGCGAAGAGGCTCCGGATACGGTCGAACACACCGGTGTAGGTCGCCGGGTTGGAGCGCGGCGTCCGGCCGATCGGCGCCTGGTCGACGTGCACGACCTTGTCGAGGTTGTCGAGACCCGTGACACGGGTGTGCTTGCCCGGGACGCGACGCGCACCGTTCAGCTTGGAGGCCAGGACTTCGTACAGGATGCCGTTCACCAGGGTCGACTTCCCCGAACCGCTCACGCCGGTCACGGAGGTCAGCACACCGAGCGGGAAGTCGACGGTCACGTTCTGCAGGTTGTTCTCGCGCGCGCCCACGACCGTGACCTGACGCTTCTTGTCGATCTTGCGGCGCTTCTTCGGCGCCTCGATCGAGCGCCGTCCCGAGAGATACGCACCGGTGAGCGAGCGCTCGTCTTCCAGCAGTTCGGCGAGAGGACCGGAGTGCACGACGTTTCCGCCGTCGACGCCCGCACGCGGGCCGATGTCGACGACCCAGTCGGCCGCGTGGATGGTCTCTTCGTCGTGCTCGACGACGATGAGGGTGTTGCCGAGGTCGCGGAGCGTCTCGAGCGTCTGGATGAGGCGGCGGTTGTCGCGCTGGTGCAGACCGATCGACGGCTCGTCGAGGACGTAGAGCACGCCGGTGAGACCGGAGCCGATCTGGGTCGCGAGGCGGATGCGCTGCGCCTCGCCGCCGGAGAGCGTGCCGGCGGCACGGCCGAGGCTGAGGTAGTTCAGACCCACCTGGAGCAGGAAGTCCAGGCGCGCGCGGATCTCGCGCAGCACCGCGGCGGCGATCGTCGCCTCGCGGTCGGTGAGCGTGAGGTTCGAGAAGAACTCGCGCGCGTCGGCCAGGCTCATGCGGGAGGCCGCGGCGATCGACGTGTCGTCGACGAGCACGGCGAGCACCTCCGGCTTCAGCCGGTCACCGTCGCAGACGGCGCACGGCACCTCGCGCAGGTACTCCGACCAGCGCTGACGCTGCGCGTCCGACTCGGCCTGCAGGTACTGGCGCTCGATGTACGGCACGACACCTTCGAAACCCGACGAGTACCGCATCTCGCGGCCGTAGCGGTTCTTCCACTTGACCGTGACTTTGTAGTTCTCGCCGCGCAGCACGGCCTGTTGCACATCGTGCGACAGGTCTTTCCACGGGGTGTCGAGCGAGAAGCCGAGGTCGCGCGAGAGTCCCTCGAGCAGGCGCTCGTAGTACTGGAAGAGGCCCTTGCCCTGGGTGGTCCACGGCAGGATCGCCCCGTCGCGGATCGAGAGCTCCTCGTCGCCGAGCATCAGGTCGACGTCGACCGACATTCGGGTGCCGAGGCCGGAGCACACGGGACAGGCGCCGAAGGGTGCGTTGAACGAGAACGTGCGCGGCTCGATCTCGGTGAGCTGCAATGGGTGCCCGTTGGGACAGGCGAGCTTCTCCGAGAAGGACTGCCAGGCGTCGTCGCCCTCTTCGTCGACGAAGTTGACCTGCATGATGCCGCCGGCCAGCCCCATGGCGGTCTCGACCGAGTCGGTCACCCGGCTGAGGTTGTCACCGGATGCCACGAGTCGGTCGACCACCACGGCGATGTCGTGCTTGTAGCTCTTCTTCAGCGTGGGAGGCTCGGAGAGCTGCACGAGCTCCCCGTCCACGACCGCGCGCGCGTAGCCCTTCGCGCTCAACTCTTTGAAGAGGTCGACGAACTCGCCCTTCTTCTGCGTCACGACGGGAGCGACGATCTGGTACCGCGTCCGCTCCGGCAGCTCCATGAGCTGGTCGGCGATCTGTTGCACGGTCTGACGCTGGATGCGCGCCCCGCACTCGGGGCAGTGCGGGACCCCGATCCGCGCCCACAGCAGACGCATGTAATCGTGGATCTCGGTGATCGTGCCGACCGTCGACCGCGGGTTGCGGTTGGTGGACTTCTGGTCGATCGAGACCGCGGGGCTCAGTCCCTCGATGAAGTCGACGTCGGGCCGATCGACCTGCCCCAGGAACTGCCGCGCATAGGCGCTCAGCGACTCCACGTACCGGCGCTGCCCCTCGGCGAAGATCGTGTCGAACGCGAGGCTCGACTTGCCCGAGCCCGACAGACCCGTGAACACGACGAGCGAGTCACGGGGGATGTCGAGGTCGACGTCCTTCAGGTTGTGGACGCGAGCGCCACGGACACTCAGCTTGCCGCTGGAGCCGGAAGGGACCGAAGAAGGGGCGGGAACGACGGGAACGATGGGCACCTGTTAAGTCTAGGTGGGGCCTCCGACATCGGCCCCGGGTTCGCCGCCGGCGCACGGATGTGCGAAGGTTCTCACCCGCTTCGCGCGCTCCGTGCGTCCGCGCGAACTCTCCTGCGAATGCCTAGGCCGAGCCGATTCCGTCGCGAGGAGGACCGGCGAAAGGCGCGAGGCCGTCGCGAAGCGTGACCAGCGCGTTCTCATCGATTCCGACGCGGGCCATGATCTTCCCCGGCACCTCGAGTGCCGCCGCGCGGAGGGCGGCCCCCTCGTCGGTCAGAGCGATATCGAGCACCCGCTCGTCGTCGGCCCGGCGGGTGCGCACGACCCGCCCTTGGGCTTCGAGACGCTTCACCAGCGGGGAGAGCGTCGCCGGCTCCATCGCGAGTTCCGATGCCAGGGCGCCGAGCGACCGCGGGGCCTCCTCCCACAGGGCCAGCATCACGAGGTACTGCGGATGAGTCAGACCCAACGGCTCCAGGACCGGCCGGTAGATCGACACGATGTTGCGCGCCGCCGTGACCAACGCGAAGCAGACCTGATTCTCCAACTTGAGCAGATCGTCCATGCGCCCCCTCTCTCAATCGTTAGTACACTAATCATCATGACACGAAGGAATGCGGATCGGCCGCCACTGCGCGCCCGCGTACGCGAAGCGGGCGGCTGGTACCAGTACGTCAACTCCCGATTGATCCGCGTCGCGGGTCCGGCATCCGTGGGGCCCTACGAAACGACCCCGGAGCCGGTGCGCACCGGTCGACCCTGCCCACTGTGCGGTCACGCCATGTCGGAGCACACGGTCGATCGCTCGGGACCCAAACCTCTCCTGCACTGCCCCTGAGCCGCTTCGCGGGGCCCCCGCTCAGAGCTGCGGTCGACCCTCGGCATCCAGAGGCCATCCGGGGTTGACGGCGACCTCCCAGGGATGGCCGTCCGCATCGACGAACACGCCCGAGTACCCGCCCCACGGTGTAGGTGCTCCCGCGCGGGCAAGCCTGGCACCGGCCGCGACCGCCTGCTCCAGGATCGCGTCGACATCGTGCGGGTCGCCGACGTTGTGGGCGAGAGTCACTCCGCCCCATCCGCCCGCGTCTTCGACTCCGGAATCCTCCGCGAGCTTCTTCCGGTCCCACAGGGCGAGGACCATGCCCCCGAGGTCGAAGAACGCCACCTCGCCCTCGACCGAGCTCGGGTGTGCACTCCATCCGAGTGCGGAGTAGAAGGCGATCGCGCGCTCGAGATCGCCGACCCCAAGTGTGACGAGGGTGATTCGCTGCTGCATGGCCGACCTCCTGGGGCTCAGGCGTGCCCGGCCCGCTCCATCGCTCGTAGCTCTTTCTTCAGATCCTGCACCTCATCGCGGAGGCGCCCCGCGAGCTCGAACTTCAACTCGGCGGCCGCGGCGAGCATCTGCTGCGTGAGATCGGCGATCGTCGACTCGAGCTGGTCGGCGCCCTCGGCCGCGATCCCCGTCCGCCGCAACTGCGGCGTCGGCGACTTGCCCTTGCCCGCCTTGTCGTTGCGCGCGAGCATCTTCCGCGTGTCGGTCGCCTCGCGGTTCAGCACCTCGGTGATGTCGGCGATCTTCTTCCGGAGCGGCTGCGGGTCGATCCCGTGCTCCTTGTTGTAAGCCACCTGTTTCTCGCGGCGACGCTCGGTCTCGTCGATCGCGTTGCGCATCGAATCGGTGATCTTGTCGGCGTACATGTGCACCTCACCCGAGACGTTTCGAGCCGCGCGGCCGATCGTCTGGATGAGCGACGTTCCGCTGCGGAGGAATCCCTCTTTGTCGGCATCCAGGATCGCCACGAGCGACACCTCGGGAAGATCCAGGCCCTCTCGGAGGAGGTTGATGCCGACGAGGACGTCGTAGACACCGGCGCGGAGTTCGGTGAGGAGCTCCACCCGGCGGAGGGTGTCGACGTCCGAATGCAGATACCGGACGCGGACGCCGTGCTCGCCGAGGAAGTCGGTGAGCTCCTCCGCCATCTTCTTCGTCAGGGTCGTCACGAGAATGCGCTCGTCGCGCTCCACCCGGACACGGATCTCCTCGAGAAGATCGTCGATCTGTCCCTTCGAGGGCTTCACGATGATCTCGGGATCCACCAAGCCCGTCGGGCGGATGATCTGCTCGACCACACCGTCCGCGATGCCCATCTCGTAGCGCCCGGGGGTCGCGGAGAGGTAGACCGTCTGCCCGACGCGCTCCTTGAACTCGTCCCAGCGGAGAGGGCGGTTGTCCATCGCGCTCGGAAGACGGAAACCGTGCTCGACGAGCGTGCGCTTCCGCGAGGCATCGCCTTCGTACATGGCGCCGATCTGCGGGACCGTCACGTGGGACTCGTCGATCACGAGCAGGAAATCGTCGGGGAAGAAGTCCAGGAGCGTGTGCGGAGGCTCGCCGGCCACCCGACCGTCCATGTGGCGCGAGTAGTTCTCGATGCCCGAGCAGAAGCCGAGCTGCTGGAGCATCTCGAGATCGAAGGTCGTCCGCATCCGGAGGCGCTGGGCTTCCAGCAGCTTGCCCTGCGACTCGAACTCTTTCAGACGATGTTCGAGCTCGTGCTCGATGGTGCCGATCGCGCGTTGGACCGTCTCCGTCCCGGCGACATAGTGCGAGGCGGGGAAGATCGGGACCGAATCCATCTTCTCGATCACGTCTCCGGTGAGCGGATGCAAGGTGTACAGCGCCTCGATCTCGTCGCCGAACATCTCGATGCGGATCGCGTACTCCTCGTACACCGGGATGATCTCGATCGTGTCACCCCGCACGCGGAAGTTGCCGCGCGAGAAGTCCACGTCGTTGCGGTTGTACTGCATCGAGATGAACTTGCGGATGAGGGCGTCGCGGTCGTACCGCTCCCCCACCTGCAGGGCCACCATGGCGCGCAGGTACTCTTCCGGAGCGCCGAGGCCGTAGATGCAGGAAACGGTGGACACGACCACGACGTCTCGACGCGACAGCAGCGAGTTCGTCGTCGAGTGGCGAAGCCGCTCGACCTCGGCGTTGATCGAGGAGTCCTTCTCGATGAAGGTGTCCGTCTGCGGCACGTACGCCTCGGGCTGGTAATAGTCGTAGTACGAGACGAAGTACTCGACGGCGTTGTTCGGCAAGAGCTCGCGGAACTCGTTCGCCAACTGTGCCGCCAGTGTCTTGTTGTGTGCCAGGACGAGGGTGGGACGTTGCACCTGCTCCACCAGCCAGGCGGTCGTCGCGGACTTGCCGGTTCCGGTGGCGCCGAGGAGCACGACGTCGGTCTCGCCGGCGTTGATGCGCGCGGCGAGGTCGGCGATCGCCTTCGGCTGGTCGCCCGACGGGCTGTACTCGCTGATGACCTCGAAAGGACGGACGGATCGCGTGGCCTGCATGATTCCAGCGTAGGCGGGGCCTCCGACATCGGGGGCGGGTTGCGTTCGCCCACCACGAACGCCGAGGTCAGCGCGTGGACGCGACCCGCTCCCACAGCGCGTCGACCTGCCGCCGGGTGTCATCCAGCGTTGCGGCCGTGTCGATCACGACATCGGCCAGGGAGAGCCGTTCCTCGTCCGACGCCTGCGACCCGATGCGCGCGCGGGCGTCCGTCTCGCTCATCCCCCTGTTCTCGATGAGACGCCGTATCCGGAGGTCCGCCGGCGCGTGTGCGACAACGACGAGATCCCACGAGTCCCCGCCCCGCGCCTCGGCGAGCAACGGGACGTCGTAGACGACGACCGCGCCCGGGTCCTCCGTGGAAGCGACGCGAAAACGCCGTTCCGACTCCTCCCGGACCGCGGGATGCACGAGCGCGTTCAGCGCGGCGAGCCGCTCCGGGTGACCGAACACCCGCGCACCGAGGGCGGCGCGGTCCAGGTTGCCGTCGGAGTCGATCACGTCCGCGCCGAACTCTCGCGCGATCGCGTCGAGGACAGGTGATCCCGGAGACTGCACCTCACGGACGATCGCGTCGGCGTCGACGACGACGGCACCGCGATCGCGGAGCATCGCCGCGACAGTGGACTTTCCCGACGCGATACCGCCGGTGAGAGCGAGAAGGGGCACCCGACGAGAATGCCACACGGTTCGCGGGCGCGGCCGGTGGTTTAGCATTCAAGAGAGCCGCGCTCTGGCTTTCTCGAACCCCCGCGGAAGTCTGATCATGCCCAACTCGAACGTCGCGGTCGTCATCGAAGACGACGCCGACATCCGGTCACTGATCATCGCCGTGCTCGAACAGGCCGGTTACGTCGTGCATGCGGCATCCGGAGGCCTGGAAGGCATCGACCTCGTCGCCCGGCACGAACCGGCGGTCACCACCCTCGACGTCAGCATGCCCGGCATCGACGGGTTCGAGACGGCCCGACGCATCCGAACGTTCAGCGACACCCGCGTCCTCATGGTCAGCGCCCGCGCGGACGAGACCGAGGAGCGCGCCGGACGCGACGCCGGCGCGGACGACTACCTCACCAAGCCGTTCCGTCCGCGCGAGCTCCGCGAGCGCGTACGGCTGCTCCTCGAGGGCGAGTGAGCGTCAGGCGAGTCCGCCGGGGAGCTCGCCCGTGAGCACCGCCTCCGCGGCCGCGGAATCGGCGGCTTCGATGAGCCGTTCCGCGTCGAAGCCCACCTGACTGCCCAGAGCCAGACCGGCACCCACGACGGGAGCCACCGACGTCCCGAGGGCCGAGACGTCTGCCACGACCCGGTCGCGAAGCGACCGCACGACGCGGCGGACATCGGTCACGCTCGTCGCGACGAACGCCACCGTGATCCCCGTGGTGTCCGTCTCGCCGACGAGGGCCATCGTGGGGGCGTGCCGCCTCGCCGCGGCACGGAAGGTCCGGAGGATGGCATCCGCTTCTTCCGGGCCGAACGCCATCGACACCCGACGGAGATCGTCGATCCGCAGACAGATCACACACGGGTCCTCCCCCGCGGATTCCGCGCGCGGCAGAAGGATGCTCAGCGCCCCGCGGAAGGAATCGCGGAACAGGATGCCGTCCGCGTCCACCGCCAGGTTCTTCGTGGCGGCGTTCACCCGGGACGCCGTGTCGCTCGACCGCAGCGTCGACGTCACGATCACCGCGGCCACCACCAGGACGAGGGTCAGCAGCGACGCGATCCGCGTGTCGAAGGCGGCGCGGAAGAGCGCACTCTCGGGCCCCAGCATCATGAACACGACAGCCCGTGCGGAGAACCACACCGCCTCGATCACGAGGATCACGGTGAGCCCCGCGGCGCTCCACCTCCCCCGCACGACCCCGCGCCGGGTCTCGATCGCGCCGAGGGTCGCGAACAGCGCGTTCCCGAGGAAGAACGGCACCCCACCCGCCCACGGACCGCCATCCTCCCCCGCCGCGAGCGCGGCGACGATGACCGCGAGGACGGCCGCGCCCCACACCATCAGAGGAACCCGCATCGCGCGCCCGTTGAACGCCGCGCAGCCGAGCCAGATGAAGCCCGTCGCCCCGACGAAGACACCATTGCCGATCGCGACGGCGACGAAGGCGCCGGGAAGCACGAGGCCGATGAGGTAGCACAGAGCCGACAGGCACCCGCTGAGATACGCCCCCGACCAGTACCGGCCCGCGAGCCCGTCCTTGAGCATGAGGGTGTCCAGGAAGTACATCGTCGTCGACACGAGGATGACGAGAAGGGCTGCGACCTGCAGGCTCACCGAGTCCAGCGTCACGGGGTGCTTCCCTGGTTCCGCGGTAGGCGCACGATGAAGGTCGCCCCGGTGCCGAGCGCGGAACTCACCGTGATGTCTCCCCCGTGCGCCCGAACGATGTCCCGACTGATCGCCAGCCCCAGACCGCTGCCGTGGGTCGACGAGTTGCGCACCGCATCCCCGCGGAAGAAACGGTCGAACACGCGGCCCTGCTCGGTCCGCGAGATCCCCGGCCCGTCATCGGCGACCGCGATCTGCACCGCGGTCTCGCTCACATCGACCGCCACCGTGACGGTTCCGCCGCGGACGTTGTACTTGATGGCGTTCGAGATGAGGTTGTCGACCACCTGACGCAGACGCCGCGGGTCGACGCGAGTGGAGCCATCCCGCAGGCCCGAGGAGTCGATCCGGATGCCGTGATCGGAGGCGCGCGGTTGCTGCGACTCGATCGCGGCTCGGACGATCGCCGCGATGTCGGTATCGGTGGGGACGAGGTCGAACTCCGCTCCGTGGCGGGAGGCGGCGGACATCGCGAGGATGTCCGCCACGAGTTCGCGCAGACGGGTCGCATTTCGCTCGGCGACCTCCAGACGTTCGCGGGTCTCCGCGATGATGGCGGGGTCGTCGAGGGCGAGGTCGAGATAGCCGATGATCGACGTCAGCGGCGTGCGGAGCTCGTGCGACACGCTCGCAACGAGATCGTCGCGAGCGCGCAGGGCCTGCTCCTCAGCCGTGACGTCACGCGAGACGACGATCGTGCCGGGATCCGCGCCCGCCCCGGACGGGAGCCGCCGGGCCGTGACACTCAGCGCGCGGCGGTCCTGACCCGGAGCGCCGAACCAGACGAGCTCGCCCTCGAACAGTTCCCCGGCTCGGGCCCGCGACAGCGGGGTCGCCTCTGCCGGAACGGGGGTGGTGCCGTCCGCGGCGTACGCCGCGACGGGCGCTCCGAGCACGTCCACCGTGGCCTGGAGGCGTGCATGAGCTTCGTTCGTGACTGCGAGGTCACCCTCCGGGGTGACCCGGATGACGCCGAAGTCGACGGCATCCAGCACCTCCGTGACGAGGTCTTCCTGTCGTCGGGCGCGCTCGGCCGATCGGCGCAGTTCCGCCGACTGCTTCTCCAGCAGAGCGCGTTGCGCCCGGGCTCGGCGTGCCGTGGTGTGCGCGAGGGCCGACAGCGCGACGACCGTGAAGGGCAACACGAACGTCGACGAGGCGAGGCGCTGTTCGGCGTCGTGCACGAGCTGGAAGGTGACGATCGTGGACACGCCGATCAGCACGGCGATCACCCCGCCGACGCCGAAGGTCGAGCCGATCCAGATCGCGGGGAACGCCCACAGCAATCCGACGCCGGCAAGAGGAGCGCTTTCGCGCAAGACGGCGATGGCGACCATGTCGATGACCGGCACGAGCCCCAGCGCCCAGGCCGGCAGCGACCTCCACGGTGCCAGGATCGCGAAGATCGATCCTCCGAAGATGACGGTCACGCTCACGGTGAAGAGCGGCGCATTGCGCACCTGACCGAGCAACGATGCCGAGACCACGAGGAGCAGAGTCGCCGCAAGCAGCAGCGCCTGATTCGAGAGGATGCTTCGGTGAATCCCGAGTCGCTCCGTGAGTGACATGCCCGGCATGGCCCTGACCATAGCGCGCCCATAGGCCGATCGCGCCCCCCGTTTCGGCGCGGCGGCTCGCGGAGAGGGCTCTCAGGAGCCCTGTCGGGCGATCGCCTCGCTCGTCCATCGTGCGAATTGCTGCCACGGATCCTCGATCCCGGCACGCAGCGCGTCGATGTGAGCCTCCAGCGTCTCGCTCATCCGGAACCACTCCGTCCGCGCGAACCGCTCTTCGGCGAACTGCTCGTGTCGTCGCCGTTCCACGAGGCGGTCCCCGCGCTCGAACGCGAGGAGCTGGTCATGCCAGAGCGCCCGCAGCCGTTGACGCGGCCGGCTCGTCGTCCCGATCTTGACCCGGTCTCGATAACGGAGGTAATAGACGACGTCGACCCGCGGAGGAGGAAGTTCCCCGTCGACGGGATCACCGACGCGCCACTCGCACACGGCACAGAGCCAGCCGCTCGGCCAACGCACCCCCAGCCGAGATCCGCACAGGCCGCACGGCGAGGGCAACACGTCGGTGACCCCGTCTCGCGCCCCCGCCCAGTCCGCCGCGACGGAGAGATGCCAATCGCACAGGTCGAGAGGCGCGTCAGCCTCCGCCGGTGACGCGCATCCGGAGGCGACGCACACGGGGGATGCCATGACCACACCGTAGACGCCGCCTCCGACATCGCCGGTCATTCCCCGACGGCGTCCTCCATCACGAGGAACAGACCCGCGTACGGGCCGAGTTCGAGCGCGAAGCTCTGCAGCTCGTCCACCCGGCCGACGACGTCTCCCGTCGCGGCATCGACCGCGGTGGTCTGCGGGACCAACCACTCCGACCGCACGGTTCCCTCGATCGTCTCGCTCGAGAAGTTGAGCACGGTGAGCTGCAACGGGGCGTCCTCGCGTCGGCGGTCGCCCCCGTCGAGACGGTGCACCATCACCAACATGCTCGGGTGAGCGACCTGGGGGATGTCGACCTGGGATGCCACGGCGATGGCGTTGTCGGTACGGATCCTCAGCACGTCCCGGAGACCGGAGAGGAACGACGCGGGGTCGTTCTGCTGCGACGTCAACGACCCGTACAACGAGCGGGCGCGGGGCATCCCGGAGGCTGAGCCGTTGGCATCCGGTGCCACGTCCAGAAGATCGTGCGCACCTCGCTCGATCCATCGAGTGTCCCCCGAGGCGATCAGGTGACGGACGTCGTCGACGGGCACGGTCAGCGATCCCGTGAGATCCCAGCCTGACAGGGCGAAGACGCCCGGCTGCCAGGAGTTGTACTTCGCGAGGAGCAGGTGGGCGTCACGGATCGCGGGGGCGTCCGCGTCGGTGATGTCCGCCAGGGTCGCTCGCCCCTGCGTCGCGGCGATGAGCGAGGCCGTCGTGCAGGCGATTCCGTTCTGCGTGAACACGAGGTTGTAGTCCGCGTCGACGGTGAGCTTCTCGGTGAGCTCCGCACGCACCGTCTCCGCGATCTCTGCCCCGGTGGCTTCCCCGTGGCGGAAGGGGTAGACCGTGTCGTGGTGGGTCGTCGCCCAGTGGACCAGCTCGTAGGTCAGTTCGTCGTGGTTCTGCATCCCGTGCACCAGCTGCGCGGGCTCCACGCCGATCTCGAGCGAGGTGGTGAGGGCGAGACGCAGGAACTCGGTGTTCGCCGTTGCCAGCGCGTGGTGGTACCCCGGACGCGTGACGAAGTCGTAGGACAGGTCCGCCCCGACCGCTGCCGTGTCGCGGATGTCCTCGATGGTGAGGTTGAGCTCCTGGAACGTGAAGCCCCCGACCTTGCGCACCATGCCCGCGATGATGTGGTTGGCCGCATGCGAGAGGGGGTGCCCCTCAGACCACGCCGGAAGGCCCTCGGCGCTCTTCTCCACGCCGAGGAAACCGTTGGCGTCGAGCCGCAGGGCGCTCGTGCCGAGATCGCCGAGCGAGTGGAGCGCGTCTCCGATGACCAGACGCATGCCCGCGAACGTCGGATCGAGCCAGTTGATGGAGGGCTGACCCTCTTTGAAGTAATGCAGGTAGACCCAGCGACGCTCCATGCCGTCGGTGCCGACGACGGGTGCGGTCGCGCTCCAGTTGGTCTCCTTCACCCCCGGGGTGTAGAAGATCACGCGCTGGAGCTCACCGATGATGTAGCCCCGCGCACTGAGTTCGCGTTCCGTTTCGGCGTCGAGGTTCACCGAGTCCCGGCCCGTGGGCACCTCGGGCAGCAGGCCCCAGTCTTCGCGCGGGATCTCGACCATGTGGTAGATCCCCGGATAGTCCTTGTACGCCATCTCGGCAAGACGGAAGTCCGCGCCCTTCCCCGTGTGGCCGGGGACGATGTCGTCGATGACGCTGCCACCGTGCGCGTCCGCGACATCCGCCACGCGCCGGAAGGCGTTCTCGTCACCGAAGTCCGGATCGATCTGCGTGCTGATGCGATCGAAGTGGCCATCGACGCTCGGCGTCTCCTGCCAACCGGTGATGCCGCCGGCGCGCTTCACGGGACCCGTGTGGATGCCGTTGATACCGACCCATTCGAAGGCCTCCCACAGCGTTTCATCGCCGAGGGCATCCAGGAACGACTCACCGGGACGGGTGATCAGCGAGATCGGATACGCGGTGAACCACACGTCCGCCGACTCGATCGCGCGCCTCGCGTCCGGACGCGCGTAGGGATTCCGCCACATCGACGGCTGGCCCGACAACTGGCGACTGAGGACATCGGCGTCCTTGAGCATCGACTGACGGACAAGCCACTCCACGTACGACGGGTTCCCGCCGTTCGCGTTGCGGGGATCCGTCAGGAATCGACGAAGGGTGCCTCCTCGGAACTGGTCACGCGGGCGCAGCCGACGCGGCCGCGCCGGATACCGCTGCTCGTCGTAACTGATCTCGGCAGCTGTCTCGACCGTCTCGTCGGTCTCCCTCGGCTCCGAAGCGATCGTCTCGTCATCCCTCACGGTGCGCTCGTCGGCATCGTCCACTCGCGACCTCCCTCACGTCACCTCCGACGCTAGTCGTTCCCGCCGACATCGCATCTAGGCATTGACCTCGACGGCCCACGGACCCATCGTTCCGCCGGACGGGTCAGCGCCCGCTCGCCGACGCGGCGCGCAAGGTCAGCATCGCGACGGTCAGCGACAGGGTGCACATCATCAGCACCGCCGCGAGGAACACCCCCCACCCGGCGCCCGCGAAAACCCAGCCCAGGAGCCATCCGAACACACTCGACCCCGCGTAGTAGCCGAGATAGTAGAGCGACGATGCCTGAGCGCGCGCATCGGATGCCGCCGCCACCGGAGTCCAACCGGATGCCACGGCGTGCGCGCCGAAGAATCCCGCGGTGAACGCGAGGAGCCCCACGACCACCACGGGGAGCAGCGGCACGAACATCAGCACGACCCCGCCCGCCATCACACCGATACTCCCGACGAGCACCGGCAACCGGCCGTGCCGCACCGCCAGCATCCCCGCCCGCGGGGATGACGCGGTCCCCGCGAGGTAGGCGAGGAACAGCAGGGTCACGACCGTCGTCGTCAAGAAGAAGGGCGCGCCCTCGAGGTGGAAACCCAGGTAGTTGTACACGGCGACGAAGGCTCCCATGAGCAGGAAACCCTGGGCGTAAAGAGCGAGCTGCACCCCCGACCGCAGGTTGGTCATGATCCTGCGACGCACGGATGGCCCCCGCTCGGTCCTCGCGCGTCGCGGAACGAAGCCACGAGCCGATGGAGCAAGCGTGACGAACACAGCCGCAGCCACTCCGCAGAGAAGGACGACGGATGCCACCCCCCACCGCCATCCGGCGAGCTCACCGACCCATCCGGCGACGATCCGCCCGGACAGGCCCCCGACCGTCGTCCCCGCGATGTACGACCCCGCGGCGGCCGCGACGTGCCGTGGGGCGATCTCTTCGCTGAGATAGGCCAGCGCGACAGCGGGAATCGCACCCAGTGCCGCCCCCTCGGCCAGACGCAGCCCCAACAGGACGACGATGTCGTGCGCGAACGGGGTGCAGGCGCCGAGCAGCGTCGCCGCGATCAGCCCCGCCGTCATCACCGGGACGCGCCCGACCCGGTCGGCCATCAGCGACCAGGGGATCACCGCGATCGCCAGACCGAGGGTGGACGCCGACACGGTCAAGGCGGAGCTCGCGGGGCCCCCGCCCGTGTCGTCAGCGATGGCCGGCAGAACCGCCTGCGTCGCGTAGAGCTGCGCGAACGTCGCCACGCCACCGAAGAACAAGCCCACCAGAAGCCGCCGGTACTCACGACTCCCGGGCAGATGGCCGGAGAAGTCACTCACGTCTCGACCATAACGCCGTGCCGCAACGACGAAGCGCTGGTGCCTTCTCCGTTTCCAGAGAACGCACCAGCGCTTCGTCGACATGTCATCCGTAAATGCGAAATGGCCACCCAGCTTTGGGTGGCCATTTCGTTAGAAGAAGTCCGGCGGTGTCCTACTCTCCCACAGGGTCCCCCCTGCAGTACCATCGGCGCTGAGAGGCTTAGCTTCCGGGTT
>Ga0256408_1000465_pt1 | contig 31484 bp, 34 predicted proteins | sample PhyAR1_FD_185998 | JGI IMG/M metagenome (GOLD analysis project Ga0256408, IMG submission 185998) | Leaf surface microbial communities from alfalfa plants in UC Gill Tract Community Farm, Albany, California, United States - DLSL A.R1 | ecosystem: Host-associated > Plants > Phyllosphere >...
AGGTAGTGGCGTTATCAGCTCCTTTAAAGCAGTTCTATCAGCTTAATTTCACACAAGCTATAGGCATTTGTAAAAGATTTTTTCTTGATCAAACCGTCAATGTAGAAATTTTGATAAGAAGATATCTACTCCCCATACGACAGAATCGGAGTGACCAGAGAAATATAACAAAAAAGAAATTTGTTGGTTTTTTATATCGTATTGCCTAATATTATAAATCGGACTATACCATATAGGACGTTTTATTGTGTTGCTCAAAAATATAAAATTAGTCAAGTTAATAAGAAAAAAGCGATATACTTGAGACTATTATTTATTTTTTTGTCTTAACTTAATGACATTGGGGTATACTCTGTTGGACTTCGAACTAGTAGAAAAAATTAGCCGGTTTTCATCTAATACTTTTAAAAACAATTAAATTTCACTTCTTTTACTCATACTTCCCACTCCTTGTTTCCACTTGATCGCTTTTATGACCGTCCAATTCCGTATGTAACGATCAATAGCTGTTTGTTACAGTATCACAGCCAGTCGAAAATAAAAGGGTATATAAACAAGCAAGCTTGCCCTTGTATTTTCGACTGCCCATGATCCTTTCTCTGCACAGCAACCGATCGAAACATACTGGCGAAAATGAATAATCAAATCTAAAAACGAAAGGAGAAGAATGAAACAAGTCATAGTATGAGTAAAAGAAGCGAACAGCTTCCCTCCCTCACACCAGACAAAAATGGTTGTTGTAAAAACTAAAAAGAAAAGAGAGAAAACAATGAATAGACTAGATCAAGCATATAATAAATTAAACCGTATCCGCACAGAAAAAGCAGAAACTCAACAAGCAATTAGAAAAGAGAACGATTTAATTCCATTCGGACAACCAAATATAATAGGGCGCCCAGATATTTATAAAACAGTCAAAAGAAAATACGAAAAATCAAGAAATCTACTACAAGAAGAAGAGAAACAAGAAAAACGTATTGAAATGCTCGAAAAAGTTGAAAAATTCAAAGAAAGCAATGAATTAATAAAAGATATTCATGTCGTTGGAAAAACTGGCTATGCAACGGTTGGCGTTAAAACAAGCGTAAATAATCTCGAATATTTTAAAAAACAGCTAAAAGAAATAGAAGAAAAAAACGAAGAAGCAAAAGCCTACAATAAAACAAAACCTAAAATAAAAATGAAAACGCTAGGTGCTGATATTACAAAACTTAAAAAGAAAATTGCTTATCTGGAGCAAATGGCAGAAAGAGAAAAAAATCAGGTTTTAAGTAAAAAAACAAAAGAATTAATAGACAATGGCGCAGTTGTCCAATGGAAGAAAAAGCCTATCTATTACTTTGTCAAAGGACTTAAAAAAGTAGCCTTAGAAATTGACAAAAACGGTGATTTTGTCATTTCCCCTCGCTATCCTGCGTATGACGAAAGCGACAAATATTTTATAAACAACTTATTGCAAAGCACAAAAAAAGAAACCTTTTGTTAGAAACAAAAGATTTCTCTAAATAAAACCTATTCTATATTTAATAATACAATAAAAAGCACTGACTAACAATCATGTTGACCAGTGCTTTTTTATATAACGAACTTTAACGAACCCATGCAATCATTTTTATTCGCCTTTGTCATAAAATTTCATTATATCTTTTGATTGTAGAGAACATATTTTAATAAATTACCGAATAATAAACTTTATTTCCTAAAAAGCTTTAAACGATTTTTTGCCCCTATTTATCTTTTTATATTTTGAATACCGACTTATCTTTTTAATTAAATCTATTATCATAATCAAACAGAACCATCCATAACCATTGAATTACTCAGTTATTCGTCCTTATTTTGCAATCTCTCAATAAATCGATTTAGCTTTTTCATGTCACTAACTGATAGCATGCCAACCTTTTTAAAAGATATGTTCTCATTGCTTTTTTGTATAGCCCTTAAAGAACCAACATCAATCCATGACTGTTTCTTTAAGCCAGTTTTTTCCCATTCAGTAATTGGAAAATATACTTTCTTTATCTTTTCTGACTTTTTCTCATATTGGCTTGTTATTCCGAAAAATTCTACCCTATCTCTTTTGTCACTTACTACCAATATTGGTCTTCTTTTACCTCCGCCTTTATCCGTAAAAGCTACGTAGACAGTCACTATTTCATTAGGCTTCATTGAACCACTCTTCTAACTTCTCATCGGTATCTAGAAAATCTACTGGCATATCTTTAGTTAGCTGTTGCAATCTGATCCCTTGCTTTTCCTCTTCACTTAGCTTTATCTCTACTGGAAACTCACCTCTTGCGACAACTTGCTTGTAAAGGATTGTAATTGCTGTCGTAGGATTTAATCCTAGTTCTTCCAATATCATTTCGGCATTCTCTTTTAAATCCTTATCCATTCCGACCTGTATTCTACTTTTTTCAATTCGTTTTTTTACCTTCATTTTTCCCATCCCCTTCTGAGTTGTTTATACTCAATTTTGCAGATTTTAAATGACTTTGTGATTACATAATACTCTTAAATTACTTGTATTACAAATAATTTAGTCAAATCAAAACTCTATTTTGTTGTTTTTAATAAACATGATTTCTATACAGTCTTTCAATTTCACTTAATACAAAAAAAGAACCTTTAACAACTATCAAATAGCTGTTAAAGGTTCTTTTTTAATCTGCAAATTGCCCTGATTTATAAACTGCTTCATAGTTACCTGATTGTTTGTCATCATCAAACAGAGAATCAATCTGATACGTTTGTAGTTTATCTTTAAATAAATTCACTTGATATTTTCTGTTAAGGTCATTGGGTTTCCCTTCGAATGGAATCCAGCTATCAACCAGATATAATTTGGTATCCGAGTCATAATAAATAAGAAAACTAAAATCATCCTCCGTATAGCTATATCTTTCGTCTCCTGAATTTAGCGTATTATTATCAATTCGGATTTTACTTTCAATAATTTTATCAATTACTTCTTGTGTTCCCTCATCTTTTGTTGAAGATCCTCCACAAGCACTTAATAACACTATAGCCATACCAGAAACCAACACTAACAACCATTTTCGCACAATATCCGACCTCATCTTTTTCTTTTAATTATAACAAACCTCAACCAAAATAACACACTTAATTAAATTATTCACATGCTCTCAGTATTTTTCTTTGAATACCTGTTCTTCGAAAGACTCAATTTTATTCTCACTCGTGATTTGACAAATTAACACACTTTGAATCGTGACATTGTTTACTGTGGACTCACAAAAAATAGAATAATGTGCTGGGTCGTCCAAATTTTGATAAATTCCTTTGACAAAACCAACCGAATCATAAGCGACTTCAACCTCAATAGCCAGTCCGTTTTCTTCAATCAATTCTGGTGTTCCGTACTTTGCCAATGCTTTATTTCGATCATTAATCGACTGAAAATTATAATAGGCGTTCGCAAATTCGTTTAAGACTTCTTTCTCTGACACTTCTTCATCTCCACTCTCTCCATCAATTTCAGCTACAACGCTCGTATTAGTACTACGAGAAGAGTCTAACGTATCATCGCTAGTCGATATTTCTGTTTGCGGACTATGATCGGTGTCATAAAAAAGGTCTTTCGAATCAGCTTTTGTTTCATTCGATTTTTCAATACTACAACCACTTAAAAAAACAACTAATCCTAAAATAATAAGACTAAAACTCGCAATTTTCTTCATAAAATTTCCTTTCCATTCGACTTATTTAGGTGGAATGACAATCGAGGAGATCGCTCCAGAATGATAAAATTCTCGATCTAACTTCGCACAGACCATCCCTAATTCCGTATTCTGTTCATAGGTTTGAATCCGCCCACCTTGTAACCCTCGGATAATACCTGTATGACCATACGTAGGATCGGCGCTCCATGAACCTACTTGTCCACCTCTTGACCAGTTAATAATCGCACCCACTACTAATTGATCATAAGTAGGATTTTTAATGACTTTCCAGCCGACAGCTGACCAACCATAAGCAATGCCAATATCAGAAGCAGACTCTGTATTACCAATGACATGGCTTAACGTATAACGAGTCCCTGCACCTAAGCCACAACCATTTAAAACGCCTGAATATTGGGCTGTTAGTCCATAACACTGTCCATTCCCAACACGTTGTCCTAAAAGGTTTTCTAACTCTTTTAAGCCTTGTGAACCAGTTGCCTGCCCTGTTGGAAGACTAGGAGCCAAAGTTTGCCATTTTTTTATCGCAAACTCATCATAATTCGTTAAATGATTGGCTTCAATAATGGACATACAACTAGTGAAATAAGGACTACTTTCAGTAATTCCCGCTGCGGCATAGCCACCCCGACCTAAAATGAGTAAACACGCTCGTGGATCTTTATTCCCCACAACGGCATTAAAATTGGATTGACTAGCCAGCATAAAGCCATAATAACTAAAGCTTGCTTTTACAGAAGGAAACTTCATGTACCAGCCCCCTTCTGAGCCATTCACGCCTCGAGCGGAACCTTTAGGAAAGGGACAACCGGCAAACCATGTAATACCAAAAAAATTATTATCTTCTTTAGCGGGTTGAGAAGTCCCCCATGCACTTTCATACGCCCACTGACTCATCACAACACTCGGTAACAAACGATACTTGACCGCTGTTCCTACAGCGAACTGCGCCACTTCGTCAGGGATATTCCCTGTGCCTGTTATTTCTGGAAATTCAGGTAATTCTTCGGTATATTCGCCTGTAAATCCGATCTCTTCCCCACCAGTTGAGCCGACATCATCTAAAACACCACCAATGAAAAAGATAAAGAAAAAAAGAAAGAGACAAGGGACAGCGACAATCCCTAGCCATTTCCATTTTCGATACTGTTTAACTGCTTTCATCTTCTGCTTCTTTCACATCTTCCATATGAATCATTACTTCTTCTTCCATTGTTAGCTGATCGTCGCTGGCTTCATGAGTATCGGCTGAATGTTCAGGAGAAATAATCGGTTGATCTGTCTGATTGTTTTCTAAATCGGACGAATCTGTTACTTGATTTTCAGAAGGAGTCGGTGAATCATAAGAAACGCCTGTAGAAGGTTCGACATTCTCGATAGATACAGGCTCTTTGTCATCTACTTCTTCTATCACCTCACGCTCTTTGATTTCAGAAGGCGTTAGGTCATCAAGTGATTCCTCCTCAAATCCCCCCTCTTCTGGCTCTATTTCTAGAGGTTCCACTTCAGATTCTTGCTCAAAATCATCAGCTATTTCAGGTAGTTCGCTTAACTCGTCTTCATCGAACGCTTCGTCGTAGTCGTCATACTCTTCTGGAAGGTCAAGCGCCTCATAATCTTCCTCAAATTCGTCTTCCTCCGCCCAATCTTGTTCTGGTATATCAAGCGAATCTTCCTCGAGTTCTTCTAGTTCTGACGGCTCTTCTTCGTATTCAAAAGTCTCTGAATTTTCTTCCTCGTCTGACTCCATCATAGTTGGATCTTCCTCCGTCAACCGATCATTCGACGTATGATCCTCCTGATCGGAATTGGAATTGGAATCTGAATCCTCAAACCCTTCAATTAACGACCGTCCAACCTCATCAGAATTCATAGTTGATTGACGCCCAGTTAAATGATTCGCATTGTTTCCTTCCCCTTCTGACTCTGTCTCTGGATCTTCTGTTTCTGCTATTTTGTCTTCCGTTAACCCCTTCTCTCGGTCGCTTGTGTGTAATCCTGAATCAGGGATCGTCACATTTCCAGTTATACGACCACCAGTCACAAAGGATAAGATTTTCCCAGAATTTTTATAAAGCAGTGTAATAACAATAATTTTAACAATTAGCGCCAAAATACACGTAACAATATCGACGGTTCCAGCCATACGAATAATCGAATAGTCAATCAATGTCATAATAAAATAAAACACAAACAAACCTAAAGAAATAAAGGCGCCACCTAAAAAGACCGCTAAAATCTTTCCTAACGCATTGAACAAGGAATTGCCAAATTGTGGGATCATACTTAACATGGAAACGATCGGCAGTAAGAATAACATACAAAAAATCAATAATTTTAGTAGAAATTTCGTAGCTGCAATTAATAAAAAGACCCCGCCAACAAAAATATTATTCACTAAGGAAAAAATGGAAATAAATAATTTATCCCAAATACTATCAGGTGTTAGATAAACATTTTTTTCGCTGGCATTTTCTACTAGTTCATTAATTTTGTTTATTTTATCTTCCTTCTTGTCTCCAGCGACTTCATTTTCTTTATACAAGAATTTTTCCTGTTCTTCGGTAATTTGGACGGTTCCAAAATTGATCATAGAATAGGGTTGTTCGATCGCCATCGTAAAATACGCTTCTCTAATGCGATCTACGGACGATTTTTCCCCGACATTTATCGTCTCTTTCGCAATCTCACCATTTTCTCTAAATGTCGGTACCTTGACCGCTTTAACAAGTTGCGTTTCAAAATCATCGGCTAAATGGTTAATGTCTTTCATATACTGTTCGCCATTGCTATAGATCACTGAGTTAATCCCAATAATACAAAAAAGTAAAAACATTTTCTTTAGCGCTTCATTCGGATTTTTGAACATAAATACACAAAAGATTGAAAAAATTGCCACTAAGAAAATTAATATCCCAACAGAACTAAACAATGAATTATACATGGCAATTATGGTTGTAAAAACCGAGCCGATTGTTTGATCAAACACATCATTCGATAAAAAAATCTGTAACCCCAAATCAAATACACGATAAATCCACGCATTCGCAGTCAAAATAAAATTGATCAAACCGTTCATTGCTTGATAGAACGTTTCACTGGCGCTAAACCAAAAAGAACCTTTTGTGTACAGTAAGGAACGATATGAATTAAGTGCATAATTTCCCATGTCATTCCTCCTTAACTAAACCGTTGTTCGGCATTTGAGCCACTGGTTTCTTTGACCGTTTGGAATAATTGAAGCATTTCTGGAAAAAGAGCATGTACACTGATTTTTTGCACATTTCCATAAGGATCAAGCATTAAGCACTGTCCTTTTTTCATACCAGATAACCACTCTTTATTTTTTTCTGAAACAGTCACCCCGACATGTTCCAATATTTTATCTTCTTCCTTTGGTTCATTAAATGCAAAAATCGTACCAAAGTTTCCATGATCGTCCTCTTGGTTCACATCTGCAACTGACTGTGTAGAATAGATCAACATATTATTTTGTGACCGACCAACACGTTTCATTGCATTCAAGACTTTTCGACCGACAGGTGACGTATTGAACAGCCATGCTTCTTCAAACACTTCAAACGTTTCTTCCTCTTCATTCATTGCACCGAATCGTTCACAAAACTTACCTAATGGCACCATTAACGCTAAGCTACTTTTTTCTGCCGTCGTATAAAATCGTGGATCATCTGTTTCTTTTGGTACAGATAAACCCAAAACGCCTACAATTGTAATTCGATTAGTAAAACTTAACCCCTCCGTGTTTCCATTACTAAAACCTAAACGCAAGACACTACCAGCTACTTTTTCAGCTAATAGATCCCCTACTTGTTTCACTTCTTTTTCTTCATGTCCTTGAAGCTTTTCAATCACATTCATCATACCTACACGATTACCTTGCGCTCGTTCTTCAATGGTTAAACGGATATTACGTGAAACTTCTGTTTGTGCTAAACGACTATCATCTAAATTGATAATTTGATAAATCATTGCTTCTGCGGTATCTTTTGCGTCTGTTCCTTTCAAAAACACAATAGGATCAAGAACGCCCCAGTTTTCTTCTTTGTCAGGATCAAGTGCGACTAAATGAAAAGACCGAACGAGACGATAAAGATAGGGATATTTCTTTTGATTTTCCTTTTTGGCTAGGAAAGCCTTAATTTGTTTATTTTTTTCTGTCTTCGGATCAATAAATAACCCTTTGACGTCTAACATTGCCATATACATGAATAATAAACTGACTAAGAAGGATTTTCCTTGTCCAGTTTCACCAGTAACGACTTGGTGTAATGAAGCAGTTTTCATTGCCTCATTATATTTATTGGCGACAAAAGGATTAGATAAAATAATATTACGACTTCCTCGAATCGCACTTTGCAGTGTACTGGCAGGTGTTAAATGGGGATCAACACGCCCTAAATACCAACCAGTATGATAGCCAACACGTTGATTGATCGCTAATAAATTTTCGCAAAACCCTGCTACAGTCGTTGTTTGAACCCATTTTTTATCCGCTGTTTTTAAGCTCTCACCCATCATAAACTTGTAAAATAAATAAACTTGTTGGAATTGCGCACGAGAAATCTTGATTTTGCGTGCTTTGAATAAAGAAATAATCATTCCTACACGTTTTCGACACTCTTTCTCATCTTTGGCATATACGACAATTCCGCCTAACCAATCGACAATTTCTTTTTCAGCGTTTAATTGCTCTTGCAAGTTTCCAACAACTTTACGACTATCTGAAATTTCCCGACCTTCTGCATTTCCTACTGCTCGACTCTCTCGAACCACATTCTTTAAACGTAAAGAAGATCGATTCGCCTTCCCTTCCATGCCTAAAGCGCCTTTAGTTTGCGTGAAATTCAATTTAAATCGAAGTTCCACCGGAAATGGCAAGGTCTGTACAATCTCCGCTACGTGCATGTAAGAGACTTCTAAAGGGGTATCAGAAATAGGCAACAACGCAATCGCGCTCTCACCTTCAATACTTTTTAATTTCAATACACCTGCTCGACTGCTTGGATCAATTTCAGAATCAGTAATATTTTCCAATGTATCATTGGCATACTCTTCTTCTAATGTATGAGGCATATTCCGAATAAAATTCAATCGGTTCAAATAATTCATTTCTTCTTCATTTAATGGTTTTCCTTGAAACAAATTCATTTTCCGTCTGATTAATAATTCAGCTTCTCGATAAGCTAGAAATTCTTTTTCGCCAACAACAACATCATACCCAAGTTGTGTCACCACATTGGTGCGGAATTTTTCATACGTTTTTTTCATTCCGTCTTTAAATGAATCAATCAATTCATTGGATTTCAACGGAACCCCAATAATCCAATCATAGGTATAAATCAATCCCATTTCATGTTCCAAGCGTTTAATCGTATTTTTTGCATAGTATCTTGCTACCTCTGGTAAATCCTTACAAAACGAATCTGACAATTCTTCAAATCGTTCTTCTAATGTCATATCTTTTGGTACCATAAAAATATCGACATTCCCACTTTCCTTTAGCTCACCTATCAAGTGTCGAAATTTTGCCTTTACTTCTTCTTTCTTTTTATCTGCTGTCACTGGCATACTGACAGATTGAATACGATAATATGCCCATATTTCATTATCTTTTGTATACATCATATTCTCGTATACATGCTTTAATGGTATTGCTAATTTCACAAGATCCCTCCAAAAAAGCTAGGAGAATTTCTCCTAGCCCATTTTTTCAAATTGTATTTTTTCATCTACTTCTGCTCGATACTTTTTATCCTGATAAATTCTTTTAGGAATTAACTTATATTGAAGAATATAGCTCACAGAATCCCATAGATAATGATAAATTTTCAAACCGTCTGGCTCAACGCTATCGTACATCATCGTGACACTGATTGGGATCAACGCATAACAAGCTAAATCAAGCCCCGGTATCACACGTAACATGATCATCAGCGGTTTAAATATGGTAAAAAGAGAAAGCAGTGTTAAGGCAAACACCGCAATCTTTGTTACTTTTATCGGATTTTCTAATGAGAATTTTTTTGTCAATTTTTGTACCATATAAGGAACATTAAGTGCTTTTTTATAGTTATATAGATTCTTACGTTTCATGGCTTATCCACCAAAGATTGGTTTAAATAAATGACCGATAGAATCGAAGATAACTGCTGGATCACTGGCTAAGAACCAAATAAATGCCCCTACAACAACGGTTGATACCATCATGCCAATCTTTTGCTTAAAGATAAAGTAACAACATAAGGCTAACACAATAATCCCTAATGCTGTTTTCATTTCTCCAGTAAACCATACTTTGGTATCCCCTAACGTTGGTCTGGCTGCTGCTAGATAAAAACTCGTTGATAAATTTACAAAACTGGTTGATAACATATTAATTTAGTCCTCCTAAATAATGATTCATTTTTATAATTTTGTATTGATCGCCTTCTTTTGAAATTTCAAAAGAGAAGTCTTCTTGGTGTAATGCACTTGTGGCATTTTCTTTAAAGGTCGCTCGAACATAGCCATGAATCGAACCTTCTGACTCATAGTATTCAGAAGAATCAATCGATTCTAAAGTATACGCTTCGCCCATCGATTCCACATCGTTCATCATGTATTCAAGTTCTGCCTCTGTTCCACTAGCATATTTTTTTAAAAATAATTCGCAAAAATCATTTACATTTGTATGATCAGTATCTGTTAATTTGTTTCCTTCTTCTTCTACTTCAATACCAGAAAAGCCTGTTTTAAAACTTTCATTTTTAGAAATGGAAGGTAAAGAAACTAAACTAAATTTTCCGTTGTTTTCAACTAAATGCACGACATATACGGATTGATCTTTGACTTTTTCTTCTGCTTGTTCCGTCAAGGAAACAACTCGATACTTAGCATGAATGATTTTATCGGTCGTATCCACATCAATAAGTTCTGACGAAATAAACTCACGATTGACCGTACTACTCTCTAATTTTAATGAGACATTATCTGCAAAATAAGATTTTAATGCTTCATTTCTAGTACTCATTTCTACACTATTTGTCGATAAAGGAATGTACGTTTCAAAAAATTCTTGCATATAAAAATTCATTCGATAAATGGACGAATAATTGGATTCATTTGAACCAGCGAATTCTTTAGGAATTTGAGTAACACTCGCCTGTACCTTATCGACACGAGAACTTAACCCTAACGTACGTGTGAAACCAAGCACACTGATACTAACCAATAAAACTAAACTAGCTAAAAATAAACGATTAAATGTTTTAGCTTGCATTGGTTTTAAAGACTGTTTCCCAGTCTTATCTTTTTTAAAGAATTTTTTTGGCTTAGACTCTAATGCAACAGTGGAAAACTGTTCCTCATTTGATACATTCGAATCGTTGTCAATCTCCTGTTTTTCTTCTGTTTCTTCTTTACCCTCATTCTCAGAAATCTTTTCCTGTTTCAGTACTTCCTGTTTTTCTGGTACTTCTGGTACTTCTTGTTCTTCCTGATCAATTTGACTTGTTAAAATCTTTCTATGAATAAAATCAATACGTTCAATTGCCTGTTGATTGTAATAATGCTCGCCTTCTTCATCAATCAATACAATTTCTCGTTCATTTACGTAATAAAATTCATTTAAAATTTGTTCACGTGAAATAGTTGAATCATACGCATAATATTCTTTTTCATAAATTTCATTATTTAACCGAACGGTAATTTTATAACTATCTGTCCGATCACCTTTCACAAGATAAATTTTCGACTCTTCTTTTTTAACGCTTGTTGGTGTTTCTAATTCTCTAAAATGCACTGGCTGTCGAGTTTCTTCCTCCTCTCTTCTTTCCTGTTCCGTTGCTTTTGTCTTTTTTTGCTGTAAAAAATGAGCTAATACATACCCAGCCACTCCAATAACTACAACAAGACAAACAATAAATAAAACTATTTGTAACGCCACATCAACACCCCTTTCTTTAAGTTTTGCTCATCTTGACCCACAATAGCTTTTGCTTCAATTCAGCTATTAGCCATTGCTGTTTGGCTCTTATTCTGTGAAAAAATAATCTAGTGATACATCAAAAAAATTTGCAAGTTTTAACACACGTTTAACATTTGGTAACGTCGTTCCTGCTTCATAACTGCGAATGCTTGCCGTTGATACCCCAGCCAATAAAGCAATTTGTTCTACGACCAATTCACGTTCTTCTCTGATTTTTTTTAAATTTTTTGAGAAAAGCTCTGCTTTTAACTTGTCTTCCTCATAACTAAAACGAAACATGTTCTTTCTCCTTTTCTAAAAAACTGAATTTAGTCAAACGCTGTAGTAATTCTTTTCTACTTACATTTTGGCAATAAATTTTAATGTCATTTGGTTCTGATTTACCAAAATATCGTACTTTGTAAAAATCGTAACGATAACCTAATGAAAGTCCTGTTTCGCTGTACATTACTGTACCTTCGATCATCAAGCTAGTTGTCTTTGATAATTTTCGTTCATAAAGCACTGGCACCCTTGGCGTAAAGGGTAGATCATTGCGTTTTGTCCACTCACACACTTTTAAATAGTCTTCTCGATCTTTTGGCGTTGGACTGCTAACAAATGAACAAAATCCATACTTATTTTTTAAAATAGTATTTAAAGGTGGGCTAAACGACCGTTTCACTCTACCAATTCTCCTTGAACGATTACTCGATTATCTGTTGTTTGAACAGTTTGACAAGTAATTAGGGTAATCGTTGGTTTTCGAGTTAAATTTAATTTCTCTGTATTTCTGAAATCGACAACATCATTTGAAATCACTTGATAATGATAGGTTTTTCCTTGTTTATCTTTTAAATAGATATCCTCACCCTCTTTTAATTGATAAATAGACGTAAACATACTTCCTTCAACCCCCATGTTGTGAGAAGCTAGCGCATAGTTTCCACGCCCCATTATCGGATTAGCTAATAAAGTTGTCGCTCCATAAAGCATTTTTTGATACGTCGTCCCTTCTAAAATAGATAATTTCAATTGAATCGTTGGGATTTCAATTTCACCAACTACTTGATCAGACATACGCTCACGATTACTTTGAGCATGGTTAATTTCTTCAAGTGTTGGACGCTCCATTTCAGAAAAATCTTCATTACCTGCGGAATCAAGCTGACTTGTATTCGTCAATTTGGATTCTTTTGTCGGTGATTTACTACTATCCTTAGACGCAGTCTCGCTCTTATTGCTTATCCCCGATTCAGTGATTTCTTCTTCATGAATAGAACTATCTGATAAATCGTTACTTCGACTTTCTTCTATAAAGCTTGTATCACTCGGTTTAATTTCCCTTTCTTTACCTGCTGAATGGTCAATACTGATATGAATGATAAAAAAAATCATATAAGAAAGAGCAATCAGACCGATTCCAATTGCTCCAAATAAATGTTTTTTTTTAGTTGTTTCTCTCATTCTTTTTACCTTTCACCAAAAAGACACCCATTAGACACAAGGCAGACACAAGACAGACTAAAACAGTTACCACTAATAATTGATTATTTCCATTATCAATCGCCGTTGGTGGTAAAATTTCAGGTTTTTCTTGTGGCACAATAACATTCACTTGATTCGTTGTTTTTTCTTCATCGCCAATTATTTGGTAAGCGATATTCGGTACACGAATATTCCCTGAATCATCAACATAACTTGAAAAGTCAACATCTGTCTTTACCGTTCCAGAAATAGTTAATCGATATTGCTTGCCTGCTAAAATAGAACCATCTTCAATTGACCATGTAGCTTTTTCGGCCTCTTTATCAATAAGCAAGTTCCCTTTATCAGTAATATCTGTAAATTCGACCTGATCCCCTAGATCAGCGATTTCCATTTTGATTGATTTATCATCTAACATGAAAACATCTTCTAAATCATCATAAATAGAAACTGGCTTCCCAATCGAAGAATACGGTACACCTGTTGGATTAGAAATAACAAATTCAACAACTTCACCTTGTTTCACTTGTGATACATCTACTTCTTTTCCATTGGAATCTTTGATTTTTTTTATTGGGTTATCATCTGGTGTCTCGCCAACTTTCGTTTGCGTTTGATTCGTTAATTTTTCTTGATTATTGATCACCGTTTTTGCTTGATTTGGAAAATAATACATCTTCTCTTCTTGATTAAAATATTTATCGAGATTCATTGCTTCACGAACATTCGTATCAAAGCTAAATGTATACGTATGACCATAAAAATCTTGCGTGTTCAAGGCTTCTTCTGTAGCCACAACATGTACTTTGTTTCCTTCTGATTGATCTTTAAAAAAGTTTGAACGATCTTCGCCAGATTCATCTACTACTTTGACCTCTGATATTCGTTCTAGATCCGGTATAATTTCATCAATCATTTCAAACGAGCGGTGATAAAATTGTTCTAATTGACCTGAAATATTTTGAGTAATACTATAAGTGAATGTTTCATTCATTTGCGCTAATTGATTTTGTGTTACTTCTTTTTCATCAGTATCCGTTACTGTTTTTTCAGGATTAGGATCGTCAGATCTTGCAGGTTTAACAGCTGTATTGCCAAACCAATCCCAATCACCCCAGTTCGTTTGTACAGGAACATCTATAGCTGTATCCGCAGCACCAAATGAGACATCAAACTTCGATAAGTCTTTAAATAGTACTGTAAACATCGCATGAATATCATAATCGTTACTTCCTTGATTATTTACTTCTGCAATTGTCTTTGACCCATTCTCATTTTCTGTTAACACTAACCAACACGTAGGATCTGCAAGAATGCCTGTAGATTTATCTAACATATCACTATGCAACGTAATATATTGTGTCCAATCAATATCAGAAAAAGTGTAGAATCCATCTAAACTAATTGGTTCATTTGTTCCTGCTTTTAGAAATTCAACAGTGTACGTAGCTTCATTAATTCTATTTTGATACGCCCCTACTTGCCCACTCTTATTAAAAGCAATTGTTCCATCTGAAGCTGTGTTCCCATTAACATCTTTTGCTTCTTTATAGTCTTTAATTGTATATCGAGCATCGACGTCTTGACCAAATGCGCTAACATGGTGGTAGACTACACCTGTTTTTCCTTTAACAACCTTATCTACAGGAATACTTATTCCTTTAGGATCTTTTTCATTTTCTACCGTACGTATACCTTCGGTCCAACCTTCACCAAACGTGCTTACTGTTGTTTTCCCCTTAATAAATTGAACAAAAAAACTGTACTCAGAAGAAATCAACGTATCTTCTGTAACTACAGTAGTGTTAGGATCATTAATTAATTTGTTTGAATCATTCGTGTTAGTAACCTTTTTTGCTTTTCCTAACCGTTCTGAATTAAGTTTTATTCCTCCCTCTGATAGACTGCTTGAATCACTACTGCTTGTTTCTGTTGCTAAACTATTCACACTACTCGTTGCAACACCAGCAACCGTTCCTACAAGCATCATGGCAACTGCCACATGCTTTTTCATATTACTTTTACTAAAGTTCTTCACGTCACGTCCTCATTCCTATTAAATTTGAAACAACTAAAAAGGACACGATTTCTTTCGCCTCCTCTAAATTTGTTACTATTTTTATCGATCGTACTAATTGCATGTTAAGTGGAACAAATCATTTCTAAGATAGGTGTTGTTTGCACTTCTATCACATGTTGCTGTTTCTCACTTAATTCAATTTCATCGATAATTTCTTGAAATTCTTGTGTACCTTTAATCTCATCAATTTCTTGTATGATTTTAGCAGTGGCAGCTGCTGTCCGTTTAAACCAGTTCTTTGATCGTTCATACAGCTGTTCGTTTGGTTCAACAGCTAAACGCATTTTTTCAGCGTCCCCTAAGAAAGTTTGCCATTTTCGGTTCACGCTCCAGTATTTTCTACTGACACCCGCTCTTCGATCAGTAAACAATAAATAATCTTTTATGATACCCAAGACAATATTTGCTAAAGCTCCAGAACGCATGAACTCTTTTATCACCAACATTGCACGTTCATTCTTAAAACGTAATTCATAACGATTTTTTATTGGCACTTCTTCGACAGGAATCCCTAATTTCCGAGCTTGTTCGTAATTTTTTTGATAAAAAGTGATATAGAACTCACTTTTCTTTGATCCAAAATAAATACTTGTGCCTTCCTGTTTCTTTTCAGAAATACTTCCTGAACCATTAAAATCAAATTTACGAAATCGTGAAATTAATTCTTGCCGAAACACCTTGTTTAAGAGCGTTGGTATACTTAAATATTCTTGGTAATCATTGATTGCCAAATCAAGTCTTGTTACTCGGCAATTATATTCAAAACAGCAATAAAAAAAGTCGAACCACGTTCGACCTTGCGCTTCAAGAAAGGCTTCAAATTGACGACAACCTTGTCCTGATAGTTGAATTAATACACCACGTTCATCATTTTTCTTTGAATAAAGAACTTGGATATAATCTAATTGATAACCACCTATATAACCGTACAAATGTGAATCCACTTCGGCAAAATAAGCTTTCTCAATCTTTAACACATCTTTAAATATGCCAGCAACATCATTTACAGGAAATGTGACTCTCAGATAATCAATAATACATTCTAACGGATCATGCCGATCTTGCATGGCAATATAATCAAAAATTTTATTTAGCGTTTCCTCAGAAACTCTCACTATATCACGCTCTAATTCACTGATAACCTGACGACTCACACCTATTTCCTTTGCAAACTCCGTTTGCGTCATACGAAACCTTATTCTTGAAGCTTTTACGCTTCTTCCTAAGTCACTTAATACTAAATTATCAATCGTTTCTCCCCCACTTAATTTAGTTGTCAAAATCACGATTTTTTTTTGAGAGTGTGCAACCAATGAAAAAGCTGTTATATCAGTCTTTAGAACCTCTGAAACTTGAATTTTACATCTCCACTACCCCCCTGTTAGAGTACGGGAGTCACAGCTTGACGAGCAAAGCTCGCCAAGCCTATTTTTCCCTATATTTTTGCTTGAAAATGGCGCAAAACCAGCGCCTTTCACGAATTTGTAAGCTTACTGTTCAGTCCTCACACGAGGAGACCTCGTATTCGTCGTTGCGTTCAACGGTGGGCGCTAAAGCGCCCACCTCTCACAAGGAGACCTTGTTCGCTCCGCACAGTAAGCAACAACTTCGGAAAACTTTTCAACCCAGCAAAAATGGAAAAAATTCTTTTACGCTTCATTCCTATTTACTAGCGGTCTGCACAAAAAAATCTTCTGTTACTAACTCTGTTTGAAATTTATTTTTGTTCTCACCAAAAAAAATTGTTCCATACCCTTTAGGATTTTCTAAGAAAATACGTGTTACCATATTATCTTCTATAGGTTCTAAAAATGGCTGGCTTCCTTCACGTACCGCAATAAGAAAAACGCCTACTACTCTTCCTTTTAACACAATATCTTTTATTATTTTCAATAAACAATCATAAGCTAATGAATCTTTGTTTTTTAAGAATAGCAACCCTGAATCTAGTTCATCGATCATAACAAAATAAGGCTTCATATCTAAATCAGAATAAGTTGCACCCGTATATTCTCTAATATATTTATAACGCTCCTCAAACTCCTCTTGAGCTAAATAAAGGCTTTCCGCAAATTCATTTTTATCAAAAGAAGCTGAAACAATGCCAACTTGTGATAAATAATCAGCCATTTTTTTCAACAGATAAGTTTTTCCTGTAGCTGTTCTTCCTGTAATTAGCATATGCGGATTACTTTCAAAATGCCAAACTAAATTTTCTTTATTCTCCATTTTACTATATACCACCTTCAATTTCTAATTCTTTTTCAAGTTGTCCTTTCTCAACTTCCGATAAACTTAATCGTGAATAATCTTCTTCAATCATGTTCGGTATTTTAGACAAGGCTTCTTTAAAATCAAAGCTTTTAGGAACTAATGGGGAATAAGCTTCCCTTGGCATTCCTCCATCACTAATATAGCCACGTCCACGTACTTCATTATTGAAGAAATTCTTATTTTCTCCAGCTTTCCCAAAAATCATTCGATAGCCGTTTCCTTCCAACTTACCAAGAGAAAGACGTAAATTAAATTGATCTCTTAATTTACCATCAATATCTTCTGTGTCAGGGCGTTGGGTTGCTAGAATAATAAAGACACCTGCTTGACGACCTTTTAAAATGATTTGAGTTAAAGGCTTCATGATTTCTTGTCGTTTTTTAAAATCATCATTTACTTCTGCCATTAACGCACTCCATTCATCAGCAACTACAAAATAAGGTGCCATATCGTAGTACGTATAATCTGCTCCCCATTTATAATTTGAGTGTGTTTTCATATACGCAAAACGATTGATCATTTCTGTTTCAGCGTCTTTTAAGCAACGTACAATCCGATCAACGCCACTAAACGCATGATTTTTAAACGCTGGTAATTCGCCAATTGCTACTAAGTCTGCGTTTTTAGGATCGCAAATATACACTGTACCTATCTTTGATAAATGTAGAATGAGCGTAAACAAGAAAAAGGTTTTTCCCCCACCAGTACCACCACCAATAAGCATATGTGGCATTTTGGCAAAATCCCAAGTAAAATCTTTCATGATTTGAACTGACGTCTTCGTTACTTTCACATCATTAATTGAAATACGATTCGTTCCCAATCCAATTAAAAGCTCATGTTGTGTAAAACCAAGCTCGCTTCTTGAATCAATTAGATCTGCAAAAAACATTTGTTCTAATACGGGACCGATTTTCAACATTTGTTCATGATACCTTTTACCGTCAGTTGGTACTGTAATTAACGTTGTAAACTTTTTATGCCGATAGTACAACTTGGGGAATTTGATTTTTTCTTGTGTTTTCCCATCTGTCCCTTTTTTCGTTTTTCGATCAACCCAATTACGACTAACAATCATTTGAGCTAACATTTGTCGGTGTAAAACTCGTACAAAAAATTTCCCTCGAATTTTAGAAATTCTTCTTATGAAAGCTAAACTCCCAAAAATAACGATCAACATACCCATTAATTTAACCGCTGGTACAATCAATTGATCATACTCAAATTGACTACTTTCAATCATTGGCTTCACAATAGGATAGATTCTATAGTAACAAAAAAAGCCTATTCCAACTAAAAAAGGTAAAGCCATAAAAAATAGATATAATCTATAGATATTCAAATGGATTTTTCTTATTCTTATTCCCCGGTATTCAAAAAATTTTGGGATAATATCTTCCTCCTTTTTTCCTAAGTGCTATAATTAAATATAACATACGTATTTTTATCATATAAAATCATAATTTGGAGGAACACTATGGAATCATTTATTTCTTTTTTAGGATCAAGCCTTTTTGCAAATATACTAGCTTTTTTGGGAATTGTTATCGCAATAATCCCCCAAAAAGATACAGTTTCTATTGATAATTCTACAACCTATTACTTTGAATCAAGAAATACTAGTCATAGCAACGATCAATTTGCGATACTATTATCTTGTTTAGGTATTTTAATTACCTATATAACATATGCTTTTTTCCAACCTTATTACTCTATCATCTTATTAGCATTAGCTTTTTTAGTAATGATAAGATATAGAATTTTGAAAATTGCCTATACAAAACAAATGATTATACCAGCAATATTAGTCATTGTATCTATAACCTTACATCATTTTTTACCTTCAGAAGTGATAAATTACTGGCACTATGCATATAAAATAGACATGCAACAAAGCAATACATTATCAAAATTAGTTCATCAGCTTACTAATCCTATGAGTGAAATAATAAACTTAATAAAAACTGTTGAAACATCCCCACTTTCGATAGCAATTCTTGCTAATATAATGTTTGTAGCTATAGCTACAATTTCCATGTTACAAGATCTCTTTAGACCTAAGGAAAAAATAAAAGTCACTAAAAATTTTGATATTATAGCAACAATTATATTTATTGCAATCATTGTTTCTTTTATGTTCTATACAGAAAACAATTCTCCAGCTAGAATTATCACAGAACACGTAATATACTTTCTAACAAACTAAACAAAAAGTATAAAATACACCATAAACTGAAACTACCCACTATTCCAGCAAATAATAATTTTACTTTATCATTAGGCGATCTTGGAATTAATTTTTTAAAGATCGTCTTTTGTATTTTATAATATTGCTCAGGTAGAAAAGACGTCATACATAAAACACTTATTGGTAACAAAACCGCTAGAATCTTCATAGTAATGACAATGAGAACCACTTCCTCTCACTAAAAAACTAAGCACTTGTGAATTTAGGCTTTACTAAAAACTTCACTTAGGAACGACTGCTCTAATACTCATTGTTATCCTTGTCGGCATTGGTTCGCGATTTTTAAATCAATGATCTCCCTAATTTTAGTAGGTATAAGCCTTTTTATTCTCCGTAAACAAAGAATTGACCTAGCTCCAACCATGCGCACTTATACGCCGTATACCAAGCTAGATCAATCTCATTTTCTGAAAAACGATAAGCTAAATGCTTATCATTCGTTAAATAATAATCTGGTTCTATTTCTTTTGATTTAGCCAAATACTTTCCTTGTTCTGAATCAAATAGGATATTATTCCTAGAAAATTTAATAGTAAAAGGATAACTCAGTGATTTGGTCGCTAATTCTTCTAAGGTCATTCGGTCATTTTCTAACTTCTCCAGCGAATAAAAATCTGGTTGCTCCTCTTCAGAAAAACTAAGTACTAGCTCTCTCATTTTTGAAAAATGAGCATTGGCTCCGTCTAATAGAAAACGATCAAGAAAGTACCCAATGTCTATTACTCTACCATAATCCATCTCATTTTCTAACGTACGAATACAAAATGAAACATCTTCTATCATACTGCTCAAAAAATCAGTTCGACAGCGTACCGATTGTTGTAAAATATCAAAGGTCATCTGTTCCTCCTAATTAGTTTGATTCTTTTTTGGATCTTTTGGAGTATTCGTCGTTCCAACTGGTTCAGTTGTTGGTTCATTCAATTTTTTGATATCTTCAGCAAAGACTTGAATGTAGCTACTTGCAAAATTTCCATTTCCAAAACCCAATAAATTAGTCGTCGGATTAACTAGTTTTACTTTATCACCAGCAACTAATTCACGTAATGGTGTTTCTACTGGTACAGTGATAATTTCTTCAGATAATTGCTTTCTAGCAATTACAACATAGCGTAACGCTACTGGAATACGCTCACCTGTATCTTCATCTACTTCTGTTTTTGGTGACTTCATACGCAGAAAGGTCATATCTCCAAACGTTTCATCTGCATCAATTTCCATGCCTGCATTCAATTCATTTCTTTTAGCCATTTATTTTCCCCCTACACAGTTCCTTTTTTAATACTTTGTGCAAATATACGCCAACCTGTAATCGCTCCGCTACCTGTACTCTCACTGATAGGTTCAACTCTTACATCTTCAATTGACACCACATCACCGAAAGTAAAATCACTTAAATTCACACGAGTTGGAAAAATAACTTCAATTGCTTCTGACTGCTTAGAGCTTAGTAAACGACAATAGTTCCCTACATGCTTACGAGCTTGCCCCGACCCTTGTGTATATTCTGCACCTTTAATTGGTTTTCCAACAAAAGATAATGTTCCAAATGTTTCTTGTGGTTTTATCTTTAAAAATTCCATGTATCGTCCTACTTTCTGTTTCTTGTTTTACTGTACTTGTTAAGTAAACATTGTCTGACAACGTACTAGTTTTTCCTGTAACTCTTTTTTTGCTTCTTCAAAATAAAATTCCAAAAAATTATCGATCTTTCCGTCCAACAGTTTATGACAATAAGAGATAGAATCCCTTTGATTGGTAAACTGCTGCTCTTCATATTCTTGTAAACATTTTAAGTGAAATTTTTCTGAAATTTGTTTTAAACGAATCACTGCTTCGTTATACTCTTGTTCCAATTTACTTAAATGATTTGATCTTTCTTTTTCTGCTAGTTGATCTTTACGCTGATCAAAAAAACGGCTAAAATCCGAAAAATAATTGCGGACTTTTTCTGTAAATAATTGATTAAAGTAATCTGTATTATACATTACGCCTGCCTCACTTATATTTTGGCTTTTTTCTTGTGCTAGCTTTTTTTCAGGAATTATCATGGCATTTCTGCTCCAATCGCACACCTGAAATACAGACACTTTGTCAGTCAAATACCCTTGCTTATTCTCACGAAATCACAAGTTCCATCTAGTATCATCAGCGCTCGCTTTAGCAAACGTCTTAAGGATTTTATAAATGGTTCCTCAACCAACTACACAAATTAACTAAAGCGTGCTATAGTATAGTCTCCTAGGTTATACTATGCACATTTGTTAATGTGTACATGGAACAAGAAAAAAGCTATTACTGGATTGTTTCTTGTTCACTATTCAGTTATCAAGGATCACTCGTTAATAATTGAGTTGATTGTGATAACCGTAAAAAAAAAACGAAAAAAGGAGTCAGTCGCCGTAGTAGCAACTGACTCCTTTTTTCACTGTCAAAACATTGGTTGCGCCGATAAATAACATGATTACACACACAATAGAATCCCTACGTTTTCTAAAAATTATATATAAAAAATAAATATAATAATTATAAATCGTAGAACTATTAGCAAGACTGTGTTATCATATTACCGTTGTGGCGCAAGCCATAACAGTGAAGGAGCCTAGTGGGACTAGGTCTTGTGGCTTTCTGGCGTCGAAGGGTTACCAGCCCTGAGCCTTTAAGCCTTCCTTCATTTTTTTGTATCTACGTACACATAACTGACTGTGCTAAATCTCACAATCAACTCGCTTACGACTTTACCCTTAATTAAAATAATTGTCAAGTAAAATATCGGAATAAGCATATATGTAAAATTTAATCAATCAAATCTTACAAGTAAAAAGTTTAACATAACAAAACTAAATAAACAAACGCTTGTTCTTTTTTTAACTCCAAAAAATCATAACCGTTGAGTTTGAACTCATAATCGTTATTTTATATTAAATTAAAATTAGATATTCGAATTTTTTATCATCATTTTTTCTTTATCCGAACGTTTAGTACTGTAGTTCGCCTACTCTATATTTGCGAATTAGATAGTAATTTGCTATAATTAAATTAACAAAAAGGAGCTATGCGCGAACATAGCCCCAATGTAGAACCGTTAAAAAGACGGTGACTGTTATAATACGGATTTAACCATCTACAACTGGTCAAAGTGCTAGATGGTTATTTTTTTTGGTCTTTATGGTCAATAATCAGCAAAACTAACGTCGCAAAAGCGATCATCAGTTGAATTGCTTCAAAAGTTGACACTTGCTTACTCCCTTCTAGGGATAAAGCTATGAACAATAGGCATCACCCCTTTTTCAAGAGACTAGCCACCATCTTTTCACTTTTCTACCTCGCAATTATACCATATTCAAACGACATGAACCTTGCTATTTTTCACAGGGGACAAATTTGCGGATTAGATACTAATTTGCTATAATTAAATTAACAAAAAAGAGCTATGCGTCAACATAGCCCCTATGTAGAACCGTTAAAAAGACGGTGACAGTAATAAATAGTTTTTCTTTCAACCATCTAACGCCCTGTCAAAGTGTTTAGATGGTTATTTTTTTTGTCTTTTTTTAATTCTGACGTACAAAAATATTAAGCATTCTAGTTGTATTAAAAGACAAAAAAAGAAGCCATTCTTTTGACGAACGACCTCTCCTTTGATTTGTAATATCCAAAACTATTATAGCACTTTATTTTCTGCTGTGTTGTTTTCCTGAAAACATTTATGATTTAGCAATAGACAAAAAATGCTACTCCATTCTACGAAGACAGATACTTCTTATCCACCTATATTCTTTAACTGCTCATAAAAATTTTCATGGGTTCCACATAACAATACAGGAATAACCATATTTTCTTCAATTTCATAAGCAATTCTATAAGTAGTTCCTGCGTAATTAAATCCCCTAGACCAAATACCTGATAAATCCCCAGTCTTTTGACTTCCTGCATATGGATCAATTGCAATCTCGTCATAAATCATATTTAAAAATTTCTCTTTTAAAGGTTTTTCTTTTATCTTTTTTAGATACTTAATGACATGTTTTGAAGGAACGATCTCATAAGCCAATTTCTTTTGCCAACTCCTCTTTAGTCATAGCCTTAGAATTAGCAAGTGTATCTGTAGCAATATTACTAAAAGAAGATACAAATTTGTTTTTTCTATTCTTAAACTCTACAAGGATTTTATCTTTATCGTAGCCTTCAGCGATTATATCAGACAAAATATCTTCACTAAAATCAAAGAATTCATTTTGTGGTTCAACAAATTCATAAAGAATGCCATTTTCTACAAGTTTTGCCTCAACTTCTACTCCATTCGGAACATTAAAGTCTTTAGGAACTGTCAACATAATCGAATTACCTTGTTTTCTTGTTTTTGTAATCATATATACTCCTCATTTCTAATAAGTAGTAATTACTTAGTAAGTACATTGTAGCAAAAAAATCGTGTAATTACAAGTAATTACTAAACATGTGGAAATGTTATTTATTTAGTTAGTTTACATAATCTCGATTATAACAAGTATCAGTTCTATCAACTTTTTTTACCGTTTAAACTGAAATTATAACACGAATAATACTTGTAATTGTGGACTCTTTACTAAAAAAGGCACATCCGCTACTTTGAGACACTTTCTATGGTCACTGCTGGTTTCAAACTTCGCTTGTCCAATCATGCAAAGAGACTGTCGGTAATTCTTCGCTTGATTCAGCTTGTTGTTTTGCAGCAATCGGATTTTCAATAAACCAATTTTTAACATAAACAAAGATTAGATTCTGAATGTTTTCAACTTTTTCTGTTTTCTGTTTTTGATAGGCTTTTAAAAGTGTTTGATATAATTCTTGCTCGGCATTAAGATCATAAATATCTAGATCCTCAAAAATAATTTTAGTTTGCGCATCTTTTTCTGCTTTTGCTTTTGCGTTATGGATTGTCTGAACGGTCTTTTGAGCTTCACTGTAACTAGACGAGAATGTTTTTATCAAACTTAATACTCGTTCAGGGACAAAAGTAGCAATGCTATTGTCTTTCATGATCGTTTCAAAATTATCTAGCAATAATTGATCTTGTAGGTGGTCTTTCTCAGTGTCTATATTGTGTCTATTAGTGTCTAAAGGGTTAGAAGAATAGAATAGATTACCTCCTTTTTTCCCACTTTCGGAAGAATGTTGATTTAAAGCCGTTTCTTTCGAAAGTGGGTTTTCCCCACCTCCATAAGAATCGCTATTTGACGGGCTTATATCCGAAAGTGGGTTTTTCCCACTTTCGGGAATATCTTCTTTATTATTTTTTTTCATAAATACATCTTCTGCAGAAACCTCTAATTTTCCTAGGTAAAGCCTATTCGGTGTGTTATGCCAGGTTCCATTTGGAAGCTTTTTCGGGGGAGTTTTCTGTTCAAATAATAGGTTTTTGTCTTTCAACTCTTTTTTAATTTTAGAAATTTTATTTTCTTTACAACCTAAAATATCCATTAGCTCGTTTCTTGTAAAAATAAAATACACTCTATTTTGTTCATCAACCCAATTATTTTGAATTGAAGCTTCACAACGATCCTGTAGCATTGCGTATGCAATTTTTGAATCATTGCTCATATCTTTGTAGTATGGTGACGTGAATAATACTTTTGGTAATTGGTAGTATAGCGCTCTGTAGGTTTCTTGTGCTGTAATAAAATTAAAATTCGTCATTTTGTAACCTCTTTCGTTTTGAGAGTATATGTGTTAGAACAAATATTTTCTAATGGTAGAATATTAACCCAGTGTCAAAAAAGAGTACTTGTCGAGTAATATTCTACCTGTGTAGTCAGAAACTGTCAACGCAAATTGTACAAATATATTTTGACAAAACGAATATATCTGCTATACTAAGTATAGGTAATATATTAAATATACTTAGTATATTCGTTATACTTAAAATATTCTGTATATTAAATATATCTGATATATTAAGTATATTTAATATATCAGATATACTTAATTAGTAGAAATTGGAGGGATACCATGAATTTAAGAAGTGAAGATTCTTTAACAAAAATAAAAGGACGAGTGATCATGTTGACAGCTCGTAAAGGTGGGACAGGAAAAACCACCGATAACGATTTGATAGCGGTGGTTGCAAGCCAGTTATTTGGAAAAAAAATATTATTGATAGATTATGACCAGCAAAGGAATACAACTTCTAATATTGGTTCTACTTATCAAATCACTCACTTTAATCGATCAATGGCTGCTGCAATAAAAAGTAATGATTGGGAATCTGGGATCACTCAAGTTAGCCCAAATCTATATATAATGGCTGGTTCTCCAGGATCAGAAGAGTTGAACGAATATCTTTCGCAAAAATATCCAGACAGACACAAAAGACATTTAGCATTTTTAGAACCCTTAAAAAAATTAAGAGAACAGTTTGACTATATTTTCATTGATTGCCCACCTTCAACTGATAATGTTGTCAGAGCATTTCTAACTGCTGCAGATTACATTGTACCAATGCAAGAGCTTAAACGTTATGCAATGGAAGGTACAGAAGATTTCATAAATGAAGTTTTAGTACCAATTGTTAATAATTTTCAAGAAACAAATCTTCAAATTATTGGAATTTTGCCAGTCTTATTTTCTGTACGTAAGTCTTCACAAAATGCCAACTATAAAAAAACAGTTGATAAATATGGAGAAGCTAATATATTTAAAAGTATAGTAAAAGGCTCTGACAGATTAGAGAATTATGGTGAATACGGTATACAGTTAAACGATTATGTTGATAGACGCTGGTGGGCTATCTTTGCCGATATATTTACTGAACTAGAAGAACGGATAGAATACTATGAAAAGAATGGCGACATCGAAGGGTTTAATTATACTTTAAAATATGCTGATTCAATGGCAAATCGTATTCTTCCTAAGGGAAAGGAGATAGAGATTAATGGCATTATTACCAACTAATAAAGATAAAAAGAAAATTGGCGCTGCTGATATTTCAATTAAAGACGATTTGAGTGTAGAACTAGGTGAACATAAATATACTGCCAAGGAAAGAAAACCTGTACAGGTTGATCCACCAGTATTAAAAACAATTAGAGATATTAGTTACGTTAAAGACATTCCAATGTACGAAATTGTTAAATTAGCAATGGACGCGTATGTTGCTACACTCAATGAAGAAGAGAAACAAATATACAATCGCCGACTAAACTCATAAAAAATATACTAACTATATTAGATATATTTAATATAGTTAGTATATTTTTATTTACGAATAAAATTAATATCCTTACATAAGAACAACTATATTAAATATAGTTAATATAGTTTCATAGGGTTTGAATAAGGACATATATAATTATCTTAGCAATGTCCAATACTAATTATTCAATTTGCTTTTTCTTTCTTTTTCCAATCGTCGATATATATATTTCATATTCATCCTGAAGTGAGAGAAGCTCCTCATAAAGATCAGACATGTTTGAGCTTGCCGCAAGCCCTAAGTCATAAATGAAACCTACAGGCAGTGATTCAACGCGTCGATTCCGTGTGATCCAACTGGCGACAGTCCCTTGACTATAGCCATAAGATTCACAAAATTGATCGACAGTAACTCCTAGATACTTGATAATAAATACGTTGATTGGGTGGGAATAAACAAAAGTATTTCGAGACATGGTGGGTGAGCCTACCTCTCTTATTATTATTGCGTTCGCAATAATATTCTAACGTTTATAACATGCTATTGTCTACTTCTTTTCTTCACTAGGACTAATCCCTAATCTCGAGATCAAAAAAATAGCCTTAACCCCTTCTTGCTTATCTATTCTTTCTTCATCCATACTAAAGATTCGTCTTCTACAAAATATTCGCTAAATTCTTGTTCATTAATGACCATGAACGTGCCTGGAAAGAGTTTTAGAAGAACTTGTCCGTACTCTAACGCAATCATGCCACGCGCTGTTTCAAAAGCTACTTTCCCATTTTTTGAGAATTTCTTTGTTTTTTTAATAGCCGTATTCCCGCAAAAAGTGACCAAACAGCTGTATTGTCCTTTAGTGTATTTCAAATATTCAAAGGGTTTTTCATTAAAACAATTCCCTGTCGCTTTTATTCTCGTTTGCTGTTTTTCTGCTAATAACCAACTTTTCTTAGTCGAATGCTCTTGCAAGCGTGCTTCTACTGAAATAATCGAGCCATCTTCTTGTTCTAAATAAATGGAAGAATAATAATCCTTAGAGATAGGAACTGCCTTGCTTAATTCGGAAATCTGTCTCCCTAATAATCGACAACCAGTTTCCTGGGCGAAGGTATAAACCAAATATTCTGAACCATCTTTGAACAAGAGAGAATAGACTTGATACACTTTTTTTGGCTTCGCCTTTTCCTTTTTGGGGACTGCGGCCAATTGTTGAATCACCGGTTGTTTGACTTCGTGTGTTTTTTCATACTGCATCAATTGTTTTACAGTAGGCTGTAGCTTATCTTGGATTTCTCGAAACTGCTCACAGTATAGACAATATCGATCCTTCCCAATCGGATGAAACAAATCCGGATCGGACTTATGTTTTTTTTTGATTTCTTGCAATTTCTCCTCATAAAAATATTTCAGTGTCAGCATTTGTTTGTACTCTGATCGATTCAATTCTTTTACTCCTTTTGTATATTATCTACACATAATAATTTTTTTCTTCAAATAGCTTTCTATTTATTCTATCACACATCAATTCTCTTTATTTTCAGTAGAAAAGGGATCACTGAAACAACTAAACAGAAAATAGCGTTAGATTTTGGAAAGGGTGATTTAGCATCTATTCGACTTTCCTTACCGCTATTTTCTGTACAGATGATCCAGTGATCCCTAAAAAGCCTTTTTGCTCCCAGTACTTCTCTAACTCTCTTCATACGGCGCAATATAATAGTAGAAACTATGATACCCTGCGCTAGCTTCCACATAAAAGGTAAAACAATCAAGCCCCACTTGGTTGATTAATTGTTGCCCATATCCCCAAATTTCCTCTAGTAACTCTTCATAGCAAATATAGCGCCATTCGTACTGCTGAATGATATTCATAGCTGACTCCATTTATCTAACTCCTGGATTTCAATGTGGCGAATTTCATCGTAATGGACCTTATGTTCTCCAATAAAAATACCTAGTTCATCATAACCATGAATTTCTCCCTTAATATCATCCGGATAGTAGCCTTCAGTATCACGTTCTTCCTTTTGGATACAAACAACTTTTCTTTTCAGGACAGCAGCGTTCAATACTTCCGTAATCTCTTCAGTCGTCATTTGTTCTTTGGCCAAGTTTTTATTTGCACGCTGCTCGACGTCGGCATCGATCTTTTCTGTGTGATCTGAAAGATAAAATCCTGCCCATTTCAAACGTCCTCGATCGTTATATTCAATCATTATTAAGACCTCCTTTGCCGCCAGCATGTCCACCAACCAATGTACTTCTAGTAATACTACGTGCGCCTTCTAACTTAGAAGAAGCGTGTACAATCGACGTAAATCCATATTTCTGTCGGATCTTGTCGATAATCTTATCTAGTTTTTCCTCATTGATCTGTTGTTGTGGATCACTAAACAAATCTAGCTGAAGGGAATCAGTATAAACGAGTTTACTATACGTAATTCCAACATGTCTCACTTCTTGTCCTTCATAGTACTTATTAAATAGATAAAGGCAGTAGTACTGAAGCTCTTTCGTGTTATCAGTGAGTGGGATTTTCATTTGGTGCGAAAACCCCGACTTTGTTTCCAGGATCGACGTACCTATATACAAGCGAACACAACCAGTCTTGCACTTATGCTGTCGAATACGTGCAGCCACTTGTTCCGCCATTTCCTTCACCACGATCTCAACTTCTTCTTTTTTCGTATAATCCTTAGGTAACACCTGAGAGTTCCCATACGATTTCTCTTTTGTCGGCTCTGGTGGTAAAGCTATATCTGTTCGATCGATCCCATTAGCATGGAAATATAACTGTAATCCAATAACACCTAATTGGCGCTTGATAGAATACGGATTCCAATTTGCTAAATCTTTAATACTCAGAATCCCCATGTGGTTCAATCTTTTTTTCATGCGTGAACCGATACCCCAAAAGTCCGTCATTTCTTTAATCGTCCAAATTTTTTCTGGCACATTTTTGTACGTCCATTCCGCAACAAATCCTTTATTATGCTTGGCTTCATTATCTAAGGCTAATTTGGCTAAAACTGGATTATCACCGATTCCGACTGTGGCAATCAAACCAGTTTGACGGTAAACATGTAACTGTATCTGTCTTGCGAGCTGTTTGCGTCTCTCACTTCTTGTATCAGCTGTTGTAAATAAGTTCAGCGATTTTGTTCCCTTTAGAATCGACTCATCGATCGAATAAATCAATAAGTCTTCATCTGCGACGTACTGACGAAAAATACTGTTTACTTCCATATTTTTCTTTATATATAGGTTCATTCTTGGTGGTACAATGTGTAATTCTTTAGGCAAAGGATAAGGTAGATCGCGAGGTCTACTAACGTTTGTGATTCCGTATTTACTTTTGGCAGTGGGTGAAGCGGCTAAAGTAAGTCCTGACCCTGTATTATCTGCTCGACTCATCACAACTAAAGGCGTTGTTAATGGATCTAAATTTCTTTCGACACATTCAACGCTCGCATAAAAACTTTTTATATCGATCAAAAAGTAATCATTGACTGGCTCATTTGAGTAATCAAGCATGTTTTTCTCCCCCATTTCAATTTGATTATACAAACATACGTTCGCATTTGTAAAGGGGAACATTCTAAAATAGCAAAAAAGTCAGACTATTTGTCTGACTATGATAAACCTACTTATTTTTTTCGTTTAGCAATTGGAAGTCTTGGTCAATGAATTGGTAACAATTCCCACAATTTTTACAATGATATTGTTTCGTTTGAATATTTTGCTGAATCAGCTCACCGCAAGCACAATCGATCGATACAGCCGTTCTTCGTTCTAATCCGTATAACGGACGTCCCCAAAAAGTATAGCCTAATTGTTGTTCTTTCATTTACTTCATTCCTTCCTAAAAATATGTCTATTCGTATTTGATATGACGCTTCGTTCGACCAATGATACATCTAATTATATGAACCTGACCTTAGAATGCTCGTACGAACATCGGCTTTTTGTTTTTATTTCTTTTTACTATAATACATCTTCATTTAGAGATTCCAATGCTAATTATTTTAGAAAAATCCTAGTTTTTTTGACTATAGTGACATTACTTATAAAAATTCTACCTATTTGCAACTTTCACTTTGCTTTGCTATAATTAAGACAACAAAAGGAGCTATGCGCGAACATAGCTCCTGTGTAGAACCGTTAAAAAGACGGTGACTGAAATAAATAATTTTTTTCAAACCATCTACTCTCGGTCAAAGTGTTAGATGGTTATTTTTTTTGGTCTTTATGGTCAATAATCAGCAAAACTAACGTCGCAAAAGCGATCATCAGTTGAATTGCTTCAAAAGTTGACACGTGCCTACTCCCTTCTAGGGATAAAGCTATGAACCATAGGCATCACCCCTTTTTCAAGCGATTAGCCACCATCTTTTCACTTTTCTACCTCACGATTATACCATATTCAAACGACATAAATCCTACTATCTTTCACATCTTCTTTTGCCAGTAAGTACTGAGCTTCCCACTTTCAATTTTTGAGGAAATTTATTTTTAATTATAGCCTTTTTCAAATAAAAACTAGAAGTGCT
>Ga0256408_1000471_pt1 | contig 31127 bp, 25 predicted proteins | sample PhyAR1_FD_185998 | JGI IMG/M metagenome (GOLD analysis project Ga0256408, IMG submission 185998) | Leaf surface microbial communities from alfalfa plants in UC Gill Tract Community Farm, Albany, California, United States - DLSL A.R1 | ecosystem: Host-associated > Plants > Phyllosphere >...
CCGGCCGACCCCGCTCCGCGAGCGCTCGACGTTCCGGCCGGCCAGGCGGAACGGCATCCGGGATCCGTGGAGGGGCGGGCGCTGAGAGCCGCGTACCCCGGCACGGACGTCGCCGCCCTCGCCGACATCGACCTGCGCATCGTCCCGGGCGAGCACGTCGCCGTCGTCGGAGCGAGCGGTGCGGGCAAGACCACGCTCGCCCTGGTGCTGACGCGGCTGCTCGCGAGCGAGGGGTCGCTTCACGTCGACGACATCGACACCGCCGCCGAGGCGGGGGCCGACACGCGGCGGCGGGTCGTGCTCGTCCCGCAGCAGCCGCACGTCTTCCGCGCGACCGTGCGCGAGAACCTCCTGGCTCCGGATGCCACCGACGACGACGCGTGGGACGCGCTCGAACGCGCGCGCCTCGCCGATCACGTGCGCCGGCTCCCCGAGGGCCTCGACACCCTGCTCGCCGAGCGGGGCGCCACGTGGTCGGGCGGCGAGCGGCAGCGGCTGGGCCTGGCCCGCGCGCTGCTGCGCGACCCCTCGGTGCTCGTCCTCGACGAGCCCACCGCGAGCCTCGACACGGCCACCGAGGCGGAGTTCCTCACCGCGCTGTCGCGCTCGCGCGCGGGGCGCACGACCATCGCCATCACGCACCGACCGACCCTCATGCGGGCGATGGACCGCGTGCTGTTCGTCGACGACGGCCGCATCGCCGAGAGCGCCCCGCACGACGACCTGCGGGCGCGCTCGCCGCGGTACCGCGCCGTCGTCGGGGGAACCGCCGAAGACCTGTCCGCACACCCCGACCCCGAGAGGAGGTGACACACATGTCGCAGATCACGATCGTCGCAGTCGAGGAGCAGCGCGCCGCCGAGTCGGTGCTCGCTCCGAACTCGAACCACCACGGCCACGTGGCCACGTCGTTCTCCTGGGCCTGAGCACCCGCGCGCGGGCCCGGCTCCGGTCGGGCCCGCGTGTCCCCTCCCCCGATTGCTTTCCTTCCTCGCGTCCGAGGTCCCCGAGCCCGTCGAAGGGGACCGGATCGACGACCAGATCCCCAGGAGACCCCATGACCCCCGCCCCCCTCGTCACCGACGCCCGTCCCGCGCGCACGGGCGTCGAGGTCCGCCCGCTCGACGAGCGTCGGAGCCTGCTCACCGTGGGGGAGCTGCACCACATCGTCGATGTCCCCGCCTCCGTCGTGCAGGTGATGGCGTGGGCCTGGCACGAAGGTCGCGACGACCTCATCGGCGCCGACCTCTCCACAGCGGCGGAGGCGCTGCGCTCCCTGCTCGCCACGGCGGCATCGCCGGCCGAACCCGTGACCGCTCGGTCGGCCGCGCGCCCCGCGACCGGCTCGGCCGTGCGCGCCGTGCTGGCCGGCGACGACGATCTGGTCGCGGCCGCGCGTGCGCGTCTGCGCGGTGACGACGACGTCCGGCCCGCGCCCGTCGCCGCCCCGCGCACCGTGGCGACGGCCGCCTTTTCCGCCGCCCGACTGCTGGTCGTCGCGTTGAAGGGCGGTCGGGAGCGGGAGTTCATCGACCTCGACCGCATCTGCCACGACCTGCGCGTGCCGTGGCTCCCGGTGGAGCTGACGCGCGGACGCCTGTGGGTGGGCCCGCTCGTCACCCCGGGCGTCGGCGCGTCGTACGAGGACGCGGCGGCGCGGCGTCTGGCATCCGCGCGCAATGCGACGGTTCATCGCGCTCTGCGCACGCCGGCGGTGGGCGGCGATCAGGGTCCGGATGCCGCGGACCTCCCCGTCCTGTGGGACGCGATGTGGGAGCTGGCCGCCGCCGCGTCCGACGCCGTCGCGCGGGACGGGCTCGAGGAGGCTCCCGGTGACGTCGTGCACGAGCTGTGGCTCGAGGGCGGCGAGCTCCGCCGCGCAGCCCATTCCGTCCTGCCGTTACCGCACCGTCGTACGCGTCACCGCGCGCACGACGTCGACGACCTCATCGACGAGCGCACCGGGGTGATCACCCGCATCCGCGACGTGCGCCACCACGAGCGCGTGCCCGCGGGGCTCGTCACGCGCCAGGCCGACGTCGCCGACATCCGCGCGGTGACCGCGTGGGCGAACAACGTGCTCTGCCAGGGCTCGGCCTTCGACGACGCGGCCTCCGCGCACGCGGCCGCCGTCGGCGAGTCGGTCGAGAGGTACTGCGGCAACATCCTCGACACCCTGCCGGTGAAGCACGGGTCTTTCGCGCAGCTCCGTCGGGCGGGGGTGCCCGCGCTCGACCCCCGCCGTCTCGTGCTGTACAGCGACCGGCAGTACGCCGCCCCCGGCTTCCCGTTCGTCCGGCTCGACGCCGACCTTCCCGTGCACTGGGTTCCCGGCCGCTCGGCGGTGACGGGTCGGGAGGTCTGGGTGCCCGCTTCGATGGTCTACGTCAACTGGTATTCGGCCGACGTGGCCGCGGCGCCGCCGACGAACTTCTGCGCCTTCGCCGGCATCGCGGCGGGACCGAGCCTCGAGTTCGCGGTGACGAGTGCCATCGAGGAGATCATCGAGCGTCACGCGACGATGGTGTGGTGGCTCAACGGTCACGCCCTCCCGCGCGTCGAGGGCGTGCCCGCGCCAGCGGTCGCGGCGGGCGCCCGAGCCTCGTTCGTGCACCTCGACAACGAGTTCGGCGTGCCGGTGGCCGCGGCGATCCTGCACGACGACGATGACCGCCTGGTCAACGTGGGCTTCTCGGCCCGCCCCGACTTCGCGTCCGCGGCATCCAAGGCCCTGACCGAGGCGTACACCCTGCAGGAGGGCTCGCGCGATCTGCTGCACGCCGACGGGCTGCATTGGCGCGTGATGACCGAGGGCGAGCTGAACGGCCGTGCCTTCAAGCCGTGGCGTGCCGACCGACGTTACCTCGACGACTTCCGCCCCGACATGCACGACTGCGACGACCTCATGGTGCAGCAGCAGGTGTACCTCGACCCCCGCGCCGGCGAACGCATGCGCGAGCTCCTCGAGCCTGCGGCGACCCGGTCGCTCGACACGGTCCCGCGCCTCGCCGAGCGGTCGCGGGTGGCGATGATCGCTGCCCTCGAGCGCGGCGGCGTCGAGCCCATCGTCGTGGACATCACGACCCCCGACGTCGCGAGCGCCGGATTGAGCGTGGTGCGGGTCATCGCCCCCGGCACGATCGGCAACGCCCCCGCGGCGTTTCCCTTCCTCGGGGGCGCACGCGTGCAGCAGATCGCCGTGGACCTGGGCTGGCGCGAGGAACCGCTGCCGGAGTCGCAGGTGAACCTCTTCCCGCTCCCGCATGCCTGAGCTCGTCGCGCGGCCGGTACGTCTGCGGCATCCGGCTCCCTTCCCCTCGGCGTTCCAGCACGTGCAGGTGGCGATGCCCGCCGCGCCGGGCGTCGACGCGCACGCGGTCGTCGTGGACCTGGCGGACGAGGTCGACCCCGCCCTCGTCGAGGCCGCCGTGCGCCGCCACTGGTGGTCGGCCGACCACGGGCAGCTCGCGCTGCGCCGCGCCACCGCCCGCGAGCTCCTCGCCGAGGGCGCTCCCGTGCTGCGGACGAGCGCCCTCGGGTGGGTCGATCCGGCGGAACGATCCTCGCCCGGCTTCCCCCTCGCCTCCGACGCCGACGACGTTCCGCGGGGCTGGGTCCCCGCGCGACGCCGCGATCCTTCGGGGAGCGCGGAGGGATGGATGCCGTACACCGCCGCCGTGGCTCGTCCCGCCGATGCTCGGCCGGACGAGCCGCTCACGCACCCGCCGCTCCTGGGCGGGTTCGGTGCGGGCACCGACTCGGGCGCGGCCTTCGACGCGGCGTGGAGGGCGACCGTCGTCGACGATGCGCTGTGGTGCTGGTGGGCGGGCCTGGTGCCCGCGGCATCCGTCGATCCGACGCCCGAGGTGCGCCGACTGTGGGGCGATGCCGACCTCGACCTGACGCTGCGTCGCCTCGATCACGGGAGTCTCGCGCCGGTGACGCTCGCGGTCGTCGACGACGGGGTCGCTTCGACCGTCGGGGGCGGTTTCGGTCAGGATGCCGTCGCCCAGCGCACCGCGATCGCCCGTGCTCTGTGGCAGCTCGCGATCGCCCGCCGTCTCGACGACCCGGCCGGGGCGCTGACCGCTCCCGGTGTCGTGCCCCACCGTGCCGACCGTCGCTACGCGCCGGACAGCGTCATCGATCGCCGTCGTCTGCTCGATCCGTTGGCGCACGTGCAGCTCGCGCTGGATCCTCGGGTGCGCACCCGGGTGCGCCGGCACCTCGACGAGGTCGTCGCCCCCGCGGGCGCGGGCGTCGAACGATCCGCCGAGACGTGGACGGTCTCGCTCGCGCCCGGGGGCGACGTCGTGCGGGTGCTGTCGCCGGCCGCGGTTCCGCTCCCGCTGGGGGCGTTCCGGCTGGATCCCGCGCTCGTCGCCCGCGTGGCGCGGCGAGCCGGTCGCACGCACGCCGCGGCCGCCGAGGACCTCCCGCCCTTCCCCGGGTGGTGACCGTGGACTCGACGCCGTGCCCGCAGATCGAGCGTCTCGGCGGGCAGGGCGCGGTTGCCCGCCTTACAGCGAGTCCACCACCCGCGACGCCAGCCCCGCGTAGGCGGCGGGCGTGAGCGCGAGAAGGCGCTCCTTCGCGGCATCCCCGATGTCGAGGCCGCGCACGAACTCGGCCAGCTCGGGGGCTCCGACGCGGCGACCGCGCGTGAGGTCCTTCAGCAGGGCGTAGGGGTCGGTGATCTCGGAGCGACCCGCGGCGATCTCGGCGCGCACCACCGTCTGGATCGCCTCGGCGAGCACCTCCCAGTTCACGTCGAGGTCGGCCAGGAGCACGTCCTCGGCGAGCGAGATCTCGGTGAGGCCGCGCTGCAGGTTGTCGAGTGCGAGGAGCGAGTGGCCGAAGGCGACGCCGATGTTGCGCTGCGTCGTGGAGTCGGTGAGGTCGCGCTGCAGGCGGCTCGTGACGAGCGTGGATGCCAGGGTCGAGAACAGTCCGCCGGCGATCTCGAGGTTCGCCTCGGCGTTCTCGAAGCGGATCGGGTTGATCTTGTGCGGCATCGTCGACGAGCCGGTGGCTCCGGCGACGGGGATCTGCGTGAAGTAGCCGAGCGAGATGTAGGTCCAGATATCCGTCGCCAGGTTGTGCAGGATGCCGCCCGCGTGGCGTGCACGGTCGTACAGCTCGACCTGCCAGTCGTGGGACTCGATCTGCGTCGTGACCGGGTTGAAGCCCAGGCCGAGCGACTCGATGAACGAGCGGGTCAGCTCCGGCCAGTCGACATCGGGCTCGGCGGCGACGTGCGCCGACCAGGTGCCGGTGGCGCCGGAGAACTTCGCGAGGTACTCCCCGGCATCCAGCTGACGGATGACGCGCTCCAGGCGCCACGCGAAGACGCCGATCTCCTTGCCCATCGTGGTGGGCGTGGCCGGCTGGCCGTGGGTGCGAGAGAGCATCGCGGCGTCGCGGTGCTGCACCGCGAGCTCGGCGAGGGCGGCGGTGACCGCGCGGAGCTTCGGCAGCCAGACGCGCTCGACCGCGCGCTGGACGGTCAGGGCGTACGCGGTGGAGTTGATGTCCTCGCTCGTGCAGGCGAAGTGCGTCAGCTCGGCGAGGGCGGTGAGGCCCAGGGTGTCGAGACGGTCGCGCACGAGGTACTCGACGGCCTTGACGTCGTGCCGGGTGACCGCCTCTTTCTCCTTCAGCCACGCGATCTCGTCGGCGCCGAACTCCTCGTAGAGCGCGCGGAGCTTCGCGCGGTCCTCGTCGGACACCGGCGAGGTGCCGAAGAGCGAGCGGTCGGTCAGGGCGAGGAGCCACTCGACCTCGACCTCGACGCGGGCGCGGTTCAGGCCCGCCTCCGACAGGTAGTCGCCGATCTCGGACACGGTGGCGAAGTACCGACCGTCGAGCGGGCTGAGGGGCTGCGGAGGCAGAGAGGACACGGGTCTCCCGGGGATCGCGCGAAAAGGTCAGCCCGCGGAGCGGATGGCGGGCTCGAGCTGCCGGAACAGGGCGCGGCTGGCGCGTTCGATCATACCGAGGACCTCGTCGAACATCGGGGGCCCGGCGTAGTAGGGGTCGGGGACGTCGAGGGTCTCGGCATCCGGGACGAACGACTGCAGCAGCGCGATCTTGTCGGCCGCGTCGTCGTCGCGGGCCCAACCACGCAGGACGCGCTCGTGACTCCGGTCGAGCGCGACCACGAGGTCGTTGCGCTCGAAATCGGCGTACTGGAACTGGCGGGCTCGATGCGCGGACCCGTCGTAGCCGAGGCGTTCGAGGGCTTCGAGCGTACGGTGGTCCGCGCGTTCGCCGACGTGCCAGTCGCCGGTGCCGGCGGACGACGACGCGACGCGCGAAGCGAGCCCCGATGCCTCGGCGAGATGGCGGAAGACCACATCGGCCATGGGGGAGCGGCAGATGTTGCCGCTGCACACGAACACGACGCGGAAGGGCGCGTCGGCACTCGCGGTCATCCCTCCATCATGGCGGTCAAGCGCGTTCACCGCATCAGTGGCGTGAACGCTCGTCCCGACGAGGGCGCAGGATGCCGCCGAGAACGGCGTTGATGATGCCGATCAGCAGCGCCGCCACGACCGTGAGCCAGAACTCTCCCGTGCGCAGGCCCCAGTCCCAGTTCGAGGTGATGACCGCGGTCAGCCACAGCAGGAACCCGTTGATGACGAGGGAGATCAGCCCGAGCGTGAGGATGTACAGCGGGATCGCGACGATCTTCACGACCGTCCCGACGATCGTGTTGACCAGGGCGAAGATGAGGCCCACCAACAGCAGGGTGAGCGCGACCTGCAGCCACTCTCCGGGGGCGAAGGGGATCAGCTGCACCTGCAGGGCGGGCAGCAGCGTGACGATCCAGATGGCGAAGGCGTTGACGGCGACGCGGATGACGAAGCGCATATCTCCACCCTGGCATGCGCGGGGGCGCGCGGGCAGGGCTTGCGCACGGGGTGCGAGAGGGACTGACGCGCGACGGGCCCCACGGTTAGGCTCGCGGGGTGAGTGAAGAGCCGGTCCTCCCCCGCATCCGCCCCGAGATCGCCGCGCTGCCGGCATACCGCCAGGGGCGGCAGGCCAGCGCCGACGCGTTCAAGCTGTCGAGCAACGAGAACCCCTTCGATCCGCTCCCGGGCGTGCTCGAGGCGATCCAGGCGGCATCCGGCATCAATCGGTATCCGGATGCCACGGCCGCCCGCCTCCGCGAGCGTCTCGCCGCACGGCACGGCGTCTCTCCCGACGACGTGCACGTCGGCGCCGGCAGCGTCTCGCTGCTCGCGCAGCTTCTCCTGGCCACGTCGGGCCCGGGCGACGAGGTCGTCTACGCCTGGCGCTCGTTCGAGGCGTACCCCTCGCTGGTCGCCGTCGCGGGCGCCACCAGCGTGCAGGTGCCCTTGACCGCGGACTTCCGTCACGACCTCCCCGCGATGGCCGCGGCGATCACCGAGCGCACGCGCCTGGTGATCGTGTGCAGCCCGAACAACCCCACGGGCCCCACGGTCACGCACGACGACTTCGCCGCGTTCGTCGACGCGGTGCCCGCCGACGTCCTGATCGTGCTCGACGAGGCCTACGCCGAGTTCGTCACCGACCCGACCTCGGTCGAGGGAGACCGCGTGCGCGCGATCATCGCCCGTCCGAACATCGTCGTCCTCCGCACCTTCAGCAAGGCGTACGGCCTCGCGGGCCTTCGCGTCGGTTACGCGATCGGGCACACGCGTGTTCTGGATGCCGCGCGCAGTACCGCGATCCCGCTCTCGGTCACGGCGGCCGCCGAGGAGGCGGCGCTCGCGAGCCTCTCGGTCGAGTCGGAGCTGCTCGAGCGCGTCCGCGTGATCGCCGAGCGCCGTGACCGTCTCGTCGCGCGCCTCCGCGACGCCGGATGGCCGGTCCCCGACGCCCAGGGCAACTTCGTCTGGCTGCCCGCGGGGGAGCGCGCCCTCGAGGTGGCGGCGGCCTTCGAGGACGCCGGGCTCGTCGTGCGTCCGTTCGCCGGAGACGGCGTGCGCATCTCGATCGGTGAGGAAGAGTCGCTCGATCGCATCGTGGACGCGGCGGCCTCGGTCGCTCCGCGCTGACACGCCGCCCACTTTGTGGATGATGGATGCCGAATCGCGGCATCCGTTGTACACCTCATGCGGTCGCCGGCATAGGGCGAGCATTAGCGTGGGAACATGACCCCGCTCGACGATCCCGCTCTCGTGCGCGTTCTGGCAGCCGACGGCACGCTGGCCCCCACGCCCGCCGCCGAGCGCTACCTGCCGCTCATCGACGCCCTCTCCGACGCCGAGCTCGAGACCTTCTACCGCGACATGGTCTCGATCCGCGCCTTCGACGTGCAGGCCACCAACCTGCAGCGCCAGGGGCAGCTGGCCCTCTGGCCGCCGTCCTTCGGGCAGGAGGCCGCCCAGGTCGGATCCGCCCGCGCCGCCCGCGCGCAGGACCACATCTTCCCCTCGTACCGCGAGCACGTCGTCACCCGCATCCGCGGTGTGGACCCGCTCGACATCATCCGGCTGATGCGGGGCCTCACCCACGGCGGGTGGGACCCGACCGACCCGAAGAACGGCAACACGCACATCTACACGCTCGTGCTCGGCGCGCAGACGCTGCACGCCACGGGCCTCGCGATGGGACTGGTCTTCGACGGCAAGAGCGGAACGGGCGACCCCGAGCGCGACGAGGCCGTCATCGTCTACTACGGCGACGGCGCGTCCAGCCAGGGTGACGTGCACGAGGCCATGGTCTTCGCCGCGAGCTTCCAGGCCCCCGAGGTCTTCTTCCTGCAGAACAACCAGTGGGCGATCTCGGTCCCCGTCGCGACGCAGTCGCGCTCGCCGCTGTACAAGCGCGGCGAGGGATACGGCATCCCGAGCCTGCAGGTCGACGGCAACGACGTGCTCGCCAGCTACGCCGTGTCGAAGCTCGCCCTCGACGAGGCGCGCGCAGGCTTCGGACCCCGCGCGATCGAGGCGATGACCTACCGCATGGGCGCGCACACCACGAGTGACGACCCGACGAAGTACCGCACGTCCGACGAAGAGAAGGCGTGGGCCGGGCGCGACCCGATCGCCCGCATGCGCGCGTACCTCGAGGGACGCGGCGCCTCGCAGCAGTTCTTCGACGACGCGGATGCCGAGGGTGCCGCCCTCGCCGACGACGTGCGCGTGCGCACCAACGAGCTCGGCTCGATCCCGCGGGCGCACATGTTCGAGAGCGTCTACTCCGAGGCTCACGCGCTGATCGCCGAGGAGCAGCGCTGGCTCGACGACTACGAGGCGTCGATGGAAGGGGGCGCGCGGTGACCGAGAACCTTCCGATCAGCCGGGCGCTGAACGCGGGCCTCCGACGCGCCCTCGAGACCAACGACCGCGTCCTGCTCATGGGCGAGGACATCGGCCCGCTCGGCGGCGTCTTCCGCGTGACCGAGGGCCTGCAGAAGGACTTCGGGCCGCGCCGCGTCATCGACTCCCCGCTCGCGGAGTCGGGCATCGTCGGCACCGCGATCGGTCTCGCGATGGGCGGCTTCCGTCCGGTGCTCGAGATCCAGTTCGACGGCTTCGTCTTCCCCGCGTTCGACCAGATCACCTCGCAGCTGGCCAAGATCACGAACCGTCACGAGGGCGCGGTGCGCATGCCCGTCGTCATCCGGATCCCCTACGGCGGCCACATCGGCGCGGTCGAGCACCACCAGGAGAGCCCCGAGGCGTACTTCACGCACACCGCGGGTCTGCGGGTGGTCAGCCCCTCGAACGCGAACGACGCGTACTGGATGATCCAGCAGGCGATCGATTCGCCCGACCCCGTCGTGTTCCTCGAGCCGAAGGCCAAGTACTGGCAGAAGGGCGAGGTCGACCTCGAGGCCCCGGCCCTGCCGTTGCACGCGAGCCGGATCGTGCGCCGCGGAACCGACGTCACCCTCGTCGGCCACGGCGCGATGGTCACGACCCTGCTGCAGGCCGCCGCGCTCGCCGAGAGCGAGGGCACGAGCTGCGAGGTCATCGACCTGCGTTCGCTCTCGCCCGTCGACTACGGCCCGCTGCTCGACTCGGTGCGCCGCACCGGGCGCATGGTCTACGCGCAGGAGGCGCCGGGCTTCACCTCCCTCGGCTCCGAGATCGCCGCGACCGTCATGGAGAAGGCGTTCTTCGCGCTCGAGGCGCCCGTGCTGCGCGTGTCGGGCTTCGACGTGCCCTTCCCGCCCGCGAAGCTCGAGGGCACGTACCTGCCCGACGCCGACCGCATCCTCGAGGCCGTCGACCGGTCTCTCGCGTACTGACCCGCACTTCCTCTCCCCGCCATGAACCGCGAGACTGCATCTCGCTGACGAAACCGTGACAGCCTGACGCTGTTTCGTCACTCAGACGCCGTCTCGCGAGCAAAGGACACCACCGTGACCGAGCAGACCTTCGTCCTCCCCGACGTCGGGGAAGGCCTCACCGAAGCCGAGATCGTGCAGTGGCGCGTCGCCCCCGGTGACACCGTCGCCGTCAACGACGTGATCGTCGAGATCGAGACGGCCAAGTCGCTCGTCGAGCTGCCGTCGCCGTACTCCGGCACAGTCGGCGAGCTGCTGGCATCCGAGGGTTCCACCGTCGAGGTCGGGGCACCGATCATCACGATCGGAGCAGCGGATGCCGGCACCCCGGCGCCCGCGGAACCCGTGAGCGTTCCGGAACCCAGCGATCCCGGCGGGGCCGTGCTCGTCGGCTACGGCACGGGCGGTGCGGTGTCGTCGCGGCGTCGAAAGCCCGCCGAACGTCCGGTCAAGGCATCCGTCGGTGTCGTCGCGAAGCCGCCGATCCGCAAGCTCGCGCGCGACCTCGGCGTCGACCTCTCGGTCGTGACCCCCAGCGGCCCCGCGGGCGAGGTCACCCGCGACGACGTCGTGAAGCACGCCGAGCAGGCGAGCGTCTTCCGCAACATCGAGACGCCCGCGTGGGGCGCGGTGCGCGAGGAGACGATCCCCGTCGCCGCTCCGCCTGCCCCGGCGCCGGTCGCCGACGCGCGCGAGGAGTCGATCCCCGTCCGCGGCGTCCGCAAGGCCACCGCGAACGCGATGACCTCGAGCGCCTACTCGGCCCCGCACGTGTCGGTCTGGGTCGATGTCGACGCCTCGCGCACGATGGAGCTCGTCAAGCGCCTGAAGGCCTCGCCCGACTTCGCCGACGTGAAGATCTCGCCGCTGCTGATCATGGCGCGTGCCGTGATCTGGGCGCTGCGCCGCACGCCGATGATCAACGCCGCCTGGGTCGACACCGAAGACGGCGCACAGATCTCGGTGCGTCACTACGTCAACCTCGGCATCGCCGCCGCGACCCCGCGCGGCCTGCTCGTGCCGAACATCAAGGACGCGCAGGCGATGAACACGCGCGAGCTCGCCAAGGCGCTCGAGAGCCTCACGCTCACCGCGCGCGAGGGCAAGACGAGCCCCGCCGACCAGACCGGCGGCACGTTCACGATCACGAACATCGGCGTCTTCGGAGTGGATGCCGGAACTCCGATCATCAACCCCGGTGAGGCCGGCATCATCGCCCTCGGCGCGATCCGCCAGAAGCCGTGGGTCGTCGACGGCGAGGTGCGCCCCCGCTGGGTGACCACGGTGTCGGGCTCGTTCGATCACCGGGTGGTCGACGGCGACGGGATCTCGCGGTTCATCGCGGACGTGGCATCCGTTCTGGAGGAGCCGGCGCTGCTGCTGGACTGAGGGACGGAAGGCTCTCGCGAACACCGGCTGACCGCAGCCACCGTCGGGGCCACACGAAGTGCATCGTGCTGAGGCAGAACACGCTCCATCCTGAGACGAGGAACTGCCAGCCGTCCACGCCCGGCGAACCTGCTTCCGCGCCCGCCCGGGCGAGAACCACGCCGACGATCAGGACGATGAAGCCTCCCACGGCGCCGATCAACGTGTACTCGCCGTGCGACAGCCACCACCGGCGAACCGGCGGGACGAGCCGGATCGGCAACCCGATCACCAGGACGATCAGAGCCGACGGAATGGCGACGATGATCGGCAGGATGACCATACCGATGAGCGTGAGCACCCCGTCGTACTCCGTCCACATCCCCCAGAGCGACACTGCCGCCCCGGCGCCGACGACCGCGCCTCCGCCGAAGATGTTGATCAACGCCAGAGCGCCGGTGCTCTGGCCCCAGGGCGGCGGCGTCCAGGTTCCGACGCGAGGTTCTGTGGGGCGACCGGCTTCCATATCGCGATCCTGACAGCCCCGAGGCGGCGGCGTTCGCCGATACTTCGACGGCGCCTCATTCGTCTCGTCGCGCCATCCCTCCGGGGTGCTGTCCACCGTGAACGCGGCGCGGCGGCGGACGGCGCCGATATAGTGAAGCGCATTCACTAGGCATCGCCCCTCCATCGCCCGTCCGGGAAAGAGAGCCCCCATGTCCGACTTCACCGACATCGCCATCGTCACGGGTGCGGGAAGCGCTGACGGCATCGGCGCGGCGACCGCGCTCCTGCTCGGTCAGGCGGGCATGCGCGTGGTCGTCACCTCGACCACCGATCGCATCCAGGAGCGGGTCGCAGACCTCCGCGCGGCGGGCATCGACGCTCGGGGCGTGGCCGCCGACCTCACGGACGAGCGGGGGGTGGATGCCGTACTCCGAACGGCGCGAGAAGCGTTCGGCGAGCCGACGGTCCTCGTCAACAACGCCGGCATGACCTCGGTCTCGCACGCGGATTCGCCCGCCGCCATCGACGACATCACCGTCGATCAGTGGCTGACCTCGCTGGACCGCAACCTCACCACCGCCCTGCGCATGACGCGCGCCGTCGTCCCCGCGATGCGCGCGGCCGGGTACGGGCGCGTCGTGAACATGGCATCCATCTCCGGACCCGTCATGGCGTACACCGGTGACGTGGCGTACCACGCGGCGAAAGCGGGCATGCTCGGGCTCACGCGGGGCGCGGCGGTCGACGTCGCGGCATCCGGGATCACCGTCAACGCGGTCGCACCCGGGTGGATCGCGACGCCGTCGTCGAGCGAGCACGAGCTCGCGATGGGGCGCGCGACACCCCTCGGACGCTCCGGGACGCCGCTCGAAGTCGCGGCTGCGGTGGCCTTCCTCGCGAGCCGCGGAGCGTCGTACATCACGGGTCAGCTGCTCGTCGTCGACGGGGCGAACTCGATCAACGAAGAGCGCGGGGCGTAAGGATCACTCGGGGAGCGACACGCGCTCTCCCGCCGGGTTCTCGCGCGTCGGGATGAACAGCGCCAGGACGAGGGCGACGGCCGCTGCGCCGATCCCGAGCAGGAACGAGACGTGGAACGCCTGCGCCGTCGGCACGCGGGTCTCGCCGTCTCCCGTGGAGAGGGTCGCGAGCACGACGCCGACGATCGCGGCCGCCGTGCTCGTACCGAGGGACCGTGCGAGGGCGTTCAGGCCGTTCGAGGCGCCTGTCTCGCTGGGCGGGACGGCGCGCATGATGAGCATCGGCATGGCGGCGTAGCCGAAGCCGATGCCGAAGCCGATGAGGATGTTGGCGACGACGAAGTGCCAGACCTCGGTCGAGAAGAACAGGCTGAAGCCGTACGCGAGGATCAGCGAGATCGAGCCGGCCACGAGGAGGACGCGGGGCCCGATCGTGCGAGCGAGGGTGCCCGAGATGGGCGAGAGCACCATCATGACCAGGCCCGAGGGCATCACGACGAGGCTCGCGGCGAGCAGGGACAGGCCGAGTCCCACGCCCGTCGCGAGGGGGAGCTCGAGCATCTGCGGGTAGGCCACGTTCGAGGTGAAGAGGGCGAAGCCCATCGCGATCGAGGCGAGATTGGTGAGCAGGACGGGGCGGCGGGCGGCGACCCGGAGGTCGAGGAGGGGGTTCTCGACGCGCAGTTCGTACCAGCCCCAGACCAACAGCATCAGGATGCCGCCACCGGCGAGGCCGAGAGTGAGCGGCGACGTCCAGCCCCAGGTGTTGCCGCGCGAGACGGCCAGGAGGACACCGATCAGACCGATCGCGAGCCCCACGGCCCCGAGATAGTCGAAGCGTCCGGCCGTGCGCAGCACGCTCACCGGGACGACCCACAGGACGAGCGCGAAGACGAGGGCGCCGAGTCCGCCGGCGATCCAGAACAGCCAGTGCCAGTCGGTGTTCTCGGCGACCAGGGCGCTGATGGGCAAGCCCAGCGCGCCCCCGACGCCGAGCGTCGCGCTCATCAGCGCGATGGCGCTGTCGACGCGGTTCTCGTGCAGCACGTCGCGCATGATCGAGATGCCGAGCGGCACCACGCCGACCACGGCGCCCTGTAGCGCGCGGCCGACGATCAAGCCGACGATCCCGCCGGACAGGGCGGCGATCACGGAGCCGGCGATCATCACCGCGAGGAGCACCAGCACCATGCGGCGCTTGCCGTACATGTCTCCCAACCGGCCCGCGATCGGCGTGAAGACGGCCGCGGCGAGAAGCGTGGAGGTCACGACCCAGGCGGTGTCGTCGCGTGAGGCGTTCAGCAGCGTCGGGAGCTGCGACTGAATGGGCACCACGAGGGTGAACATGAACGACGAACACAGGCCCGCGAGGGCGAGGACGGCGACGACCGCGCCCTGGGATGGCATCCGGGTGAGCTTCCTGCGTGCGTTCTCGTCCCGTGACATCGTTATCCAGGCTATCCGGCTCGGGAACGGGGAAGGCTGCGCCGGCGGCTGACGAGGTCATCGCCCGCGGTGAGAACGGGTCAGTCGGCGCCTGCCGCCTGCGTCGCCGACGTCGACGAGATCCGAGCGCTGGACCGCCGCGCGCGCAGCACGGGATCCGTCTGCCGGAGGACGGGCCGGGTGCGACCCGAGATCCTCTCGAGCACCAGCGAGGCCGCGAGGAAGCCCATCTCCTCACCGAACTGGTCGATGGTGGTGAGCCCGATCAGCGGATGCGACGCGATGGGGACGTCGTCGTAACCGACGACGGAGAACTCCTCGGGTCCGAGGCCCCGCTCGGCACTCGCGCGCAGGGCGCCGAGCGCGAGCTCATCGTGTCCCGCGAACAGGGCCGTCGGCGGGTCGGGAAGGGACAGGAGCGAGATCGTCTCCGCGTAGGCCGCCTCTTCCGTCAGGGGGATGGCGCGAGTGTCGGTGGGCAGACCGCGCTCGGTCATGAGCTCGTCGTAGATTCGGGTGCGGGCGAGATGGGGGTCGGCCGGCGGGTCCGAGAGCGCTCTCTGATCGACGGTGAAATGAGCGATCCGGCGGTGTCCCAGTTCGAACAGGTGGGCCATGACCAAGCGGCTGCCCTCTTCGTCGTCACCCGTGACGACGTCGTAGTGCTCCGGATCGTCATGCTGGCCGATCTGCACCAGCGGGACACGCAGACCGAGTTGCTCCAGCCATGTCTGACTCACCGCGGGGGCGACGGCGATGATGGCATCCACCTGGCGGTCGACCAGGCTCTCGAGGGCCGCCTTCCCATTGGCTGCGTGCGTCATGGGCGCCAGGATCGTCTGGTATCCCGTCCCCTCCAGATGATCGAAGACGCCGACGAGAATCCTAGCGAAGAACGAGTTGTCGACGCGTGGGAGCTGCACGCCCACCGTGCGGCTCGATCCCCGCATGGCGCGCGCCGCGACGCGCGGGCGATAGCCGAGGTCGGCGATCGCGGCGCTGACGCGCTCGCGCATCGAGTCGCTCACCCCGTAGGCGTCCCGGATGACCTTCGATACGGCGGCGCGCGACACGCCCGCGGCTCGCGCGACGTCTTCGATGGTGGCCCGGGTCGGGGCGATCCCCCCGGGTGGTGTCGCATCGGGTGAGGGGGCGGGAAGGTCGGCAGTGGTCAAAGCGTCTCCGTCGTCGATGACTGGGCGTGTCCAGTGTAGACCGGTTGACATTTTCACAGAAGTGCGTCTAACTTGAGCGCGGCGGGTGACTTCGACCCGAATGTAGATCAATCTACACAGCCCGCCGTCCTGACCCTTACAGAGAGGTAAGCCATGTTGTCCCGCAGCAGCGCGCTTCGTACGAGCGCCGCCCTCACCGCATCCGCCCTGGTCGCGGTATCCCTCGCCGCCTGCTCCTCCGCCGGAAACGGCGACGATGGGGCGAACGCCGAAGTGACCGTCTCCGTCTACAACGAGGCCGCCGTGGTCAAGACCGTGACGGCCCTCGCCGAAGCCTTCCAGAAGGAGAACCCGGGCATCACGGTCACGGTGGACCCGCGTCCCACGGGAACCGAAGGCGACAACCTCGTCAAAACGCAGCTGTCGACAGGGGAGATGGACAGCGTTCTGCTGTACAACAGCGGCTCCCTCTTCCAGGCGCTCAACCCCGACCAGACCCTGACGGATCTCTCCGGCGAGTCATGGGCCGCCGACGTCTCGGACGGCTTCAAGCCCGTCGTCTCCACGGATGCCGGGTTCTACGGCGCTCCGCTCGGCACGTCGTACGCGGGGGCCGTGGTCTACAACAAGAAGGTCTTCGCCGACCTGGGTATCGAGGTTCCCAAGGACTGGGCCTCGTTCAAGGCCGCCGCCGCGAAGATCAAGGCCGCCGGCATCACTCCGGTCGAGCAGACCTACGGCGACTCGTGGACCTCTCAGCTGTTCGTGCTCGGCGACTTCGGGAACATCCTGGCGCAGGACCCCCAGTGGGCGCAGGAGTACACCGCGAACAAGGCGAAGTACGCCGACCAGCCGGCGCTCACCAGCTTCCAGCACCTGCAGGACGCGTTCGATGCCGGGATGTTCAACCAGGACTTCGCCTCGGCGACGGCGGCAGACGGAATCGCTGCGTTGGGCAGCGGTAAGGCGGCCATGTACCCGATGCTGACTCAGGTCGTCCTCGGCCAGCTCGCGCAGGACGCGCCCGACCAGATCGCGGACCTCGGAGTCTTCCCGTTCCCCGCGGACGCCGCCGCGGACACCACGCTCACCGTCTGGCAGCCGTCCGCCCTGTACCTCCCCAAGACGACCCAGGGCGCGCAGCTCGATGCCGCGAAGAAGTTCATCGCGTTCGCGAACTCCTCCGCGGGCTGCGACATCCAGAACGCCAACGGCAACGCCGCCGGCCCGTACGTCATCGACACCTGCAAGGTTCCGACGGACGCCGCTCCGCTCGTCTCCGACATCGCGTCGTACGTCGACGGGGGCACGTCCGCCTCCGCGCTCGAGTTCCTCTCGCCGATCAAGGGACCGAACCTCGAGAACATCTCCGTCGAGGTCGGATCGGGCATCCGATCGGCCGCCGACGGTGCCGCCGCGTACGACGAGGACGTGAAGAAGCAGGCGCAGCAGCTGGGCATCGAGGGATGGTGACGCGCCCCGCGCGCACAATCCACTCGTGATCGACCGGGGAGCCGGCTCTCCCCCTGAACCCTCGCAGCCGGCTCCCCACCCACCTAGGAGAAACCCATGGCAAGCACGATGGCTCAGGTCCTTCCCGACCTCGACCGCCGCCGCGGCCGCCGCCGCAAGCGGAGAACCGGCACCGATCCCTTCGCCCGACGGACCTATCCGCTCTGGTTCCACCTGCCGGCATCCCTGCTCTACGTCGTGCTGTTCGCGGTGCCGACGTTCGCGTCGTTGTACTTCAGCCTCACGCGGTGGACTCTGTTCGACGTCACGTTCATCGGTTTCGACAACTTCGTCCAGTTCTTCCAGGACCCTCAGCTCTCGCAGTCGCTCGTGCACACGCTCATCTACGCGGTCGTCACCAGCGGCGCGAAGGTGGTGCTCGGGTTCGCCCTGGCCCTGTTGCTGACCAGCAACCTCATCGGCCGCGGATATCTCCGGGCCGTCACCTTCTTCCCCGTCCTGGTCTCCACCATCGGCGTGGGACTGACCTTCAAGGTCCTCCTCGATCCCTTCGACGGCGTGGTCAACCACACGCTCGCGGCCTTCGGCATCGCGGGTCCCGGGTGGCTGACCGATCCGAACCTCGCTCTGCTGTCGGTCGCCCTGGTCGACGTCTGGAAGGGCCTCGGCATCGCGACGCTCATCTACATCGCCGGCATCGTGGCGATTCCGCAGGAGTACTTCGAGGCGGCCCGCGTCGACGGGGCGGGTGCGTGGACCGTGTTCCGCAGCATCATCTTCCCGCTGTCGTGGCCCGCCACAGGAACCGTCATCATCCTCTCCCTCATCGGCGGCCTGCGCTCCTTCGATCTCATCTGGGCGATGACGAAGGGCGGCCCCGGCTTCAGCTCCGACGTGGTGGCATCCGTCATCTACAAGCAATATCAGGCGGGCTTCTATGGACTCTCGACCGCGGGCAACGTCGTCCTCTTCGTCATCGTGGCGGCGATCATGATCCCTCTCGCCTCCTACATAGGCCGTCGGGGGGTGGAGTCATGAGGCGGACACAGCTGCGTCGATGGATCGTCGGCGCCGTGGCGATCGCCGTCTCGGTGCTGGTCTTCCTCGTGCCGTTCGCCTTCATCCTCATCACGGCGTCGAAGACCACGCAGGGAGCCTCGCTCCTCGGGTTCACCCTTCCGGAGAAGTGGGTGCTCTGGGACAACATCGTCACCGTCCTGTCGGACCGCAACGGCCTCCTCGTGCGCGCTTTCGTCAACAGCATCGTCCTGACGGTGGCGAGCGTGACGATCATGGTCGTGCTGTCCGCCATGGTCGGGTACATCCTGTCGCGTCGTCAGTCGCGATGGAACGGCGTCATCACCTTCTTCGTGCTCGCCGGACTGATCGTCCCGCCCGCGGTCGTCCCCACCATCTGGGTGCTCCAGCGCCTGGGCCTGTTCAAGACGCTGCCCGGACTCGTCCTCATCGAGGCGACCTTCGGTCTGTCCTTCTGCATCCTGCTGTTCCGCGCCTTCGTGTCCACGATCCCGCGGGAATTGGATGAGGCCGCGGTGATCGACGGGGCGGGTCCCATCCGTCTCTTCTTCCGCGTCGTGCTGCCCTTGCTGAAGCCGGTGATCGTCACGTCGATCGTCGTGCAGTCGGTCGCCGTCTTCAACGATTTCGCCAACCCGCTCTACTTCCTCCCCGGCGATCAGAACGCGACCGTCCAGCTCACCCTCTACAACTACGCCGGCGGCATGGCGGCGAACCAGTACAACCTTCTCTTCGCCGACATCCTCCTCATCACGATTCCTCCCCTCATCATGTACATCTTCTTCAACCGCCAGATCGTCGCCGGAATGACCAGTGGGGCGGTGAAGGGATGACGTCCTCGATCTTCTCGGTCGCTGCGCTGATCGCACCGGACGTCCCGCTCGCGTCAGCGCCCGTCCTCCACCACCGTGTCGCCGTGGGCGCCGCGAGTCCGATCGTGTCGGCGACCTTGCGATACTCCGCCCTCGGCATCGTGGAGGCCCGCATCGACGGAGCGCCCGTCTCGCCGGACGTCCTGACCCCGGGGTGGTCGAGTTACGAGTGGCGCATCCGCGTCGCCGAGACCGACGTCACCGAGCTCGTGCGCGACCGGGCGGATATCGAGCTCGAGATGGAGCTCGGCAACGGCTGGTACCGCGGCAACCTCACCTGGATGGGGGCGTCTGCGGTCTACGGCGACGAGATCGCCGGCATCGCCGAGCTGGAGGTGCGCTACGAGAACGGCGACGTCCGTCTCTTCGGATCGGATGCCACGTGGGCGGCTCGCGGGAGTGCCACGACCAGCGACGACCTGTACCGCGGTCAGACCATCGACGCGCGCCTGCGGGACGCGCCGCAGGAGTCGGTGGCCGTTCGCGTCCTGAACGACGACCTCACCCGCTTCGAGCCCTACATCGGCCCGCCGGTCCGTCGACAGGGAGAGATCGCTCCGAAAGCGTGGTGGGTCTCTCCGGCCGGCTCTCTCGTCGTCGACTTCGGGCAGAACCTGGTGGGCTGGGTTCGCTGCGAGGTCACGGGGCGGAGCGGGGGCGAGATCGTCCTGCGTCACGCGGAGGTCCTCGAGGACGGCGAGCTCGCGCTCCGGCCTCTGCGGTCGGCCACGGCGACGGACCGCTTCGTGTTGTCCGGGGGACCGGACGTCTTCGAACCCACGTTCACCTTCCACGGGTTCCGGTACGTGCAGGTCGACGGGTGGCCCGGAGGGGTCGAGGCTTTCGATCCCACTGCCCTGTCGGCCGTGGTGGTGAGCTCGGAGCTTCAGCCGATCGGCGCGTTCCGCAGCTCGAACGAATCCCTCGATGCACTCCACCGGAATGTCGTGTGGAGTACTCGGGGCAACTTCCTCGACATCCCTTCCGACTGCCCTCAACGCGATGAGCGACTGGGGTGGACAGGCGATATCGCCGTGTTCGCGCCGACCGCGGCGTTCCTCTTCGACGTCGGTGCTTTCCTTCGCGATTGGCTCCGGGACCTGCGGGCGGAACAGCGGCACCAGGACGGCCTGGTGCCCTACGTCGTGCCCGATGTCCTCAAGCACGCCGGGATGCCGGCGGAGTTCACGCCCATGGATTCGACCGCGATCTGGAGCGATGCGGCGGTGTGGGTTCCCTGGGCCGTGTGGCAGGCGAACGGCGACCTCGGTGTGCTCGAGGAATCGTTCGATTCGATGCTCGCCCACGTGCGCAGGGTCGAATCCCTCCTCTCCGCCTCGGGTCTGTGGGACACGGGTTTCCAGTTCGGAGATTGGCTCGACCCCGACGCGCCGCCGGAGTCGCCGGAGAAGGCGAAGGCCGACAGAGGTCTCGTCGCCACGGCCAGCTTCTACCGGACGGTCGATCTGACGGCGCGGAGCGCGGCGCTGCTCGAGCGCGAAGCCGATCACGACACGCTCGCGGCGCTCGCAGACCGCCTCCGGGTGGCCTACCGCACCGCCTATGTCGACGCGCCGTCGCAGCGCCTGCGCAACGACTGCACGACCGCCTACGCGCTGAGCATCGTCTTCGACCTCCTCGACGGGGACGAGCGACAGTGGGCGGGGGCGCGTCTGGCGGAACTCGTCGCGGACAGCGACTACCGGATCTCCACGGGTTTCGCGGGGACGCCCTTCATCTTGGACGCGCTCAGCTCGACGGGTCAGGTGCCGACGGCCGGCCGACTGCTCCTCCAGCGCGAGTGCCCCTCGTGGCTCTACCCCGTGCGCATGGGGGCGACGACCATCTGGGAACGGTGGGATTCGATGCTTCCCGACGGGACGGTCAATCCGGGGGAGATGACCTCCTTCAACCACTACGCCCTGGGCGCGGTCGCCGACTGGATGCATCGCGTCCTGGGGGGACTCGCTGCCGCGGCGCCGGGCTACCGGCAGATCCTCGTCGCCCCTCGTCCCGTCGACGGAGTGGACTGGGTCGAGACCGACGTCGTCACACCCCTCGGGCCGGCGGCGGTGACGTGGAACCGCGAAGCGGACGGCATCCGGCTCGAAGTCCTCGTCCCGCAGGGAGCGGAGGCTCAGGTGGATCTGTTCGATCTCGACCTCAGGGTCGGGGCGGGTACGCACGTGTTCCACGCGACCTATCCCGCAGTGGCGTCCACGCCTCGCCGGTAGTCGGACGAGTCGCCGTCACGTCACCACGTCACGGCACACCATGCACATCGATAAAGGAGTCGAAATGACACTGTCGTCGTCCACCGCGCCCACCCGGGTACGGCCATCCCTCCGGCGCGCGATCGTCGCTCTCGGAGCGCTCCTCCTCTTGCTCGCGGGGCTCATCGCAGCACCGCCCGCGAATGCCCTGAGCGGCGAGACACGGTTGCACGACCCGTCCTTGATCACGGTCGGCTCGTGCACCTACGCCTTCTCGACCGGCTTCGAGAACGACCCGAACAATACCGCCGGAGCGGTCATGGTCTATCGCACCTGCGACACACCCGCGACGACGAACTGGGTCAAGGTCGGCAACACGTGGGCGAGCACGCCCGCCTGGATCACGCAGAAACTCGGCAAGACCCCGCCGAACATCTGGGCACCCGACATCAACTTCTTCAACGGGAAGTACTACCTCTACTACGGGGCTTCCGTCTGGGGCACCTCCTCCGCGGTGATGGGCCTGCTCACCGCGACCGACCCGGCCGGACCGTGGACCGATGAGGGCATGGTGACGGACGTCAACTACCCGATCGACCCTGATGTCGTGCGGGGCGGGGACAACCGTCTGTACGTGTCGTGGGGCTCGTGGACCGGCGGTGCCGTCTACATGCATGTCGTGGACGAGACCACGGGCAAGCTCTCGACGAGCGACAACAATCTCTGGAAGATCGCGACGGGCGTCGAGGGCGTGTCCATCCACCGCGACGGCGACTACTTCTACCTGTATGGATCCAAGGGGCTGTGCTGTTCGGGGACGAGCAGCACGTACTACACCACGGTGGCGCGATCCACTTCGGTGACCGGCCCGTACACCGACATGAGCGGGAAGAGCATGGTCGACGGCGGAGGCACGGTCGTCCTGAAGGGCACCTATCCGCGCGTCGCGGCGGGCGGTGGCGACGTCTTCACGAACGGTTCCTCCGCGTTCTTCGGCTACCACTACTACGACGCGGCCAACAGCGGTCGGGAGAGCTTGGACATCCGCCCCCTCTCCTACGCCAACGGCTGGCCCGTCCTCGGCGCCCCTCTCGGAAAGACCGAGCTGGCGCTTCAGGTCGCCCACAGCTCGCAGTGCCTGGACGTATGGGGCCTGAGCACGAGTGAGGCCGCGCCGGTCAACCAGGGTTCCTGCAACGGGGGCGCGAACCAGCGGTGGATGCTGCAGGCCGCGGGCTCGTCGTACAAGATCATCAACGTCAACAGCGGCAAATGCCTCGCTCCGAAGGATGCGAGTACCTCCGCGGGAGCGGTCATGGTGCAGGCGACCTGCGCCGACGTCGCCGTGCAGAAGTGGAACATCGCCTCGGCCACCGGTGGATACAACGCGATCTCCAACGCCGCGAGCGGACTCTGCCTCGAGGTCTACGGCAACAACACCGGCAATGGCACGGCCGCGAACCTGTGGTGGTGCAACGGCGGCGACAATCAGCGCTGGCTCGAGGGCTGAGCGGACGGTGGCAGGGGCCCGTCCCGCCCCTGCCACCCGCACACGGAGACGGCAGGACACGCCCGCGCGATGCCCTGCTGTGGAAGCCGTGGCAGGCCGCCCGTGACGGCGGTCGGCCTGCCACTCCCCGACGGCGATGCCGCCGCCGGATTCTCGACGAAGAGGAGAGGAAAGAAGTGTCCACCAGAAGGAATGCGACCGTGGGAGCCGTGATCACGGCCCTCATGCTGGCGGGAGCGTCCGCACCGCCCGCGGTGGCGGCGAGCACCGTGACGTTCAGCGCCACGTACGGAACCGATGCGGGCCTGCAGCTCGACGACGCCCGACTGCTCAACGGCTCCCAGGGCGGCTACGCCGTGACGAAGAACCTCCACCTCCTGCCCGAGACGCTCGGCCAGGTCAACTCCACCGGGGTGCGCTCCGTCCGCATCGACCACATCTTCGACGACGACTTCTACGGGCTCGTCTCCCGCGACTCCGCCGGTGCGCTGACCTTCGACTTCACGAAGCTCGACTCGGTGGTGCTTCCGCTCTTCGATCAGGGCATGGTCCCGTGGTTCACCCTCAGCTACATGCCCGGGGCGTTGGCGAAGGACAAGTTCACCGCTCCCTCGAGTCTCACCGACTGGTCCACGGTCGTCTCGACGACCGTGAAGCACTACGCCGACCTGGGGCATGCCGGACTCAACTGGGAGGTCTGGAACGAGCCCGATTTCGACTTCTGGAAGTCCGGGGCCTCAGCCTTCAACGACCTCTACGCCGCATCAGCCAGCGCGGTGAAGAGCGCCGACTCGACCGCCCAGATCGGTGGCCCCGCGGTCTACAACATCCAGGCGCCCATCATGGGCTCGTTCCTCGACTACATCGCCGCCAACCCGACGGTCGCCTTCGACTTCGTCAGTTGGCACGACTACGGCGACAACGACTTCTCGAAGTCCGCGACCGTGGCCGGCATGCTGTCGTCGCGCAAGATCCCGGCGAAGAAGCAGTACGTCACCGAGTGGCACACCACGGCGGCGTTCGGCTCGACCCCCGGCGGTGATGCCGACACGAACGTGCTCGCCTCCTACGCGGCCCGCCGGCTGACCTCCGCTCTGCTGCAGCCCACGCTCAACGGTGTGTTCTTCTTCAGCCCGGTGGAGGGATGGAACCCGACGGCGGACTTCTCCACCGACCTGGGGCTGCTGACGGTCGAGGGGCACCGAAAGGCGGTCGGCAACGTCTTCGAGATGTTCGATATCATGCCGTCGACCGTGCTCACGTCGACGACATCGGGTGCGCCCACGGATCGGTCGGTCGGTGCGATCGCCACAGCGGACACCGGGAGCAAGACGACAGCCTTCCTCGCCTGGAACGACGGCACCGACGCCTCCACCGTCTCGCTGTCGGCGAGCTCTCTGCCGTTCGCCTCGTCGAACTTCTCGGTCACGCGTTACGACGTGAACGCCACGGCGGGCAACTATTACGCGGATTGGTCCGCCGGTACCCGCAACCGCACGACCGGTCCCAACGAGCTGCTGCGACCGTCGAGCGTGAACGTCTCCGCACCGGCATCCACGTGGTCCTCGCAGGTCAGCATGCCCGCGAAGTCCGTGTCGCTGTTCGTCCTCAGCCCCGCGACACAGGCCGCGGGCGCCGTCTCGCTGAGCACGCCGACCTCGTCGACGAACGTGGCGCGCGCGAGCACCGTGACGAGTTCGAGCAGCTACACCGGCGGCGGCTGGGGCGGAGCGAAGCTCGTCGACGGCCGCCGCCACACGTACAACGCGTCCGACACGGGAGGCATCTCGCAGGGATTCACCTCGGACGCCACCTCGACGGCCCAGGCGACCCAGTGGGTGCAGCTCGACCTCGGCAGTACGAAGACGTTCGACACCGCGACCCTGTGGCCTCGGGACGATCAGGATGCCGACGGCTCGAGCTTCCCGGTCGACTTCACGCTCGCGGGGTCGAACGACGGATCGACCTGGACGTCGCTCGTGAGCAGGACCGGCTACAAGGCGGGCCAGAAGGTCACGGGGCCCCAGGTGTTCTCGACAGGGAAGGCGGCGTACCGCTATGTCCGTCTCACGGCGACGAAGCAGGGCCTACCGGTCACCGAGGGGACGTCCCAGGTCTCCCGCCTGCAGCTCGCGGAGCTGGAGCTCACCAACACCGGTCTCTCCAACCCCGGCTTCGAGACCGGCGACCTGAGCTCCTGGTCGGTCGAGGGCGCGGCATCCGTCGTCTCGACCGTCGCCTACGACGGGCGCAACGCGGCGACCTTCACGGGTGCGGGCAAGGGCGTGTATCAGGTGGTGTCGGGACTGACCCCGAACACGACGTACACGTTCACCGGATTCGCCAAGTCGGCGGCCGGCGAGCCCGTCTACATCGGTGCGAAGAACTTCGGGGGCACCGAGGTCTCGACGCCCGTGACCACCGGCCACTGGAAGCAGACGTCGGTCACCTTCACCACCGGATCGTCGGCGACGTCGGCGCTGCTGTACTTCTACAAGAACAGCGGCACGGCTCAGGCCTGGGTCGACGGGGCGGTTCTCGTCGCGCAGTGACGCGGGGAAGCTCCTCTGCTCTTTTCGGGCGGAGGAGCTTCCCCGTTGCGGCGCGCGGAGGTCGAATCTGCGCTCGGCAGGTTCTGAACCAACCACTTTCTCAGGTGCTGCTTGGTCGGCATCGATGCTCGCGCACGGATGCCGCGCGAGCGAGCGGTGCGACCGCAGCTTTACGGCATGATGAGCGGATGGGCGCACCTGATCTGTCGGCTGAGCTGATGTCGACGTTCCGAGAGTGCGGTGCTGAGAAACACACGACCCTCTTGCTCGGGGCCGGTGCGTCGACGACCTCGGGGCTTCCCGGGTGGGACGAGTTGGTCACGCGGCTCCTGGTCGCGAGCAGAGCGGTGCAAGATGATCGCGCCGCCGCCCTTCTCCTCGATCGGCAGGACCCCCTCATCGTTGTCGAGGCTGCCAAGGCGGGATTCGACGCCGGCCAGTGGGAGAGCAAGGTGCGTGCGGCGCTCTTCTCGGGAGTGACATCCCTTTCCTCGTCCGCATTGCATCTTGCTGTCGCGGCCCATGCGCTAGAAGGCGAAGCGGACGACACGAGTCTGGCGACGTTAAACTTCGACACCCTTCTAGAGGATGCGTTGCGTGAGGTCGCCGTGAGTGACGTCACATCGGTTACCGACTCGAGCGAGCGGACGGCAGGATACGCCGTGCATCATCTGCACGGCGTGGTAGACCCGACCGGCTCGTCTGACGTCATTCTGACCCTCACGGACTTCCTCGAGGTGCTCGCCGCTGACGATGCTTGGCAGAAGCGCTATATCCGAGATGCTCTCGCGCAGGGCGCGCTTATCATCGCCGGCACCTCATACCGAGATCCCGATGTTCGCCAATGGCTTCACGCTGCAGGTAAGGACGCGCCGGAAGGCCACGCGGCCGTCGTACTCCTGGCTCGCCAAGGCTTCGCCGTGTCCAGATCCGACTTCGTGGCGCTGGAAGAAGCCTTGGAGAGGCAGTGGCGTGCCGTCGGTCTGACGCCAGTGCTCCTCAACGACCACGCCGACGCTGCTCAGGTGATTCGGGAACTTCGATACGTCAACCTGCCTGACTACCTCGCCCCGCAGCAACGTGCTGAGCGGCTGTGGCGTCTTCACCACGAACGTTTCGAAGAACTGCAGCTTCAGTATGTCGACGCGCTCAGGGAAGACTCGCGACGGATGAAGTCTGCCCTTGATGTGGATGAACTCAACGTCACTTTGTGGATCGCTGATGGCGCCGGCACGCTCGTCCGTTGGGCGTCGGGGGACCGCCTTCACCTAGACCGCGATGGTCTCCGCGCCGTCGAGATTGGATTCGACAGTCCCTGGATCGCAGGCCAGGCCCTGGGCGCGGATTCTGTACTCATACAAGACCTCGATGTCGCTCTCATCCGGCGATGGAAATCCGTGCTGGCTACTCCGATCGTTGTGGGTTTCCCGGGGCATCCGCCCATGACGGTGGCCGCTCTGACAATAGGTTTACCCGACGAAGCGGCACGGTTCGAGTCGTCGACTGTCATGTGGCAGGACGCATTCTCAGATCTCGCTAACGAGTGGGGCGCGCGGATCGGGTCTGTCCTGACGAACGATGACAGCGGTAGCATCGGTGGAAGGGAAAGCGAGATTTCGTGACGAACAACAGCAGTTCCTTCCAGCGCATCGGTAACGGCGTGTACCGCGTGGGCGGGATGAAGCGGGATGCCATCACCGGTCGTTTCGTCACGGGATCCGGTGCGGCAACCCGGCGATCCATCGTGACGGAGCGCGACATCTCTGCAAGGCGTCAAAGTCCCCCGTCTCACTAATCTGCCGCGTTGAGACGCGAGCACACGGCGCAACACCGCCGGATCACATGTAACCGTTACGCCGTGTGACGACCGGTTACGGGCCGTAACGGTCCGGTTTGAGCCTCGCGCGGGCGCATGTTGACGTGGTGTCATGACTTCGCACCGCACCCCGCGCCTGGCCACGATCCTCGGCGCCTCCACCGCAGCCCTCCTCCTCGCCCTCACCGGGTGCGCCGGGGGAGCGGCATCCTCCGACGACTCGTCGCGGATCGTCCTGGGCGCCGACGACGGCAACGAGGCGCACTGGACGGTGCTGAAGCAGAAGCTCGCCGCCGAGGGCATCGACCTCGAGGTGCGCACGATCAACGACGGCGTGCAGCTCAACCAGGGCGTGCAGGACGGCGAGCTCGACGTGAACCTCTTCCAGCACCTCATCTACCTCTCGCAGTTCAACGTCGAGAACAACGGCTCGCTGGTGCCGGTCGGCGCCACCGCCGTCTACCCGCTCGCGCTGTACTCGGAGCAGTACACAGACGTGAAAGACCTGCCCGAGGGCGCGAAGGTCGCGATCCCGAACAACCCGACCAACCTCGCCCGTGGCCTGCTCAACCTGCAGACGGCCGGCCTGCTCACGCTGAAGGACGGCGGCACCGCGCTGTCCACCCCGGCCGACATCGTCACGAGCAAGGTCGAGCTCCTGCCGGTCGACACCAACCAGACGGTAACCGCGCTCAAGGACGGCAGCGCGCAGGCCGCGATCGTCAACAACACCCAGGCGCAGAAGGGCGGGCTCGGCGACGAGCTCATCATCTTCAAGGAAGACCTGAACAACCCGCAGCTCGCGCCCTACATCAACGCCTTCGTCACGCGCGACGACAAGAAGGACGACCCGCGCTGGGAGAAGCTCGTCGCCGCGTACCACTCGCCCGAGGTCGAGGCGGCGGTCACCGAGCTGAACCAGGGCAACCTCCAGTTCAAGACCGAGTGGACGGGTGCGCAGCTGCAGGACGAGCTCACCAGCCTCGAAGACGCCCTCAAGGCCCAGAACGGATGACCGCGGTCATCGAGCTGCGGGGCGTCACCAAGAGCTTCCGCACCGATCGTCGCACCTCCACCACCGCCGTCGACGACGTGTCGCTGACGGTGGAGGAGGGCTCGATCGTCGGCGTGATCGGCTACTCGGGGGCGGGGAAGTCCACCCTCGTCCGCCTGCTCAACGGGCTCGAGCAGCCCACCTCGGGCAGCGTCGAGGTGCTGGGCGTGAACGTGGGGGATGCCGGGGAGGCGGGGCTGCGCGACCTGCGGCGCCGTGTCGGCATGATCTTCCAGCAGTTCAACCTCTTCACCTCGCGCACGGTGGCGGCGAACGTCGCCTATCCCCTCAAGGTCGCCGGCTGGAAGAGGGCCGACCGCGACAAGCGGGTCGCCGAGCTGCTCGACTTCGTCGGCATCGGCGACAAGGCGAAGCAGTACCCGCGGCGTCTGTCGGGCGGCCAGAAGCAGCGCGTCGGCATCGCCCGCGCGATCGCGACCGATCCGCGCATCCTTCTGGCCGACGAGGCCACGAGCGCCCTCGACCCGCAGACCACGGCCGAGGTGCTCGACCTGCTGCGCGAGATCAACCGGCGCCTGGGGATCACCATCGTCGTCATCACGCACCAGATCTCGATCGTGCACGAGCTGTGCGATCAGGTGATCGTGATGGACGGCGGCCGCGTGGTCGACAGTGGTGACACCTATCGTGTGTTCGCGCACCCCCGCGCCGACCTGACCAAGCGCTTCGTCGCCGCGGTGACTCAGGGCGTGCCGAGCGGTGAGGCGCTGTCCGCGCTCGCCGCGGGAGGCGGAGCGCTCGTCAGCGTCGAGATCAACGAGTTCTCGAGCGAGGACGTCTCGGCGGTCTTCCACCGTCACGGCGCGCGCCACTCCGTCGTCTACGGCGGGGTCACCGACGTGCTCGGAAGGCAGCTCGGCACCCTCACCTACCGCGTGCACGCCGACGATCTGGCTCCGATCGTCGCAGAACTGCGCGAGCACACGGATGTCGTGCTCCCGGCGGGGGAGGGGCGCGCATGAACAAGTGGGACACCCTCACCCCGGTGCTGCTGCAGTCGATCGGCGAGACGGTCTACATGGTCGCGGTCTCGCTGCTCATCGCGGGCGTCGCGGGACTCGCCATCGGCGCGCTGCTGTACGCCACGCGGCCGGGCAACCTCTTCGAGAACCGCGTCGTGTTCTTCGTCGCGAACCTCGTGATCAACGTCATCCGTCCGATCCCGTTCATCATCTTCCTCACCGCCGTGGCTCCGGTCACGCGCGCGGTGACGGGCACGACCCTGGGGACGGATGCCGCCATCGTCCCGATCACGATCATGGCCACGGTCGTGATCGCCCGCGTGGTGGAGCAGAACCTCGTCGCGGTCGATCCGGGAACCGTGGAGGCGGCCCGCGCCGTCGGCGCGCGGCGCATCGGCGTGCTGTTCGGGGTCGTCATCCCCGAGGCCCTCGCCCCGCTGATCCTGGGCTACACCTTCATGTTCATTGCGGTCGTCGACATGTCGGCCATGGCGGGGTACATCGGCGGCGGCGGCCTGGGCAACTTCGCGATCATCTACGGCTACCAGCAGTTCAACCAGCAGGCGACATGGGTGACCGTGGCGATCATCGTCGTCCTCGTGCAGGCCGGCCAGCTGCTCGGCAACACCCTGGCCCAGCGCATCCTGCGGCGCTGACCTGCGGGGTTGGGTGGGGACGAGGTCGGGCGGGCGCGTGACGCACCGTCGCGTGCCCGCCCCACCCGCCTACCCTCGGAAGATGAGCCTGCCCCGCACCCTCGCCCGCTGGCTGCTCGGTGCGGCACTCGTGTTCGCCGGCACCGCGCACCTCACGTTCGCGCGCGACGAGTTCGTCGCCCAGGTCCCGTCCTGGCTGCCGCTCCCGGTCGACGTCACGGTCGTGGCATCCGGAATCGTCGAGATCGCGCTCGGACTCTCCCTCGTGATCCTCCGGCGTCGACGCGTCGCCGTCGGCTGGATCGTGGCGGCCTTCTTCGTCGCGATCTTCCCGGGCAACATCGAGCAGTTCGTCCGCGGCACCGACGCCTTCGGCCTCGACACCGACCTGGCCCGTGGCATCCGACTGCTCTTCCAGCCCCTTCTGGTGGTCTGGGCTCTGTGGTCGACCGGGGCGTGGCGGGCCTGGCGGGAACGCAGGACCCGCGACCGCTGAGCCGCCCGGGTCCGCCCCCCTGCGCGTCAGCCCCCCGCGGGGCCTCGGCCGGCAGCACCTCGGCCCGCAGCACCTCGGCCCGCAGCGCCTCGGCCTGCACCTCGGCCCGTACGTCGAGACCGCGGTGAGCGTCGGCGTCGCCGATCGCGGTGGGCGGGACGACGTGTATGCGGTTCTCGACGATGCAGCAGGACAGGCCCTTGTCGAGCATCACCGCCGTGATCGCGCCGACGCGATTCCTGAAAAGCGGCTATGGGCTGGCTGCTGAGTTTGAGAACGATTATCATCGGCGATACCGTTGCCTCATGACCCGTCGCTTCCTCGCCCCCGTCGTTCTCGGAGCCGCCTCCGTTCTCGCCCTCGCCGGTTGCGCCGGCACGTCGACCTCGAGCGGCTCGACCGCCGACTCCGGCGGCAAGGTCACGGTCGTGGCATCCACCGACGTCTACGGCTCGATCGCTCAGGCGGTCGGCGGCGACTTCGTCGACGTCACCTCGATCATCACCTCGCCGACGCAGGACCCGCACGAGTACGAGGCGAGCGCTCAGGATCAGCTCACGCTGAAGAACGCCGGCCTCGTGATCGAGAACGGCGCGGGATACGACTCCTTCATGGAGGGCCTCATCCAGGCGAGCGGCACCACGGCGCCCGTGCTCACGGCCGTCGAGTACAACCACGACTACCCGGGTGCCGACTCGCA
>Ga0256408_1000473_pt1 | contig 31019 bp, 30 predicted proteins | sample PhyAR1_FD_185998 | JGI IMG/M metagenome (GOLD analysis project Ga0256408, IMG submission 185998) | Leaf surface microbial communities from alfalfa plants in UC Gill Tract Community Farm, Albany, California, United States - DLSL A.R1 | ecosystem: Host-associated > Plants > Phyllosphere >...
CTATTATCTTTGGGGGTCTTGGCTTACTATTAGCCGTTTTATGGTTAACAGTTGGATTTTTCAAAACTCTTTTAATATTGATCATGACCGCTATTGGTGTGGGTATTGGTTTTTATTTAAAAGAAACAAGATTATTAGATGAATATTTCAAATCATAGGAGGAATTTAATATGGAAAACAAAGATTTCAAAAACGTGAACACTACTACAGGTACAAATCCAGTTGCTGACACTGCAGCAAAAGGTGAATTGACTTATGAAGACAAAGTCATTCAAAAAATCATTGGTTACGCATTGAAAGATGTTGACGGTTTGTTGACTCTTGATGGTGGATTTTTCTCAAACATTGCTGAAAAATTAGTCAATACAGACAACGTGACTGCTGGAATCAATGCAGAAGTTGGTAAAAAACAAGTGGCTGTTGATTTAGATGTAGTTGTTGAATATGGCAAAGATATCGAAAACATTTATGATCAAATCAAAGAATTGATCAGTACAGAAGTGAATGAAATGACTCATCTTGATGTGATCGAAGTCAATGTAAATGTTGTTGACATCAAAACACAAGCAGAATACGAAAAAGATCAAGAAACAGTTCAAGATAAAGTAACTGATGCAGCAAAATCAACTGGTCAATTTGCTTCAAAACAAACTGACAAAGCAAAATCAGCTGTTGGCAAAGGTGCGCAAAAAGTAAAAGAAAACAATGAACCACGCGTACAATAAACTTAATTTTTTAGAATTTTAGGAGGAAACAATTATGGGATTTATTTGGTCATTAATCGTTGGTGGTATTATCGGAGCAATTGCAGGAGCAATCACAAATAAAGGTTCTTCAATGGGCATCATTGCGAATGTAATCGCAGGTCTAGTTGGATCAGCTATTGGTCAAGCACTTTTAGGTACTTGGGGTCCAGTGATCGGTGGAATGGCAATCGTACCATCACTTATCGGAGCAATCATTTTAGTATTGATCGTTTCATTCTTTGCACGTAAACTTTAAGCAAAGGGCGCTTACTCAGATTGAATGATTTGAGATTAAGTAATAGATCGACTAAACATTCTAACCGACCACAAAGAGTAGTTTTTGTACTTACTCTTTGTGGTCGGTTTATTTGTACATATTTTCGAACATCCATTGTTTGTGTGTTTCAATCGATTGATTAATTTGAATCGCTGTGTTGCCCATAAAAATAATATGTAAACTATATTTTTTTGATATTAAAAAAATAACAAAATGTTTTATCCATAGCAATCTTTGAGGTTTAACTGTTAGACAACTGTTATTTCTTGTCTTAACGTTAAATGTTGCTATAGATAAAGCATTTTTTCTTTGTTATCCTTTTATTGAAATATTATATGAATAGTTTTCATAAGTATCATTTTATAACATTGATTTCAATTTTTACCAAAAAACAACCATAAAAACAAGGAGTTGAGAATATTTTCAAGATATTTACATATAATATATGTAATCTAAATATTCGAACGTTAAGATGAAGATATAGAAAGAAAACAGCTGTCATAAAAATATATGGAAGAGTGGAGGGTCACTTATGATTGAGGTGATCGGATTACAAAAAACTTTTGATAATGGCTTTGAAGCATTGAAGCAAGTGGATTTTACGATAGAAAAAGGGGAACTTGTTTGTCTTTTAGGTCCTAGTGGTTGTGGTAAATCGACAATGTTGAACCTCATCGCAGGACTGTTACAACCGACAGATGGTGATATTCGTTTTAAGGGGGAGTCAGTCATAAAAACGGAGCCCAAAGATCGAAATATCGGATTCGTATTTCAAAATTACGCATTGTATCCACATATGACTGTTTTAGAGAACATCATGTTTCCATTATTAGTTGGGGATAATAAAAAGAAAAAAGGTGATGCTAAAGCGATTGCTGAAAAATATATGGAATTAACCAATATCAAAGAGTTACAGAATAAGAAACCTGGAACTTTATCTGGTGGGCAACAACAACGAGTAGCTATCACGAGAGCGTTAGTACAAGAACCAGAAGTCCTATTATTGGATGAACCTTTAAGTAATCTGGATGCTCGATTACGCTTGAAGATCCGTGAAGAGATTCGCAGGTTAGTGAAAGAAGTGGGGATCACAACGATTTTTGTCACCCATGACCAAGAAGAAGCTTTATCGATCAGTGACAAAATCATCTTGTTAGAAGATGGCAAGATACAGCAAGAAGATGATCCTCAAAATCTCTATTTAGAGCCAGAAAATTTATTCGTTGCAAAGTTCATCGGTAATCCAATCATTAATTTTTTACCAATTGAAGTTGTCGATGATGGGATCAAACATGCGTCATTTGATTTACCACTCACTCATTTTATCGAAAAACGTTTCAAAAAATCGATCACAAATGGGAAATATTACTTAGGCATGCGTCCTGAAGATATTTTACCAAGCGATAGTGGTCCTTTAAAAGGGAAGATTCAAAGTGTTGAGTTGATTGGTCGTGAACGAATTTTACACTTTGAACTCGCAGGAGAGCGAGTAAAGTCAATCGTAGGGGTGGAAAATGAGATCACTGAAGGAACTACGGTTACGTTTGACTTAGCTTATCACAAAGTGTTCCTATTTAGCTTTGATGGAGAGAGGATCTATTGATGGGAAAGAAAAATTATAATTCTGAAAATCAATTAAAAGCTTGGTATTTTTTACTTCCAGCATTACTTGCAATTTTTGTATTCAATATTTATCCGCTTTTTCGGGCTTTTTTTATGAGCTTTCAAAAAGGGACATTGATCAATCCTCGATTTGCAGGAGTTGAGAATTATCAACGTTTGCTTAGTGATCCAGTATTTTTCCGCGCGTTGAAAAATACTGCGTTCTACAGTTTTACCGTCGTACCAATTGCTTTGATTCTTTCACTGGCGATTGCGTGGGTGATTTTTGAAAAAGTAAAGTACAAGTCATTTTTTGAAGCGATTTTTTTTATGCCTTATATCACGAGTACAATTGCGATCGGTATTGTTTTTCGCTATTTTTTCAACGGATCATACGGGCTCATCAATTACTTACTTGAATTTTTTGGGCTCCCACGAGTGAATTGGTTAGATAGTGTATCAATGAGTATGCCGACTTTGATCCTCTTTGGCATTTGGACGAGTTTAGCTTTCAATATTATCATATTATTAGCGGGATTCCGTAACATCGAGAAAGAGCATTACAAAATCGCGAAGATGTTTGGCGCAAATGAATGGGAGATTTTTGTGAAGATCACTTTGCCACAATTACTTCCTACACTCACGTTCCTCTTAACAGTCAATTTGATTGGTGCGTTTAAAATCTATACGCAAGTTTACGCACTATTTGGTGGTCAAGCTGGGATTGCTAAAAGTGCGATGACCGCAGTATTTTACATTTATGATAAGTTCCATGTTGCAGGTAGACCAGGTCTAGCTATGGCAGCAACACTTGTTTTATTCTTGCTTATTCTAAGTATTACTTTTTTCCAACAGTTGATTTTGAAGAAGGTGGGGAGAAAAGGATGAAAAAAATCGTTACATTGCTCTCACTCTTATTTTTGACACTCCTAGGAATCATTACGGTGTTTCCATTTATCTATATGATACTTGGTGGATTGATGACATATCGGGAAGCGACAAGTATTCCACCAACTGTTATACCTGATTCCTTTCAATGGGTGAATTATTTGACAGTATTCGAAAAAGCGCCATTTATCCAATACTTCATCAACACTTTATTTGTATCGTTAGTGACCACATTGGCAACCGTTCTCACTTCACTGTTTGCAGCATTTGCCTTAGCAACTTTGGAATTTCGTTACAAGAAAGTAGTGATGGTAGGATTGATTTCTTTGTTGATGATTCCATACGAGTCGATCATATTTACGAATTATAATACAATCGCACGTTTAGGCTTATTGAACTCTTATACAGCTTTGATCTTGCCGTTTTTGACGAGTATTTTTTATATTTATTATTTGACTAATTACTTGAAAAGTATTTCGCGTTCCTTTTATCAAGCAGCTAAGATCGATGGAGCTTCTGATATGGAATATATCAAAAAGATCCTTATTCCGATGTCCAAGCCAGCACTGGTCACAGTAGGGATTTTGACTTTCATTTCGAGTTGGAACTCCTTTCTATGGCCGTTATTGGTCACAAATGACAAAAAATTTCGATTATTGAACAATGGCTTATCTGCATTTACGAGCGAAAGTGGCAGTGACGTTCACTTACAATTAGCAGCAGCTACTTTAACCATATTACCAATCGTGCTTATTTACTTTATTTTTAGAAAAGAAATCATCCGAGGAGTGGCAAAAAATGGGATCAAAGGCTAATCAAAAAACCAGCATTACCTTTCACAGTGGGCTCTTGACGATTGGTGGGACAGTCATTGAAGTTGCTTACGGCGACGATAGAATCTTTTTTGACTTTGGAACAGAATATCACCCTGAAATCAACTTACCAAATGAAGAGCTATCGACTTTACTAGATGTGGGATTTATTCCAGCAATTGATATTTATGATCCGCGATTGACCACACGCAAGAGGGATTCTAAGTTTGTAAATACCGCCGTATTTTTATCGCATGTTCACTTGGATCACACAACAATGATCAATTATCTTGATCCAGAAATCCCATTGTATACATTAGAACCAACCAAAGTTTTATTGGAAAGCTTAAATCGTAACGGAACATTCTTGCTGTCTTCACCTTATATAGAAGGAAATACACGAACGATCAAAACGATTGCGCCTTGTCAGGATCTTCACATCGGCGAATTGATGATTCGTTTGTTTCCTGTAGATCATGATGCGTATGGTGCGGCAGCCTTTCTTATCGAGACACCAACTGCTTTGATTGCTTATTCTGGTGACCTTCGACTTCATGGATTTGATCGACATTTGACAGAGAACTTCTGTGAAGTGGCACAGAAGGTCGATGTATTGATGCTTGAAGGAGTCAGCATTAGTTTCCCGGAAAAAGAGAAGAAAAATGAGGCATCACCAGACAGTGAACGAGCGTTGACGGAGCAACTAGTGAAGATGATCCAAGAAAACGAGAATCGTCAATTGACTTTCAATTTTTATCCAGCCAATATCAAACGCTGGGAAGCTTTGATTGATGCTTCCCCACGACGAGTAGTTGTCGAAGCAGAAATGGCTTTACTCTTACAAAAAGTCGCAAAACGAGAAGTCCCTTATTACTACGCTGAGAAGAAAGAGCGGATCGGTACATTAGACCCCCGACTTGAGTATTCTTACGAAACTTTATTAGCAGATTCGACGGATTATTTCTGGCAATTTGTTGGTGAGGTTGATTCATTACAAAAAGGAGGTCTGTATATACACAGTGATGCCCAACCATTAGGCGAGTTTGATCCCCAGTACGCGATTTTTAGAGGAGCATTTGAAAAGCAACAAGTGGAGTTTAAGCAGTTATCATTATCAGGTCATGCAAAACCAGCGGATCTAGCTGAAATCATCGATCGGATAAAACCAGCTATGTTGGTTCCCATCCATACTTTAAAACCTGAGAGTATGCACAATCCATATGGAAGCAGAGTATTAGTAAAAAGAGGCGAAACCATTCAACTATAATCGGAGGAAAATGAAAAATGAAATGGACAACTATTAGTAAGTTTTTGGTAGCATCAGCAGCTGTAATGACTTTAGGCGCTTGCGGGAACACTGGCTCGAATGCCTCTTCATCTAGTGAAGAAATCGTCACTGAGCTAACAGAAGAGACGACGATCACTTTTTGGCACGCAATGAATGGTGCGCAAGAAACAGCGTTACAAAAAATGACCGATGATTTTGTCAAAGCAAACCCAACTATCAAAGTCGAATTACAAAATCAAGCCCAATATTCTGATCTACAAGCAAAGATCAATGCTACTCTTCCATCAGCAGGAGATCTTCCAACAATCACTCAGGCATATCCTGGTTGGTTATATAACGCGGCTCAAGATGAGATGCTCGTCGATCTACAACCTTTGATCGATAATGACACGATTGGATGGCAAGACCAAGAAGAGATTCGCACCTCTTTGATGGATGGCGCCAAGATCGATGATGTCCAGTATGGTATTCCTTTTAATAAATCGACTGAAATGCTCTTTTATAATAAAGATATGTTAGAAAAATATGATGTCCCTGTGCCCACGACATTAGATGAACTAAAAGAAGCATCAAAAACGATTTATGAAGCAACGAATGGCGAAGTGGTAGGAGCCGGATTCGATTCTTTGAACAACTATTATACGATCGGTATGGAAAACAAAGGAGTCGAATTTGACAAAGAGACAGATTTGACTAGTGACGAATCCAAAGAATTGATCAACTACTACGCGGAGGGTGTCAAAGATGGGTACTTCCGGATCGCAGGATCGGACAACTATTTATCTGGTCCGTTTGCCAATCAAAAGGTAGCGATGTTTATTGGTTCGATTGCAGGGGAAGGCTATGTAAAGAAAGATACGGAAGGTGTATTTACGTATGATGTTGCTCCACGTCCTGAAAAAATCAATTTACAACAAGGAACGGATCTTTATATGTTCAGTAGTGCCACACCAGAAGAACGGACAGCAGCATTTTTATATATGAAATTCTTATCAGAGCCAGAAAACCAGTTGTATTGGGCAACCATGACTGGCTATATGCCAACGATCGAATCAGTATTAGAAAGTGATGACTACAAAAATTCATCTGAAACAAAAGTACCACGACAGTTAGAGGGTGCAACTAAAGAATTGTTCTCGATTCCAGTTGTGGAGAATAGTGACAATGCGTTCAATGAAATGCGTACGATCATGGAAAATATATTAGCTAATACGAATCAAGATACAGATCAATTGATCTCAGATTCAGTACCCCAGTTAGAAGACGCTTGGAATCAATAAAAACGACTGAGAGGATGAGATAATGGAAGTGACAATCCTTGCAACAAGTGACATGCACGGTTACATTCTGCCGACGAATTATGCCAGTGACTTAGAACAACCATTTGGCGTGGCGAAAGTAGCCGGAAAACTGAAGGAATTAAGACAGGCAGTAAGCGGTCCGGTATTCATGATTGAGAACGGTGACTTTATCCAAGGGTCGCCACTTAGTTATTTTGTTGCAAAACAATCGGAGTATTCTGTCTCGACGTTAACGAAGCTTCTAAACGGCATGAACTATGATGTTGGTGTGTTAGGCAATCATGAATTCAATTATGGCTGGTCCTATTTGAATGAAGCAATCCAATCCTATGATTTCCCAATAGTCGTGGCCAATATGTTGAGGAAGAATCAACAGGAATCAGTTTTACCTCCGTATCAGATCATTGAGAAACAAGGGATCAAAGTGGCTGTTTTGGGACTCGTGACTCAGTATATCCCCAACTGGGAAAACCCTGAAACAATCAAGGATCTTCATTTTATGTCGGCTGTTGAAACCGCCAAAAAATACGTGCCTTTATTACGTGAGTTAGCAGACTTAGTCGTCGTCGCATACCATGGCGGTTTTGAAAAAGATTTAACAACAAACGAGCCGACTGAAGCATTGACCGGTGAAAATGAAGCCAGTCGGTTGTTACAAGAAGTGCCTGGGATCGATGCGTTAGTCACAGGGCATCAACATCGTGAGCTTGCTGAAATCGTCAATGGGGTACCTGTGATCCAGCCAGGGTATCGTGGGGCTTTTGTAGGAGCAATCCAACTAACTGTCAAAAAACAAGACAACAAGTTTGTCGTCTTGGATCACTCGTGTAAACTTTATCCAACGAAAGAAGGTTCTCCAGATCCTACAATCCTTAAACAAATTGAACCGGTTTCTAAAGCATTAGATATGTGGCTAGACCAACCAGTGGGAGAAGTGCTGGGCAATCTACGGATTGTTGATCCTATGGCAGCAAGAGTCAATGAGCATCCGTATATTGAACTGATCAATCGAATACAGATGGATGCAACTGGAGCAGAGATTTCAGGTACAGCATTATTCAATAATGAAGTGACGGGATTCCCACAATCTGTCAGCATGCGTCATATTCTTACGAATTATATTTACCCGAATACTCTGGCTGTTGTACGTGTGACTGGACAAGAACTGAAAGCAGCGCTCGAACAAACAGCTGGTTACTTAATGGCAACCGATGAAGGAATTACGTTTGACCCAAAGTATATCCAGCCCAAGCCTCAATATTATAACTATGATATGTATGAAGGTATAAATTACACGATTGATTTAAATCAACCAATAGGTCATCGTGTGACACGCTTTGAAAAAGCAGGAGAGCCAATTCCCTTAGATAAACCACTAGAAGTGGTGATCAATCAATATCGGGCAGTTGGTGGTGGGAATTATAAGATGTTTTCAGCGGAGAAGATCGTAAAAGAATATCCAATCGATATGACCGAATTGATTGCCGACTATCTCAAACGAAAAAAAGTGATTGATGCAAAGGTGAATCATAATTTCAACGTGATCGGCAAATAAAAATATTAGTATGAAAATCTCCCTCGAATGTGTGCACATCGCATTTGAGGGAGATTTTTCAGTGCTTATATTTATTTTATGATTGAGTCAGTTGTGCCAATATCTTAGTATATCCAAGTTCTCTAGCATAATCTTCCGCAGTTTTTCCTTGATTGTCACGTAATGTTTTGTTTGCGCCATGATTCAACAGTTCTTTAACGATTTGTTGATAGATTTCAGACCCATCTCGTAAAGCAACTGCTTCAATCAACGCGGTATAACCATAATTATTTTGATGGTCGATGTCCACACGTGCGTCGGTTAATAGAAGTTTCACATTATCTAAATGGCCTTTTTCAGCTGCTGGAATCAAGGAATTACCGCCAAAACGATTGACAATTGCTTGATTTGGTTCACGATGTTCCAACATATAAGATAGAATCTCTGTTTTTCCTTGTGCGCCAGCGTAAAGGTAAGGGCTGTCTTGGATCGTATCCTGGATGTCGATCGACGCACCATGATCGATCAGAAGTTTGGCGATTTCAACAAAATCATGATGGGTGGCAATCAGTAAAGGTGTCTCACCTTTGTCATTTTGTTCATCGATTGAATACTCTGTTTTTAGAATATCCTCAACTTTCTTTCGATCGTTGTCTTCAACTGCGGCTAATAAACTGCCAGATGGGTAACTCATAAGCGATTCCTCCGTTTCTTCAATTAAATGATCGGTTTGTTCAGTGGTTGTTTGCTCGATAGTAGAAGTGGTCCTTTTCGTTTGATCAGGAACGGTCATCGGCTGTGGCTCTTCACAACCCGTTAATGAAAACAATAAAACTGCAAAGGGTAAGATCAGCCAAGTGCTCATACATACACCCCCCTTTGTATAATCATATGATGAAGCAATTGATACCGCAAATGAATGAACTTACACCAGCAAAAGAGGAAGGGGATAGATGTTATTATAGCTAGAGTTATAGTTTTTTTCACAAATAAGAAATAACGAAAATTGAATCATTCAAACTTTGCTAATTTATAATAAAAAAATTAATAATAGAAACAAGTAATATTTTTTTGGAATATCTATTACTAAAATACGTCCATAAAATCTTGTTTATACAACATTTTGTACGGTTTTTAACAATTTTTTTGTAATTTATTATTACCTTGCTTGCGGTAATAACCGGTTAGATTTAATCATATTTGTCTGTTATTCTTAATTTAAGATAACAAAAGCAAATACATAATAGAATTTTTTTGAAAAATCTGGAGTTATCTATATTAATCGTTAATTATGGAGGGAAACATGAAAAAACAAATTTTAGGAACCATTTTATGCTCAAGTATTTTATTTGGAGCAAGCTTAGCAATTGGTGGGAATGAAGCATCTGCACATGGATATGTACAGTCTCCTATCAGTCGTGGGTATCAAGGACATTTAGACAGAAATTCAAACTGGACTGCTGCTTTTCAAAAATATGGGGCTGTTATCAACGAACCTCAATCTTTAGAAGCATTAAAAGGATACCCACAAGCTGGACCAGCCGATGGACAAATTGCATCAGCAGGTGGTTCGCTTGGTGATTTCAATCTTGATCAACAAACCTCAACTTTATGGACAAAACAAGGAATCAACCAAGGTGCGAATTTATTTACATGGCGCTATACTGTCGGACATGCGACGACAAAATGGCATTATTATATGACGAAAGCTGACTGGAACCCAAATGATAAATTGGAACGTTCTGATTTTGAATTGATCGGTACAATCAACCATAATGGAACACCAGCATCAACGACACCACACGCAATCAACGTCCCAAGTGATCGTTTAGGTTACCATGTGATTTTAGCTGTTTGGGATGTAGCGGACACAGCTAATGCATTCTATAACGTGATTGACGTGGATGTAAAAGGTGATTCAGCTATTCCTGTGAAACCTCAAGCTCCTCAAAATGTACGTGCTGAAAATGTGACTGCTTCTTCTGTAGAATTAGCATGGAATGGACAAGCAAATACTGTATCATATAACGTTTACCGTGACGGTGAATTAGTTGGCAATACAAATGATCCAGAATTTAAAGATGCAGGACTAAATGAAGAAACAACCTACAACTATGAGATCGAAGCAGTTAGCCAAACTGGATTGACATCTGACAAAACAACGATTTCAGTAACAACTAGAGCGACAACTGCGGAAGAAAAACCAACTGCTCCTAAAAACTTACATTCAATGGGTGAAACGACTTCAAGCGTATCATTGATGTGGGGAGCTTCAACACATACACAAGGAATCAAACAATATGATATTTATCGTAATGGTCAGTTAGTGGCTTCAACACCATCTACGAGTTACACAGATGAGAACTTAGCATCTGGTACAACCTATTCATACGTGGTACGTGCAATCAGTACTACAGACGAAGTTTCAGACGCAAGTAACACTCTATTAGTGACAACGAAACAAGATGAAACAATCGAAGGTGTCCGTGAATGGAGATTAGGTTCTATGTCTTCACCGGAACTTTATACTGCAAACGAAGAAGTAAGCTTCCAAGGACGAGTATACACAACCCTTGTAACACATTTTAACTTTGGTGATGTAACATGGTCTCCAAATCAAGCGCCGACATTATTCCGCTTGAAATAATCAAACTCACACTCAGTGCATCTAACTGCACTGGGTGTTTTTGTATCAAAAAAGATAGTAGTAAGAACGTTTAGTTGACAATGCTTTAGATTGTTCGATACCATGATTATCATCAGAAATGGTCATTCAACCAGAAAGTAGGAAAAGAAATGTTCAAACGAGTACCTTCAGACTTAACAGAAAGAGAAAATTATAAACTATTGATCGGTTCAGTTATCCCCCGTCCGGTGGCAGTGGTTGCAACAAGATCTTCACAAGGAGTGACCAATGTAGCACCATTTAGTTACTTCAATATTGTTAGTTCAAATCCACCGATTCTTTCTTTAGCTATCCAAAGAAAAAATGGGGAGTGGAAAGATACGGCAAAACATCTTATCGATACAAAAGAAGCAGTGATCCATGTTCTAGACGAAAGAATTCTGGTAGATGCTAATCAGACAGCTGCTAGCTTATCGAGCGAAGAAAGTGAATTGACGTTGACTTCTTTCACTACTTCCGAATCAGATACTATCAGCGTCCCAAGGATCAATGAAGCAAGTATTGCCTTTGAAACGACACTATACCAACACGTGCCGATCAAAAAAAAACAAGAAACGACCGCTGATTTATTTTTACTGCAAATTTCTACTTATCAAATAAGTGAAGCTGTTTATGATGAACAAACAGGCTATATTGATCCGAAACAGTTACAACCAATCAGCCGCTTAGCAGGAAACGACTACGGCAAGTTAGGTGAGATCATTCGCTTGTTACGTCCGGAATAAATGTACGTCGATAACGCAGTTTTTTCTAACGTAAAAATGATTTATGGATCAAATGATATCCTCATATTTATTAAATAAAGTTTAATTTAGTTATTTTATTCTTTATTTTATTGATTATCGATGCGAAGAGGAATATGATAAATTTTGTGAAAATCAAATAAGTACTAACCTTGTTAGGTGAGGCTCCTATACAAACATAGGCTATTGCCCAGAAACGTCGAAAGACGCCAATGGGTCAAACAGGAATTGTCGGATTAAGGCTTTTTCCAATAGCTAAGAATACGTTCTTTACGTTGTATAGTGCTAAAACTCGGACGATGAGATGATGCTAGGTCAGAAATCTTGTTCGAAAAGGTTTCTGACCTTTTCTTATGCTTTCTTTCCCTTTTTTGCTCGCCTTGCCTAACTTGTGTCTGGAGAAGAAAGGGGATGCGCTGGAACAAGCTATTTGATTTTATCAACAGAGGTATTCATATCACTACAAAGAATGCTGCACGAAATAAACCAGATAGACAAACAAAAAAGGTCGACGAGTTGCAGCTCAATCGACCTAAAGACATGAAAGAGAATAAACTCTTTACTTGACTCATCATAATAGACAAAGCTACTCGTTTCAAGTAGAAGAGTTTGAAAGGAAGGGTCAACTGAATGAAACCATTTCAAAAAATCGTATTAAGTATCTTGTTAGTACTTGCAATGGTCATTGGCTTTTTTTCTTTTGAATTTATTCAAGGGTTCTCATCAGTGAAACAATCTGCAACAGTTGAGAAAGTCAATGCACAAGATGTCCCATCGATCATCAATGTGGCATTGATCGGTTCTGATGCACGATCAAAAGAAGAAAATGGCCGTTCAGATTCTTTGATGGTCGCCCAATATGATCAAAAGACCAAACAAGCCAAATTGATTTCTATCATGAGAGATTCTTACGTCTCTATTCCTGGTTATGGAATGAATAAGATCAACGCTGCCTATTCTTATGGTGGTATCGACTTATTGAACCAAACCTTACAAGAAAATTTCAAGTTGGAGACCCCTTATTATGCAAGTATTACGTTTCAAGATTTTATTGATTGTATCGATGAATTATTTCCAGATGGCGTAACGATCGATGCAGAAAAAGATTTAGATTTAGATGGGGTAGCTATCAAAAAAGGAAAGCAAACGATGGACGGAAATACCTTGCTACAATATGCTCGTTTTCGTGAAGATGAAGAAGGTGATTTTGGACGTATCCGTAGACAACAACAAGTTGTTGAAGCGGTAGCCAGTCAATTGAAAGATGTCACATCGATCATCAAATTACCTAAGGCGATTGGTAAACTTTTAGGTAGTATCCAAACAAATCTACCGGAAAGTGTTCTGTTAGATTGTGGGTTAGATTTCCTAAATGACGAGAAGAAAATCGATACACTATCCGTGCCCGTTGATAAAAGTTGGGACTTCAATGATAATACACCAGCTGGTAGTGTCTTGGAAATCGACTTAACTAAAAATCAACAAGCGATACACGAGTTTTTAGATAAATAACTAAATGACTATATTGATAGAGATCGAGGCATAAGTGTTTAGCCTCAATAAATAAGGCACCATCCACGAAAATTGTTCCTCAAATTTTTATGGATGGTGCCTTATTTCCTATGAAGTTACATCTGTCCCCACCGTTTATTCGATTTTTGCAAATGCGAGAGGGCAAATGTCACACTCACTATTTTTGATTAAAATAAAGTTAATATAAGAACAGTACTGATTAAGAATCATTTGGGCTGCTATTCTATTTCCCCTTCCATGTGTTAGAATATCTTTGATTCGTACTTTTAATAAAGAGAGGTATTCAAAACATGAAGAGGAGTGACAGACAAAAGAAAAAATCGACTGGCATCTATACTGGAGCGGGAATCGTCGTCTTGCTTGCAGCAGCTGGTGGTGGCTTCTTTTATTATCAACACGTTCAGGAACAACAAGCAGTAAAAGCTGGAAAACAAACGATTGAAGGATTTATTGACTCCCTGAATCAGGAAAATTATGAAGAAGCGGTAAAATCACTTCAAGTAGAAAACGGTAGTGATCTTACTGAACAAGATATTTTAGAGAAATATCAAAATATTTATGGTGCAGCAGAAATCAGAGGGATCAAACTCTCAAACTTATCCGTGACGAAAAAAGAGAATGATACGTATGAATTTACGTATAAAGCTAAAATGAATACAACGCTAGGTGAATTGAAAGACTTAGCATACGAAGGAACTTTGTCGCAAGAAGGAGATCAAACCAAAATCAATTGGCAACCAAATTTGATTTTTCCGCAAATGGAAGGGCAAGATAAAGTCAGCTTAAGCACAGACATAGCGGCTCGCGGTGAAATCTTGGACCGCAATAAACAGCCCTTAGCCACGACCGGAAAATTAAAACAATTAGGTGTCGTACCTGCAAAATTAGGTGAGGGTGAGGAAAAAACAACAAATATCAAAGCAATCGCTGAAGCCTTCGATTTGACTGAAGCTAGTATTGAACAGGCGATTTCTCAAGGTTGGGTCCAACCGGATTACTTTGTTCCTTTAAAAATCATTGAAGGAGAAACACCAGAACTTCCAAGTGGAGCAACGATCCAAGAAGTTGACGGTCGTTATTATCCACTAGGGGAAGCCGCTGCCCAATTGATTGGCTACGTAGGAGATATCACCGCAGAAGACATTGAGAAAAATCCTGAGTTGAGTAGCACAGGAAAAATCGGGCGTTCAGGCTTAGAAATGGCTTACGACAAAGAATTAAGAGGTACGAACGGCGGGAAATTAAGTGTCACAGATGAAGAAGGAAATGAAAAAGCGGTCTTGCTCCAACATGAAGTAAAAAATGGACAGGATATCCAGTTGACGATCGATGCTAATGCGCAAAAAACGGCATTCGATAGCTTAGATGGAAAACCAGGTTCTACTTTGGCGACAGCCCCTAAAACTGGAGATTTGTTGGCCCTTGTCAGTTCACCTAGTTACGACCCAAATAAGATGACGAACGGTATTTCCCAAGATGATTACAAAGCATATGAAGAAGACCCCAATCGTCCATTTATCAGTCGTTTTGCGACAGGTTATGCGCCGGGTTCAACATTTAAAATGATCACCGCAGCCATCGGCTTAGATAATGGGACATTGAATCCAGATGAAATATTAACGATCAATGGATTGAAGTGGCAAAAAGATAGCTCTTGGGGTTCTTACCAAGTGACACGTGTCAGTGATGTACCACAAGTGAACTTGAAAAATGCTTTAGTTTATTCTGATAATATCTATATGGCACAAGAAACATTGAAAATGGGGGAAGAAGCCTTTAGAAAAGGACTGAATCAATTCATTTTCGGTGAAGAGCTAGATTTACCGATCCAAATGGATCCTGCGCAAATCTCAAATGAAGACTCATTCAATTCGGAGATTCTGTTGGCAGATACTGGCTATGGTCAGGGACAATTGTTGATCAACCCGATCCAACAAGCTGCGATGTATAGTGTTTTTGCAAATAATGGCAGTTTAGTTTATCCACGATTAGTCATGGATCAGGAAACAAAAGATAAGAAAAATGTGATTAGTGAATCGAGTGTTCAAACGATTTTGCCAGATCTAATCGATGTCGTCCAAGACCCTAATGGAACTGCACACTCTTTAGCTGCTCTAGGCATTCCGCTTGCCGCAAAAACAGGAACAGCTGAAATCAAAGAAAAGCAGGATGAAAAAGGACAAGAAAACAGTTTCCTGTATGCAATCAATCCTGAAACAAATGGCTACTTAGTGATCAGCATGTTAGAAAACAGAGAAGAAGGCGATTCTGCTACTAATCGAGCGCCTGCTTTATTGCAGTATTTGAATCAAACTTACCAATAAATACAGAGTTTGAAATCGGATACAAAATAATTAGTTTTTTCTCTCTTGCAGTGATACACTAGTCTATAGAAACGAGTGTAAATAACAAGAGGAGGAGATAAGATGACTGATGTTCCAAAAGCAGTAAAAGCGGAAATGGCTGCAAGCATGTTGAAGATTAAATTTGATAATGGGGAAACGAGATATTTAAAATCACATTTAGCAAAAGAACATGCAGAAGCTTTTTCGATGAAAAATGGCAAAAGAAAGAATAGTTTATTGGCTTCACAAACAACCTGGGTAGGATCGACTATTGAAATTCAACCAGATGGCACTCTTGTTCTGAATGAAAATGATTATTACTCGCCAGAAGAGTTATGGAACGAGAGCAAAGAGCATATTATTTGATCAAAAATAGAGCCTTTCTATTAGATTCGAGAAATCTAATAGAAAGGCTCTATTTATCTGAGAACGAATCACCCATGATACACTTTTCTAGTAAAGTATTTAAGAATCAATGGAGAGATCAAGGTACTTAATAAGATCACGATCACAAGTGGAGAATAATATTTTGCTTCAATCAATTGGCTTTGTTGTCCAATTTGCAAGATGATCAACGCCATTTCACCACGTGAGATCATACCAGCTCCTACCATAAAGGCACTATTCGTTGAAAAGCCGGCTACTTTTGCACCTAGATAACCACCACCAAGTTTAGTCAAGACTGCAACAGTTGTTAGGATCAAGATAAAAATCAATTGTTCTCCAAAGTTAGAGAAATCGACTTCTAGTCCAACACTGACAAAAAAGACTGGGATAAATACGGCATAACCTAATGCCTCGACATTATGATACACTTCTTCTTTGACCGATGTTTGACTTACCGCGATCCCTGCAAAAAATGCACCAATGACTGAACTTAGTCCAATCAAATCAGCAATGTAGGACATACCTAGACATAAAACCAAGGAAACAATGATAATCGCAGAGTTAGCATAGATTTTTCCAGCTAGTGACATCAAAAATGGGGCAATCCATTTGACTAATAAAAATATAAAAATAAAGTAAATCACTTGCTCCAATAAAAGAAGCGGTAAAGGGAGGCTGCTGCCAGATTCTCCCGTCAAAAATGATAAGCTGAAACTTAGCACCAACACGACAAGAATGTCATCAACTACTGAAGCGCCTAAGATAGTCGAACCTTCTTTTGTATTGACTACATGAAGTTCTTTCAATACCTCAACAGAGATACTTACAGAAGTTGCTGCGAGGATGATTCCAAAGAAGATAGCTTCATTCCTAGTCACTTGGAAAATTTCACCTGTCAACCAACCAAATAATACGGGGAGTATGATCCCTAATAAAGCAACGAACATTCCTGGACGAAAGTATTTTTTCAAAAGAGAAAGATCGCTTTCCAGTCCAGCTAAAAACATCAATAAAATGACACCAATTTCTGAAAAATCGTGGACGAGAATATTAGGATGCACCCATCCCAGGCCGGCACCACCAAGCAAGACGCCAACGAGTAGTTGACCGATCACCGCAGGTACACCAAACCTCCTTGAAAGGTGAGAGCCAATGGTTGTCGCTAGCAAGATCAAACAGAGAATACCTATAAATTCCATTCTTTTCATCCTTCCTTTCTCAAAAAAGAATTTATTTTATTCGTGTCAAATGACCTCCTAAACAGGATAACATAAATAACGTTATTTATGTAGTATCGTCCATTGTGTGGATTTATGAAAACGTACAACAAAAAAGGCCAGGCAATTAAGCCCAACCTCGAATTTAAATAACTAATCAATTAACATACATATTTCTTACTTTAAAGTAGTTGATGATTTCAGAAATCCCCATAAAGATCAAGATACCGCCAAAGATTTGGAAAAGCACCATTAAGCTTTGGAATGGATTAAATAGTAAAATCAATCCGCCAATCAGCAAAATCACGCTGTATAATGACCATCCTTTTGATTTTGTATTCAAACTGATGAACAATTGAAATGCGCCATTTGCTAAAATCATCAAGCCTAAAAGAATTGGCAAGATCGAAACGATTGCTGAAGCAAATAAGAACACGATCAGTCCGAAAATCAGAAAAGCAATTGCACTGAAAAGTCCAAATCCCCAAACACCTGTTTTTTGCTTGTTTTTATAGGCTTCAAATAAATTGATCAGTCCTAATAAAACAAAATAAGCTGTGATAAGATAGCCGACAAAATTAAATACGGCAGTTGGGTTGATGACTATGGCGATACCAGCAATGATATAAATAGCTGCTCGTAAAATAGCATGTCTTTGAAAATTACTTCGAATAAGTTCATACATTATTATAACCTCCTTTTTTTTATTTTAACGGTTATTGATGTATAAACCAACTAATAACTAGTAATCCCATTATTTTCTAAGGATTTTTTCCATTTTCTTTCCTTTGGCTAACTCATCGATCAACTTATCCAAATAACGAATTTCTTGCATCAATGGCTCTTCAATATTTTCTACTCTAACACCACAAATGACGCCAGTGATCAATTTTCGGTCAGGATTCAATCTCGGTGCCTCAGCAAAGAAAGTTTTGAAGTCCTTTTCCAGTTTGATCTGTTCTTCTAATTTAGTTTGTTCATAGCCGGTCAACCAATAAATGATTTGGTTAACTTCCTCTTTTGTACGATTTTTTCGTTCTGCTTTTTTTAGATAAAGAGGATAGACAGAAGAAAAAGGCATAGTAAAAATTCGATGTTCAGTCATAAAGAAGCTCCTTTTTTCATTATTATATAATGAACTGTTCAAAAAGAATAGCTATAGTGTCAAGTCTCATGAAAGTTCAGTGAACAAGGGGATAGATAGTAAGAATGCTACATGATACTAATTGTATCTGTGAAGATCAATCAAAATCAGCGTAGTCACGTTCTTGTTTGATCTCAAAAATAAAGGTAGCTAACTGAGCAATCATCTTTTTCCAATCATCTGGACGAACGATGCCGTTTAACAAATAAATCTTTTTGATACTCTCAGGTAGCTGGTTTAGCGGGCAATCACTAATGACGATATCGCATTGTTCCATATAGTAACGTTGGATGACGATTGCCTCTTTTGAAAAAATTTGTTCGATTTTAACAATTAAATCTTTACTGATATAAAAGTCTTTCGTATGATTCACACCGATGATGATCGGTGGTTGCTTTTTGAAACGGTCGTAGAAATGGAGTAATTCTTCGATTACCCATGAAATATTTTCTTTTTCTAGAAAATCTGGTAAGTAATGCCAATTTTCTTGCCGGAAATTCTCATAAAATTCAGCTACGACTGTTTTTAAGTGTTCATAGTTTTTCTGATCTTTATAAAGTAAGAAAGTCGGTAAAGGCGTATTTGGCTGTTCGCTATCCAAAAAGGTATTGTGAAGTTTATTGATCGTAAAGGACAGTGCATATAACTTTTTTTGTTTTTCAGGTAGCTCTAAAGCGAAACGCTGACTGAATGCTTCAACTAATTTCTTGGAATAAATCAAATAAGGAAAATCGATCGCTAACAGTCTTTGATAGTGCGTCAAACTTTGCTCTTCACTATCCAATTGAGAAATCGTTAGGCGTGCTAATAAATTGAGTATGATTCTTTGTTCCCGACAAATCGGTAAATCAGGATTTAAAATATCCACATCAGGTTCAATCAAAAGATCAATATACTTAAACTGACTTAATTCTTTTTGAACATTTTCTAAAGAAGTCATAGGAAAATTGTCCTGGCAAAGTTTTAAGAGAAGATACAACTTATCCAAGACGCCACCATTCATCCCATCCAATAACTCTTTCTTGAAGAAGACATGGAGTGTGTAATCGATTTTTTTTGGCTCTTCCTTGTGATAGGGAAGGGACGTATTAGCAAAAATAGTCCAATAAACATCTAGAAAACAATATTGGATTTGAACTTCACTACCAGTGATTATTTTTTTTCCTTTACTTGAAAACTTGAAGGAGATTCCATATAAAGCTAAAAATTGGTTGATTGCTTTCATTTTAGAATAGAGATATGAAGGACTGTAATTTGTCATTTGGCTGATCGTGACCATTGAGTTGACTTTTTGTCGAAGTAAGGCAGCGATGATTTGAAAATTAGTTGATTCAAAACAATATTTACCAAATAATTCATAATAACACTTCGCAACGTCAGCATCGTTCAAAGAAATTTTGACAAACTTTTTGTTTTTCACTACTTCAAGATTATTTATGCCCAAAGCATGGAAGTCCTGTTCGATTTCATGAAGATATAAAAGAAAATTTGAATCAGACATCTTAAAATGGTCCGCTAGATAGTGCGTGGTGATAAAGAACTGATGCTCTGTTAAAAAAAGAAAAATCTCAAGCTTTGTTACATTTTTCTTCTTTAATAAAAACTTTTTGATTGCTTCTTGTGTTTGCATTGAAATTCCTCCGGTTGAAAATTTTACTGAAAATTTCTTTATTTTCAACAAAAAAACAGTAAATCTTCCGTATCAATCTATATTATCTTATGTTTAACATGATAATGATATTAAATAGGAGGAATTCTCATGAAATATTTAAGTCTTCTCTTTGCTTCAGTTTTACTGAGTAGTGTTTCTGTACCAGTCGAAGCTGCACAGACAGATGAACAACCTAGCAATGATGTTGCTCAACTAGCTTCTCATTCCGTCTGGGCAAATGTGAATCAAATCAAATTTTTAGAAGAACATGTTTCAGCAAACTCTGGTATTATGAGACTTAAACTAGGAGAGACGATCACGGTGAAGGCACTGGTGACTTATTCAGGGGATATCCAACCGATTTTACAGTCTGTTGTCCGATTTGAAAACGTTGATCCAGCCTTGAAGATCGAACACGATCCAGCTTCACTTGTATTCCACAACAAACTAGCAACTTTTACGTTTAATATTACACTGACACAACCAATCAATAGACCTGCTTTGTTTACCGTAAAAGTAGCAGATGGTCAACCTGAGGACAGTCATCATTTGACACCATATAGTCAACGTCAAACCGTTGAACAAAAAGCTGGAGGAACAGGGGGCGTGACTGAGCCAGATCCTAATCCAGATCCTAATCCAGATCCTAATCCAAATCCTAATCCAGATCCTAATCCAGATCCTAATCCAGATCCTAATCCAGATCCTAATCCAGATCCTAATCCTAAACCGGATAATCCAGATGAAAACCCAGACGAGACACCGGATAATCCAGATGAAAATCCAGATGTGACACCGGACAATCCGGACGAGAACCCAGATGTGACGCCAGATAATCCGGATGAAAATCCCAATGTGACACCGGATAATCCAGATGAAAATCCAGATGAGACACCGGATAATCCGGATGAAAATCCCGATGTGACGCCAGATAATCCGGATGGAAATCCTGATGTGACACCAGATAATCCGGACGAGAACCCAGTTGTGACGCCAGATAATCCGGATGAAAATCCCGATGTGACGCCAGATAATCCGGATGGAAATCCCGATGTGACACCGGATAATCCAGATGAGAATCCAGATGCAAAACCGGATAAACCAGAGGGGAACAATGGAAACTATGAAGGAGATAACGAGGAAGATGGAAATGGTGGACATGGTGGTGAAGAAGTGATTAAACCACAAATCCACCCTGAAGGCAGCAATCCAACGATCACAATACCTGAGCAAGTAAAACCATTGTCTCAAATTCGAAAACAATCAATTCCATCTGTTGGTACGACAGATGTACTGGTAAATAAAAAATCGTCTGAAAATGCGAAAGAAATTCTACCAATGACAAAAATAGCTCACTCTTCAAATCAAGCAGCTAATGATAAAAATTCTTCAACAGCAACAGAGGAAGCAACGAAGCAATTACCTAAAACGGGCGAGCACAATCGCTTCTTTACATGGATGTTTGGTCTGCTGATCACAGGAATGAGTATGGTTACTTTTAGAAAAATCAACTAATGATTGTAATAGGTAAAAAACGCCTTGAAACGGAATGTTTCAAGGCATTTTTGCGTAGAAAATGATTAATAATCAGTTAACATAGTGGACTTGTTCTTCTTCAATCAATGGATAGGTAAGTAATTCTGTACTATCTAAATCTTCTTTCGTCATATCGACTGCATTAATTTGGCTATTTGTGTAAGTCGTGTAGTAATAGATTCCTTTATCCACATTGCAACAAGAAGAATAGATCGTATACTCAAATTGACCATTCCCAACGTCACATAGTCCTTTTTGTTGTTCGACCGATTTTAGGATATGGAAGAATTGACTAACGCTTTCCTGTTCAGTCGTTGCTTTGACAGAATTTAATTTTGTAAATGCAACTTTGACAAAACGAGAAGCAGATGATAAATCTCCAGGTAAACCTAATCCGCCCATACCGCGAGAATAGACCGATAAATCAAGTTCATCGGAGAAATGATTTTTAAGGGTAGTCGGTGAGACTGACCGATAGTTGTTCAAATTAAATAATTGATAGTCAAAGGTTGGATTATTTGTTAGTACACCGATTGGATTATCATAAATTTTTAATCCTTCGGCAACTGATTCAATAACAATCGATGTTTTTTGATCTGCTAATATCCAATGAAGAGGAGATAACGGTAGTTCTTCACTGAAATTGATGTTGACTAAATTGATATCCGCTAATAACGTACGAGCTTCTTCCACGTTTTTACATTGACTCAATATCCAAGGAATAAATTCAAATGGTGTGATATTGGTCTTTTCGGCATCTTCGTCAAAAAAATGGGCATTTCCAGGGAAATTCAAACCAGCCATACTCAAACCTTTTTCATTTGTTGCATCATAATAGAGGGGGTAGTTATCTACAACTGCTGCCATACCGATGATCGCATAGTGAGACTCTTGTTTTGGTGCTTTCCGATAAACAAAAGGAAAATTTCTTGGAGTGATCGTCACCTGTTCATTATAAGAAATCTCTAAATCCAAATTCCGTCCAAAATAATGATCGTTTGTTGTGTAAGTAATAGATGTACACATTATAATAACCTCCTTTGTTTAATTCTATATTAAGACGATAAAGGAAAAATTACTAATAAAATGATTCTCTTTTCTTATAAACTGGTCAATCAAGCGAAAAAAACTCGGTAATGTGATTACCGAGCGTGTTGTTCTTTATTAAAATTTTTAAGCATTTTTTTAGTCAAGTAAAGTAGCATAGATAATTCTTCTTCATCTAAAGGTAAAAAATCAAGGATCTTTTCTGGAATGTCTTTTGCTTGTTCTTGCAACAAAAGTCCTTGTTCAGTTAGAGATAGGATAGATACTCGTTCATCTGAATCATCTCTTTTACGAGTGATATACTGCTTACTAGTTAATTTCTTTATTACGGGAGTCAAAGTTCCTGAATCCAAACACAAGATCTTTCCTAATTCCTTCATGGTGATTTGTTTTCTCTCCCATAAAACAAGTAAAACAAGATACTGCGTATAAGTAAGATCCAGTGGCTTCAACAAGGGCGTATAGTAACGAGTAATTTCTTTAGAGGTGGCATATAAAGGAAAGCATAATTGATTTTTTAGTAATAACTCCTCCAAATAGACCACCTCCTAATGTGCTACTTTATAGCATACTTGTTTTTTCTAAAAAAATCTAGTTCTCTACGGCTGTCAAAGTAACTTCAATATTGCCAGCTGTTGCTTTTGAATAAGGACAAACTTTATGTGCAGCTTCTAGTAATTCTTGTGTTTCTTCGATTGATAAACCTTCAACTGAACCTTCGATCTCAACGCCTAACACAAAACTCATTTCACTTTCTGCATATAGAGACACTTGAGCGCTGATTGTTGATGCACCGTCAATATTTTTTTGTGTTTTGATCAAGTCTAATGCGCTATTGAAACATGCACTAAAGCCAGCGGCAAACAATTGTTCCGGATTTGTTGCATCTTCTACACGTTTACCTGGAGCTGCAATGTTAAGCTCGAATGAGTGATCTGGACTGTGTACTTCCCCAGAACGTCCGCCAGTATTGATCATTTTTGTTGAATACATTTTTTTCATTAAAAATCACTCCTCTTTTTATATTTGATACAATTAGATTGTACACAATTTAATTAGGTAGAGCAACTAACTTGCTTTGAAAAAAAGTCTACTCTTGTTTTTTATTCATAAACCAAGAGTAGACTTTTTTATAGGAATAGGCCGTTCATTTTAATTGTGACATCATTCGATTGGATGGTACGTAAATCCGCTACCCATGACTTCTGCTACACTATTGACGATGACAAAAGCATTCGGATCGATTTCTTCAATTATCGGTTTGACTTTAGAAAATTCTTGGTCAGTTACAACCATCAACAACACTTCTTTTGATAGATTACTATAACCGCCTCTAGCTTCTAGGATCGTGAACCCACGTCCAATCTCCTGACTTAAACGTGTATGGATTTCTAAAAGATGATTCTCGCTTAGAACCATGATCGATTTTTGACGATTTGTTCCTGTTTCAATGTAATTCATCACGATGGATGTAATTACGATCGACAGAATCGCATAGAGAAATTCATCAAATCCAAAAACAAATAAGGTTAAGGAAACAACGACAGCATCGGTCATCAAAAGTCCAATGGAAGTACTTAAATTGAAGTATTTTTTGAAGATAAGGGGAGGAATCGTGGTACCGCCACTAGATGAATTATTTTTGTATAAGATAGCTACACCCAAAGCAAAGATCGCACTACCGAAAATGACTGATAAGAGACGATCAGGCGTGATCATATACTCTGGGACGATCTCAATGATCGCTGGGAAGACTAAACTACCAAATAATACTTTAAAGAAAGGTTTCTTGCCTAAAAAAATCAAGGCCAAGATCAACATGATGATATTCAAAACTAGTATAACTGTTGCTCGGTTCAAACCTAAAGCTGACTCAAGTAAAATACCAAGTCCACTTACACCACCAGCTGCAATATGATGCGGACCTAAAAACATGTTGATACTGATAGCTAAAATAGTTAAAGCAAATACTATTTTAATGTATGTCCAAATTATATTTCTACCGTGTTTCATTTATCCACTTCCTACTATACATTTATTTCCAACTATTCTCATTATACATTAATTTTGTATAAAAGTTAACAAAGTTGAAAAAGAAAGTTAGATAAACCTAAATTTATAAAGAATAGTTAAAAGATATAATAGGTCGAAATGGTGAATACCATTATATAAAAAAATATGAAATGGAACAAAGAATGAGATTTTTAGAGCTGGCTCAATCTTTTTTTTATCTTCCTTATAAGAGTTAATTGACCAGCAAAGTGCATTGGCCAGTGGCGATTTTCAAATCATTATCTAAATAAACCGTTGCCTGCCAAAAGTGAATAGTTTTCCCGACTTTCTCAGGATGTGCGACCACTTTCAAGGTACCTGTAGAGGCTTTATTTAAATGTTGGACTTGCAGATCGATACCTACAGCAAAGTGGGGGGCTTGTAAATATTCGTTAGCCCCAATGCTACAAGCCGTTTCGATCAATACAGCATTGATTCCTCCATGCAAATAGCCATAAGGTTGATGATGCTTTTCTTCAATTGCTAAAGTCAATTGGACTTCTTTTGAACTGACGGATAATATTCCGATTCCAAGATATTGTAATAGATCCATAGGTATGCTCCAATCTTGTTTTTTTTAGTATAACAGAAATTCTAAATTTATTTTAAGATACTCAAACGTTTTCTTTTTTCTTGTGTATAATAAATCTAATGAATTTTAGGAGGAGATAGAAATGAGAGAATGGAAAACAATCAAGGAATACGATGAGATCCTATTTGAACAATATGGGAAGATTGCTAAGATAACAATCAATCGCCCAGAGGTCCATAATGCTTTTACACCAAAAACAGTCTTTGAGATGATTGAAGCTTTTACAATCAGTCGTGATCGTCAAGATATCGGTGTTATCATTTTGACAGGAGCTGGTGACAAAGCATTCTGTTCAGGTGGTGATCAGAAAGTTCGAGGAAATGGTGGGTATGTTGGTGAAGACCAAATTCCGCGTCTGAATGTACTGGATTTGCAACGGTTGATCCGAGTGATTCCTAAACCAGTGATCGCGATGGTCAAAGGTTGGTCGATCGGTGGGGGCAATGTCTTACAACTTGTGTGTGATATCACAATCGCAGCGGAAAATGCGAAATTTGGTCAAACAGGGCCTAACGTTGGTAGTTTCGATGGTGGATATGGCTCGGGTTATTTGGCTAGGGTCGTTGGACATAAAAAAGCGAAAGAAGTTTGGTTCATGACAAAGCAATATAGTGCCGAAGAAGCATTGGCAATGAATTGGATCAATACGGTCGTACCGATCGAACAAGTAGAAGACGTGACGGTTGAATGGGCAGAAGAGATGTTGAAGAAAAGCCCGCTAGCTCTACGAATGATCAAAGCGGCAATGAACGCAGATACGGATGGCTTAGCAGGTATCCAACAATTGGCCGGAGATGCGACGCTTCTATATTACACGATGGATGAAGCACAAGAAGGGCGCGACGCATTTAAAGAAAAAAGAGAACCTGATTTTGACCAATTTCCTAAGTTCCCTTAAACTTCAACCTAATAGCTGGTTGCAAAAACAAACAATGCTTCATCCAGATGCACCAGCCTGTCAGTGGAACGACCAATGTTTGTCTTTTCGCGAGTTGGCATCGCACGTTCAGAGTTTTGCAGAGTATTATCATCGACTATTACCCAAAGCGAGTAAACGAGTTGCCTTGTATTGTGAAAATGATCTAGATGGCTATTTATCGATCTTAGCATTATGGGAATTAGGAAAAGAGATCCAGTTTGTCAACACACGCTTGACGACGAAAGAGATCAGTGAACAAATGGTAGATGCAGGGACATCTATTCTTATTTCTGCCAAAAAATTGGCGGTCAACGATCAAATCACTTGGTATTCATTTCCCGATCCTGCGGAATTACGCGCGGTACAGCCGCAGGATTGGTTTGATGAGGGGTATCAAGAAGAGGCAATCGCATCAATCATGTATACTTCTGGAACGACAGGTAAACCGAAAGGCGTACCGCAAACATTCGCCAATCACTATGCGAGTAGCCAAGCGACTGCGCTAAGTTTAGAAGTAGATCGTTCAGATAGCTGGATCTGCTGTGTGCCACTCTATCACATTAGTGGCTTATCTATTTTATTACGCTCACTTGCTTTAGGCATCCAAGTGATTCTGTTGCAGGGATTCTCTCCTCAACAAGTCCATCAACTTTTAGCAAATGGAAGTGGCAACTATATTTCTTTGGTCAGCAAAATGTTGAAAGACCTTGAACCATTGATCCCAGAAAGTGGTTATGCTCCCTCATTCAAAAAAGTATTATTAGGGGGAGGGCCGGGAGAAGGACGAGTCATGCAAGCATGTATGGAAAAACAGGTGCCTGTGATGCTTTCTTATGGCATGACAGAAACTTGTTCACAGATCGTCGCCCTTTCTCCGGAGTCATTCGAAGCCAAAAACGGTTCTTCTGGTAAAGCTTTGTCTGGGGTATCGATCCGTATCCAAAAAGATACGAAGTCAGACCAAATGGGAGAGATTTTAGTCAAGGGACCATCGATCATCAACCATTACTTGAATCGCGTCAACCCGCATTCTTGGACAGAGGATGGCTGGTTCCACACTGGCGATTGGGGGTATCTTGATGAAGAGGATTATCTTTATATTGTCAGTCGCATGAGTGAACGTATTATTTCGGGGGGAGAGAATATTTTCCCAGTTGAAATCGAGCGTGTACTTATAGCTTGTAATAAAATTGCAGAGGTCGCTGTCGTAGGGGCTTGGGATGTAACATGGGGGCAAACACCTGTTGCTTATGTGCGATTAGATGAACCCCTTACTGATAGAGAAATCACTGAGCTACTAGCGCCATTAGCACGTTACAAGCATCCAACTAAAATCTACTGTGTCTCTGAAATTCCAAAAACTGCGACTGGAAAACCAATCAAACGTCTTTTAATGACAGAAGAAAGAGTGAATTACATTGAATATCAAATTAGATAGCTCAATCGATGATCAGCTTTTGGGAAATCATCTTTATTTTACTTATAGCTACGAGCTTGGTGAACAAACGGTAAAAAAACTCTTACCTCTTGTCCCATCTAAAGGAGATCGCTTTTATTGGTGTCCTCCTGATGAGGATTGTGAGCTATTAGGAATAGGAGAAAATTTATTTGATAGGGAATATGATGACATGCCCAGCGCTATCAAAGAATTTTCTCTCGAGTTTTCTAAAAGTTTTTTAAACGTATCGAGACAGAAAGATGGACCTTTGCTTTTTGGAGGTTTTCCATTTGATCCAAACAACCTAAAAGAAAAAATTTGGAGTAAGCTTGAATCTGGCTTTTTCATTTTACCAAGTATTCTTTTCAAACGAGTAGGTTCAAAGACTCAAGTTATTCTGACAATCAGAAAAGAAGCTACAACAATCAGAAGTCTTTTAAAAGGTTTTTCGTATTTAGATAGTCTTGTGAGTGAATTGTTAAAAGGCAAAGAACAAGAACAATCTGCAAATATCTTTGTGTCGTCAGAAGAGCTGGCAGTTCCAGCTTTTCTATGCAATGTAGAGGATGCGAGGAAAGAAATCGTACTCGAAGCAACTTCGCTTAAAAAGGTCGTCTTAGCGAGACAAATGGCAATACACGGATCATTCCAGTCGACAACTCAAATTCTTCAGCGTTTAGCTGAACAACAACCACAAACTTATCTATTTCTTTTAGCCTCCGATCAACATGCTTTCATTGGTGCTACACCAGAACGATTGGTCCAAGGAACGAAAAGCCAATTTATGACTGCAGGGATTGCTGGGTCTGCACCTAGAGGATCGACTGTGCAGGAAGATGATGAAATAGGCAAAGAACTTTTAAAAGACTTTAAAAATACGCAAGAACACGGAATTGTTGCTCAACGATTAGAGAATCAATTAGCGAATATTGTCGCTGGCGATGTCGCTGTCTCTTCCCGCCGTTTATTGAAAAACCGCGATATTCAGCATTTAGCGATGACTTTCTCTGGAGAACGTAAGCAGGGAGTCTCATTGATCGATGCAGTAAAATTGATCCATCCTTCTCCTGCTTTAGGTGGTGAACCGAAAGAACTGGCGTTGCAATGGATCAAAGATCATGAACCTTTCGGTAGAGGGTTATACGGGGCACCAATCGGGTGGTTGGACCCGATCGAGGATGTCGGTGAGTTTGCTGTAGGCATCCGATCAGGCATCTTGACTGAAACCGAAGGAATATTATATGCAGGTTGTGGCATTGTTGCGGATTCTGACCCCGAGGCAGAGCGCCAAGAAACATTGCTAAAATTCCAACCAATGCTTAGAGGAGCGAAGGGATGACTAAACAACAAGAAATGACTGCGTATTTATTGGCTTTCATCAAGGGAATGAAAGAAGGCGGGCTTAAAAATGTCGTCATCAGTCCTGGTTCACGATCGACCCCACTTGCCTTGTTACTTCATAGAGATCCGGAAATCAAAACAACGGTGATTGTAGACGAGCGATCTGCGGCATTTTGTGCATTAGGTATGGCGAAAGCATTAAAGCAACCAGTTGGAGTTCTTTGTACGTCGGGAACTGCCGCAGCGAACTTCTTTCCAGCAGTTTGTGAAGCAAAAGCAACAAACATTCCTTTGCTAGTGCTTACAGCAGACCGTCCACCAGAAGCACGTGGCGTTGGGTCGCCACAAACGATGGACCAACAAAAGTTATTTGGTTCGCATATCAAAAAGTTTATCGAATTAGCACTTCCTGAATCCACTCCGGAAATGATACGGTATAGCTACTGGCATGGCGCCAATTGTGCCTATGAAGCAATGCGTGTACCGGCAGGGCCAATTCAGATCAACTTGCCTTTTAGAGAGCCTTTATTGCCTGATTTAACTTTTTCTCTTGATGGATCTTTTCATCCCAAAAAACTGGTTACTCAAATTGTGTCGAAGCAAATGCCAGAGCTTGTTCCTTGGTTATCAAAAAAAGGGATGATGATCGTCGGTAAAGAATTGACACCTGATGAGGCAAAAGCGTTACTTACTTTAGCAACATCTTTACAATGGCCAATCATTGGTGATCCCTTGGCAAATCTAGGTGCTTGTCAACAAATGAGCGATGGATATCTTCCGCATGCAGATTTGATTTTTTCTGGACCGGTTCCTGAAACTCCTGAAGTCATTTGGCAATTTGGTAATCTTCCTGTAGCTAAAAATGTGATGCTTTATTTAAAAAAACATCACGAAGCTATTTCTGACTATGTCTTGATCGATGAGGAAGAATGGCGTGATCCATTGCATTTAGGAACAAGTTTTATCAAAATCGGTGTACTTGATTTCTGTAAACTAGTATCGGAAACTTTGGATGCACTACCTAATTCGCCAACCTCTGACGAATGGTTGGCGCAATGGAAAAGAGCTTATAAAAAAGCGAGAGAAGTCATCACTAAAGAATTGTCTATCGATGAATGGAGCGAAAGCAATGCTAGTTGCCAGTTATTGCAAGCGATAAAATCAGAGGAAGCTTTATTTTTGGCAAATAGTAACGCGATCCGCTTTGTTGATCGTTTTGCTTCGCGTACTGGAGAATCATTTCCAATCTACGGAAATCGAGGGGTCAACGGGATCGACGGGTTGATTTCTACAGCGGCAGGAATCGCTTTGGTAAGGAACAAGCGGATGTTTGTCTTGATCGGCGATCTTGCGCTGTTTCATGACATGAACGCGTTGGCGCTAATTCGACGTTATCACTTACCTGTTACTTTAATCGTATTGAACAACAATGGTGGGGGAATCTTTTCTTTTCTTCCTCAAAACCAACTCCCAGAGACTGATTTTGAACCATTGTTTGGTACGCCACTTGATTTAGAATTAGAGAAGGTAGCAGATTTATATAATGGTCATTATATACAACCAACTTCAAGTAAAGAGTTTGAGCAAGCGATTGAAAAAAGCCGGAATCAAAGGGATTGGACATTGATTGAAATTAGAGGGCAACAACAAGAACCTGTCCAGTTATGGGAACAGATGAAGCGTCGTTATCAGGAGGAAATAGGCTGATGCCAGTTAAGACTGTTCGAGCTGCTACTTACCATTACCGTTGGTTACAGCATACTGATCCAAAGCAACCAACGGTTGTTTGTTTGCATGGCTTTACCGGTAGTGCACAAACGTTCATGTTTGAGAATCCTCAGTTTAATTACTTAGCCATTGATTTGATCGGTCATGGAAAAACAGCGGTTTACCTGCATCCTTATCGTTACCAACTTACGTCATTAGTAGCCGATTTGGCG
>Ga0256408_1000476_pt1 | contig 30710 bp, 27 predicted proteins | sample PhyAR1_FD_185998 | JGI IMG/M metagenome (GOLD analysis project Ga0256408, IMG submission 185998) | Leaf surface microbial communities from alfalfa plants in UC Gill Tract Community Farm, Albany, California, United States - DLSL A.R1 | ecosystem: Host-associated > Plants > Phyllosphere >...
TCGGCAAAGGCGAGGACATGCGCCGGCTTGATCGGTCCTGCATATCGCTTGGCCTGGACCAGCCAACGCTCGCCAGCGATGACGACCTGACCATCGATACCGCCATCGCCGGTATAGCGGCGGTTACGGACGACGGTGTGTCCCTGCCGCTCGAAGCTCTCGAGCAGCAGTTCTTCGAAGGCCAGGGCATCCATTGCGCGTAATCGGGCAAAGATCATGGCGGGCGGCTGGTCGCGATCGCTACCGCGAAACTGCTCCGCCATCGCTCGCGCCTGTCGGCGCCGCCAGCGATGACGCCAGGGCACATGCGAGTGCCGCCACGCTATGATCAGGATGACAAGGATGATGGAGACAAGGGCGACGGTCATGGTCGATCTCATCGTTCAGGCCCGCGAGGATGCGGGACGGTTTCAGGGGAATGGGACTCGCGGCCGGCAATGTGCGTGGGCGTTGCGACGATCTCGCGGTCCGTGGTCCGTTCGCGATCGAGCACCGCCTGTAGGAAGCGATCGAGCCGGACCGCGATCTCGCGTGCGCCGTCGGCAAGCTGTTCCGCGATGCCGTTAGGGGGTGCCGGGCGTCGGCCGAGACGGCGGGCCAGCGCACGGTCGCGACGCTCCTCACGCCAGCGTTCCTGTTCGGCCCTCCCCCTGCCGAGCCGGTCGGCATGGCGCGCGGCGATCGCGCGGTGGCTGTCCCGCTCCGTGCGACCCAGCCCTTCGAGCGAAGCCGTCTTCTCGCCGCTATTCTTTTCGAGTTTCTCGGCGAGCGCCTTGGGGTCCTCGGTCCACAGCTTCACCCCGAAGCGGGCGCGGGTGATCGCGGTGTAGTAATTCTGTCCGTTGACCAGCGCTGACCCGATCGGCGCCAGGACATAGGCGCGCGGGTAGGTCTTCGACTGGGCCGAATAGACCGTCTCGGCATAACCATGGTCCCAGGTACGGTGCCGATCGAGGTCGATCTCCTGTACCCGCCCGTCCCGGTCCCAGCGGATCGTCGCGACATGTTCGACGAGTTTCTCGACCGTGCCCCGGTCGGCATTCTTTAGACCGAGCTCATGGTTGACCAGTCGCCACTGGACGCGATCCCCTTCGGCAAGGTCGCGATCCTCGACGTTGAAGACGTTGACGTGTCGGACCTGCCCCAGCCTCGGATCCCAGCGGATGATCTGGCCATGCTGGTCGGCGAGCTTGACGACCTGGCGCCCGCTCGGCTCGCGCCCGACTCCGACGACCCGGTACTCGGTATCGCGCGTGATCCCTGCCGCGACGACGTCGCGTCCGAAGCTGAGCACCTGTCCACTGGTGTAGAAGCGGGCGTAGAGCTTCTCCTGATCGGTCATCGGCGCGGCGGACAGCACTTCGAGGCGCGCATCCTCCGCGGCGAGCACGCCCTCCCGCTTCAGCGTGTCGCGGATCAGCGCATGGACGAACTGGCGGGTGCGGTTCTCGAGGACGAGGATGTTGGTCGAGGCGCGCGTGTCGCCGCGCAGCCGCGTCCATTCGGCGACGAGACCTCGCGCCAGTTCCTCGGTATCCGCGCCGCTCGTCACCCGGTCGAGCGCGGCCATCGACCCGGCGTAATTGCCCGCTCGGGCTGCAGTGACGGCGGCCTTCATCGAGCGGGTCTGCTGGCGCATCGATTCCGTCAGTTGGGCGGTCGGCAGGCCGAGTTGCTGCATCAGCCAGAAGGGCTTGCCCTGCTCGATCGCACCGGTCTGGCGATTGTCGCCGAGCAGCAGCAGCCGGGCGCCGGATATCCGGCTGATCTCCAGCACCCTCAGCGCCTGCCGGTTGCCGAGCTGTCCGGCTTCGTCGAGGACGAGGACATGATCCGGCGTCAGCCCTCTGCCACCGCCCGCCAGAAGACTGGCGACGGTGCGGGATGGAATACCGGCCCCCTCCCCCAGATTGGCCGCCGCCGAAGACGTCGGTGCCAGCGCGATGAACGCGGTCTCCGGCTCCGCTGCCTCCCGCAGCGTGCCGACCAGCATCGACTTGCCCGCACCGGCAACGCCGTGGATGCCGGTCACCCGGTCGCGGGTGAGCGCAGTCGCCACGAGCGCCTGTTCCTGTTGCGGTGTCAGACCCGCCGTCTCCAGGACGGCGAGAAGCCGGTCGGCGCGCGCGGTCGGCCGGGCATCGTCGAGACTCAGGGCGATATGTTGCGCGAGCGCCTGTTCGAGGCGCGCCGTCCGCCTCGTCGTCCGCCCACGCAGGAACGGCTTGTCACCCGTCGGCTCGTGGGTGGCGAGGAGTTTGCGGCGCTCCTCATGCCCCTCCATCAGCGGCGCGACTTCCGCCAGGCGTACCTCGCCGACATGGCTTGCCAACCCGACCCTAAGCATCCGGCCATGCTCGTTGACCGCCTCGCGGGTTTCGATCTGACGGATGCCGAACAGCGTCGCGCGGGCCGCGGTGGCCGGATCGATGGGGAGGTCGCGACCGACCGCTTTGCCCCGCAAATCGTCCAGCACCTCCAACTCGACGCCGGATCGTTCCGCCCAGCGCCCATGAAGGTCCTCGAGCCCGATCCACTCCTTGGCCGGGCGCGTCGCGTAGAAGGCGCGGCGACGCGCCGCCTGCCCTTCCAGGCCATGTTCCTCGGCATAGGCGTCGATCTGCTCGGCGCGCTGCGAGAAGGCGTGCATGAGCCGATCGGGTACGCCGTGTATCTCGAACAGGCCGGTGCGCGGGTCGCTGTGGATCTCGTAGCCGAGTTCGCGCACGGCATGCGCGAGGTCGTTGCGATAGACCTGCCCGGCGGTCATCTGCGCGGCGTACATGGCGCGGGTTTCGAGGCTGGCCATCGGGCCGCCATCCTCGCGGTTGGTCATGTTGAGCACGACCGCATGGGTATGGAGATGCGGGTCGAGTTCCCGGCTGGCGTGCTCGGTGAAGCGTGCGACGAGGAAGCGGCCGGTCGTCTCATGGACGATCTTGCCCTCGTCGCGGCGGCGAAGCGTCGCCCATTCCTCCAGATAGGCGAGCGCGGCGCCGACAGCGCGTTCATGCGCGGCGATGATCCGCTCGTCGCCCGCGACCAGCGCCATGATCGACACCGACTTGGGCGCGTTGACCGCGAAGTCCCAACCGGGATGATGTTCGATCCCGCCCTCCTGGCGGTGGCGGCCGAGTTGCTGTCCAGCGACCTTGCCGGCCAGCAGCTCCTTGAACACGGCGGGGTCGACCTTGCCCGACAGGCCGAGATCGGCGGCAAGCGCGCCGCCCCATTCGGAATGCTCGTCGCTGCCTTTGGTGTAGTAATCGCCGACCGTGTAGTAGCGGGCGATGTTGGTGGGTGCCCCCTTGAGGCGACGGGGATGAATCATGCCGGCCTCGCATCATGCCGGGGGCCGTCCGCATCGGCATGCTGGACGAGATGGCTCGCCAACTCGCCCGCGCGTACCCCGATCACCTGCCAGGCGATGCGCGGCGGGATCGGCAGCTCGCCGTCATCGGCGGCAAGGATCGCCTCCTCGATCGGCAGGTCGCCCGGGATGGAAGGCGTGACCCCAAACAGGTCGGGCTGCGCCGGGGCGGCATCGGCCGTGGCGCTATCTGGTGCATCTTCGACGGGCGGGAATGGCTCCGACGGTGCGCCGGCCTTTGGCGCGCTGGTCTTCCCTGCGCCCTTCTCCGCCTCCATCGCTTCGCGCACTTTCGCCTGCGCGTGCGCGACCTTCACCAGCACCTTTGCGGTATCGAGCCGGATCGCTGGCTCTGCCCGTTCGAGGAAGCCCGCCGCGATGGTCGGCAGCGCATTGAAGCGGTCATCGAAGCGCACGACCGGCAGGTTGCGCCCGAAGCGCAGATAGCCCGACAGGTTGGGCAGGTTGGTGACTTCGGTGTGCATCACCAGCGGCCGGGTCACCTGCATCCGCGACAGGTTGACGCCGTCGCGCATGTCGTTGACGCCGTAGCTCATCCCCTCATTGGCCTCGACCTGTTCGACCTGGCCGAGATTCTCGGAGACATGCTTGGCGGTGGGCGTGTCGTTCGCGCGGAGCGCCACCCAGGTCGAACAATAGCCGGTGATGGCAGCGGCATCCTGGATGCCGTAGGTCGCCTCGAGCTGGGGATAGGACTGGAAGCCGAGGATGCCGCAGCCGCCATATTTGCGCGCACGGGCGAGGAAGTCGGAGAGCGAGGGCAGCTTCTGCAGCGTCGGCAGCTCGTCGATGACGCAGTAGAGCCGGCGCAGCCGATCGGGGTCGAGGCTCATGATCGCGGAGATGGCGATGTCGAGCCAGACGGTGATCAGCGGGCGGAGCGAGGGAAGCTGGTCGGCCTTGACGGTGATGAACAGCCAGCTGTCCGCCCGCCCCTCCTCCACCCAGTCGCGGATCGAGAAACCATCCTCGGTGTCGTCGAGATAGGCGAAGGACCGCATGACCGATGCGAGTTCCGCCTGGACGCCGGCCGAGGTCCGCTCCCCCTCGGTGGAGATGAAGGCGGCGGCGTCGGTGCCTGCGGCGAAGGCAGCGAGGTCCTTCAGCTTCGAGCGGACGAGCCGGTCGAGCAGCACCGAGACATAGGTGTGCTTCTGGGTGGCGAGCTTGCGCAGCACCGCGACCAGCGTTCCGCGCGCCGCCTTGGCCCAGAACGGATCGCCATGCTTGTCGGGGATCGTGGACTCGGCGATCTGGTCGTAATGATAGTCGCGCGGGACATCGACCCAGGGCGACCAGCGGGCGGTCCGCGCGTCGAGCGGATTGAGCAGCGTGTCGATACCCGGCCGGTAGAATTTCTCCACGAAGGTGCCGGCGGTATCGTAGACGATGGCCCGCCGCCCGGCCTTGCGGATGCCGGCGAGCATGGTGACGATGAGGTTGGTCTTGCCGGTGCCCGGCGCCCCGCACAGCAGGATGTGCTCGGGTTCGAACGCCTCCGGCACGGCGATGCCGCCGATGCTGAGTGGCCCCTTCTTCTGCCACCGCAAGGCGCGCCGGATGTCGCGGCGACTGCCGAAGTGGGCGCCCCGCAGATACTCGTTCGAGCCGAGCCCCTTCCCCGTCCGGGTGAAGGTGAACCAGGCGAAACCGAGCGCGGCCAGGGCGAACGCGCCGGCGATCAGCGCGCCGTGGATCAGGTAGGTTTCGAAGGCGTGGAGGGTTCGCTTGCCCAGGCTGGAGGCAAGCAGCCAGTCGGCCGAAGTCCAGTATTCGCGTCCCTGCGGATCATGGAAGCGGACCGGGTCGTTGGTGCCCGGCGCGGCATCCACCTTGATGGCGGCTTCGGCCAGCTTGATGAGGACGAAGCGCTCATATTCGGTGGACTTCTCGAAGGCGTACCAGACGATGCCCATCACCCAGATCACGAGGCCGGCGGCGGCGGTCTGGAAGAAGACCTGGGTGGTCATTCGGACATTGTGGACGATCGCCTGGCCGCCCCGCGTCCAGGAACCCAAAGTATCGTGGCGGAAGATGCTCATCGCGCAGGCCCTCGGGCGAGCAGACCCCGCTCGGCGAGGATCGTCCGCGCATCCGCCATCCCCTGTTCGAGCGCCTTCGGCGACTGCTGGCCGACCCCGGTGGCGACGATCGAGAGGATCTGGATGCAGGTCGCCAGGATCTCGTCCTGCGACGAGAAGACGTAGCCGCGCGCGGGATCGGCGGCCTGTTCCAGGGCGGGACGTATGAGGTGGGACAGCGAGACGCCGGCGGCGTCAGCGCGCCAGCAGAGACGCGCATGTAGCGCCTCGTCGATGCGGATACTGATCTTGGTCACGGACGCTCCGATCGATCGGAGCCCCGTCACGGGTGATGAAGCGTCGGCGAATGTAGCCGATCCGTGCCTGAGCCGCAAGAAAATGGCCGCGTCGGACCTGTCCGACGAGCCAAGCCATTGATGGCGCGGATCTTTACGCAGCGCCCGGCGAGTGGGTCAGACGCGTCGGACCCGTGTGGCGGCAGCGTCCGACACTGCGATGTTTCCTATGTCACTGTTTTACAGGCGGATTTTCTCCGCAGCACACGTGCGTACGGTGCATCAACATCGGCCAAGGCCGTGCGTCATCCCCAGCGCAGCGGCCCGACCGCTGCGACCATCGATCGCCACATGGGCGGCCACCCCCCGGTAGGGGGCACACTTGTTCCTTCCGGCGGAACGCCGGTCCCCGACGCATGACCGATACGAGACGATGATGCTCATGATACGAACCTCCGAGTTCGGGTTGCGCACGCGCCGCGTGCGCCACACATTGGGGTTGGCGGGCAGCCCGACGACAAGCGAGTTGGACATGCCCAAGTTGAGTGAACGCGAACGGCTGGCGGACCTCGAAGCGCGCCAGCGCAAGATGGCCGAAGAGGTTGCGCAGGCGCGAAGCGCGCTGCGCGATCGCTATGCCGCGATGGTCCGGGAGTTGGGCGTCGAGGCCCTCACCGAGCGTGAGTTTCGCGACGTGCTGACCCACGCGATCCGGGCCGGTGGTGCTCCCTCCATCGGCGCGCTGAAGGCGTTGCCGGCGGCCAAGACTGCATGAAGAGAGGCGGTACGCTGAGGCCCCGCAGGGTCGCAGCGTACCGCCTTCGACGGCACCATAGAAATCATCGCGCGCGGCAGGGATAGCGGTTCACGAATGCTCCGCGTCTTGCCGTCGAGTTGAGGTTTTCGAACCGCCCCTCAGGCCCCAGCCATACCGCCACGAAGCACTGTCGCTCGCAAAGACGGTGGACATTGGCAAGGCTGCCGCGACTTCTTCCGTCCCAGATGACCAAGCCGGCCCCCGCCTCGGCCGCCATCGCCCGGTCCTTGGTCGCGTGGAAACCCGCTGTGCCGGCACGCCCCTCACCGGGGATGTTTCGGACCGCCCAATCGCCGATGTTGTTGCGCGGAAAGCCGTCTGCCGTGGACACCGTCACATTCGGCGCGCGCTGATCCATGAGCAGGCGTTGGACGGCCGAGTCGACCCCGCGTGCGTCCCCGATCAGGACCGGAAGCCGGCGATCGATGATCTCGAGCAACCGTGTCAGAACAGCGGTGGGCAGGTGCCGGATCGAGATCGACCCGGAGCTGAATACGGACGGCTTGTCGGCGATGGGCTGGGTGCGATCATTGGTCATGGCTCTTGAACTCCTCTGTCAGGCACCCCTCCAGATCCTCCTCTCCTCTGACGTGGTGCGATCCGTCTGATCCCGAACGGCAAGCAACCGACGTCATCCCGAAGGGATGGCCCTGCGACGAGCACGGCGGAGCCGCGCGCAGGAGGCCGGCGGCATCGCCGCCGCATCGGTCCGGCGACGGACACGGCCCGCCAGGGCCGTCGTCCCGAGCCGGAGCGAGCCAACCGACCGACAAAAAAAAATGGGGACCGGCCGGGTATGAACCCGACCGGCCCCGCCAAGCGGCTCACGCCGCCTGCTGTCCGTCATAGCGGAAGAAATGCGCCGGGATCCCCGCCGCCCGAACCGCCCGCGCGAGGTGCGATTGCAACCCCGAGCCTTCGCACACCACCGCCTCCACCGGTTGCAGCTTGATCAGCTGCTCGTTGCGCGCGAACCCTGCCCGACTACCGAGCCGATGGTTGAGCGTCATCGCCACCAGCGTCACTCCGCGACTGGCCGCCCATGCCGCTGCGATCGCGTCGCACCCCTTGCCCTGAGCGGTTGTCACCAGCACCATTGCCGGAACCCGCGCCTTGATCTGGTCGAGACGATCCCAGAGTTGCCGGTCATCATGCCAGCGCTGCCCGCCCGAGAAGATCACCACCGGCCCCTGCGGCGCTTGGGCCTCGATCCGGCGCTGGCGACGTGCGGCGAGGAAATTCGTGCCGTCGATCACCGAGGCGGTGCGCTTGCTCGATACCAGCGTTGCGCGCGGAGCCGACCATGGCCGCCCGGTTTCGACCCGGTAGGTTTCGGCCGCCCGGTCGCGCATGCAGGCGACCGCCTCTCGTGCCTCGTCCAGCGACTGGCAGAGCGTCTGCGCCTCCTCAATCTCGACGGTGCCGACCTCGCTGCCGTCGGCTGATCGGATCAGATCCTTGACCTTCATTGCCGCCCGGTCAGCTTCCTGATCGAGTTGCTGCGCGACCTTGTGGAAGGCGTGGACGACGCCCCACGCCAGTAGGCCGGCGATGTCCTCCAGCCGGGTATCGCGCATCACATCGAAGAGCGTTTGCACGACCATCTCCGACGCGCGCTCGGCCTCCCAAGCGTCGGGAAGTCCCGCCGTGATCGGTTCGTCGCCACGGGTCATCTGGAAGCCGTCGACCGTCTCGGTGAAGGCGGCGGCGAAGCTGCTCGACGGGTGTCCGGTCTGTTCGGCGAAGAGGTCAGTGATGTCGGCGAAGCGGGAAACGTCGGTGCTGGTCATGAGAACCTCCTTCTTCTTCAAGAGGTCTCCTCCCCTGCACGGGCTCCGAGCACCGGGGTCAAGGATCGGGCGCCAGCCCGACCGCGTTAGCGGCGGTGGGGGTCACGATTTTTCCCGGCGGCCGAAGCGCTCTGGGGGGAGGACGACGCTGGCTCCGCCGGGAAAAATGGTGGGGCCCCGCCGTCCTTGAGGCCGGTGCGGTCCCGTGCCACGATAGGACTTGTTGAGAGAGAATATTGTCCCTGACAGTCGCCACGAGCGCCCAAGGACCGGCATGGGCTCGATGCCCATGGCGGCCCTTTTCGCCGCTTACCATGATCGGTGAGGCCATTGTCGCTCCGGATTACCGGATAGCGCCGCAGGGTGCGTGGACCTCCGACGCCTGCCGCAGGCCACTGTCGCATTCGCGCTCGGCTTATAGGTCGTCCCAGAAGCCGTCATAATGACCGCAGGTCGTGCAGGAAACCGGATGATAGGCGTTGATACAGCCGCCCTCGAGCTGCTCGACGTGACCATGCCGCGCCGGCGCTCCGCACTTGGGACACGGTGCGGTCCACCATTCGCTGTCGAGGTCCATGCCGTCCGGTTCGATGCAACCTCCATATACGCGCATGATGATGAACTCCCAAAATTAGGGGATGCCGCGCATCGCGCCACCCCCCCAAGGTTGGCATGAAGGATCAGGCGGCGCGGCGCAGTGCCGGGCCACCCGGCCGGCCGACCCGTTCGATCGGGGCCTGATCCGCCTTGCGGAAGGCGTGGATCGGAACGTCCGCCTGCCGCAGCGTCTGGTAGAGATTGGCCTGAATGCCCGAGCCTTCGCCAAGGACCGCCTCGACCGGGTTCAACTCGGCGAGCTTGCGGTTGCGCAGGAACGGCGCGCGTCGCCCACCGCCGACCAGTCCATACGCCAGCAGCGGCACGTTCCGGCTCGCACACCATGCGGCGACGATCGCGTCGAACCCCTTGCGCTGCGCGGTGGTGACGACGGTCATGGTCGGGATGCGCGCACGGATCGTATCGAGACGGTCCCAGATCGGTTGCCAGTCATGCCACTGGGCATGGCCGGAGGCGACGACCAGCGGCCCCCGGGGCAGGTAACGGTCGCGCTGATCAAGCTCCCGCTGGCGGAGATAGTCCTGGATCGCGACTTGCGTGGCGGTCGAGGCTTTCGAAGCCCGGCTGCCCCGCGCCGGGGACCACGGCCAGCCAGTCTGGACCCGGTACATTTCGGCGGCATAGTCGCGGCACACCTCCATCGCCTCGCGGTGCTCGGCGATCGACTGGCAAAGAAGCTGCTTTTCCTCCATCTCGCGGTTGTAGACCTCGCTCAGGTCCGGCCGGCGGGCGAGGTCACCCAGTTCGTCGGCCAATGCCTGTTCGCGTCGCTCCAGCTTCTGCGCGGTGAAGTGGAAGCTGTTGACGAAGCCCCATGCGACCTCTGCCGCCAAGGGTTCGATCCGCGTGTCGACGAAGAGATCGAACAGGGTGGCGATGATCGCGCCGCAATCCGCCTGCACCGCCAGCGGATCGGGCATGTCGTGTTCGCCGGGCTCCTCGCCGGGTTCGATGATCGACAGGGGGATGGGATCGCCGAACGCCCGCTCGAATTCGGGTGTGGCGGTCAGTTGCTTGTACAGGTTCGGCAGGTCGGCAAAGCTGCGGACGCTGCCCGATGACGCGGTATCGGTCATGATGCTGGCTCCGGTACATGACGGTACGATGGGGCCACGCACGCGGCCCCGGGCTCGGATGGAAGCGTCAGCCCTGTCGTCGGTGCCGCGCGCCGTTGATCAATCCCGAGGCGATTTGCGGCGCGAGGGGCTCGAAACTCGTGCCTTCGAGCAGATCGAAGGTTCGGGCGATCAGTGCACCGATCTCGATGACGGGTCGGACCCGCTGAGCGGAACTGACGCTCGATCCGGGGAAGCCGGCGGAGTTGGCGCTGAGGCTGGTGGGGAACAGGTGGTTTGTCACGATGCTGGCTTTCGGCTGGTCGGACAGGAAAAAGGGCCGGAGAAGCGATGCTCCCCCGGCCCCGATTTGCGCTGGGCGCGGTCGATCAGAACGGCATGTCGTCGTCGAGATCGCCTGGGCCGTCAGCGCCGACCAGTTCGCCACCCACTCCGGCCGTGCTTTCACCGAAGCCACTGTCCTGCTGGTCGCGGGTATTCCCGCCGCGGCTGCGTTCGCCCTGCTCCCGGTCGTAGTTGCTCGCCCCGAAGCCGCCGCCGATGTCGGACCGCATCGTATCGCGACGCCACGCGACCATGTAGCCATCAAAATCGGTGGCGGGGAACAGGGCGACGGGAAGCGCCTCGGGCAGGCTCGGATCATCGATCGTGCCGGCAAGGAAGACCTCGCCGGTCCGCTTCATCACCGCTTCCCAGACGGCGCCGATCTGCACCCAGCGCCGTGCGACGTTGAGCGCTACGACCTCGTATTTCGGCGCCCGCGGATTGTCGTTCTCGACTGGACGCAGGCCGATCCGCGGCAGGTCGATGGTGCGGGTCGCGATCGAGCCCATCAGACGGCCATTGACGTTGCGAAGTTCACCGATGTTCATCGTCTCAACCTTTCGACATTCAGGTCGCTCTCAGGCTCATTCCCGGCGACACAAACCTCGATCCTCCTCTCCTCTGATCCCGCACCCACCGCGCGCGCCGACGCTCGCCACGGCCTCCACACCTCGCCACGCATCCCGACGCCCATGCGCACCGCCCGCCACCTGCCCCGCCGCCAAAATTTGACCGACACGTCCGCGCTGAACCGACGATGCCCAGTGGTGCACGGCCCCCGATCGACCCGGAGTGAGTGCCCGGCGTTCGTCAAGGAACGGCGATCGTCCACGGAGCGGAAGGCCCAACGGTGCCGCAGAGGTCCCCTGCGCGAACCGCAGGGTCAGGCGAGGCTCCCGCCTATCCGCGCGGCCCGTATCCTCGACCTATCGGCAGGGCCGCCGAAGGAAGTGCCGGATGGAAAGGGTAGCGGTAGTCAGGGCGTCAACCTCTGCCAGCCACCGGCGATGCCGGGATAAACGTCAGGTTCACCGTGCGATCCCGCCCGAGCCTGTCCAGCACTCGGTCTGCCATGGCGTCACGTTCGGCATGGGTCGCAGCGATCTCGACCGAATAGGCCGAGCGGGCAAACAGATCCCCCTCGTCGCCTGCGCGGGCGACATGATCGGCTGGCCAGCAGCAGAGCAAGATCCACGGCCAACCCGTTTCGGCCGGATCATAGTGCGCGAACGTGATCGTGCCGGCATGGAGCGCGGACGGGCGACGGTCGAAGAGGTCGGGAGCGCAAGGCACGATCCGATTGGTTGCGAGGAAATGATCCCATTCCGCCCATTCCGCCTCCGTTTCGATGATGACGGGATAATAGCGGCCGAGTGGCAGCGACGGCGATGCGTAGGGCTGCGGAATGTCGATCAGGCAGATGTCCGGCAAGGTCGGAAGCGGTCGTGGATAGCGCCGGCGTCGGCGTGCAAGTATATCATCGAGACGCATGGCGGATCATCTGCATCAAGCCCGCCGGCGTGACTGACAAGCTGGTGCGAGGAAGCCCGAAAGACCGCGGGCAAGCGATCATCTGAGGCCTCCGGTCGCTTGGGCAGGTTGGCCCGACTACTTTCCTACGGCATGCGCGACATCGCAACGATCGATATTGATTCCGATCCGGCCGCCTCCGTAAGGGAGGCGCGATGCGCTATGTTCTAACTATCGATGACCGGTCGGCAGGTGTCTCTTGCACTACACTCGTGACCCGGGAGCAGGCGATCGCCATCATGGCGATGGCGCCCGGCGACGCGGTGCAACTGGATGGCGAAACCGCCTATCACCTCGGCGAGCCCGGTGAAAAGGATCCACCGATCGAGTTCGTTTCGCGGGGCGTTCGGCCATCGGCTCGCCGATCGCGGCTGCTTCCGGAACTACAGGCAATTCGCGATGGTCGGGGCGTTCCTGTAGACGATTGAAGAACCGGTCAGGTGCGAAGGCTATAGCGTCGAGTGACCGATCATTGGCTCGACATGCATGAACGCACCGAAGCGGCGGCGCAGCTCCGTGACGGCTTCGTCCGTGGCATCGACGATCACGCGGTCGGGATTGGCATCGCCGACCAGCGTCACACCGGGGACCTGCCCGGCCTTGGTCGCTTCGACACCCTGGCCGCGCAGACCGCGTTTGATTGCGACGACGAACCGCATGATCTGTCCACTTGTCTCCGGCGTCACCATAGCAGCTACGACAGGAAGGCGATACCGCGTCCCTGATACTTCGGCGCGAGCCCGACATCCTGCAAGCCTGCCGTGAGCAGGCTGCGGCACAATGCCGCGCGGGACGCATCTCGCGGCAGCGTCGCAAGCCCCGCCTGACGCGACAGAAGCGCCGCCGCGATGCCGCAGGCGACCGGTGATGCCATCGAAGTGCCATCCATCGCCGCGAACAGCGCGTCGCTCCGTCCATCGGGATCGTAAACGGGCGCGATGATGCCGACGCCCGGTGCCGCGCAGTCGATCTCCGGACCGAAGCAACTGAAACTGGCGAGAAACAGGTTGTCGCGACCGAACCGGTCCGCAGCTTGTGGCAGGCGGGTCGCGCTGAGCGATGTCGGAGGAGCCCAGCCCGCGAGGCCAAGGGCGGACACGGCCACGCACTCCGGGAACGCCGCCGGGTAACTTACCGGTCCGGCTTCGTTGCCCGCCGCAACCACGCACAACGTCCCACGCTCCAGTGCATCGAGCATGGCGTCATGGATCACCTCGGATGGCGTCGACGCGCCGAGGCTCATGTTGATGAGGTCGACACCGTGACCACGCGACAGGGCATCGATCGCGTTGGCGATGTCGGCGTTGGAGGCGAGCTTGCCGGGCGCGAAGACTCGCGCGGCGAACAGGTCGACACCCGGCGCGATGCCGCCATAATCGCCCTGCCCGACCGGACGCGCCCCGATCGTCCCAGCCACATGGGTTCCATGCCCCTCGCTGTCGTCGGTGGCACCGGGGCCGTTATCCTCGACGCCATCGATGAAGCTGCCGATGCCATGGGCATGCTGCAGGCAGCGATGCGGCCCGAGCCCGGTGTCGATGACGCCGACGCGCACGCCCGAGCCGAGCGCAGGATCGAAGGCATCGATACCGGTTGCGGCATGCCACCAGCCTAGCGGGCCGTCCGTCGGAAGTGGTACGCAGTCAATCGCCGTTGCGGCCCCCCGCGACAGCGTCGGCCAGAATCCGCCGTTGGGCAGTGCGAGCACACCCGCGACGACGGCACGGGCCGGATTGGGGACATCGCAGCGTCCCTGTGGGTCGGTGATCGCCTCGGCGCTGGACGTTCCGCCGAACCCGCGGAAAAACACCGTGACGCGGCAAGCCGCCAGCCCTGCACCGCTACCGGTCACCGTGATGCGGGTGACATTGTCGATCGCTGCCGGAATCACCCCGATCGGCACGGCGCCGATCAGATCGGGTGGAAGGACGTTCAGCGGGTGATGGAGGATCTCGGGTTCGATGATCGTATCCGGCCCCGCCGCGGCGCGCTCGCGCTCGACTTCGACCGGGTCAGCCTCCACCACGACGACGCGACGGGCGAGCGGATCTTCGGGTTCATTATCCTCGACGATCCGGGCTGAGGACATTCCCTCCAGAGCAACGCCGACCGAGAAGCGTGAGGCGACCTTGGCATCCGCACTGAAGCGTCCGGCGCGGCGATTGGCGATGACGAAACGGGCCACAGCAACGTCTCCCCTGATACGGGCGGCTGGACGCTGGCACACGGCGAGATGGATCAGTGCCTCGTCCGCATGGCTGTCCGCAACCGCCACGGATCGCCGCGATTGGCGATCCGCGGAGACATCTATCACAGAACCGCTATGACGTAACCGGCGGTGCGTATGATTCTGTTCATTGCGGCTGCTGAAAACACGCGGATGCCTGATGTTGCTCGCCGATGATGATGTGACCATCGTAGACATTGATCATTCTGATCGTCCGGACGATTACCTTCATTATGGATCAATTTGCGATGCTATTCATCGCCGGAAGGTATCGAGACAGCACTATTTCACCTGCATGAGCTGCGATGGGTAAGGCGCGAGCAAATCCATGACCTGATCGGCAGGGGCGGTTAGCCAGCGCTCATGATCGTCTGCCAGCAGGATCACCGGCATCGCCTTCGGGTGCTTGGGCGCGACCAGCGGGTTCGGTTCTGTCGTGCAGAAGGCATAGACCCGGTCATGGTCCTGGTCGACCTTCCATAGCCCGGCGAAGCAAGGCACCGCCTGGTCCTCGACGGCGAACCACCAGTTGGTATCGCCCGGCCCTTGCCGGTCGGCAGCGGCCTTGGGTTCGGCGAAGCGTGTGAACGGCACCAGGCAGCGCTGCTCGGGCTGCGCCAACCATGTCCGCCACATGTTGCTCTGCATGTTCCGGGCGTTGGTCCACCAGTCGTAGAGGAAGGGGAGTTCGCCCTCCCGAGCCGGACGCTTGCGTGGCTTTCGGGTTGGGAACCCCCATCGCATCGTGCTTACGACCCGCGCACCGTCCTGTTGACGAACGACGTACCCGGGCTTTCCGGGAGCGGCATAGTCCTTCTCGACCGACAGGGTATTGGCCGTGTCCTCGGATGCGGCAAGCGCGTCGAAATAGTCGCGCACGTCGGTTTTGAGTCTGTAAAGATTGCACATTCCACCGTTCGATCACGAGCGGTAGCGCGATACAAGCTTCTTCCACGTCACCACGTCGGGAGAGGGAAGCTGCTCGCCGGTGGGCGGATCGCGCACGATCGCGATGCCGGGCCGGACCGGCGGACCGCCGCCCTTTGCGCAATGCGCGCAGCGCATGCGCTCCCTTGCCGCAGCGATCGCCCCATCCCACCCCCGGCGATGGAACAGCCACCAAAGCGGAACCGCATCGAGGATGCGGATATGGTGGCATCGGGGACAGGTCAGCCGAAGGGTCCGCTTGTGCAAGGCACATTCCTCCAGCGTGCGCAACCGGCGGCCGATGTGATCGAATAGAGGATCACCATGGCCAGCGGGAACGCTGCCATCGCCCCGTACTGGTGCATTGTCGTCCATCGGCAGCGCTCCGCAACATCTTGACCAATCGGAAGGATTTACGGAACATAAGGCGAACATATGAGTCGCTGCAACCATGTCCATCGAAGCCCGTCGTCATCACGCCATGGCCCTCCTCCGCGAGAGCATCGGAGAGGCGCGGGCCAACGATTCGGCGATTCTACCGTTCGGGATCAACGCGCTCGATGGCCGGTTGGCGGATGGCGGCCTGACGCTTGGCGGCCTTCACGAGATCGCAGCGGCTACGACGACGCTCAGCGACGATGCGGCAGCGACGCTGTTCGTGGTGGGGATCGCCGCGCGGGTCGCCGCGACGACAGGACGCCGCGTCCTGTGGGCGCTGACCCGCTTCGATCTTTACGCACCGGGGCTCGAACAGGCCGGGCTCGATCCGGCGACGCTGCTGTTCGTCGAGACGCGAGAGGACAAGGACGTGTTGGCCGTCATGGAGGATGGCCTGCGCCACGGCGGCGTCGCGGCTGTGGTCGGCGAGGTGAAACGCGCGGATATGGTCGCCACCCGGCGGCTGCAACTGGCGGCAATGACCGGAGGCACCCCTGCCCTGCTCTTTCGGCGCTGGCGACGGCAGGGCGTCTGCCCGCTGACCGAGCTGTCGGCGGCGATGACCCGTTGGCGAATCGCGTGCGCGCCGTCCGCTCGATTGCCTGCCCCCGGCGTCGGCCGCGCCCGCTGGACAGTCGAGTTGGCCCGCCAGCGTGGCGGCCCCGGTTTCACGATGGACTTGGAGGCATGCGATGACACGGGTCGCCTCGCTCTACCTGCCGCATCTCGCGATCGAGCGACTGCGGCGGCTGGAGCGGCCGCGCGCGCTGCCTGAGCCGAGGCCTGCGCCCATATTGCCGATCGACGACGACCCCGGTGCCTGTTCGGTACCGCGGGGTGGAGGCTGGCGGCCGGGTGCGCGCTGGGCGCAGGTTGAGGGCACGCGTGGGGCGATCGCCGAAGAGGCGGCGGCACTGCCGCTTCACCAGCAACCGACGATGCGCGAACTGGGCCGCCGGTCGGAGGCGGCCGAGCATCCCTTCAAACGGGCACTGTCTGCCGAGGCAGCCCACCTGTCAGGGTCGGCCAGCCCGGTCACCCACATGCAGCCGCTGATCCTCGCTGAGGCGATCGGCCAGCGCCAAGTGATCGTCGCGGCCTGCCCGGCGGCGCTCACGCTCGGCCTCGTGCCCGGCATGGCGATCACCCAGGCACGCGCGCTGGTGCCAGATCTGGACATCCGCCCTGCCGATCCTGTTGCAGACCTCGCCGTGCTCGACAGTCTTACGCTCCATGCCGTGCGCCACTGGACGCCAACCGCCGCGCCGAGCGGAACGGACGGGCTATGGTTCGACCTGACCGGCGCCGCGCACCTGCATGGTGGCGAGGCGCAGTTCTGCACTCGACTGGTCCGCTTCTGCCGACGCTTCGGCTATACCGCGCGGGTCGCGGTGGCAGGTACGCCGGGGGCAGCGCATGCGCTGGCGCGCTACGGGCGCGAGGCCGTCACCCTGGTTCCCGGCGGCGGCGAAGCACGGGCGATCAGCGCACTGCCCCCCGCAGCGTTGCGTCTGTCACCAGAGGCCATCGCCGCCGCGCAACGTTTTGGGCTCGACCGTATCGCCGACCTGGTCCCGCTGCCGCGCGGGCCGCTCGTCCGGCGGCTGGGGCTCGCCAGCGTCCGGCGGCTCGATGAGGCGCTTGGCCGGGTGGCGGAGCCGATCGTGCCCGTCGTCCCGCAGGAGACACCAGTCGTCGAACGCCGACTTCTCGAACCGATCGGCACTGCCGACGCGGTCGAGCGCGTCATCGCCGACCTGCTCGGCGACATGATGCTGCTTCTGCAGGAGCGCGGGCACGGCGCGCGAACGTTGGTGCTGTTGCTGGAACGGATCGATGGCAGCGAGCAGCGCCTCGCGATCGGCACAGCGCGCGCGACACGTGATGCAGCGCATCTTGCTCGCCTGTTCCACCTGCGCATAGAGCGGATCGATCCGGGTGACGGGATCGAGACCATGCGCCTTGCGGCGACGCGCACCGATCCGCTCGGTGCGATCGCAGTGGTGGGCGACCTGACCGGCGAGGAACCGACACCTGACATCGCCACGCTGGTCGACCAGATCGCCGGTCGGGTTGGCGAGAACGCGCTGTTCACAACCGCCCCCGTCGAAAGCGACGTGCCCGAACGCGCGGTGCGCCGCGCCTCACCGCTCGCGTCTCCCACCGGCTGGCCGGCTTGGCGCAGACCGGTACGGATCCTCCAGCGTCCCGAACCGCTGTCAAGCGTACTCGCGCTGCTCCCCGACGCTCCACCGCGCCGGTTCACCTGGCGGGGCAAGGTCCATGCGGTGGTCGCGGGCGACGGACCCGAACGGATCCATGGCGAATGGTGGCGGCGCGACGGCGAGGTCTGGGCGGTGCGCGACTATTTCCGGGTTGAGGACGACACTGGCGCGCGTTTCTGGTTGTTCCGGCGTGGCGACGGGGTCGAGCCTGCGACCGGCGATTTGAGCTGGTATCTGCACGGGCTGTTCGGCTGATGGCCACCTATGTCGAACTTCAGGTGACGACCCATTTTTCGTTTCTGCGAGGTGCGTCCAGCCCGGACGAACTTCTCGCCGCCGCCGCGCTTCAAGGCCACACTGCGCTCGGCATCGTCGACCGCGGCAGCGTCGCCGGGCTGGTGCGAGCATGGGAGGCACAGAAAGCAACTGGCGTGCGGATGGTCCCGGGCGCGCGGGTCGACCTCGACGATGGCCGCGCGCTGCTGCTCTATCCGACCGACAAGGCCGCCTGGTCGCGGCTCACCCGCCTACTGACGCTGGGCAAGTCGCGCGCCGGCAAGGGCGGCTGTACGCTCGGCTGGTCGGATCTTTGCGACTGGCGCGACGGGCTGATCGCGATCCTGCTGCCGCACGAAGCCGATGATCGCACCGCCCGCCACCTTCTCGAACTGCGCCAGACCTTCGGAGCGCACGGCTATCTCGGCCTTGCCTTCCGACGGCGTCCCGATGATGCGCTTCGCCTGCACCAACTGTCGACGCAGGCGGCGGCGGCGCGAGTCGCCACCGTAGCGGTCGGCGACATCCTCTATCATGCCGCCGAAGCGCGGCTGTTACAGGACGTCGTGACCGCTATTCGCGAGAAATGCACCGTCGATACCCTCGGCTATCGACGCGAACGGCATGCCGATCGACACCTGAAGTCGCCGGAGGAAATGGAACGGCGTTTTGCCGCCTTTCCCGAGGCGATCCGCGCGACCGCCGCGATCGCGCGTGCCTGCACCTTCGACCTTGGCGAGCTCAGCTACCAATATCCGCACGAACGCGTCGTTGACGGCCTGACCGCGCAAGCTGCGCTCGAACGGCTGACCGATCAGGCGGTCGAGCGCATGTTCCCGGACGGTGTGCCGGAAGCGTATCGGAAGCAGATCGACCACGAACTCAGGCTGATCGGTGAACTCAGCTATGCGCCCTACTTCCTGACCGTGAACGCCATCGTCGCGGAAAGCCGGCGGCGGGGCATCCTCTGCCAGGGCCGCGGGTCGGCGGCGAACAGTTGCGTCTGCTTCGTGCTCGGCATCACCAGCATCGATCCCATTCGCCATGAATTGCTGTTCGAGCGTTTCGTCTCCGGCGAACGCCGCGAGCCGCCCGATATCGATGTCGATTTCGAGCATGAGCGGCGCGAGGAGATCATCCAGTGGATCTATGAGACGTACGGGCGCAACCATGCCGCGCTAACCGCCGTCGTCACCCGCTATCGCGCGCGCGGCGCGGTGCGCGAGGTCGGCAAGGCACTCGGCCTGCCGGAGGATCTTACCAAGGCGCTCGCGGGCCTCGTCTGGGGCTGGAGCCAAGAGGGCGTCGGCGAGAAGCAGGTCACCCAGCTCGGCCTCAACTTGGACGATCGGCGGTTGCGGCTTGCGCTGGAGCTATCCCGGCAGTTGATCGGTGTACCCCGCCATCTGTCCCAGCATCCTGGGGGCTTCGTGCTGACCCAAGACCGGCTCGACGATCTCGTTCCCATCGAACCGGCGGCGATGGTCGACCGGCAAGTCATTGAATGGGATAAAGACGATATCGACGCGCTCAAGTTCATGAAGGTCGATGTGCTCGGCCTCGGTATGCTCGGCTGTATGAACCGCGCCTTTAACCTGCTCGAGGAGGCCAAGGGCATACGCGTCGGCATGTCCGACCTGCAGGACGACGACCCCGACGTCTACGCCATGATCCAGAAGGCCGACACGCTCGGCACCTTCCAGATCGAGAGCCGCGCGCAGATGTCGATGCTGCCGCGGATGAAGCCGGCGCGCTTCTATGACCTCGTCATCGAAGTCGCGATCGTCCGCCCTGGCCCGATCCAGGGCGACATGGTCCACCCATACCTCCGCCGCCGCGAGGGGCGCGAGAAGCCCGACTATCCGCGGCCCGAACTACGCGCGGTGCTGGAGAAGACGCTGGGTGTACCGCTATTCCAGGAACAGGCGATGAAGGTCGCGATCGTCGGCGCGGGCTTCACCGCGGTCGAGGCAGACCAGCTCCGCCGCGCCATGGCGACATTCAAGTTCACCGGCGGGGTCAGCCACTTCTACGACAAGCTGGTCGAGGGGATGGTCTCGCGCGGCTATCCCCGCGACTTCGCCGAGCGGACTTTCAAGCAAATCGAAGGCTTCGGCTCCTATGGCTTCCCCGAGAGCCACGCCGCCAGCTTTGCCAAGATCGCCTATGCCAGCTGCTGGATGAAGCATCATCATCCCGACGTCTTCTGCGCAGCGCTACTCAATGCTCAGCCGATGGGCTTCTATGCGCCGGCGCAGGTCGTGCGCGATGCGCGCGAACACGGCGTCGAGGTGCGGCCCGCCTGCATCAACACCAGCCGCTGGGACTGTACATTGGAGCCGACCGCCGGCCGCTACCTCGCCGTCCGGCTGGGGCTGCGCCAGGTGCGTGGCCTCGCCAATACGCATGGCGCGGCGATCGTCGCGGCGCGAGGAGATGCGCCTTTCCAGTCGGTCGAGGAGGTATGGCGCCGCGCGGGCGTGCCCCGTGCCGCGATCGAGCGCCTGGCCGAGGCGGACGCCTTCCATGCATTGGGCGGGGATCGCCGTCAGGGCTTGTGGAAGGTGAAGGGCCTGGGCGAGGCTCCCCTGCCCCTCTTCGCCGCCGCCGATGCCCGCGAAACCTCGTTCAGCCCGGAAGGGCTGGAACCCGACGTCGCGCTCCGCCCGCTGACCGAGGGCCGCGAGGTGGTGGAGGATTACCGCGCGCTCCAACTGTCATTGCGGGCACATCCCCTCGCCTTCCTCCGGCCGGATCTCACCCGGCGCGGCATCGTTCGCTGCGCCGATCTCGCCCACATCAAGGACGGCCGCCATGTCGAAGTCGCGGGCATCATCCTCGTCCGCCAGAAGCCGGGCAGCGCCAAGGGCGTCCTCTTCATCACCATTGAGGATGAGACCGGCATCGCCAATGGGATATTGTGGCCCGACCGGTTCGAGGCGCAGCGCCGCACCGTCATGTCGGCGGCGATGATCGGGATGAAGGGCCGGGTCCAGCGCGAGGGGCTGGTCATTCACGTCATCTGCGACCGGATCATCGACCATGGACCGCTTCTCGCCCAGGTCGGCCAGATGGACTTTCCACAAGCCACCGGCCGCGGCGATGGCGCACGTCATGCCGGATCGCCCGACCGGGGCGATGCCGGATGGCGGCCGGGTCCGCGCGACAGCTACTGGCCGCCGCACGCAGATGGCATGGACCCTGAACAGGTGGTGCGAATCAAATCCCGCGACTTCCACTGAGCCGTGCGCCCGGTTTCCCGACACCAGCGCATCGTCGTCGACCTGTCGATCCGCATCCTGCGCGCCGCCATGACCCGGTCGGGCGAGCACCGGGTCGACACGATCGAGGTGCGTCTCGCACTGCGATGCCTGATCGGTCACTGCCCCGAGCGTTGGCCACTCGACATGTTCTGGAGTTCCGCTGCAACTGAGCACGACATTGGACGTGCGCAAGGTTGTACGGCGGCGTTTGCCGGGATCGTAAGGCAATTGCGCCGTGCCGGCGCTGTGGTGGATTAAGAACATGTCCAGCGCCTTGGTAGAAGTGAAGGCAGTTCCCTCGCCGTTGGCAAGGCATCGGTCGTAAGTCGGCCGGACGATGCGTCCGGCGAGCGAGCGGCGCGAGAGGTCGAAGCGCCCGGCGTCGAGACGCCTGATGTCCTCGGTAAAGATACAGCCGGTGACGTGCTCCCCGAAAATCATGCCATTGGTAAGTTAGCTTGTCAGATGGAGACGAGCGATGCGGCGAGGCCGTTTTACCGAGGATCAGATCATAGGCGTGCTGCGTGAGCACGAGGCTGGCGTGAAGACCGCGGAGCTGTGCCGGAAGCATGGCATCAGCGATGCGACGTTCTACAACTGGAAGTCGAAATACGGCGGGATGACCGTGTCGGAAGCGGCACGGTTGCGGACGCTGGAGGACGAGAACCGGCGGCTGAAGAAGCTGCTGGCGGAGTCGATGCTGGACGTATCGGCGCTGAAGGATCTGCTAGGAAAAAACTGACCCGGCCTGCGGATCGCTACGCTGCGGTGGAGAAGCTGATGACCGACCACGGCTTCTCCGAGCGTCGCGCGTGCAGGCTGGTGGGGGTCAACCGGTCGGCGTGGCAATATGAGCCGCTTCCCGGGAAGGACGATGCTGTCCGCGAGCGGATGCGCGAGATCGCGAACGAGCGTCGTCGGTTCGGCTATCGCCGACTGGCGATCCTGCTTTGGCGTGAGGGCAAGGGCATGAACCTGAAGAAGGTGTACCGGCTGTATCGCGAGGAGCGGCTGACGGTGCGCAAGCGCGGCGGCCGGAAACGAGCGCTGGGCACGCGGGCGCCGATGGCGATCGGGAGTGTCAGGAATTTCGTGTGCGGGCGGGCGGATGAACATTACGCCGCCATGGCCTTGATGAAGCGTTCGCCGAAGATGACGGCGAACTGGGCCTTTGCCATGGTCCACTCACGTGGCGGCATTCTCCACTCTTTCTCCGAGCGGTTCAAGATCAGGTAGAGCAGCTTGGTGGCGGCCTCGTCACTGGGGAAATGCCCACGGGCGCGCACGGCCCGGCGCAGCTTCGAGTTCAAGGCCTCGATGGAATTCGTGGTATAGATGATCCGCCGAACCTCGTCGGGAAAGGCGAAGAACGGGATGACCTCGGCCCAGGCGCGCCGCCAGCTCTGGCCGATGGCGGGATAGCGGGTGCCCCAGGGCCCCGCCTCGAATGCCGTCAGGGCCTGTTCGGCCGCCTCGGCGCTGGGCGCGCGGTAGATATCCTTCAGCGCGGTCGCCAAGCCCTTGCGGTCCTTCCAGGACACGAAATCCATGGAATTGCGCAGCAGGTGGACGATGCAGGTTTGAACCACGGCGTCGGGAAACACGGCGGTGATCGCCTCGGGAAAGCCTTTCAGCCCGTCGACGACGGCGAGCAGGATGTCCTCGGCGCCGCGGTTCCTGAGCGCGTTCATCACCCTGAGCCAGAATTTGGCACCCTCGTTCTGCTCCAGCCACAGGCCCAGCACCTCCTTGGCACCATCGGCACGGACGCCGAGCGCGATGTGGATCGCCTTGTTGCGCACCATGCCCTCGTCCCGGATCTTCACCCGCAAGGCGTCGAAAAAGACGAGCGGGTAGACCGGATCCAGCGGCCGCTGCTGCCAGATCGCCACCTCGTCGAGTACGGCGTCGGTTACCGTCGAGATCAGATCGGGCGACACGTCGATGCCGTACAGATCGTGCAGGTGCCCCGTGATCTCCCGGGTGCTCATACCCCGCGCGTACATCGACACGATCTTTTCATCGAAACCTGGAAAGCGCCGCTGGTATTTGGCGATCAGCTGCGGGTCGAAGCTGGCTTGCCGGTCGCGCGGTACGTCGATCGCCAACTTACCGGTTACGGTCGTGATCGTCTTCCGACCGTAACCGTTGCGGCTGTTGCCCGCGCCATCTTCACCGGCGAGGTGATGATCCATCTCGGCATTCAACGCGCGCTCGGTCAGCGCCTTCTTCAGCGCGTCGAGCAGGCCACCCTGCGCCAAAGCGGTGCCCGCGTCACCGCCGGCCAGCAACTGATCCAGTAACTCGTTCGGTATCGCAGGCTCTTTGCGTCGGGACATATCGGGTCTCCTTCTTCCCCTTTATGCCCGCCCGCACACGAAATTCCTGACACTCCCATGGCGATCCCGCAGGAACCCAACCAGCGCTGGAGCCTCGACTTCGTGTCGGATGCATTGGCCTGCGGCCGGCGGTTCCGCGTCCTCAACGTCATCGACGATTACAGCCGGGAGTGCTTGGCCTGCATCGTCGATACCTCGTTGTCAGGACGACGTGTCGTGCGGGAATTGGCCGCCATTACCGAACGTCGCGGGCTCCCATGCATGGTGGTCAGCGACAACGTCCTATGTCGGGAAGCAGCGGCCGGTTTTGGCCAGCAGATATCCATGCGCCGACAACCATCGGCGCGGCATGCATTCTCAGCCAGATGGCTCCCACCGTCAACGGGATCGCTCCCTGCCATAGCAAACACAGGATCCAGCGGCGCCGGGGCGGCCGTGGTCCTCACCATCCTTAAAACGAGATACGCACCCAGGTGGAAGGCCCGAACATTATCTACAGGGTCGCTCGACGAGCGCCCTCACGGCACTTGCAGAGAGGGGTCCTTCCACCTGGCATCCGACCGTTCGAGAAACGGCCGGTACTCTGTCCCCGTCTTGACGACGGCGTGAGCCACGCGCGCCATCTTGGCGGTGAGCGCCGTCATCGCCTTACGGCGACGGTCGGCATCGTCCGCGTGCCCGGCGACATATCGTCCGAGCTTGTCGCGGAAGCTGTTGTCGCGCTGACGCGCGGCGACCTGAGCAGCCATCCAGAAGGTCCGGCGTAGGCGCGCGTTACCGTACTTGGACAGCTTGGTGCGGCCACGGAACGTGCCCGACTGGCAGGTCGCGAGATCGAGACCGCAGAACTTCAGGAACTGGCGATGATGGTTGAAGCGACGCAGATCGCCGGCCTCGGCCAGGATGGTCAGCGCGTTGATCGGACCGATGCCCGGAATGTTGCGCAGCAGCTGGTAGTCGACGTCATCGGCGAGCCGCGCATGGGCCAGCCGCTCGATCTCGTCACGCTGGTGGATGAGGCTGCGCCCCTGCGCGATGACCATGCGGAACATGGTGATGGCGGCCGAGGCCTCCGGCACCGGCAGCGCCGTCGAGGCGGACGCAGTCTCGTAGATGTCGTTGATGAGGCGTGCCTTGGAGACCTTGCGGCCGATGAGCGGCCATGCCGCAGCCGAGAATGCCTCACGGTCCAGCGCCGTGATGGTGGCCGGTGTCGGAAACCGCTCGATAAGCGCGAGAAACCAGTCGGACCGGCTGTTGCCTGCGAAACGGGCGATCTCGGGGAAATACAGCGGCAGGTAATGGGTCAGGATCCGGTGCCAGGTCTGCGTCTTCATCCTGGAGATCGTCTCGTGTGTCTTTGAGAGCTCCTGCAGGTCATTGATGCCCGCGGCGAGCGGGTCGACGTAGCGCTGCGTCGCGCCGATCCGCAGCATGTGCAGGATGACCTGCGCGTCCTTGGGGTCGTTCTTGTCCCAGCCGTTGTGCAGCGCCTCGCGCGTTCGGGCGAGCGCGACCGACGAGATGAGGCGCAGCTCGAACCCCGCCGTCAGCAGCCGGTGTGCCAGCGTGCGATGGTAATTACCTGTCGCCTCGAACCCGATGACGATGGGGCGGCCGATGGCCGCGAGTTGCTCGGCAAAGCCGTCATAGTCCTGTCTGGTCGCCATGACGGTCATCCGCCGACGCCGGCCGCCTTCCGGTCGCTCGATGAGTACCTCCTGCCGGTTCTTGGACATGTCGATGGCTACCAGCACGGCGCCAGCAGGCGTAGAGGTGAGCTTGGTCATGGTCGGTCGGCCTCCAAAGTGTTGTCTCGACAACCTCACTTTAGATACCTGCTGACCGGCCATGGCTTGCCCTGTTGAAGCCTGCGGCCGCTACGCGGCCTTGTCTTCAACAGGGCCATAGCGGCTCCCGAACCAGCGCTTCCCGATGTGCTACGGCACCGAACTGACCAGTCACGCCGTGCTCGCCTGGTGCCAGGACACCGGCGTCGAGTGGCATTACATCGCGCCCGGCAAGCCGCAGCAGAACGGCTTTGTGGAATCGTTCAATGGTCGCTTGCGCGACGAGTGCCTGAACGAGCACCTGTTCCCCTCGCTGGCTGCGGCGAGACGGATCATCGAGGCATGGCGCACGGACTACAACACCGTGCGTCCGCACAGCAGCCTCGGCGGCATGGCACCCGCCGAGTTCACCAGCCGCCCCCGCCAAGGGCATGAGGAAACCGAAGCTAACTTGTCAGCGGCCTGAAAATGGGGAGCACGTCAGTGAATGTCATGCGCCGCATGCTCGGTGTGTCGCGCAGCGGCTATTACGACTGGCGTGGCTGGGCACCGAACGCACGAACCACGGCGAACCTGGCACTACTCGGCGACGTGCGCCGGCTCCAGGAGCGCCATCAGGGGCGCTACGGGTCTCCCCGGGTGCATGCCGCCCCCGGCCTTCGCCGGGGCAGGCTCTGCGAGCGGAGGGCTGGCAGTGCAGCCATGGCCGCGTCGAGCGCCTGATGCGCCGGCATCGCATCCGCGCGCTTGCCGGGCGCCGGTTCCGGCCATGCACGGCCGACAGCCGCCACTATCTGCCGATCGCCGCGAACCTGCTGGCGCAGAACTTCGTGGCGACCACGCCGAACCGGATCTGGCTGGCCGACATCAAGTACATCGCGACCGGCGAAGGCTGGCTCTATCTGGCGGCCGTGCTCGACCTGGCAACCCGCAAGATCGTCGGCTGGGCCATGCGTGACCAACTGCGAACCGAACTACCACTCGCTGCCATGATGATGGCCGCCCAGCGGCAGCGTCCAGCGCCCGGCCTCATCTGCCACTCGGATCGCGGGTCGCAATATGCCGCCGGGGCCTATGTCGCCTATCTGTCGGCGATCCACGCCGTGCCCTCGATGAGCCGCACCGCCAATTGCTACGACAATGCTCCGATGGAGAGCTTCTTCCACACCCTCAAGGTCGAGCTGGTCCATCAATGCCGATCGGCGACCCAGTTGGAAGCCCGACAGGCCCTGTTCGGATACATCGAAGGCTACTACAACCGGCACCGGATGCACTCGGCCATCGGGTATCTGACACCCGAGCAAGCCGAGCAGCGCATGACCGGCTAACCCCGCGTGTCCGCCAAAACGGGGGATGATCAGTCGGTGATGGTCTCGGACACGGACATAAGCCTATGCTCAGGGGATAGCCCCAAGCCTCCTTCTAAGGCTTGAATCCGTCCGGTCAAAACGGGGGCCAGCTCAGAGACGTGTCCCTCGCGGTGCGCATAGCGCTGATTGTCCCGCGCCGAACAGTCATAGCCGATCAGGCGTACAGCCGTCCGGCCCTTGCTCCATGCGTGCTGCGCCAGCGGCCAAGCCTTGACCCATTTGTCCTGTGGCGAAATCTTGTGCCGTGCGGAACAGGAATGAAGGCCGAAGGCGATTGAGGGCAACTGCTCACCACAGTCGCCCCCATAGCCCTGCCCGCCTTTCCGCCGCGAGGCCTAGCCGGTCCGCTTGTCCGCACGCGCTGACTGCCATCGCAGGCTAGGTTAAATTCCGACTTCCCAGCCTGAATGGGTTATCCAGGAGATGATTCCAATTCGACATTGCAACCACTCGACTTGCTAAATTTCACGTACATTTTCTTTGTCGAGCCATCGACCCTCAAATACACAGTTCCATCATCATCCGAGCTGATCGAACAATAGAAATTCGATTTACACGTGTAGGCAGCACCATTTTGGGTAGTGAATTTAATCCACCAATAATCAAACGGACTTCCGCTGCCCACAGTATATTTGACCGGAACAGGGCCAACTTTGGCATCAGGTTCTACATTGTGGAACGTATATTGCTCCTGCTTGGATTCATCGTTACCCCGCCTGTGACGGATAGTAACCTGTGCCAGGTCAACACCCCAATCATTGACTAAATAAACTGCGCCAATGCGATCATCGCCGAGAGCGATGGGGTTATCGCCTTCATCATCACCCAAAGGCAAACGTGATACTCCCGACATAAGTCCTCCATTCGTCAACCTACAAATGAAAAAGGCGCTTGCTCCGAACATGGCGCTTTTATCGCTAATCTTTCAACTTCACGCCAAAACGGATCAGAAATTCTTCCGGACCTGCACCCCCGTAGTTGCAGCCCGTTCACCGTCGGCCACCCTCAGGCCAAGGTCGAGCCCGATATCCCACCCCGCGGGTAGGGTGAGACCAATGCCCGGCGCGAACATGAACTGCTCGCGTGACCACCCGGATGCGATCAGGCTGTAATAGGACGGTCCGCTCACATCCGCATAGTCCAGCCCCTGGCGGGTGCCGCGGGTGAACTCGTGAAGCCACTCGGTCCGCAGGCGTGCGGTAAGGAGACCGACCGACACAGGGCGTTGCCACCCCAGGCGAAGACCTAGCGCCCCGGTAACGGACATCAGGTCGCGGTCGTCGAAGCGCAGGTTATACATGCCCGCGCCCTCTTCGATATAGCGCGTCAGACGCCCGTCGAGATACTCAGCCCGGCCATAGAGCGACCAGCGTAGCGCCCCGGAGGTACGATCGATCCCCGTCGACAGTGCGCCGGTGGTGAAGGTGCCAGTCCGGTCCGCCATCGCCAGCGCTCCCGCCGCGGCATCCTGGCGCCGCAGCGAATAGTCGAGCCAGCCTTGGGCGAGCATCCCGTCGATGAACAGCCCGCGCAGCGGCATCGCGCTGCCATAGACGGCCAGCACCTGGCTATCGCTGTTCACCTGGGCCGCCCCGCCGGCGATCGTGCTGCGGTCGAGGCCGAGCCCACCGCCGATCCCGAGCGTGACCCCCTTGGCGACCCGCAGGTCGACGCCGGCGCTCACACCGGAGGTCGTGGCGCTCACCTTCGAACGACCGGTGATCGCATCACGCGTCCCGATATCGACGGTCCCGCCTGCCCATAGGCCGACCCGGCCGCAACCCGTCGCCGCAGTCTCTTCGCGCGTGGAGGTTTCGCCACGACGTCCCTCCCGTCGATGCGCACCCGGCGCACTGTCATCGATGGGTTGCCCCGGAAGACGCCGGTCATAGCTGCGATCGGTCGAGCTCAACCGCAGGCCGTTCGCCGAACGGGTGCAGTCGTCGCCGTGCAGCGTCTCGGCATGACCCATGAAGTTGGCCACCTGCGTCCGCGAGAAGCGGCGCGCCGCCTCCGCCTGCGCATCGCTCATCGCGCGAACGTTCGCATCCCGCGACGGATCCGGACGGGCGGTAACCGTGATGGTTACCGTTGCCGGTGAGGACGTGCCGAACGTGTTGGCCAGCGTGTAGCCCACCGCGATCGTCCCGCTGAAGTGCGCCTTGGGCGTCACCTGGAGGCGGAAGGTGCGCGCGTCGGCGGTGCCCCCGGCAACGATCGTCGCGGTCGCCTGGTCGGCAGGCGACACGCTGGTGATCGCCGCCGCGGTGAACGGACCGCCCGAAGCAGCAGCGGTCAGGTCGACCGAGACGGGCTGGCCGTCGATGGCGGAGGCCGTGATGGTGGTTACTGTGGGCGCCTTGCCGACCACCTGGATGGTCGCGGTGGCCGGTGCCGACGTGCCGCCCGGTCCGACAGCGACATATTGGAAGGTGTCGGTGCCCTGATAGCCCGGTTCCGGCGTGTAGACCGCTATGACCTGGCCTGGAATGGAAACCGAGGAAGCTGCCATCGCCACAGCCATGAAGGACGGACCACCGAAACCACGCATCGCAAGGGTGCGCGAGATCGTGACCGTGCCATGCGCGGGTTGGGTGACGATCCGGATTTCATCGAACTGGCCCGTCACCAGGCTCGACAGATTGAGGCTCACGCTTTGTCCGGCTTCCGTCTTGGTATTGGCGGCAACCGACGTGGTGACCGGATTGGCCGCGACCGGGGGAGGCGGGGTGCTTACCGCGAGCGTGTAGGTGGCGGTACCGGTGGCGCCGTTGGCGTCGGTGACGCTGACGGTGACGGTGTAGTTGCCCGGCGTGGTTGGCGTACCCGACAGGATGCCGTTCGACGCAAGGGTAACGCCGGCGGGCAGACCCGTGGCGGTGTAGCTGTACGGCGCGGTGCCGCCCGAGCTCATCAGCGTGGCGCTGTAGGCGGTGCCGGCGGTGGCCGCAGGCAGCGGACCTGAGGCGGGCGACAGCGCCAGCGTCGGCGCGGTCACCGTGACGGTGACGGTTGCCGGGCTGCTGGTGCCCGAGGCATTGGTGGCGGTGTAGGTGAAGCTGTCGCTGCCCGAGAAGCCGGCGGTCGGGGTGTAGCTGATGCTGGTGCCCGAGGCGGTGGCGGTGCCATGGGTGGCCTGGGTCGCGACCGCGACCGAGGTCGCAGTGCCGCCCGACACATTCAGGGTCACGGCATTGGCGGTGCTGTTGGCGGCAACCGTCGTGCTGACCGCGCCGGCCACCGGCGCCTGGACCGACACGGCGATCGTGTAGCTGGCAGTGCCGGTGGCGCCGTTGGCGTCGGTGACGCTGACAGTGACGGTGTAGTTGCCCGGGGTGGTCGGCGTACCCGACAAGGTGCCGTTCGACGCGAGGGTGACGCCGGCGGGCAGACCCGTGGCGGTGTAGCTGTACGGTGCGGTGCCGCCCGAGCTGGTCAGCGTCGCGCTGTAGGCGGTGCCGGCGGTGGCCGAAGGCAGCGGACCCGCCGCAGGCGAGACGGTGAGCGTCGGCGCGGTCACCGTGACGGTGACGGCCGCCGGGCTGCTGGTGCCGGACGCATTGGTGGCAGTGTAGGTGAAGCTGTCGCTGCCCGAATACCCCGCGGTCGGGGTGTAGGTGATGCCGGTGCCCGAGGCGGTGGCGGTGCCATGCGCGGCCTGAGTCACGACCGCGACCGAGGTGGCGGTGCCGCCCGAAAGATTCAGTGAGATTGCATTGGCGCTGCTGTTGGCGGCGACCGAAGCCGAGATGGCACCCGCGACCGGTGCCTGCGCTGCAACCGTGATGGTGTAGCTGGCGATGCCCGTGGCACCATGAGCGTCGGTGACGCTCACGATGACGGTGTAACTGCCTGGCGTCGTCGGTGTACCCGACAGGGTGCCGTTCGCCGCGAGAGTGACACCAGCGGGCAGACCCGTGGCAGTGTAGCTGTACGGCGCGGTGCCGCCCGAGCTGGTCAGCGTGGCGCTGTAGGGGGCACCGGCGGTGGCT
>Ga0256408_1000481_pt1 | contig 30347 bp, 28 predicted proteins | sample PhyAR1_FD_185998 | JGI IMG/M metagenome (GOLD analysis project Ga0256408, IMG submission 185998) | Leaf surface microbial communities from alfalfa plants in UC Gill Tract Community Farm, Albany, California, United States - DLSL A.R1 | ecosystem: Host-associated > Plants > Phyllosphere >...
CGGCAGAGGTGGGAATATTCTCAGTGAAGTAATTTTAAGAAATATGATTAATTGAAATTGCTAATTATTTCAGTTGGATATGTGAAAATATGAAGTGAAGAAAAGGTGGTTCTTTATCTTTCTTTAAGTCGTACATCTCCAGATTTAGGGGAAAAAACCCCTCTCGACTCATGAAACGATAGTCATGCATTGCCAGAAGTACCTGAATGCACCTGAATATCTGTAAAAATCTAATTGAGGTACCACATTATGCTATCCCGTATCGCTGGAGTACAACACGTAGGTCAGGTTAATACAACTTATCATTATATTTTATTTGTAATTTTTTAGAGAAAAACAAACACAACACATTAATATCAACGTGCAAAGAAGTCATTTATTAAAAGGATAGGGGAATAATTATAACGAACAAGAAAAAAGTTACCCCTGCAGTAATGAGTGCATAGACACATTTTGGAAACGCTGCATTACCCTTATAGATCAGCCATAAACTCATCAAAACACTGAATATCACAACCAAAAAAAAGCAAACTAAAAACTGCAAAACCAACAGGATGTCCATACCCCCTCCATGACCACGATGTAATATTGCTTCCATATGCCAAGCTCTGCTCTCGCATCTGAAAAAGTAAATCCGTTACATATTCCATGACCGTTTTAAATCACAATGGAATGTTAATATATCGCTGTATTTCAATATTAATGAACCTTTATTTAGTGGAAAAATGATTTTTCAGATAATGATTAGCCTAATTATTCGAAAGCCATTTTGTTGTGATGAACGTAGCGCCCCTTCGGGGCGAGCACGGCAGCGTTGCTGCCTCAACCGTCTTTAAGCCCCCTACCTCACATCAACGTCGGTGCCGCCTGATCGCCCCCGCGCTGATATCCGCATAAATTAGCACGCCTGCGACGTGAGCACGCTGACGCCGAGGCCCTTTTCCCATTACCTGCCACCCTCTATACTCTGCACAATGTACATTCCGCGACCCACAAAGCTGTTGTTCCAGCATAACGACGGCTGGAGCCAGTATCTGGATAAACATGGCGACACCCTCAGCGACTGGACCAAACTCGCCGTCGAGCGCATGCTCGCCTGCGGTACTTGCCTCATGGGCGTTCGCCGTTATTGCTGTGCCTCGCCGAACTGCACACACTCGCGCTTTTTCTGCCAGAGCTGCAAGTCCAAGGCCTGCAGCAGTTGCGGCTTCAAGGCCACCGAGCAGTGGATTGCCGAGCAGCAGCACATCCTGCCCGACTGCGACTGGCAACACATCACGTTTACCATGCCCCACCTGCTGTGGCCGTTTTTCAACAACAACTGGCCCCTGCTCAACGACCTGTTTCGCTGTGCCACCCGGGCCATGCTCCGCTGGGCCCGCCGACAGGGTATCGAGGTCGGCATCTTTTGTGCACTCCACACCTATGGCCGGCAGCTCAATCAGCACCCGCATATCCACGTCTCCGTCACCCGTGGCGGCCTCGACGTCAAACACAACACCTGGCGACAGCTTTTCTTTAAAAAGAAAGACGTAGAACAAATCTGGCGTAACGCCGTCATTTACCTGCTACGTGACAACTATACGCACATCAACCCCGGTGACCTGCCGGGCCTCGGCCATATCCTTAATGAGGACCGGTGGCGCCGCTACCTGCATGCCCAGTATCGCCGCGCCTGGAAAATCCACTTCGCCAAAAAGACCCGGGGTGCCTGGCGCAGCGTGAAATACCTCGGCCGTTACCTGAAACGACCACCGGTGGCAGCCTCGCAGTTGCGCCATTACCGCGGTGGCTCGATCGTACATCAGTACTACGACCACAACACGCAGCAACACAAACGCCAGAAGCTAACCCAGGAAGAGATGCTACAACGCTATATCAGCCATATTCCGGCGCGGCATTTTAAAATGGTGCGGTATTACGGCTTTTTGGCCAACCGCAAACGGGGCCAACTGTTGCCGAAGGTTTACGAAGCGCTGTCGATGACGGTGCGGGATAAGCCCAAACGGCCCGGGTTCGCAGTGTTGATGAAAGGCTTCCTGGGCTCAGATCCGTACCAATGCATCCTGTGCGGCGATCGGCTGCGATTTGCCGGCGCCGAGGCTGGCAGGCATGCGACAGAATTACTGTCGACCAGGCTACAGCGGATGGAGAAAAAGCGATGGCTTCAGGCACCGGCTCTGGATAAGTGCGCCTGAAAAATGGGTTTTAGATTAAAAACACAGCAAAACCGGCATTTTTACGTATAACTCTTCGCGATACTGCACCATCAGGGGATACGGCACGCTACCGTTCATGGTCTGTTGCTCTCAAAAGAAACGATCCAAACTCCTAACCATGAACGTAGCGCCCCTTCGGGGCGAGCACGGCAGCAAAGCTGCCTCAACCGTCCTTAAACATCAACGCCAGCGGCGGCTGATCGTACCCAGCCCCTCGCGATCGAGAGCATGAAAAAGCGTGGGGCAGCCGTAATCTACGCTGCCATCGCTGATACCTTTCCATCACTTTGTTCGCCTATTGAGAACCCCGTATACCAGCAAGCGAATTTATCCTGCAGCTCATTGTTCAGAACAGCGGTCCGGGTCTGTAACAAATAATGCGCACCTTTTCTGCTCCACTGCATCTGCTGTTTTTTGGCCATTCGTCTGGCGATCACTTCATTGATCGTTGATTCCACAAACGCCGTTGAAACAGGTTCTCCGTACCGGTGCATTTCACCGTAGTTTGGGATCATCATCTTATTGTTCCGGATGTAGGTATACATTTCATCCAGGTGTTTTTGCAGGGATTTCAGGTTTGTATAGCTGAGTTCAGGGTCATCGCAGTACATGCTGCAGTCATCAATATGTTCCAGTGCGGCGGCAACATTACCATGCCAGAGGTATCGTTTAGTGCTTTCCAGAAGCGCCAAAACCTTACTGCCCGTCTCCGGATCTGATGCTTGCAGCCCCTTTGCATATTGCATTAACACAGTCAACCGCATCGTAATATGAAACCAGTCAAGCACATGAGTTGACTCAGGATACATACCGAACTGCAGTTCCCTCAGGTTATCCGCGCCATCGGATAAAAAAAATATCTGCTGGTTGGCCTGCATTCCCTGGGCGGAGAGGTGTGCCATTAGTCTGCGTTCCGGATGGCAGTCGTCATTCTGGACAAAACCAAAGCGGCGCGTGTCTGCCGGAGACCCGACTGAAAAGGATTTGCCGGCAATAATTTCAAAATTACGCTTTTTGTCGTCCCGATCCCGAACATAACCCCCATCAATACCTACCACAAACGGTTTACCTGGTCTGGGCAGGTTCCCCCAGTTGCGGGGGCAACCGGAAAGAAAGCCAGAATTCGCTTCTGCCTCGGCATCAAGGCGCTGCGCCACCTGACATAAGTGATTCCTCACCGTTGAGGCATTTAGGCTGTCTCCCACTGGCAGAATATCTTTCAGCAGACGGGTTGTCATTTCATGCGAGATCATTGAGGCCCAGCGGGTTTCTATATATTTCAGGGCAGGATGAGTGTGATCGCCCGCCCAGTCACTGAGAAGGCTGACGGTCTTTGTTGTACTTTCTTCGCAGCGGCATCGGTACACCCGGAGCCCCGATACGGGAATAATGCCAAACAGTGTCCGGTACTGTATTTTCTGCCGGCCTTTGATTCTGCGCGCTGCAAGGCAGTGAGGACACTGGATATGCTGGTGAGTGTATTCGTCCGCCTGCTGCTGAACCATTGACTGCTGGACGGTGTTCAGCAAGCTCTTCGACTCTGAAAGCGATAATCCGATATCATTTCGGGCATCTCCTGACTTCTGTAATGTCATCAGTTCTTCCGTTCGACTCACGCCTGACTCATCGGTTATAACTATCTGGAGCGTCAATTTCATCGTTGCCTCCTGCGGTGGTGGGATTATCTCCTGGTTACTGGTTTTTCATCTGGTTGCGAAGTTTATAATATATTGAAATGCCGAGGCTTACGTGGTCGCAGGCGATCCTGAGTCTGACACCTCTGGTCCTGAGCGCGCCAATTTCCTGAATTAGAGAAGTATACCTTTATAGATATCCGTCAGCGGCGGCGACCCAACCAGATCACTTCAGGTTCCAGTGCTGGCGCCGCCAGGTCGAGTTTGCTCAATTGCCTGTTGATTTTATTGCGATTGAACCGAACAGCATCCAGGTCGTCAACAAATGCCCGGATATCACCGACCGTTGCTGTATCATCGGCATTAACGATGGCCTCCAGAAACGACAGCGTCTTATCAGCTTCATCCTCGGGGGTTGCTCCGGGCATGCCATGACCGCTTGTACAAAATGGTGTTTTCAGCGTTGAGTCTTCATGAATGGCCTCAACCCGAACGTCATGAAGCCAGTGCTCAAAGAAGTTGTATTCGTAGGTAAAGCGATCGCCGATATCAAAACTAAAATCATCAATCACGGTCTGGAACGGGTTATCCGGAAAGCCAATGCCACCGTCGTAAGAGATACCGTAATCTTTGCCGTAAATATGAAACTGATGGAGGTAATCATCACCCCAGCCCTGCACGATCTGGAAAATGGAGTGAAGTGCGGCCAGCGACGTATCAGCAGCGATTCTTAGCCGGCGCCAGACCATGGGACTGACTCCACGAACAGCGATTTTGATGACGTAGATCTTCATAGCCAGGTAACAGGTATTGTTATGAAATGATATTGGTTATTCTAGCCCCAGCAGGCGATACATTCGGTGACTGCCCCACACTTTTTCATGCTCTCCTTCACCAGGAGGTGTTTGTCATTTTTATTAAGTGTCATGGCGTAAGGAATTACTTTTTAGAAAACTTTCAGTGAAACTTAAAATCATGCGCGCGTCATCTTGATTTAATAAATTACTTTCATGCGCAGCATCATTTCCTTCATACCGTATTACATGGAGAATATGGCGATTAACACCATCAGGAAAAAGAGCGTCCACTCGGGCATTTAATCTATAGGGATTATTTTAGGGTGGGAGGTAGCACGTGAGATCAGCTATACAAGTACCTGAGAAGATTTATACCCGCGGTAAGCAGGCAAATAGTAATCAACAGGTCAATCACGCCCAGTTCTAAAAATTTTTTCATAACTCCCCTATATTTACCCTATCAAGGCTTTTGCCTTTGCACGTACATCTGACAGTACCGACGCAGGTACCTGTCCCTTTTTTGTTGCATTACGTTCTTTCCAATCCAGACTCTTTATTTGATCAGCCAGCACAGCGCTCTCACGTACACCAGGGACAATGACTTCAAAAGGGTACCCTTTAATTTTGGTCGTCATCGGGCAGCACAGCATTAACCCAATCCGCCCGTTGTATACGGCAGGACTTAGCACTAATGCAGGGCGATGGCCAGCTTGTTCATGTCCCGCCTGGGGATCAAACTCCAGCCAGACAATATCACCGGAGTCAGGAACGTAACCTTTAATCATCACAGTGCCTCTTTACCAACAGGCTCACCAAACGATACAGCCTGATGAATATTCTCGTCAGTCACGCCTGCCAGCAAACCGTCAAGCGAATAGACCTTGGCCCGCACCGGTACAATGACGATACGCCCTTCTTCGACACTCACCTCAACGGTATCATCCACGTTGAGCGACGCTGCTTTCATGATGGCGACAGGAAGACGGACTGACGGGCTGTTCCCCCATTTTTTAACCACAACTTGAGACATATTCCCCTCCTTAACAGTTGCAACGTATCGACACTGTAGAAACAATAATCAAATCACCGTTCGATGTCAACAATGTTGATACATTGATTTCCGACTTTACCCGAGAACGGAAACGAGGATCTAGGGAGGGTTGTAGCCTTCCGAAAACGGCAGAAAGCGGAAGGGCAGGAAGAAATTGCTATTATTAATTCGATGCCAAGCTATGACCCTTTTGTTGATGCACTTGCTCAGGCCCGTGATGCAGCGTGGCGCAACGATATTCTACTGACGATTTACGATTACGGTGATGATATCGAGCTGGCGCTACGTATTATCCGACAGCTTGAACAGCGCCGCTGCACCGGTATTGTTCTTGCCTCTTCGATTACCCGCAGCATCGATTTTTCGCTTTTCGACCACGGCACTGAGCTGCCTCTAGTGCTGCTCAACGTTTATGACCGTGCCTATCCCCTTCAGTCAACCTTTTTACCGGACGACTATGCTAATGCGCTGCAGGTTACCCGCCATCTTATCAATCAGGGCGCACGGCGCATCGCTCATATCATGGGGGATGACTGGATGGATGCGTCGCACCATCATCTCTCCGGGTATAAAGCGGCTCTGGAACATGCGGGTATCCCATTTGATGATGCGCTAGTGATAAAAACCAACTGGCGACTGGATGAAACGCATCAGGCAACCTATCAGGTGATGCATCTTCCTTCCCCGCCGGAGGCGATTTTTTGTTCAAGTGACTGGATGACCCTGGGGTGTTATCAGGCTTTGGCAGAGATGGAAGTGAAGGTACCACAGGATATTCTGGTCGCAGAGTATGACGATCAACGTATTGCTGAACAACTGATGCCCAAGCTGACTAGCGTGCAGTTGCCGTACATCGAGTTGGGCCGTATGGCGGTGGAATATCTCTGCCAAGGGGAATGCACCCCAACGCATGTCAAGATGGCAGGGAAATTACAAATTCGGAGTTCGACAATGCGGTAACTCTTTTAGATTCACAAAACAGCAGGTATTGTGCCGAAGTCTAGCGAGTCTCCCCCGTGATCAGTAGAGAACGGAAAGGACAATAGAGGAACAGGAAAAGCGGATCGCCCAACCCCAGGCCCATCTGTGATTCATTAATCTCCAGGCCATATTTTTCGGCGATAAGTGAAGGCCAGTCAATCCCGTGCCATATCTGGACAGGCTTGACGCCCTTCGCTGTATCAGCGACAGTATTTTCCAGACGGGAAATCAATGCAAGATAGTCATTACGGCTTTGAATAGTGAAAATAATCATTGCCCTATGCCGCCCATGGCTATACTTACCGCAGTAGCTACCACAGGTATCGTCGTTGCCTGAGCCCTCCTGTTTTAACTGTCTGTGGAATCGTGCGCATGAGCAAACCAGCTAAAACACCCCGCCTTGTTAAAGCCCCAAGCTATCTGGATGCTCTACTGCCGATAGTCACGTTGATTTTGCTGGTCGGATCTTCCGTTGCCCTGTTTGGACTTGAAGCCGTCAACGGCCCTCTGCAGGTGGCCATCATCCTCAGCACCATGATCACCGCTATGGTCATTATGAAGAATGGCCATAGCTGGGAGGAGGTTTCCGAATCCAGCCGCAAAGGCATTGCCACCATCTCCGGGGCCATTTTTATCCTGTTTTCCGTCGGCGCGCTGATTGGCACCTGGAACATGTCCGGCACCATTCCTACCATGGTGTATTACGGCATTATATTGATCACCCCCAACTGGTTCTATCCGATAGCCTTTTTGATCTGCGTTGGCGTTTCTTTAAGTATTGGCAGTTCCTGGACCACAGCGGGCACCTTGGGAGTCGGATTGGTCGGGCTGGCCAATATGCTGGGGTTATCACCAGAAATTACGGCTGGAGCCGTGATTTCCGGGGCTTATGTGGGTGACAAGATCTCGCCGCTGTCTGAAAGTACCGTATTGGCCGCTCAGCTCAACGGCGTCGAATTGTATAAACATATTCGCGCCCAGCTTTGGACCACCATTCCGGCGGCGGTCATTGCCCTGATCGCTTTTATCCTGTTAGGGCTAAATCAGCACAGCGCCTTTGATGCCACCATCACCAACAACGAACTGACTCGCTTTAACGAACTGTTCCACATCACACCGTGGAACCTGTTGCCACTGCTTTTCCTGTTGGCATTATCCGTCGCCAAGGTACCAGCCCCGTTGGCCATCATGTGCTCAGCCTTGATGGCGGGGATCATGACGTCCTTTATGCAACCGCAGGTGATCGAACGCTTTGTTGTCGAGCCCGATCTTGCCAGCCCGCTGTTGGCTATCAAGGCGGCCTGGCTGGCGATGGCGACCGGTTTTCAGGAGAACTCAGGTATTGAGCAGATTGACGCCCTGCTGTCACGCGGCGGTATGGACAGCATGTTGTTTACGATCTGGCTGATTATTGGCGCGGTGACGTTTGGCATTATGGTGGATGACTTCGGCCTGTTGAACAAACTGGTTACGCCACTGCTGCTGCGGGCCAGAACCGTGGGCAAGCTCTTTACCTCGGTGGTTGCTACCGCGATTGGGCTGAATATTGCCGCGGGCGATCAGTATATTGCGCTGCTGCTCCCCACCCGGCTGTACCGTGCCGAATTTGCCAAGCGAGGGCTGGCGCCAGAGAACCTGTCGCGCATCGTTTCGGATGCCGGGATTGTCACCTCCCCGCTGATCCCATGGAACTCTTGCGGGGCTTATATGGCTGCGGTACTGGGGGTCTCGACCATGGCCTACATGCCGTTTGCCATCTTCAATATTGCCGCCCCGCTGATCACTCTGGCACTAGGCATTACCGGTTTTAATGTTCGCCATATCTCGGTGGCCGCCCCGTCAGAAGGAGATAATCCGAGCCGTAAAGCGGTTGAGTAGCAACAACCGTGAAATCAATACCGAGGCAACAAAAACCAGGACCAGCAAGGTAAATTTAAGCGTGGCGTCATTGAAGTCATACAGCGTAGTAATGAAATAGAACACGCTGTAGTGAACGATATAGACGCCCACCATCGCCGGGCTAATAAACTCCACGATGCGGGTAAGCAATCGGCTCTTGATGGCGATATTATCAAACAGGATAAACAGCGCCAGGCTCATGCCCAACAGGTGCAGGTGCTCCAATACAAACCAGCCAGCGACGCTGATCTGGGTATGGGTTGATAGATAAAGCTCGTAGAAATACATGGAGATACCGATGGGGATCACCAGCAGCATGGCGGCCCACAGCACGCTGGTTTTTTTGGTGAACCTGCGACCCGGTGCCTCCCCCAGCACATGGCCAATAATGTAGTAGCCGCCCCAGACCCAAATAAACGAATAGCTGGAGATAAACAGCGGATCATCTTGGGTATCGAGCGGGCTGAAAATGTCCAACAGGGCAATAACGACAACCAGCCCGGCAAACACGGCGGCAGTGATCTTCAAATGCTTAATACCCTTAAGAATAATGGGGTAAATTAAATAGATGATCCCCATATTCAATAAAATGCCGTTTTGTAGAATATACCCCTGATGAATATATTCGGCTTTAATCAAGGATGAAACAATGTTCCAGAAAATCATGATCAGGATAATGGATTTTATTTTCACCACAATATCCCGCCCGGTGAGTTTTTCCACCTCATCCATATAGCCGATAATGATAAAAAACAACGGCTTGGCGATAATAGACACAAAGTACAATACCCCCATGGTATTCGCATGGAGGAAACACTCGAAATCGCACATTTGGCTGGTCGAGAAAAAGGTGACGGCGGCAAAACAACTCAAACTCTTTAATGCCTGCTGGCTGACACTGTTGATCATGCTTTTCCATCCATCACCGGGTTGATGTGACACACCCTACTGTTTTTTATAAAAATAATCTTAGTACATTAACACCCACTGCACAACGCGCATATTTAACCCTAAGCCGAACGATCATTCATATCATAAGAGTATTCCCAGAAACCAATGGGTAAGTTTCTTATATTAGCTATATTTATACAACCCGCGTTTTTATGCTCAAAGCACGTGAGACCCTCTAGCCAACAACAGTCGCCACATTTATTATCTTATTAATTTTATTTAACAAAATAAAATCCCTACTCTACCTGCACGTTCCAATGCGCCAAAATACAGCATTATCGCTGATTTCATTATCTTTAAAGGATTGTTAATTAAGAATATTCTTTCATATGGTTTATTATCCCGTTAGGTGACAACATTTCACTTCCAATTGGAATAAATAGCACTAATTTTAAAGAAAAATTATTCGCAACAGGCAAATTCGACGGTTATGACTATGATTTAATCGTCAATGTATGACTAACGTTATGCGTTAACAACACATCACTTAATTGACTCGGTGTCAGTAAGGAAAACCATGACGAGCTCATCAACAAATAAACTGTCCCTATGGTCACTCACCGCACTGGTAGTGGGCTCCATGATAGGGGCCGGTATATTTTCTTTACCGGCCACCTTTGGGCGCGCTACGGGAGGGTTTGGTGCCATTATCGCCTGGTGTATTGCGGGCGGCGGGATGTTAATGCTGGCCTTTGTGTTTCAAACGCTGGCGCAACGTAAACCCGATCTCGATTCCGGCGTATTTATCTATGCCAAAGCCGGATTCGGTGATTATCTGGGCTTTGCCTCTGCACTTGGCTTCTGGGCCGGGACCTGTATCGGTAACGTCTCTTACTTTGTGCTGATCAAATCCACCCTGGGGGCCTTCTTCCCGATATTTGGCGATGGCAATACTATTCCCGCGGTGTTGTTTGCCTCGGTCATTCTTTGGGGATTCCACATTCTGGTACTGCGTGGGGTGAAAAGCGCTGCGGCGATCAACACCATTGCCACCATCGCCAAAATCCTGCCGATCCTCATCTTTATCATTGTGCTGATCTTTGCCTTCAAAAGTGACGTGTTTGCACTCAACTTCTGGGGAACACCAGAGACCGCTGCTTCTGCAGCCTCTTTGGCAAGCGTGGGCGATCTCTCTCACCTTAACGACTACGGCTATGTAGGTCATGCCGCTGCCGCCATCGTCCCGACCGCGGAACCCGAATCCCTGTTCAGCCAGGTGCGCAGCACCATGCTGGTAACGGTATTCGTCTTCCTGGGGATTGAAGGCGCCAGCGTCTATTCCCGCTATGCCAAAGAACGCAGCCACGTGGGGATTGCCACGGTGTTGGGGTTCATCGGGGTGCTGTGCCTGTTGGTGCTGATCACCATGCTGTCTTACGGCGTGCTGCTCCGTCCCGATCTGGCCGCATTACGCCAACCTTCGATGGCGGGCGTGTTGGAAGCTATCGTTGGGCGCTGGGGGGCAATCTTCATCAGCGTGGGCCTGATTGTTTCGGTACTGGGCGCTTATCTCTCCTGGTCTTTGCTGGCGGCAGAAGTGCTGTTTTCCGCCGCGAAAAGCAAGAGTATGCCGAAAGTGTTCGCCACCGAAAACAGCAATGCGGTGCCTTCTTCTGCCGTCTGGCTGACCAACATCACCATTCAGGTGTTCTTAATCCTGACGCTGTTTAGTGATTACGCCTTCCAGCTGGCGCTCGAATTGACCAGCTCCCTGACGCTGATCCCTTATCTGTTGGTGGGTGCCTATGGGCTGAAGCTGGCCCTGACCGGCGAAACCTACGAAACCGATAAACGCGATCACAAAAAGGATCTGATCTTCGCGCTGATCGCCACCTTCTACGCACTGCTGATGCTGTACGCCGGTGGTATGAAATATCTGCTGCTCTCCGCCATCATCTATGGCCCAGGTACGCTGCTCTACATTATGGCCAAACGTGAACAGCACGCAAAAGTGTTCACCCCGGCCGAGATGGGGCTCTTTGTAATCGTTATGGTCGCCGCCGTTGCTGCAATCTACAGCATTGCCACTGGCGTTATCACAATCTGATCGAGGCAAGTTCATTATGTCGACTAAAAAAAAGACGCAGTCCAAGTTTGGTGTTCATTCAGAAGTAGGGAAATTGCATAAAGTCATGGTCTGCGCCCCTGGCAAGGCGCATAACCGGCTGACGCCGAGTAATTGTGATGAACTGTTATTTGATGACGTGCTGTGGGTTGAGCGCGCCAAGCGTGACCATTTTGACTTTATGACCAAGATGCGCGAACACGGCGTAGATGTGGTGGAAATGCACAACCTGCTGGCCGAAACCCTGGCGTTGCCCGAAGCCAGAAAATGGATACTGGATCAGCAGATTGTGCCTAATGAAGTGTCGCTGGGGATCTTGAATGAAACCCGCAGCTTCCTGGATGGCCTGGCACCACGGGCGTTAGCGGAGGTACTGATCGGTGGCCTTTCTACTACCGAACTGGCCAAAGAAGGCTATGCCGACCACGAAGAACTGAAGCTGATCCGCGAAGCGGTAGGCATTACCGAATACCTGCTGCCACCGCTGCCGAATACCTTATATACCCGTGATACCACCTGCTGGATCTACGGCGGCGTGACCTTGAACCCACTGTATTGGCCTGCCCGTCATGAAGAAACCATTTTGACCACGGCGATCTACAAGTTCCACCCGGACTTTGGCGAAGCCAATGTGAACGTCTGGTGGGGGGACCCAACGGTGCACCACGGTACCGCCACGCTCGAAGGCGGGGACGTGATGCCGATCGGCAACAAAACCGTGCTGATTGGGATGAGTGAGCGTACTTCGCATCAGGCGATCACCCAACTGGCCGCCGCGCTGTTTACCAACAAACATTCCGGCGTTGAACGAGTGATGATTGCCGCCATGCCGAAACTGCGTGCCGCGATGCACCTGGATACGGTATTTACCTTCTGCGACCGTGATGTGGTGACGCTCTACCCGGCGATCGTCAATCAGATCAAAACCTTCTCACTGCGCCCGGATGATGGCCCAACCGGCATGAAGCTGAGCCGCGATAAAGGCACCTTTGTCGAGGCCATTGCCGGGGCATTGAACCTGAAAAAACTGCGGGTGGTGGAAACCGAAGGCAACGACTACGACACCGAACGCCAACAGTGGGACAGCGGCAACAACATGGTGGCGCTCTCTCCTGGGGTGGTGCTGGCTTACGACCGTAATACCAAAACCAATACCCAGCTACGCAAAGAAGGGGTTGAGGTGATTGAGATTGTCGGTAGTGAGCTGGGCCGTGGCCGTGGCGGCGGCCACTGTATGACCTGCCCGATTATTCGTGATGCAGTGGACTATTAATACATCAATAATCAAAGGGCACGCCTTTGAGTGCCCTTTTCTATCCTGAGCGTATTAAAACGTCAGGTGCTACCCACGTTTCACGATTCTGTCTAGAAGGCCTAACCCTTTACTGCTGACTGTGCAGTAGTACTTAACATCTGAACCGAAGAGATTGCATCGTGAATATAAAACTGGTTGCCGTTGTGCTTTGCACACTTTTTCTTACTGCCTGTGACAGAGAGACGCCTGAAGAACTCGAAAGCGTCCGTCCGGTGAATATCTTTGAAGTTAGCAACAGTGCCCAACAAGGAGTACGCATCTTCCCTGCCAGGATTGTCGCGGGTGACCGTACCGAGCTGGCCTTCAAGCGTCCAGGACAACTGCAGCAACTGCTGGTACGTGAAGGGGAGCGGGTCAGCAAGGGGCAAGTGATTGCCGAGCTAAACAGTAATGACGCACGCCTGCGGCTACGTGACCGGCAGGCCGCATTCGATCTGGCGCAGGCGCAATTCAACCGTTTCGCCACCCTGAGTGCTCGTAATGTCGTTCCCCGTGCCGAACTCGATGTTCATCGCGCAGCGCGTGACTCGGCCCAGGCCGCCTTGAAGTTGGCCAGGGAAGAAGTGAGCGATATGCAAATCCGTGCCCCCTTTACCGGTGTGATTGCCACGCTCACTGCCCGTAACCATCAGGTGATCCCCGCAGGCCAGTCGATAGCGACCCTGAACTCGCTGGATTCGCTGGATGTAGTCTTCAGCATCCCCGAAAATCTGTTCATCGTGATTGATGAAAACAATGCACAGTACCAACCTATTGTTCTGTTGAACAACTTGCCGGGCCGCGAATTTACCGCCCGCTATAAAGAACACACCACCAATACCACTGCGGGCTCATTGACTTATCAAATGACCCTGACCATGCCGCGTCCGCAAGACTTGCCAATGCTCTCGGGAATGAGCGGCAGCGTGAAAATCAATCTCGGTAATCTGGCCGGGGCTTCGCAGAAAACCAGCGTTATTGTTCCCGTCGAGGCGGTATTTAACCCGGATAACAGCCCACGCAATCAGCCCCATGTGTGGGTGATCAAGGAACGTGATGGCAAACTGTTTGTGGAATCTCGTCAGGTTGAAACCGGACAACTGACCGCGAACGGCATACAGATCGTATCCGGTCTGGCCGATGGTGAACGGATTGTCGCCGCCGGTACTCGCGAACTGCGCCCCAATCAGGAAGTGCGCGCCTGGGTCCGTGAGCGAGGTCTGTAATGAAACTGACAGAGAACTTTATCAACAACGGCACCCGGATCTGGCTGGCGATCCTGCTGCTGGGTATTGGCGGCGTGCTGGCGTTCCTCAACATCGGCAGGCTGGAGGATCCGGCCTTTACCATCAAGACTGCGGTGGTGGTCACCCGCTATGACGGCGCTTCGGCCCAGCAGGTGGAGGAAGAAGTCACCCTGCCGCTGGAAAATGCCATTCAGCAGCTGCCATATATCGACAACGTGACCTCCATCTCCAGCGTGGGGCTGTCGCAGATCACCATTAATATCCGAGCCGAATACGGAGCCGCCGAATTGCCGCAAATCTGGGATGTGTTGCGCCGGCGCATTGGCGATGCGGCGATACGGTTACCGCCCGGTGCCAGCCCACCGATAGTGAACGATGATTTTGGCGATGTGTACGGCTTCTTCTTCTCGCTGTATGGCGACGGCTTTAGCAATCAGGAGCTGCGTAACTTTGCCGAGCTGTTACGCCGTGAGTTAGTGGTGGTGCCAGGCGTGGGCAAGGTAGGGATTGTCGGGGTGATCCCGGAAGAGGTGCAGATTGAGATTTCCCGTGCCCAGATGACCGCCGCCAATATTATCCCACAGCGGCTTTACGATCTGTTGAGCCGGCAGAACGTGGTGTCCAACGCCGGGGATCTGTTGGTGGGCAGCGAGTCGATCAGGCTGCATCCCACCGGGGAATTTGCCAGCGTGCAAGAGTTGGGTAACCTGCTGATTAGTGAGCCGGGTAGCCCGCGCAGCGTTTACCTGCGCGATATCGCCACTATCAGCCAGGGCGTAACGCACTCCCCCAATAATATCTACCGTGCCAACGGGCGGCCTGCGCTCTCCATCGGCGTATCCTTTGCCCCGAATGTGAACGTGATTGTGGTGGGCGAAGCGGTCAAGGCCCGGTTGGCCCAACTGCAAGCCGAACGCCCCGCCGGGATGGATATCAGCGTTTTCTACGATCAGTCCCATGAAGTAGAAGGCGCGGTGAACGGCTTTATCATGAACTTCTTGCTGGCGCTGCTGATCGTGGTCGGCACCCTGCTGATCTTTATGGGGGTGCGCAGCGGGCTGGTGATCGCCGCCTCGCTGGCGCTGAACGTGCTTGGCACCCTGCTGATCATGAAGCTGTTCAACATTGAGCTGCAGCGCGTTTCGCTCGGGGCACTGGTGATCGCCTTAAGTATGTTGGTGGATAACGCCATTGTGATCGTCGAGGGCGTGCTGGTTGGGCGGCAACAGGGTGAGAAGACCCTGCAGGCCATTAATAACGTGGTCAAACGCACCATGTTCCCGCTACTGGGAGCGACGGTGATTGCCATTCTGGCGTTTGCGCCGATCGGCTTATCCAACGATGCCACCGGCGAATACTGTAAGTCACTGTTCCAGGTATTGCTGATTTCGCTGATGCTGAGCTGGTTCACCGCCTTGACCCTGACGCCGGTATTCACCAAATGGGCGTTTGAAAAACAGAAGCTGGCCGAGCCGAAAGGCGATGAACCAGCCAAGTCACCTTATGATGGTTGGCTGTTCCGCGTCTATCGCAATCTGTTGGGCAAACTGCTGCGCCAGCGCACCATTACGCTGGGGGTGCTGGCCGCGCTGATGGTCGTTTCGGTGATCGGCTTTGGCAACGTGCGCCAAAGCTTCTTCCCGCCGTCCAATACGCCGATCTTCTTCGTCGATCTCTGGCTACCCTATGGCACCGATATCGCCTACACCGAAAAGATTGCCGCCGAAATCGAGCAACATATCCAGTCGCAAGAGAGCGTCAGCGATACCATGGTCACCATTGGCCAAGGTGCCATGCGCTTTATGCTCACCTACAACGCACAGCGGCAATATTCCAACTATGCGCAGATCATGGTGCGAGCCAAACAGCTCAACCAGATCCCCGGTATGATCGGCCAAATAGAGGGCTACGTACGCAACAATTTCCCTCAGGTGAACGCCCAGGCCAAGCGCATCATGTTCGGGCCTTCGAATAACAGTTCCATCGAAGCGCGCTTTATCGGCCCCGATCCGAACGTGCTGCGCACGCTGGCGGCCAAGGCAGAAACCATCGCCAGCGCAGACCCCAATGCCGACGGCGTCATGCACGACTGGCAACAGCGCAGCAAGGTCATTCGCCCGCAGTTCTCGGATTATCTTGGCCGTGAATTAGGGGTGGATAAGCGCGAAATCGACAGTGCGCTACGCATGAGTTTTGGCGGGATCGCCGTTGGCCTATATCGTGATGGCACGCGGTTAATGCCGATTGTGTTAAGAACGCCGGACTCGGAGCGGTTGAATGCGGAACGGCTGAACGACGTGATGATCTGGAGCCAGGCACGGCAGGCGTTTATTCCTATCGACAACGTGGTCAACGGCTTTACTACCGAGTGGGAAGATCCGCTGATCATGCGTCGGGATCGCAAACGCACCCTGACGGTTCAGGCCGATCCAAGCTCCCAGAGCGGTGAAACCTCTGCCGAACTGCTGCAACGCATCAAACCGGATATTGATGCCATCCCATTACCGCGCGGCTATGAACTGAATTGGGGCGGCGACTATGAAAGTACCAAGGAAGCCCAGGCCGGGTTGTTCACCAGCCTGCCGGTGGCCTTTGTGATCATGTTCATCATCACCGTGCTGATGTTCAGCTCGCTGAAAAATGCCGTCGCCATCTGGCTGACGATTCCACTGGCCTTGATTGGGGTAACCGTGGGCTTCCTGCTAACCGGTATTCCGTTTGGCTTTATGGCGCTGATTGGCCTGTTGAGTTTGAGCGGCATGTTGATCCGTAACGGCATTGTGCTGGTAGAGGAGATCGGGTTACAGCGGCAGGAAAAACCAATCCTGGAGGCCACCATCGACGCCTCTACCTCACGCTTGCGCCCTATCCTGCTGACGGCCTTTACCACCGTACTCGGCCTGGCCCCGCTGCTTAGCGATGCCTTCTTCCAGAGCATGGCGGTGGTGATCATGTTCGGCCTGGGCTTTGCTACCGTTTTGACGTTGTTGGTGCTACCAGTGATCTACAGTTGCATAAACTCCGACAAGAAGGAGGAAAAGTCGGAAATATGATTGAGATTAGCATGATAAAAAGAGAGGCATGCATTTCCCAGAGATTCAACTTTTTTGCATTTTCTGATGAGGGAGAAGGTCGATAAGTTGACGGAAATAAAAACGTCCTGATTACCCCGATAATTAGAGGGAACAACTATTGTTAAAGTACGGGTGGTGTTGTGTTTAAGGTTCTACCTTCAATGTTAGCGGAACGAACCAAAAGAAGCCCTACTGCCAAATAATACTGTCATTTTACGAGGTGCACATGCTTTATGTAGATATCCCAAGCCGTGAAGAATACGCCTATCTAGCTGATATATTGATCTTACCGACGAAAAATGGACACACGACTAAGCGAGGGTCTGGTTTTAAAATTGTTCTGGGCTGAGTCCGCCACAGGCACTGTGGCAACGCCAGCGATTGTAATCGCACTCGATATAATTAAACACCGCCGTTCGCATTATTTCCCGGGTGGCAAAGCGCTCGCCGTGGATACATTCCACTTTCAGAGATTTCCGTACAGGCATTGTCATAACAACACCCTTTTGCACTCATACTTCCACGCAGATTATGACGTTTCAGTAAGACCTGGTAATCCCCTGAACAGTACTGGCCACCTCTGTCAGTATAAACAATGACATTTTCCGGGCGCTTACGCCGCCACAACACCATCTGCAACGCATCGCAGCCCACTTGTGCCGTCATCCGCGATGACATCGATCAGCCGATGACTGCTCGCGACCACAGGTCAATGACCACTGCCAGGTAAAGCCAGCCCTCATCAGTGCGAAGATAAGTAATGTCTCCCGCCCATTTATGATTCGGTTCACAGGCATAAAAGTCCTGCTTCAGCAGGTTTTCAGACACCGGCAGAGCGTGTTCACGGTAACTGACCGGGCTGAACCGGCGCGAGGCCTTTGCGCCCAGCCCCTGACGGCGCAAGCTGGCTGCAATGGTTTTGACGTTGTGCGCCGGAAGCTCATCAGCAAGACGCGGGGCTATCTGATGACGGCGCAGACGCCAAGCATACCAGCCGCTGCGTGCAACACGGAGCACCCGGCACATGGCTTTGATGCTGAACTCAGCCTGATGTTTTTCGATAAAGACATACTTCATTTCAGGCGTTTCGCGAAGTATGTCGCGGCCGGCGAACTATTCATCCTATCCAGTTGGTTGGTATTTCAGACGGGCAATTTCGGTGGACTTTTCCTGTTCGCGTTCAGATGAAGAGTGCTGCTGTGGCAATTTGCTGCGCCAGGTATAAGTCTGTGATTCGTACAAGCTGAGTTCTCGGGCAGGGGCAGCCACGCCGATACGTTCAGCCTGTTTGAGGGGTTCTTGGCGAAATTCGGGTGTGTACTGTTTGCGGGACTGCTTTTTGATTGATGCTGGTTGTGTCATGTGGGCTAACTCTGGTTAAGAATTTACTCACTGAGCGCCGTGTCCACTATTGCTGGGTAAGATCATAACCTCGTCATCAAAGGGATGAGCTGCGGTTAAATTCATGGTCAGTCGCTCTCAAAAGATGCGATTCAATCTCCTAACCATCGAGGTTGTCACTATCGATAAAAGTGGTGCTAACACCGCAGCTTTGGCCACGCTCAACACCGACAAGGAAGCTATTACCGTCAGGCAAAGTAAGTATCTGAACAACCTTATAGCCTTTATAAATATATTTTATAAAAGCACCATCATAGATTTATTGTAACTCAAACAAAGAGGCATGTTTAACGTTTATTGCTTCAAAGTCTTATCTACACAGCTTAAAAATAATTACACACATATAAAACCAACGTAAAAAATAGCTAACAATAAAGGGATTCACATGCTCATACTAGCCACAATGAACAAAAGACAAATTACGGCTACCATGATGATGGTACAGACAATCCAACTACACCCTCGACTATCCTGCCTAATCAATCCCAAGCTCATTCCAACAGTGAAAATCACAACGATAAACAATCCATACAAAGATGAGAGCAACAACAATGGAATATCCATATCCCTCCCGATAAATTATCGTCTATAATATAATGGGTAACATACCTAACTTAGTTTTCAAAGATCAATAATAATACTAGCAGAATTATGAGGTCATATACGCTTTTGTTGTCCACGATAACATGACCATATATAGCAACTATTTGAAATCAATGAAAATCATAACAAAATAATTGAGATTATTATTAGTTATATCATCAAATAAGGGTGCATTTTTATGCACGAAGTGCATGGGAGGCGGCAAAAATGCGTTAAGAGTCATTAGAAGGAAGTAGCCGCCGTGACCCGGCGTAGCCGGTACAAAATTAACAAGGATCCAAGGTCGTCCCTTCGCCCTGCTAGAAATATCATTATATAGGGTAATATAGTGGTTGATGTAAGCCCTTTACCCCGTTAGCGCGGCTTTGCCGCGATGTATCGGGGACTTGGTGCTGCCAGCTTGCTGGCAGCACTTAGGGGGCTGTAAACGATTTCAATATAATTCATAGTTATGACAACTATTTTAAACAAGACGATGGTTTTGCTCGAGGTGTACCCTCGAGAGCTACCGTTTACGGCGACATCCTTAGTAACAGAGGCCGATTTATCCACATATACCGCCGCTATTTTTAAAGGATCTTTTTAGATCCTTTTTTTAAACCTTTTTTAAGAACTCGCGACGCCAGTCAGGAGAAGGGGGTGAGAGCAATTATTGTGACAATCTGCCCTCGCTTTGTGACAAATAGCCCTCAAATTAGCTTTAACTGTGACAACCAGCCCTCAACACCGTGACAACTTGCCCTCACGCACATCGTTTATCCACAGGTATTGACAGCCTTCTAAAAGAGTGACAGCATGAAACTGTGTCACATATAGGAAAGGTAGCAATGGGCATTCATCCTGAGATCAGAGATAAACCTCGAAAAAATGGGCAGCGTATTGTCCAGTCAAATGAGTTAACAGAAGCGGCCTACAGCCTTTCCCGCGACCAAAAACGCATGCTATACCTCTTTGTTGATCAAATCCGTAAAGCCGAACATAACCAGAATGGTGAAGAACATAACGGGTTGTGTGAAATTTCGGTGGCTCACTATGCACAAACCTTCCATTTGACCTCAGCGGAAGCTAGTAAAGATATTCGCAATGCACTGAAGAATTTCGTAGGTAAGGAAGTCATGTTCTATCGACCCGAAGAAGACCTCGGCGAGGAGAAGGGCTATGAATCCTATCCCTGGTTTATCAAACGGGCTCACAGCCCCTCCAGAGGCGTTTACAGTGTACATATCAATCCATATCTCATCCCGTTCTTTATAGGACTGCAGAAGCGCTTTACACAGTTCCGCCTGGGAGAAACTCGTGAAATCACCAGCCCATATGCCATGCGCTTGTATGAGTCCCTATGCCAGTATCGCCGGAGTGATGGTACAGGCACGGTTATTCTGGGCATACAATGGATGATCGAGCGTTATCAATTGCCACAAAGCTATACCCGTATGCCGGATTTTCGTCGCCGTTTCCTCATTCCTATTGTTGAGGAAATCAATAATAGAACCCCAATAAGCCTTGATTATATTGAGAAAAAGAAGGGGCGCATCACAACTCATATTGTTTTCTCCTTTGTTGACGTGTGACAAATCGCACTCTTAGTTCGTTCATGTGTGACATTTTGCCCTGACCCCCGTCCCGAACCAGCAACAATGGTGTTCTACGCCCTTACATGTGACAAATCGCCCTTAAATCGTATTAAAAAGAAACAATCTATGCACTACTAATAAAACAAGGATGATATGACTCATCTTAATCAGGATAGGATAAATTTTGAGGGTAATATGTCACATGTTGATGCCTTTGTGGGTCGCCTTACAGAATGAAGCCCCTAACAACAATATGCATTTATTATCATGATTTTATTAGGATAAACTCTAATGGCGAGGATATCTTAAACCAGTTCTACAATACTTATTTGTTACCGATAAAACTACATTGAATTATTATCACGCTTTATTGAGATAGTAAGTCCATAGTTCTCAGACAGTACACGCACGAATATCGCCAAGAACCCCTCAAACAGGCTGAACGTATCGGTGTAGCCGCCGCAGTCCGCGAACTCAGCTTGTACGAATCACAGACTTATACCTGGCGCAGCAAATTGCCACAGCAGCACTCTTCATCTGAACGCGAACAGGAAAAGTCCACCGAAATTGCCCGTCTGAAATACCAACCAACTGGATAGGATGAATAGTTCGCCGGCCGCGACATACTTCCTTCGCGAAGCACCTGAAATGCAGTATGTCTTCATCGGAAAACATCAGGCTGAGTCATGTGCCGGGTGCTCCGTGTTGCTCGTAGGGCTGGAATGCCTGGCGTCTACATCATCATCAAATCGCCCGCTTCAGCGGTTCCGTTTTGTCTGCGATAAGGTCGTCCGAAAAGCATTTGGTGATGAAAAACAGCGGTATGATGTGCCACGTCTTGGATGAGCTTCCGGCGTACAATGTCAAAACCATTGCAGTCAGCTTGTGCCGCCAAGGTATGCGCGTAATGATCTTACCCATAATAGTGCACTGTCGCTACACCTCAAAACGACCACACCGCAACAAATCTTCATAGCGAGGTCAGTTGCAATCTCAGGGATTATATCTGAACCAAGTCCAGACTATAGAGGTGCATCTGATGAGTTGTTTGACGGACGGTAATTGCGTCAGCTGACGGCATTGTTCTAACAGCTTAATGGCATGTCTACGCTGAAAAATTTACTGTTTATGAACAAGAGGAGGCCTACGATTTCAGCGCCCTCCTTCTTATTGATCCCGTTGAAATGTCATGGGCTGTATTGAGTTCGCAACAACAGCAAAGCGTGTAGAACAGTCAATGTCTCCATCAGATTTCGTTCTGCAAAAGAAAACGCGGACATTTTCGCTTCTTGGTGCTCGGGTAATATATAAGAACTCTCCAGGATTACACTTCAGATTTCTGTCTGCCATGAAACGTTTAATTTCATCAGGATTAACACTCTTATCCCCTTTCACTACGTAAACAGAGCATTGATCTAACTCCGCAATTTTATCATGCGTATCATAAAAATTGACGCTTTCGGCCGGACCAATGGTAAACAGGCTGGCAAGCATTATGAAACATGCAGCAGGTAAGAAGAAACGGATCCCTTTATTTTCTTTAATAAAGTCAATTAAAGAACGTAGACTTACATTTTCTAATACTATTTCATCGTTGGATACACGTTCTACCTGCACATCATTGTTAATCGTAGTTACCTCATCTTTCGCCCCCTTGTTAACAGGAACCTCTTCAGTGGCAATATTAGGCTTACTCTCAGCGTGTGTATTGTCATCTTCCTCAACCCACTGAACCTTACCGGTAAACTTTACCCCGACTTTAGGCATGGTTTTGATCGCCGAAATGATAATCCCCGCCTCTCTCATACCTCTTCTGAGTAACAAGATGTTTTGGTAAAGGGTATTCATGGTGACGTATTGGCCGTGTTTTCCCCAAACTTCAGCAAGAAGGGTTTCTTGACGTACGACATCACCAGGATTTTGCAGCAATAACAGCAAACAGCGGTTAACGGGGGTATTCAAGATCGTTTCCTTACCCCGTCTTCCAAGGGGGGTTAACCGATGCTCATCAGGCGTATACAATACAGTGTCATTGATTAAATATTTACCTTTCATTTCAATCACCTGTAAGTTATTACAGACAAAATCTTATACTCTCACCTTTAAGTATAATACTTAAAACAAGAACCACAATATAAAAAACAGCTTAACATCAATTAGTTAAGAAAAATTCTTATTCATTGTGTTATAACCATCATGTAGATAAAGATATAACACTATTGCGTACAACAACCCAACCTAACACACTGAAAAAAATGATTTTTTTGCCATGCGATAACTATTAATAAGAATTAAGTAAGAATTTTCTTGTCATTAGCATAGTATATTCTCAGCAACAGGAAGGGATGATTAAGTTAAGTCTATTCATCACATTACAGCAAATAGTGATAATTCATCATCACTGCGTTGATAAATTTAGCCCATGGCGCCAGATAAATCTTAGCGTTGGTGTCGTAACTTATCAATATGATATATATAAGTTATTTTTAATAAACTAGATTTTTATGCTGTATAATGGACATATAAAGTTTTTTAGACTGATAAAATCCACGGAGTAATGACTAATCACAATCGCTAGGAATGACTGGAAATCATGGTGAAAAGAGTCAAAAATAGCCGCCATTACAGAACTTAATTCCGTAATGCATGCCAAAGTGACATCAACCTTACTCACCTCCAATAGGTTGCCATGAAAATAATCGCTTCTATAATACGTGACTCAAGGGAGGCTTGTTATTTTGAGATACAACAACGAAATAATGAACCAAGTGTATATGGAAAATAGACTTTATGGATTTCTGCTTAATGATAATGTTCTCTTTAACATTGCGACTCGCAGGCTCGTGCATTACACCGAAGAGCTTTCCGAGCACAACATGTCTTTTAAAGTGGTCTCTTTAAACGAGACTCAATCACGACTGTTAACGTGTTTACTGACAAATCGTACCAGCACTGTTATCTATAAAGATGACATATTGAAAAGTGTCTGGGACGAATTCAACCTGTCGTCGTCTAATCAACGACTGTGGCAAACGGTAAATGAATTAAGAAAGAAACTGTCGTTCATCGGCCTCCCCGATGATTTCATTGCCAATATCCATGGCATGGGTTACGCCGTAAATAACTCAAAAATTGGATCATTACATATTACATAAATTCTGTTCTGTTAATGACAGAACGAAATCAACATACCTATTTAGATATAGGTATATAACCATGCCATTCCAATGGATATTAGAATGGTTTAACAAAACTAAGGTAAGTAGGAATATATATGAAAAAGTTAGCAATCGTTGCATCCCTGGTCGCAGCATTCGGTTCTCTGGGTATGGCTCAAGCAGCCTCTACCGGTACCATCACCTTTAACGGTGAACTGACCGCTACTACCTGTGACGTTGTTGTTGACGGCCAGGCTGCTGACGCCACCGTGACTCTGCCAACTGTAGGGACCAACCAGTTGCAGGCTGCTACCCGCACAGCTGGTGACACTGGCTTCGTGATGGCGCTGAACAACTGTTCTGGCACCCTGCAGACCGCTTCCGCGTTCTTCGAAGCTGGGTCTTCTGTTGACCAGGTGACTGGTCGTCTGAAAAACATGACCGGTGGTGCTACCAACGTCAGCCTGCAACTGCTGGACGGATCAAGCACGTCTCCGGCAGTGATCCAGGCTGGTAACCAGAATCAGGTAACCAACACCACTTATAAAGATATTTCAAGCGGTAGTGCAAGCCTGCCATACATCGTTCGCTACTATGCCGAGGCTCCAACGACTGCCGGCACCGTGGTCAGCAACGTAGTGTACTCAATCCAGTACCAGTAATGGATTGTGGGAGGGGGATTTCCCCCCTCCCAACTCGCCTGACCGTTTGGAGCTAATAATGAAGTTTCTCACACACACGACACACCAGATTTGTACGTTGGCGGCCCTGGCGCTGTTCAGCACCCATGCGCTGGCCAGCGTAGTGATCAGCGGTACCCGCGTGATTTACCCGTCGGATGCGAAGGAAGTCAGCGTCAAAATCAGCAACGTGGGCCCCTCGCCGGTACTGCTGCAAAGCTGGATCGACAGCGGCGATGCCAATGCCAAACCATCAGCCATCAAAGTCCCCTTTGTACTGACTCCACCGATGAACCGTGTCGAGGCCAGCAAGGGCCAGACGCTGCGTATCAGCTACTCCGGCGGTGCATTACCGATGGATAAAGAGTCGGTGTTCTGGTTAAACGTGCTGGAAGTTCCGGCCAAGAGTCAGGCCAAAACTAACGATAACCGCCTGCAGATGGCGTTCCGTACCCGTATCAAGCTGTTCTATCGCCCGACTGGCCTGGCAGGCAATGCCAACGATGCCGCCAAGGCGCTCACCTGGAGTACCCGGGGGAGTAAGGTGCAGGCCACCAATCCGACACCGTTCTATGCCTCGCTGGTCAACCTGTCCATCAACGGCAAGAAACTCGACAGTGCGATGATCGCCCCGAATAGCACCATAACGCTGGAGTTACCGAGCCAAGCTGGAAGCAAAATCAGCGGAACCTATGTGAACGATTACGGTGCCGTACTGCCCTTCGATGCAGTCGTGAAATAACCACCTACAACGTCCCGTCACATTAATTATCGTCTTCACCATTATTCAGGAAATACGTTCTTGAAAGGATCTCTTATGTCTACATCTTTGCAATCAGGTCTCCAGAGCCGGCTTTCTCCTCTGGCGATGGCCATGTTTTCGACCTTTTTTGTTGGCGGCGTCCTGGCTGAAACTGTCCCCTCCGCGCCACAAGAGATCGCAAAGAACCTGGAATTTGATCCGTCTTTCCTGAATGTTGATGATGAAAAGTCGGTTGACCTCAGCCGCTTTGCCAATGGCTCGGCGGCCCTGCCCGGCACCTACAAGACGGCGATGTACGTCAACGAACAACTGGTCAGCAATGCTGATATCGAGTTCAAGGCGCGCGCGGATAAAACCGTGTATCCCTGCCTGACCAGCGAGCTGATCAAGAACATCGCGTTCAATTACGATAAGTTGCCCTCGGACTTTTTAAGCCAGCAAAACGCTGGCGAGCAGTGTCTCGACCTACAGCAAAAAATTCCTGAAGCCCAGGTCAATTACGACAGTAACGAACAACGTCTGGATATCGTCATTCCCCAGGTGTACATGCTGAACACTGCCCGGGGTACCGTCAGCCCGGAACTCTGGGACAGCGGTGTACCAGCGTTACTGCTCGGCTATAACGTCAATGGCTATACCAGCGATTCACACGGTGAAACCTTCAACTCGCTGTTCGCCGGGGTGAATGCCGGGCTGAACGTCGGGGCCTGGTATCTACGACATAACGGCTCCTATACCCGCATGGACAACGGGCCGAACCAGTACAGCAACATCAATACCTACCTGCAACGCGATGTCCCAGCCCTCAAGGCTCGCGTGTTGATGGGGCAGTCGAACACCACCGGTCAGTTGTTCGATACACTGCCATTTACCGGTATCCAACTGGCCACCGACGAGAGGATGTTGCCCGAATCCCTGCGCGGTTACGCGCCGGAGATCCGCGGCATTGCCCGTACCAATGCCCGTGTCACCGTGCGCCAGAGTGGCCAGGTGCTGTATGAAACCACGGTTACCCCGGGAGAGTTCCTGATCAATGATCTCTACCCGACCGGCTACGGTGGCGATCTGGATGTGACCGTGCGTGAATCAGACGGTACCGAGCAGACCTTCAGCGTACCCTATGCGTCGGTCGCCCAGTTGCTGCGCCCTGGCGCATCACGCTATTCCATCACCGCGGGTGAGGTGCGCAGCGATAACCTGCGTGATAAACCCGCTTTGTACCAGGCAACCTACCAGTTGGGGCTGACTAATGCCATTACCGGCTACGGTGGCCTGCAGCTCAGCCAGGATTATTATGCACTGCAGCTGGGGGCGGCTGTGGGCACCCCGATTGGGGCACTGGCGTTTGATGCCACTCAGGCACGCACCCATCTGCAAAACAACACCGATGAGAATGGCCGACATCAGTCAGGCAACAGCCTCAGCGGCCAAAGCTATCAGGTCAGTTACAGCAAACTGATCAGCGAGACCAACAGCAACCTGTCGCTGGCGGCCTACCGCTTCTCGACCGACGGCTACATGGATTTCATGACGGCGATGCAGACACGTGATGCGGTAGCACAAGGGTATTCTCCGGACACCATCTGGCGCGCCAAGAATCGCCTGACACTGACGGCCGGACAAGGCTTGCCGGATAACTGGGGCCAACTGTATGTCAGCGGCTCATTGCAAAACTACTGGAACCGGGACGGCAGTGAGAAACAGTACCAGATGGGTTACAACAACCGTTACAAGAGTCTTTCTTACGGCCTGAGTGCCAACCGCAGCTTATCTAGTCTGGGAACTTCACAGACCAACTACCTGCTGAGTTTCAGCGTGCCGCTGGGCCGGGACGACCAGACCCATACGCCACAACTCCGTATGGACCTGTCCCATGACAGCAGTGGCCGTTATGGCCAGCAGGCCACAGTGTCCGGCTCAGCCGGGGCGGAAAACCAGTTCAGCTATGGCGCAACGGCCATGAATGCCAATCAGGGCATGGGCTCCAGCGGCTCGTTGAGCGGCAACTACCGTAGCCCGGCAACGGCGCTGAGCGGCACCGTCGGTACCGGTAAGGGCTACCGCAGCGCCTCTGCCGGCATGAACGGCACAGTGATCGCCCATTCCGGTGGTGTGAGTTTTACCCCGTACACCGCGGATACCTTTGCCCTGGTCGAGGCCAAGGGGGCCGAAGGGGCCAGCGTGTCGTCCTATCCGGGAGTGCAGATTGACTCGCACGGCTATGCTGTGGTGCCGTACCTGAACCCGTACCAGATGAACGACATCAGCATCGACCCGAAGGGCACCGCGTCCGATGTGGAGTTGGACAACACCAGCCAGAAGGTGGCGCCGTACTCCGGTGCGGTAGTGAAGGTGAAATACAACACCAAGCGGGGGATGCCGATCCTGATCAATGCTACCTATCAGGGCGATCCCGTGCCGTTTGGTGCCGACATCCTGGACAGCAAAGGCAACAACGTGGGTTCGGTGGGGCAAGGCGGGCAATTGTATGCGCGTGTAGCAGAAGACAAAGACCAGCTGCAGGTGAAATGGGGCGAAGGCAGCGCAATGCAGTGCACCGTCAGCTATATCCTGATGCCAGCGGCTAAAGGGCAAAAACAGGCACAGACGCAGATACAGCAATTTAACTCGGTGTGCCAGCCCTCTGCCGGACAAACGGACAATACCCGTCGCGCTGTTCCTGTATAACACCACAACATGGCGAGAGTGATAGAGGTGGCCCACTCTCGCCAGAAGGAAATGCAACAAAGACCGTCAGCCTACTCAGTGACTGGGCGGGTGATCACACTCATCCTACCCTGAAATATATAGAAACCCGCTGAGCCTCAATGATCTCGTATGAAATGACAATCCGTCTGCTGAAAGATATTCTGCCAGTGGAAGACAGCCTGAATGCCTCAACAGTGAGGAATCACTTATGTCAGGTGGCACAGCGCCTTGATGCCGAGGCAGAAGCGAATTCTGGCTTTCTTTCCGGTTGCCCCCGTGACTGAGGTAACCTGCCCAGACCGGGGAAACCGCTTGTGGTAGGTATTGATGGTGGTTATGTTCGGGATCGGGACGAAAAAAAGCGTAATTTTGAAATTATTGCCGGCAAATCCTTTTCAGTCGGGGCGCCAGCAGACACGCGCCGCTTTGGTTTTGTCCAGAACGACGACTGCCATCCGGAACGCAGACTAATGGCACACCTCTCCGCCCAGGGAATGCAGGCCAACCAGCAGATATTCTTTTTATCCGATGGCGCGGATAACCTGAGGGAACTGCAGTTCGATATGTATACTCAGTCAATTCATGTGGTTGACTGGTTTCATCTTACTATGCGGCTGACTGTGTTAATGCAATATGCAAAGGGGCTGCAGGCATCAGATCCAGAGACGAGCAGTAAGGTTTCGGCGTTTCTGGAAAGCAGTAAACGATACCTCTGGCATGATAATGTTGTCACTGCACTGGAACATATTGATGACTGCAGCATGTACTGCAATAACCCTGATCTAAGCTATACAAACCTGAAATCCCTGCAAAAACATCTGGATGAAATGTATACTTATATCCTGAACAATCAGATGATGATCCCAAACTACGGTGAAATGCACCGGTACGGGGAGCCGATTTCAACGGCGTTTGTGGAATCAACGATCAATGAAGTAATCGCTAGACGAATGGCCAAAAAGCAGCAGATGCAGTGGAGCAGAAAAGGCGCGCATTATTTGTTACAGACCCGGACAGCAGTCCAGAATAACGAGCTTCAGGATAAATTTTTCAGTTGGTATCCCGGTTGCACGATAGACAATCAGAATGGTGGGAAGCTATTCACGATGGTAGCATAACTCACTATTTCCCCACGGTTTTTCATGCTCTCCTACAAATGCGGTTTAATGATTTTATGATTAAAAATTAATACATTAAATCAGTTGATCAAAATTATATATTCATCTTCAGGGGACGAGACCACTTCTGAACGCCGCCAGCAGCGATAGTATAGCTGTCAAGTAAAACTGGCCGTGGGTGAAGTGTCATCCTAATGATGAGCATTGTTGATGGAAGTATAAACAAAGACTATCAGTGATTCGTTCTTTGCAAGAATACAAAAATGAGAACATTTCTTAACGATGATCAGTATGTAATTTAATCATAAAACTATGTTGAAAATAATGAGTACATAGCATGGTAAATATAGATATAACCTCCAAAAAAAACCCGAGAAGGGTAGGTATCTCGGGGTTAGGAATCTAGAGGGCATGTTTTTTCTTCATTGGTACGCTATTAACAAATTTAGAGTAGTAGTGAAAAATAATACTGTCTATAGAATAACAAAATTAAACCTCATAAATTTTATATAGTGTTGATTAATTTACGTTTCTCAATTTCAAGTGTTTCTATACTTACCGCTGATGATGCGTATTTGAACTGCTCTATCTTTTGTTTTATAGCCTCACTCGTTAGTCCACTTGTTGGTAGCACTATAGATAGCAGATGAAGCGATAGCTCCGAACGTATGACTAAGTGCTCTATCACCTTCTCTTGAATAGAAATTCGATTACGGAGGTCATTTATATCTCTTTCAGACATGTTTTTTCCTTGTTTTATGATTGATAGATTAGAAGATAGCACTTCTGTGATTGTTTGAAAACATACTACTATTGCTCCTTCTTATCGAGAGGGGGGAAGCTTACTATAGGCTGCAACGAAATGAAGAGTTTTGTGTTTCACCAAGAGTTTTAAAAATTAAATCGCAAGGCAATTGTTATTCGTAGTTCGTTTTACTTGAAATTAAAATATCTCTTACTTTTCAATTTGTTATGTGATGATAATGTAAGTGATGATTTTGCAGTTAAGAATTTAATGTTTTTATATGTTCAATGTAAAAAATTACTTTCACAAGCAATGTCAACAAGTTAATCTATAATCTTGTATTATAAAAACCAGTCTCGTCACAACCTTGAATATCATCTCCTT